>Ga0180432_10003163_pt1 | contig 23826 bp, 22 predicted proteins | sample SS_ome_10_FD_132414 | JGI IMG/M metagenome (GOLD analysis project Ga0180432, IMG submission 132414) | Hypersaline lake sediment archaeal communities from the Salton Sea, California, USA - SS_1_MS_2 metaG | ecosystem: Environmental > Aquatic > Non-marine Saline and Alkaline > Hypersaline >... | reverse complement strand
TTGGAAAAGTGAACTCTATTGACCCGGGAAAAAAGGAGTACGCCGAATTTATTAAAAACTCGCTTCTTTCATTATTCCTGCCTTTGCTCAAACAGATTTCCGAATGACAGGAATTGCACGGAAGTTTGGGGGCTGTTACGCCGATACTATTTCATTCCTTCAGCTTTTTTTAATGAAAGAATCGGGCGATTTCAGGGGCCCCCACGTCGAATATCCAGACGACTCTCGGTCCTTTAGTCAGGTTGCCGATAACAGCCACCTGTTACACTTTCAAACCGGCGGTCACAAATAATGATGAACTTGTAAAAACGCCGTTTTCTGACTTTTTACGGTGGTATCAACATTAACATTGCTATTTCAGGAAGTTGTTACTTTGATTATATCGGTTGATTTAAAGGCAATACATCGCGATACAGATCAAGTCCCTCCCGAGACGAATCGAGGTCGGGGATAAAATTTGTCGGCCGAGGCATGGAGACCGATTTAGATGTCCGTTTTTCGATCCGGGGTTCAGTATTCAGGCGGAAGTTCTTTTAACTGGGCCAACGTGAAGACCGGGCCGTCTTTGCAGACATAATACTTTCCAACATTGCACCTGCCGCATTTGCCGATTCCGCATTTCATCCTGTTCTCGAGTGTGGTGAAGATATTTTCCGGGGCGAAACCGAGCTTGTCCAGCACCGGAAGAGTAAGCCTGATCATGATGGGCGGCCCACAGATCATGGCGATGGTATTTTCGCATGGAGGGGCTTCTTTTTCGAGTACGGCGGGTACGAACCCTATTTCACCTTTCCATTCCAGAGTTTCGCCTCCGGGGTCCACTGTAGTGATGAGCTTTACATCATCCCGCTGTTCCCATTCCTCAAGCTCATGTTTGTATACAAGGTCGGCGACGGCCCTTGCGCCGTAAATAATGGTTATATCCTTGAATTTGTCCCTGAGATCGAGTGAATTCCATATTACGCATCTTAGCGGAGGGAGTGCGATTCCGCCTGCAATATAAATCAGGTTTTTCCCTTCCCAGTCTTCAAGAGGAAAGGTGTTTCCATAGGGACCGCGGAAGCCGATGGTGTCCCCTTCTTCCTTGTTGGCCAGGGCTGTGGTTACCCTTCCCGCCTGTCGGAAGGTGCATTCAATATATCCTGTGTGGGTGGGAGAGCTTGCTATGCAAAAAGTGGACTCTCCCTCGCCGAAAACCGAGTACTCTCCGAATTGACCAGCCTTGAAGCTGAAGTTCTTCCCTTTTTCCTCGTCCTGGAACAACAGTCGAAAAGTTTTTACACCCGGCGCTTCGTCCGTGATTTTTCCTATCTTCATCAGGTAAGGCTTATAGATATTGGGGCCAGTCATTACTTTGTCTCCACGATTTCTTTAAGGTGTTCAACGAGGTTCATGTCTGCCGGGCAGGATCTTGCGCATCTTCCGCAGCCTACACAGCCGACAATCTCGAACCTGTCGGGTAAATAAGAGAATTTGTGCATCACGCGCTGACGCCATCTCTGGCTCTGAACTTCGCGCGGGTTATGCCCGGAAGTGTGAAGCGTGAATAGAGAGAACCCGCAGGAGTCCCAGCACCGGAGCCGGGTTCCCCCATTTTTATCCGCCTCATCCTGAATGTCAAAACATACACAAACCGGACACACAAAAGCGCAGGCGCCGCACCCGACACAGCGAAGCGATTGCTCCACCCAGAGATCATTGTCGAAAAAGGCGCCCAATTTCGTAGTTAACTCCTTGTGCTCAAAACGAACCGGCACTTCGGCCAGGAATTCATCCTTCTGATCCGAGGGCGCAGGGCCAAAGAGGTCCGGAGCGAGGGAAACTATCTCTTCGCCTTTATCCGTTATGATTTCCGCAAGATAATCGCCTGAACCCAGGCGGGTGAGGAGGATGTCACTACCCTTTGTATTACCGGGGCCTCCTCCCACCGAAGTGCAAAAACAATATTCATCCGCTTCGTTACAGCTCATGCCTATAACCGATGTTTTTTCCAATCTCGATTGGAAGAAGGCATCCTGATAGTCCCATGAAAAAACAGCGTCGAGCACGGAAAAACCGGCGGCATCACAGGGACGGAGACCGAATATTACGGTTGGAGGAGGATCAAGCTTCCGATCCTCGATTTGCACCTCTTTGTCCTCGAACCGATAACGGAGGAGTTCTTCGCAGGGAGGAAATACTGTAAACTTTGCCGAAGTCGTGGTCTGAATGTATTCCTTCGCTATTTCTTCGGGCGAGGAAACCTCTTCAAAGGCGATCTGGTTTTCCTTTTTCCTGGGAGCCAGAATTCTCCTTCCATCCGACTTGAGCTTTTCGAAAAGTTGCCCAAGCGATTCCTTTTTCAATAATTTTTTTTCTGCCATCACCTTTACCTGATAAAGTTTTCTTGGTCATCCGGCTTGAAGGTAGAAAGTGCGTAATTCAGTTCGGAGGTGGTACCGGCCTTGAGTCCGAAATTACTGAACACTTCCTCATCGAGCTTTTGTGTTAAAAGGTTAAGCGGAATGTCCACGGGACATGCCCGGGCACAATCCCCGCAGTTAACACACCTGCCGGCAAGATGCATCGCCCGCACAACATGCCACTCGAGATTCCCCTGCCCATGTGGAGCGACAGGAATCCACTGCGGGATGTTGCGCTCCACGACGCAAGTGCTGCAATAACAAAACGGACAGCTGGCCCGGCAGGCATAACATTTCAGACAGCGGGAAAACTCGTCCGTCCAGAACCGCCACCGATCTTCGATAGACATGTTTTTTATCTTTTCCAGTTGCTCCTGTTCCTCTGGAGAAAGCTCAAGCGGAAGAGAGTCCACATATTCCTCGATAGCCTTGAAATCGGGCAGATCGACAAGCTCTCCATCCGGCGAAATACCGATGACCGCAACATCTCCATCGGAAAGCTGATTCTCTGCGGCAAGCTGAAGGATAGTCCTCAAAACCGGTAGCCGCGCCACAATCGCGGGTTTGCCAAGAGACTTCACCTCGCGTTTCAAGAGATATACCGCAAGGTTTTGCTCGCAACGGTCATCAAGAATTAGCCTTTCGGTTTCCTCGGGCTTTTGGACAAAAATAGCCCGCGCCCGATTCCCGGAACCTTCCCCGTAACCGATAATTACCTCCGAATCTCCACTTTCCAAAAGCTCGCGAGCCTTTTTCCTCAATGCATCCATCATCTGACCTCTTTTATTCAACACCTACGCGGGCAAGTTTTTGATAGTCCTCGAAAGGCCCCAGCTCTCGAACTTCGTTCACTACGGAGTTCACGACTTGGGCCCACTTGGCCCCTTCTGCCGCGCTTACCCATGCAAAATGAACCCTGCGGGTATCGAATCCGACAAAGTCGAGCAACGACCTGAATAGAATCCAGCGCCTTCTCGCATGATAATTGCCCGCCGTATAATGGCAGTCTCCGGGATGACAGCCGGAAACAATCACCCCGTCGGCTCCCTGGGCAAAAGCCTTGAGCAAAAGCATAAAATCTATACGTCCCGTACAAGGAAGTCGGATCATTCGGACATTAGTGGCATATTTAATTCGGCTGGTGCCGGTAAGGTCCGCTCCCGCATAGGTACACCAATTACACACAAAAGCGATAATTTTTGGCTCGAACTCTGCCATTCTTTTTTCTCCTGAAACTACAAAGCCATTACTTCGGCATAAACCTGCTCGTTGGAAAAGCCTTGAAGGTCTATAGCTTTCGCGCGGCAAACCGCGACGCATGTTCCGCATCCCTGGCAAATACCCTCATTGACCTTTGCCACTACCTTGATGAGTTTTCCGTCCCGCGTTTTGATTTCCTCCCGCTCGATAGCCTGATAAGGACATGCCTGCTCGCATATGAAGCAACCCTCACAGGTGGAAAACACGGGAGGCGGGCAGCGATTGACCACTGCAATCACGGGTTCTCTTGAAAGCTCGTCCCCCGAGAAAAGCGCACTAACCTTGCTCGCCGCGCCCGAAGCCTGGGCCACCGCTTCGGGAATGTCCTTCGGCGCCTGACATGCGCCGGCAAGGAATATCCCTGCCGTATTGGTCTCGACGGGCCGGAGCTTCGGATGCGCCTCTGCCAGGAAATTGTATGCATCGTAGCTCACGCGAAGTTTTTTCGCGAGGTCTTCAGCTCCGGTATTCGCCACTGCCGCGGTAGCCAGAACCACCATGTCAGCTTCTATCTCCACAGGCTGCGATCCGAGCAGGGTGTCGACGCCTTTGACGATCAATTTACCATCCTGTTCGTAAACCCGGGAAACACGGCCCCTGATATAATTAACCCCATCCTCTTCAATCGCCCGCCGCACGAACTCCTCATACATCTTCCCGCCGGCCCTGATGTCCATGTAACACACATAAGCCTTTCCATGATGAATCTTGTGCTTATAAAGCATTGCGTGCTTGGCGGTATACATACAGCAAATCTTGGAGCAGTATTCAATTCCCTTGGCCGGGTCTCTGGAACCGGCGCAGGCGATGAACACAATCGTTTCCGGCTCCTTACCGTCCGAGGGACGGCGAATCTCCCCCAATGTAGGGCCCGAAGCGGAAGCGAGTCTCTCAAACTGCAGACCTGTGATCACATCCTTATATTTGCCGTAACCATACTCCGGGAAGGAATCAGTGCCTAACACATCAAAGCCGGTGGCACAGACAATCGCGCCAACATCGGCCTCGATGATTTCATCCTCTTGATCGAAGCGAATCGCTTCCGCAGGACAGTTTTTCTCACATATCTTGCATTTTCCCTTGAGGTAATATAGACAGTTATCTTTATCAATCACGGGCTTGTTCGGTACCGCCTGCGCAAACGGTATATATATCGCGGTTCGCATACCCATCCCAGCCTCGTACTCGCTCGGAATTTTCTTCCTGGGGCATTTCTGCATGCACACACCGCAACCGGTGCAAAGGTTCTCGTCTACGCTCCGAGCCTTCTTGCGAATTTTGACCTTGAAATTGCCGATAAAGCCATCCAGTTCCTCGACCTCCGAATAAGTATAGAGAGTGATGTTCGGGTGCTGGGCGACCTCGACCATTCTCGGGGTCATAATGCATTGTGAGCAGTCCAGAGTGGGAAAGGTCTCGGAAAGCTGTATCATATGCCCGCCTATGGAAGGATCCCGCTCCACCAGGATGACCTTATGTCCTGCATTGGCTATATCCAGGCTCGCCTGAATCCCGGCTATTCCTCCGCCGATCACCAACGCGGTTTTGGTCACTGGAACCTTGATATCGTAAAGAGGGGCGTTTCTTTTTACCTTTTCAACGATTACCCGGACAAGGTCGATGGCCTTATCGGTCGTTATATCCGACTTTTCGTGCACCCAGGAGCAGTGCTCCCGAATATTCGCCATCTCGCAAAGGAAAGGATTCAGTCCTGATTCAGCGCACACCTTGCGGAAGGTAGGTTCATGCATCCTGGGAGAACAGGCGGCAACAACTACGCCGGTGAGTCCCTTTTCTTTGATCGCTTCAATTATCAGGTTTTGTCCGGGATCCGAACACATGTACTTGTAATCCACGGCATGCACAACGCCAGGTACCCTGGACATGGTTTCGGCGACTTTTACGGGGTCAACGGTGGCGGCGATATTCTCTCCGCAGTGACAGATAAAAACTCCAATCCGGGACATTTTATTCCTCCACTTGCCCGGCTACTTTGCCTGTTTTGGTTTTTGATTTTGATTCAATCGCAGGTTTCTCCCTGGGAGGGAAAACCACAGGAACCATATGCCGATGCAATGATAGTTTCTTCTTTTCCAGACCAAGAGCAAGCCCGATCGCCTGGGTCAGATAAAGCACAGGGATGGAATATTTCTTGCCCTTGAGTTTCTCGACTTTTTCCTGGCGCATATCCAGGTTGGCGTGACACATCGGACAGGCCACAATAATCGCCTCCGCACCTCTGTGAACGGCATCTTCAATGATCTTGCCCGAAAGCTTCGCCACAAGGTCCGTCCTGGAAATCGAAAGCCCTGCGCCGCAGCACTCCACCTTGAAAGCCCAGTCAATCGGGTGTGCGCCGATCTTCTTCATAAGCTCGTCCATGCTCTGAGGATCTTCGTAACGGTCAAATTGAACAATTTTGGGCGGTCTTACTATCAGACATCCGTAATAGCACGCAACCTCGTGATCAAAAGGCTTAACGAACTTGTCCTCGATGCCCTCATCGAAAAGTTTGCCCAGTGTTTCCAGAATGTTCAATGCCCGGGCGGTTCCCTGATAGTCCATCTTAATGATGTCGGACACCCGCTTCCTGAGCTCTTCATCTTCCAGAAGTTCATGCCGGGTAACAGCCAGACGGTTGAAGCACATGGAACACGGCACCAACACCTCTTCCATGCCGGCTTTTTCCGCAAGCGCGAGAACCCTTGCGGGAAGCGCAAGCGAAAGCTCGCGATTCAAATTGTGCGCCGCACTTGCGCCGCAGCAGTTCCAATCCGGAATCTCTTCCAGCTCAAGCCCGATCCCGGGAGCGATTGCAAGAAGAGATTCATCAAATTCTCGTGCGGTGCCTCGTAAAGAACAACCGGGATAATATCCGAGTTTCATTCTTATCTATTCCTTTTCACCAATGGTTTGGGAAAAAATCCTTGAAATATTGGCCCTTTCCTTTATCAGATGAGGGAAAAGTTTAAGCTTGCCGTGTAAGAAAAGTTTGATCGCGACAAACATATCCTGAAACAGATGAAAGGAACGCGCCTTGTAATCGGCGATCATGCCGATTTCGTAGGCCCTTCCAGCGGCCTGGACGGAATCAAGGAAAGCCTTGTGGAAGGCGATGATCTCTTTCGCTTTGGGGTGAGTTTTTTTCCGGCGCATGGATTCTTCCCGCAAAAATTCCATGATCTTGGGAAGGTCAACTTCCTTGGGACAACGAGCCATACACGTCTCGCACGTGAGGCAGTACCAAATCGAAAGAGAGCTTACACACTGTTCTTCCAGTGATGGGAAACCAAGTTGAAGCATCCGGATAATCTGGCTCGGCGGGAAATCCATTTCCGAAGCCAAGGGGCAGCCCGCAGAACACTTGCCGCACTGGTAGCACTTGGCAACACTTTCCGATGTGGCATCATACAACCGAACTGCTAACGACTGCTCGCTACCGCTTGGGGCGGCTTCAGAAGACATCGAACTCCTCCAGTTTTTTCGGTTTATTGCATTAACACATTATTGCATTAACATGCTAGCGTTTACTTAATTTAAATAATTTTAATCGGTTGTCAACTTGATCCTTTGTCTTGAAAATTATAGATTGGTTTTAAAGAATTATTTGTATGCTTTTTAAATAATCCAATTGTTCCGATTGTAGCCGTTGGTACTTAAAGCAGAGGTGGGGCGGAACATAAAGCTCAATACTGAAACTCACAATCGTTGAAATTTCCTTTATCTCATAGAGAACCTTGCATTGTTAACAAAGAAAAACTCGCCGGCGTCGGCCTCTTTTTGCTTTGCAATTCGGATATCAAGATGGATGGGCCACCCGCCGACCCGAAAATTCGCGGATAAACGTACTGATAACAAGGGGTTGCAGACTTACCTCGGATGACATTCCCGATTTTTTATGGTAAACTTATTCTATACAACTGATGGCGCCCGTACGGGTCTGTCTTTTATCGGGGGTGTGATTATGAGAAAAATAGCAATCGCCGTTTTAATGTTAGTTTTTACGGCCGCCTTCGCATCGGCCGGTGAGGAGGCTTCCTATTGGTCTAGGGAGATCTTGGTAGGTTATGACAGCGACGCTTATTACTGCCTAACCTATGAGGCCGTTCAGCAGGATTCCGACACCGAATATTATGAGCGGGTGTTCTGGTGCAAGTATTCGAACACCGGTGTCTCCATTGAGAAGAAGCTTGTTCGCGAGGTGGAACACACCCTTGTGAAGGAAGAAAATAAATGGGTATCGGTTGAGATTGTCGAATTGCCTCTGAACATCATGGGCAGGCTCATTGCAAACGGCGCAAAGATCGCTTTCCCGATGAACGTAACGGAGAGGTCTTTTTATCTGGACGGTGATGGCATCCATTACGACAACGGCCTCGAAAACGCCATCGTCGTCTCCGACAACCGGATAAGGGAAGACATCAAGAAATACCGGATCTGGCCCGATTTTCAGGAATACTCGAAGGATAAATTCAAACTTGTGGGGCATTACTCCAGCTCTAATACCATCTTCTTCGTCATACAGTATGGCGGGCTGGGGCACGAATACGTCATGGGCTGCCACAAATCGGGGAAATGCCGATACAACAAGCCGGAAAAGCTCTCCTACCAGGTGATTATACCGGTGCCCATTTCGAACCTGCCGCGTCTGAGGGAACTTGTGATACATAAGGTCAAGAAAGGCCAAAGCCTCACCAGGATAGCTATTAAATACGGCGTGACTTTAAAGGAGATAATGGCCTGGAATAAACTTAAAAACCCGGACCATATATTTATCGGGCAGAGGTTGAAAATATACAAGTGATTTACAGGCTGTGAGACTGTAAGGAGGCTACAGGCTTCAGATTGAAATCGGGGGCTTGTCGGTAAATGTGAAAAACCCCGGGCTTAATTCCGGGGTTTCAATTTTTAAAGGAACTCTCTTGTGGAAAGAAAATTGTAATGGTTCTTGTAACTAAAGGGGTTAATATTAACACTAAGTGGGGTGAATTTGATAATCCACCGTTAAACGAAGCTGTCGTTAAAGGCCATGTGAATATGGTCAAGTTTTTGCTCAAACAGGAAAGAAAGGCGATTCATCATAAAAATGTACACGGTTGGACACCCTTACATACTGCAGCAGTATATGGACATTTTGAAATTGCAAAAATCCTTCCGGCCAAGAAAGCAGGTATCGATACAAAAAACAATGATGGTGATACCCCACTAAAACTGGCGGAAAAAAACGGGCATACTAAAGTGGTAAAACTTTTACTTAAACATGGCGGGCGTTAATTTTAATCTATTCGCGAGGATTATAAAATGAGAAAAATACATACGTCGCTCCTAGTGGTTATGGCGTGTTTGGTAATGGTCGGTGGGCATGCCGATCAGCCCGAAAAGCGGGTGATGAATTTTCTTGCGGTGATGGATTTAAAATGTGGGAAAGATATAAAAAAAGAGCAATGTGCATTTCTAACTAATGTCGTTATAGATGAGCTGGTAAAGTCGAAGAAGTATACAGTCATAGATCGAGCTAACAGGGACAAAATCCTCGGCGAGGCGGGCTTTCAAATGAGCGCGTGTGTGGATGAAAGTTGCACGGTTGAAGCGGGTCGCATACTCGGCGCCGGCAAAATTATAACCGGTTCCGTTGATCTTATAGACAAAACATATTTTCTAAACATCCAACTGATCAATGTCGAAACCGCGGCGGTTGAAGCCTCTGCAACGAAGTTATGTGAATGCGATTTTAAGGAATTGATTGATACTATCAGGTATGCCGCGCGAAATCTCGTGGCGGAGCCTCAAGTGCATCTACCCGCCACTTCGCACTCAGAGGTTGCACCGCCGTCTCGGCCGGAAACACCAAAAAGAACCAAAGGGAAATGCCCGGAGGATATGGTCTATATCCCCGAAGGTAATTTTTGTATTGATAGATATGAGTATCCAAATAAAAGGGGAGTTCTTCCCAGAAATAAGGTGTCGATATTAGAGGCAAGACAACTATGCCATCAATATGGAAAAAGGCTTCCTACTATATCAGAATGGCGGCAGGCATGTATGGGACCTCATGGTTATAAATACCCTTATGGTAATAAACGTCGGAAAAAGTTTTGTAATGTGGGAAGAAGAAAGTTAATGCCCAGCGGATCATTTCCAAGATGTAAATCGGCATATGGGGTATACGACATGTCCGGAAATGTTTTTGAATTGGTGGAGGGCTACCCGAAAGCTTTAGGTGGAGGACATATTAATCCTTTGCATCGTTGTTCTTGTAATGCAGAGACAGGTCGTTCAGTAACAAATAGCTGGACCAATCGGGATGTAGGCTTCCGCTGCGCCAAGGACGCTGAGTAATTAGTGATATGAAACGCCGAATAGTCGTGTTAATAGTGGTTTTAGCTATATGCCTGCTGAGTGCGGGTGCGGGAGCTGGTGAGCAACCTATTGTTGGTAAAGAGTATCACCCAACTGGAACCAAGGGCGGCCCGATGGTTTATGTACCGGCGGGGGAGTTCACTATGGGTAGCGATAACGGAAATTCAGACGAAAGGCCAATTCATCGAGTATATCTTGATGAGTTCTACATTGATAAGTATGAGGTGACTAACGCTCAATACAATAAATGCGTAAGCGCTGGAGCGTGCGGCCAAAATACAAAATACGATGGTTTTACCGATCCGCAACAGCCAGTGGTAGGTGTAAACTGGAGTCAGGCGGACACATATTGTTCATGGGCGGGTAAAAGGTTGCCGACGGAAGCAGAGTGGGAAAAGGCGGCACGCGAAACGGATGAGCGGACATACCCCTGGGGAGAAGGCATTGATTGCTCAAAGGCGAATTATTACAAATGCGGACATAAAAAGACAAAGCCGGTGGGGTCGTATCCATCCGGTGCCGGCCCTTATGGTGCAATGGATATGGCGGGAAACGTATGGGAGTGGTGCTCTGACCGGTATGATGAAAAGTATTACAGCAAGGGTCCGAAACGTAATCCGACGGGGCCTGCTTCGGGTAAGTATCGTGTTCTTCACGGCGGATCGTGGAACGCCTATCCGAACCTCTTGCGATCATCGAACCGCACCCGGAACGATCCCGACAACTTGAGCAGCAGCAACGGTTTCCGGTGTGCCGGGACTCGGTAATACTTTTTACCTTTGATTGTGTTTATGTTTCAACAACGGGATCGGGGCGTGGCGATTTTGCGGGAGATTTTTTTGTTTTATGCCTTCTGGCCGCTCTTTTCATGCTTGCCAGTATGAATTCTTTCAGGAACCTCTCGCAGGCACGGTAGTCTATCGGGCGATTTTTCAGTTCGGAGCGCATCCCTATGCTGCCCAGTGTGGTTTCGAGGAATATTTTGAAGAATTTTGCCTGGTAGACAAATTCGTTTAGTTTTTCCGGTTCCTTGAGGTCGCGCGCTCCCATCCTATCCATAAACCCGAAGAAGCGCTCGATTTCGCGCAAATCCTCGTATCTGAGAAGGTTATATGATTCGTTACGGAAGTAGATCATATAGTCTTTCAATATCCTGAAATATTTTATGTATATTATTTCAGTGTCTTCATCGGCGTTAGTTTCCGCCTGTTCTTCAAATCTGTCCATCAGTTCCTTGAAAACCCATATATCGCTTCTGAGCTGTAGCGACTGGCGCAGTCTTGAGGTGTAGATGGAAAATATATCGCGTCCCTCTATATGCGACTCGAAAACCTTCACCATTTGAATAATGGATTGTTGGTAGAAATTGGTAAGTATACCATGGCTGTTTTCGACGGCGGCTCTGAGAGCGGGAGCGTCGCGTGTTCGCGTGGCGCCCAGAAGCTCGCCGTGGTATATCTTTTTCAGTTCCATCGATAGCTGGAAGTTCAGGCTGTCGGCCGTCTTGAGGAGCTCGGTTCTGAAACTTTCCTCGTCTCCTTCAAGCTCTTTTTCCAGGGCTTTCGGAAGTCCCCTTTCCAGGAATTCCGCCAATTGCACGCTCTCGCTATGTATAAGCGCGAAAAGGGGGATGTTCTTTTTCAACACATCGATGCGACCGGTCTTGGGGTTTATCTTATCCAAGTACCTCAGCAATCTGAAAAACACCAACAACACAACGCTGAAGTGACGCTTTAAATCTTCATCGCCGATACGCATCACCACCCGGCTTATCCTGCGAATCTCGATACGGTCGAACTCCGGTCGGAACTCAACTTCACCCACCGGGTTGAAAAACCTGTTGGCGATAATCTCGCGGTTGATGAGGTTCCCGACATTCACGAACAGCGGATAAGCGACTTTTTTCCCTTTTACCAACGCGTTCACAATGCCGCGAATGTTAACAAAGCCGGTATAAAGAAGAAACAGGCTGTCGTTGGGACTCTTCTGCTCGAAGCTCGCCTCGCGAATTTTCGTGCGACCCAGGTCGCTCAACAGCGTCGTTTCGACATATTTTCTGAACTGAAAGGCCCGTCCTCCTTTGGACGCCTCGATCAATTCCTTCGACAACTCAAGCACGCGGTTGATATATTCGAGCACTATGCCCAGTTCCTCGACGAAATTTAACGCAATGGCTTTCTCCGGTTCGGGCAGGGGCAGGTTTTGTATGCTGAAGAAGCGGTCAAGGGCTTTTAGCGACATTTCGAGCTCGAAAGCCAACTCGACCTTTCGAGAACTGCCTAATCGATCGAGCCATTGGGCGCGCGAGTCGTTAATATCCTTGTCGCCGTTGCCTTCTTTGGCCTTTTGTTTTTCTTTTTTACCCATAACATTTCAACGGCGCCGGGCGCCTGGAATACAAGATTGTCTAATAGTCTACCGAATAGTTAGAGAATTGGCAAGCTTTTTAACGGTTAAAAGCTTGGAGTGGATATTTTACAACGTGACGGCGTGTACTTGTCCTGCAATTCGATTAGTTCGTTTTTGTCTCATAGGTGCTATCTTGAGTGCTCTTTCTGAATGTGCGTTTCAATTGTTGAACTATCCATTTCCAGTGCAGCCAGATATGCACAACGAGCAGGGCGACCAGAATCAGTGCCATCACCCAATGCACATCGCCCCAGTCGTGCCTGCTCATGCCAAGGAAAGTCAGCCCCCATCCGCCGTGCCGCCCACCGGTGCCGGGGGGCAACACGTATCTTATTATCAGCCCGATGAGAGTTATACAGACCATGTCCACAAACATCACCACGTCTACCCAGAAATTCAGGCGATTTTTGCTAAATTCCATTGATTTTTCCCCATACACAAATTAAAAAAGGGTTGTGTCCATGCACAACCCCCGCGATTATGGAAATCTCCTTCCGGATTCGCCCGTATTTACTTTCCCTTGCGTTTCCCGGTCGGCTCGCCCAGAACTTTCATGATACGAAAGATTTTATCTATCTTTTCCGGCGGTGCTTCCGCGATGAGGTATAACAACTCTCTTTGCCTGAAACCGTATTTATCATCATCGGGGGTAACGACAAGCAAGTCGTATGGCTTTACTCCGAAAACCTTTGCGATCCTGCCGAGAGTGATAATGGAAGGTACTCGCGCACCGCGCTCGAGAAGACTCACATAGCTGTTATCCAGATCGAGCATTTCCGCCAATTCCTCCTGCGTCAACCCCACTTCTTTACGGTATTTGTACATTTTGTCCGCGAAAGTCCTGATTATCTCTTGCATGCTCATTTTTCTACTCCTTCTGCGAATTATGCGAATTAAATGTTGACGCCTACACTAGCACATTATTGTGAAAAGTCAAATTGATTATTTATGAAGTGCTCCCCCTACCACCTCCTTATTTGAAACAAACTCTTTACAGAGCTTCAAATTTTCCTTTATCAATAGACGCTATTCGAAGAATTACCTTGCGAAGTATTGTAAAAAAAATCTCCCAGTCTGCGTACAGAAACCACATAAACACCGCCAATGCAAATAATTCATCAAGACTATGGAGATTAGGATAACATGTTGATATTTCTTTTCAATCAGTATCTTTTTCAAAAACGATATTTTTATTACTAAGATCATGTGAAATGTGGAAATCCGACAAACAGGGTATTGGCTACTCGTCGGTAATTCCATTTAAAGGAAGCTTTTTCCCAACCCTCTATACGTGGGCACGCGGTCGGTTATTTTTCCATTGCGGATGATAAGCACTTCATTAAATCGCTCCATCAGTTCCCCCGCTTTCGAGTGTTGCCAGATAACAGGATCGCCGATTTCGAGATGCGGGCATCCCGGTGGAACTAAAAGTGGAGTTTGTACCTCTCCCGCGCCCTCGAACCCGAGCATTTTCAACCCCTGCGGCGAATATGGCATAGGCAGGCGGTCGAATCCCGCCTGGCCGCTTGCTATGTAGCCTCCGCCTTGACAAGTGATCATCCCCGGCTTCGGCCTGCGGACCACTTGGATGGCAAAAAACGCCGCTGGAACCAGCGGCAGGTCGCGGTAATATACGAACAGATGGGAAGTGTAAAACCCCGACCCGACGGTCACCTCGGTGACTGCCGGATCGGCGCTGGTGCTCTTCACGCTGCCGGTACCGCCGCCGTTGATGAATTCGAGCTCGATTCCTTCCCGTTCGAGCGCGCGCCATACCTCAGCTCTGTGTTCGAGCACCTTGGGCACCGAGGCCTTCTTGATCCAGCGTTTGAGCGGATTCAGCATGCGCGTATAAGGACTCGTATCGTTGAGGCCGGCCACCTGCGCCTCGTACGCCATTATTCCTACAATTCGTACACCGCCGATCCTTTCGGCGTACCGAATAAGCTCAATTACCCTCCGGCCGTCGCGTACGGGGCTGCGGCGTACTCCGAAATAAAGCCTCCCACCGGCGCGCTCCAACGCCACGTCCAACTCGATAGCCGCGCGCAACTCGACTCGAGCGGCTCGGCCGGCGCGACCCATTACGTCAAGGTGCTCTTCCGAATCGATCACCATAGTCACGCGCACATCGTCCGCCGCCAGCTTCGCCATAAGTTCCATGTCGGAAGACTGAACGGTGGGATAAACCACCAGCAGGTCGTCATAACCCTCCTGCGCGAGATAAGCGGCTTCCTCCATCGTAAAATTCATCAGCCCGCGAAACAGGCCGCTATTTCCCCCTGTTAAAATGTGGTTGACGATCCACGGGCACCGGACGCTCTTGGTGGCGATTCGAACGGTCTTCCCACTCGGGCGGACCGGATCGAGCATTACTTCGGTGTTATGATCCAAGGCGTCGAGGTTAACGATTGCCGCCGGAAGCCTTTCGCCCTCGAGCGCATCCCGAAATTCTTCGTATGTCAGGTGTATTTTCCCCGCCAATTTAACTGTTACCAATTCTCATTAAAAATCAGGGTGTTAGAACTCGCCCGTTGCGGATATGTCTACGATCTTTCCATTGCGCACCTGCAATATGAAAAGCGGCCTGTGAAAGCTGCGGTCGGGCTGAACGGCAAGATACCCACTGAAGGTGGAGAAACTTTTCACACTTGCCAACGCATCCCGCATAGCCGGCCGATTCTTCACGCCGTTTTTGGTAATCATCTCGACCAGCAGGCGAACCGTTTCGTACCCCATGGCCTCATACATACCCGGCTTTCGCCCGTATGCCGCCTCGAAATCATTGACGAATTGCCGCGTAATAGGCGTCGAAGCCTTCTTGAAGAAAGCGTCGGGGAAAGTTGCGCCTTCGAATGAAGACATCTGCCCCCGCGCAAGGTCTATAAGTCTCGGATTGTTCCAGCCGCTCGATCCCAACAGTTTGAGACGAACCACGTTGTAATATGTGAGTTGCGGCGCGATGGTGGCGGCGGCCATGTATGAATCGGGTATGAAAAGCGCCTCTATTTCCCGCTTTCGTCTGGCGATCTCCCTGATTTCCAGCCGCAGATCCGCCTGGCCATGTTTATACGGCACGCTGAGTACCACGATTCCGCCCTGCCGTCCCGCCTCCTCGATGAAAACATCCCTGAATAATTTTCCATAAGAATGATCCGGAAACAAAACTGCGAAGTTTCTGATGCCCAGAGCGGTGACCGCATACCACACGACAGTTTTCACCTGATCCCTCGGCGTTACGGAATTGCGGAATACCATCGAGCCGAAATCAGTAATTTCCTCGAGTTGTGTCATGGTAACTATAGGCACACCATAAGCCTGGGCCGTCTTTGCCGCCGCTTTTGCGGTATCTCTTTGAATCGGCCCTGCGATGGCGATAACGCGCTTTTCAACCGCCAACTCTACCGCAGCCTCGGCCGCCCGCTCAGGATCGCCCGCCGTATCCGCTATCTCGAGTCTTATTGAAAGCGCCTGAGTTGCCGTTGTGCCAAAAGCGTCAATCGCAAGAGCGGCGCCGTCCAGAAACTTCCTCCCGTAAGGCGCCCATTTGCCGCTAAGCGGAAGCATAATACCCAGAGCGTTTTCGTTTATCTTGCCGACGTTTTCCATGTCGTCCAGCATGGATCGAGCTTGCTCGGCCTGCGGACTATCGGGATGGTGCGTTACCAAGCGGGCCATGTACTTACGCGCTGCGACGAAATCACCGTGGTCATAAGCCCGTTTGCCCAGCAGGAAGAGCGCATAAGCGCCCACCGGCGATTTGGGCAGCTTCGGCAGCACCGCTTCGAGCTTGGGGCTGCTCATCTTCTCCAGAGCCTTTACCAGCGCGTCTTCCACTTCCAACGCGCGCTTCGGGTCGGCTTTGCGAAGCTGGACATAACGACCGATAGCTTCGTCAACTTTATCCTGCTTCAGCATCGCGTCGATATAAAAAATAGAAGCATCAACCCAGTGGGGATCCTTCCGGTCCACCCCTGCGAACGCGGCAACGGCTTCGGCCATGCGCCCTGATCGGAAAAACGCCAGCCCGAGCAGGAATCGCGCTTCGGAAGCACTGTCGGAGGACGGATACTTATCGAGTATCTCCTTAAGCGAAGTTATAGCTTTGTCGAATGACTCTTCGGTAAGGAGAGACCTGGCGATGTCGAGGAGAGCGTTATCGGCGAGCTCCGAATTGGGATATTGCCGTACCAGAGTATCGAGCCGAAGCCTCGCTTCGATACGCTTATTTCCCTCTGCTTCCCTGTGAGCCGAGATGGCGGTTTCGAGTTCCGCATCACCCTTTCGAGGATGTGGTCCCGGCGGCGGGCAACCCCACAATATAAATAATAGAATTAATACCGGGAACCCAATCTTGTGGCGTAGTTTCATCCCAGAATGTCCCAAACCTTGCCGAAAAAGCCTTTGGATTTCGGCTCGACTTCGTCGCCGCTCAATTCTGCGAGCTTTCGTAAAAGTCCCTTCTGTTCCTCGGTGAGCTTCGTTGGCACATCCACGTGAACCACCACATGGAGATCGCCCCGACCGGGTCTGCCCAAGTGGGTTACACCGTGTCCTCTCAACCGGAAGATACGCCCCGATTGAGTGCCCGGCGATATGCGAAGCCGCTCCTCGCCCTCGAGAGTCGGTACGAATATTTCCGCGCCAAGGGCCGCCTGCGGGAAAGATATAGGCACCTCGATCACCAGGTCGTCGTCCCGGCGCGTAAAACGAGGATGGGAGTCGACATTTACCACTACGTAAAGGTCCCCGCGCGAGCCGCCTTTGGGGGCTCCTTCCCCTTCCCCGGCCAACTTCAGGCGAGCGCCGTCACTCACCCCGGGAGGTATTTTTATCGTAAGGTCCCTTATCGTCGATACGAGTCCCGACCCGGCGCAGTTTGTGCATTTTTCGCGTATGATTCTCCCCGTTCCGCCGCAACGGCGACAAGTTCTAGTGAAGGAAAAGAAGCCCTGATTTATTTGCATCCTTCCTGTGCCGCCGCACAGGGGACAGGTCGAGGATCCATGACCCGGCCTGGCGCCGGAGCCACCGCATTCCGCGCAGGTCTCCTTGCGCGGCACCTTTATACGTGCCTCAGTCCCGAAAGCCGCTTCCTCGAAGCCGATGTTTATGTTCAGGCGCAAATCGGCGCCACGGCTCGATCTCCTTCGGCCACCCATTCCGGCACCGAATACCTGGCCGAAAATGTCCTCGAAAAGGTCCGCCGGGTTCGTCCCGAAACCGAAGTCAAAAGGCCCCGAAGCGGATTGCCGCCCGGTACGGCCCGTACGGTCGTAATAAGCGCGCTCGTGCGGATCGCTCAATACCTGATATGCCTCCTGCAATTCCTTGAAACGTTCCTCGGCGTGGGGGTTGTCGGGATTGCGGTCAGGATGACACTCCATTGCCTTACGTCGAAAAGCACGTTTTATTTCCTCCTGCGTGGCATTCCGGCCGACACCCAATGTCTCGTAAATATCTCGTTGCATCAGTTCAATGACTTTAGGACGCAATAAATTACGCCCATACGGCACAAAATAAATAATCTCCGTACGGGCAATTCACGAATTGCCCTTTTTATCTAAAGGATAGGCTATACCCACCCGTAAGGCAAGAAAGCCGGTCGAGGTTCGCCGGCGAGCAATACGGCTCGATAAACATCATTATTGAAATTCGCCCTTGAAAAAGCGGGTGGGCTGCGGTATCTTGTTGCCGATGAAAGGGATGCCGAAACGAAACGAGGCGAGTATTCGCAGCTTTGTCGCAATCGACATTTCGGGGGAAATACGCGATAATCTGAAAAAGATCGCCGCCGAGCTCAAACCGAAAGTAAACGACATCAAATGGGGACGAGTCGATGGCATTCATCTTACGCTGAAATTTTTGGGCAACGTTGCGCAAAGCATGATACCTTCTCTGCGTGGCGTAATGGAAGAAGCCGCACATACGGCAAGGCCCTTTAAGATCGGTGTCAAGGGATTGGGAGCTTTTCCGAATCCGCGCAATGCAAGGGTAATATGGGCGGGGCTGGAAGAACCCACGGGCGCACTCGGAGAGTTGGCCCGGCGAATCGAGAAAGGAATGGAGCCGCTCGGGTTTGCACCTGAAAAAAGGCCTTTTCACCCGCACCTTACTATTGGCCGTGCCAGAAAGGGCGGCAGACCGGGCAAGGAGCTTGTAGGGTTGATTGAACATCACCACACACGGGAGTTCGGGTTTTTTACGGCGAATGAGTTAATACTTTTCAAAAGCGATCTGAAACCGGGCGGGGCGGTATACACCAAAATGGAGACAGTGGGTCTATAAAAAGGAGAAGCTTATGGCTAAAGCGACAGACGATAAAGAAAGGGCGTTGCAGCAGGCCATAACGGCCATCGAGCGGCAATATGGCAAGGGAGTTATAATGCGCCTCGGCGAAGATGCCGTTGCTACCGATGTGGATGTCATTCCGACCGGCTCTATCGGTCTGGACACTGCCATCGGTGTCGGCGGCATACCTCGCGGTCGGGTGGTCGAGATATACGGCCCGGAGTCCAGTGGCAAGACGACGCTGGCGTTGCATATAGTTGCCGAGGCACAGGGGAAAAAGGGCAAGGCCCTGTTCGTCGACGCGGAACACGCCGTCAACCCGATTTACGCCAAGCGCATCGGCGTGGATGTCGGCAACCTCTACATCAGCCAGCCGGACAGCGGCGAGCAAGCGCTTGATGTGGCGGAGAGTATGGTACGCTCGAACAGCATAGACGTGGTGGTCATAGACAGCGTGGCCGCGCTCGTTCCACGCGCCGAAATAGAGGGAGAAATGGGAGATACTCACATGGGATTGCAGGCGCGTTTGATGAGCCAGGCGTTGAGAAAACTCACCGGCACCATCAACAAAACAAATTCGATTGTCATTTTCATCAACCAGATTCGGATGAAAATCGGGGTGATGTTCGGCAGCCCTGAAACCACGACGGGCGGTAACGCGCTCAAGTTCTATTCTTCACTCAGACTGGATATACGGCGCATAGGATCGATCAAGCAGGGCGACCAGGTGGTAGGGAATCGCACCAGGGTCAAGGTGGTGAAAAATAAAATAGCGCCTCCATTCCGGATGGCCGAATTCGATCTGATGTATAACCGTGGAATCAGCCGCGAAGGTGAATTAATCGACATGGGAGCGGAGGCCGGCGTCTTGGATAAAAGCGGCGCATGGTACAGCTACAAGGATGACCGGATCGGACAGGGAAGGGAAAATGCAAAGGCGTTTCTCGCCGATAACCCGGACATCTCAGCCAAACTCGAAGCCGAGATACGCAAATCTTGCGGACTGCCGCCCCTCGAAAGTGACATGAAGTCGGCTGAGCATGATAAGAATGGCCCCACAACTTGAAACTATTCCTCAGGGCGAGTATAATGTGTAAGATAACGAGGGTAGATGGATAACGCACAGCCGTAGCAGTAGCGGGAGGCTACCATGCAACTGAACGACATCTTAAAAGTGGCCATTAAAGCCGGGTCAAGTGACATCCACATCAAAGCGGGCTTGCCGCCGATATTCCGCATCGACGGATCACTCGTGCCGTACAAGGAAGCTCCCAGACTTTCTCCCGACATGGTGAACCAAATGGCCTTTGGGATAATGAACCAGGGTCAGCAGAAGAAATTCAAGGAAGCGAATGAAATCGACCTCGCTTACGGCGTTCCGGGTCTTGGAAGATTCCGCGTAAACGTTTTCCAGCAGCGCGGCACCATAGGCATAGTATTCCGCGTGATTCCTTTCGGGATAAGCACCGTCGAGCAGCTCAATCTTCCGAAGGTGATCGAGCGTATTGCATCGGAGCAGCGCGGTCTCATACTCCTCACGGGCACCACCGGTAGCGGAAAGTCCACCAGCCTGGCAGCGATGATCGACTGGATAAACTCGAACCGCACTTGTCATATTATTACCATCGAGGACCCGATCGAGTTTTTGCATCGCGACAAAAAAAGTATAGTCAACCAGCGTGAGGTCGGATTCGACACCAACAGTTTCGCCATTGCGCTCAAGAGCGCTCTCCGTCAGGATCCCGATGTTATCCTCGTCGGCGAGATGCGCGATTTCGAGACCATCGAAACGGCGCTCACCGCCGCTGAAACCGGCCACCTGGTTTTAAGCACGCTACATACCATCGACGCAACGGAGACCATCACCCGTATAGTTACCGCCTTCCCACCTTACCAGCAAGCGCAGGTACGATTGCAGATCGGGTCGATCGTCAAAGGCATCGTCAGTCAGAGGCTGGTGCCCCGCGCGGATGGTCGAGGGCGAGTCCCGGCGGTCGAGGTGCTGGTCGCCACAGGACGTGTCAGGGAATGCATCGAAGATAAGGATAAGACAAAGGAACTTCACGACGCTATCAACAAGGGATTCACCACCTATGGAATGCAGTCATTCGACCAGTCTCTCATGGTGCTTTTCCGCAAGGAACTTATAACCTTCGAGGAAGCCCTCAGGCAATCTACCAACCCGGACGATTTCAAGCTGAAGGTCAGCGGAATATCTTCCACCAGCGATGCGGTGTGGGGCGAATTTGAAAAGGAGCATGGGGTGGGAGAAAAAGGAGCTGTCGAGGAAGCCGACGTCGCAGAAGAAGACGACGATTTACAAATAGAACGATTCTAAAAAGGTGTTTTATAATTGTTAAACCCCGGCTCACCCGATGTGGTGGGTTTTTCTGTGTTGCCGCCTTTCATGCGATAATATCACTTTTTCTTTTTCGATGACTTTTCTTTCTTTTGTTTGCGAATTTTCTGCCTGAGTCGTTCCAATCTTTCGGCAATGTTCTTCTCCCTGCCATAATCGGTGGGATGATAGAAGCGCTTTTCGACAAGCTCATCCGGCAGGTATTGTTGCTTGACGAAACCGCCGTCGAAATCGTGGGGATATTTATAATCCTCGCCATACCCAAACTCGCTCATCAGCTTTGTCGGTGCATTGCGTAAATGCAGTGGAACCTCGAGTGCGCCGGTTCGGTGAACTTCTTCGGTGGCGCGTTTAAGGCCCATGTAACTCGCGTTGCTTTTCGGCGCGGAGGCCAGATAAGTTACCGCATGCGCCAGGTTGATGGCCACTTCAGGCATACCCACATACTCGACCGCCTGCGCAACTGCCGTGGCGATCATCAACGCGGCGGGCTCGGCGTTTCCGATGTCCTCGCCTGCGAAAATAATCATCCTGCGGGCGATGAAGCGCGGGTTTTCCCCGGCTTCGATCAGCCGGGCCAACCAGTACAACGCCGCATCGGGGTCCGAGCCCCGGAGGCTCTTGATGAAGGCGCTTATTACGTTGTAGTGATCCTCACCGGCCTTATCGTGCCTCAAATAGGGGCTTTTGATCGCCTCGACGACACTTTCGGAAGTGACGGTTTTTCCGTCTTTCGTGAAACTTGCGGCGGTTTCGAGTGCATTGAGCACTTTTCGCGCGTCACCGCAAGCCGCTTCAACCAGCAACGCTCTCGCGTCGGGATCGATATCCAACCGGCGCGAGCCAAAACCCCGGTCATCGTCCGTCAAGGCACGATCCACTATTCCTCCCACTTCCTCATCGCTCAAACGATCGAGCTTAACCACCTGGCAACGTGACAGGAGCGGCGGGATAACTTCGAAAGACGGGTTCTCGGTCGTCGCGCCTATAAGAATCACGGTACCGTCTTCGACGTGAGGCAGGAAAGCGTCCTGTTGAGCCTTGTTGAAGCGGTGAATTTCGTCGACAAAAAGTATCGTTCGGTCACCCTTCATCTTCAGGCGCATTTTGGCGTCCTCGACGACCATACGAATATCCTTCACGCCGGAGAGCACGGCGCTGAAAGACACAAATTCGCTCGATGTCATCCCCGCCAGCAGCCGCGCCAATGTCGTTTTGCCGCTTCCCGGCGGGCCCCATAGTATGAGAGAAGGCGTTTTGCCGGTCTCGACTACCCTTGCCAGCAGCCGCCCTTCTCCCACAAGGTGCTCTTGCCCGACGAACTCATCGAGGCTGCGCGGCCTCATACGTTCCGCAAGAGGAATCGCATCGGCTTCCGCCTTTGAACCGAAAATATCCCGATTATTTATATTGGTCATTGTCGAAAAGCAGGAACGGTCTCGGGTTAAGCGCCTTACCTCGCCACCTCACCTCGAAATGCAAATGCGGCCCCGTGGCACGGCCGGAGCTGCCTATCTTGCCGATGGGATCACCGCGCATGACCGTCATGCGTTTGCGAACCAAAAACGCCGAGAAATGCGCATATCGCGTTGTCAGGCCGTTTCCGTGATCCAGATAAACCACGCGGCCGTATCCACTTTGCCAACCCGTAATTTTTACATATCCATCGGCGGGAGCCAGCACGAAGGTGCCGGTAGGAGCATATATATCCAACCCTTTGTGCATCGTACGTCTCCGAGTTATCGGATCCACACGAATCCCAAATCCGCTGGTGATTATGCCTTTTACCGGCCACATGACGGGCAAATTGCTCGCGTCGGCACAGCAGGATTCCAGAGCTACCATGAGTTCCTCATCGCACAGGCCGTAATCCTCGAGGTTCAATTTCAATCGGTCGATAATTACATCCTGAGCCGCTTCGTCTATGGCAATGGTTTTAATCGGATATTCTTCTTCCAACCTGTCAACTATTTCACCCGTGCCATTTTCTATCGGCCCGCCGGAGGGAAGAGTTTCGGGCAAGGCCAAAGCGCCGTCGTTCACATTTGCCGGCTCCGCGCCTCCCGACTCCGGGATCGGACCGCCGCTGAAATACCTTGTTCCAATACTGCCGACTATAGGCGGTATACCCTCAGTTTCAAGCGAATTGTTCCCACCCGAATCGGCAACCTGTTCTAATGATTGCGTTTCTTCCCATTGCGTGCTCCGGTCATCGAGCAGAACCGTTGCCAACCACCCGCTTGCAGCAAAAATCAACACCAAAAGCTCCACGATGAGCAACGGCCCTATAGAGCCACCTTTTGGCGAGGGACCCTTTTCCGACGAAAACCGAGATTCGTTTACTACGACCATTAACCGTATATATTAATCTCCATATTAAGATTTGTCAATGTTATTCGTCATCGGAGCACGACTCAAACAATCCGGCATGAAGTGGACAGTTCGTGGCGCAAACTCAGTCATAACACACCGCTGCGCCCACCTATCAGGCCGTTTCGAAGACTTCTTCAGAATCCCGCTGCGCATGAAAACCCACTTTTGTGACGCAGGCCCTTTTGCTGTAGCCCTATGTTGCGAGTCTATGCAAAATTGCGTAACTGCCACTAATACTTCTATATATCTGAACAATAGGACTATTGCTTGACACCTGACGTTCGGGGCGTAACAATCGGACCGAAATGAACAGTCGCGAGCGCATGCGGCGGGCTATTTTGTTTCAGGGGCCGGATAGGGTTCCGCACAGTT
>Ga0180432_10003161_pt1 | contig 23833 bp, 33 predicted proteins | sample SS_ome_10_FD_132414 | JGI IMG/M metagenome (GOLD analysis project Ga0180432, IMG submission 132414) | Hypersaline lake sediment archaeal communities from the Salton Sea, California, USA - SS_1_MS_2 metaG | ecosystem: Environmental > Aquatic > Non-marine Saline and Alkaline > Hypersaline >... | reverse complement strand
ATGAGTTTAATATCCCACACAGAATTCTTCACAGAATTCTTCACATAACCACAAAAAGAATCCCTCATGGTATGTATCAAAGAATTCCACACAGAATCCATCAAAAAACTCCTCACAGAATCCCCCACAGAATCCAACGCAGAGTCCCACACAGAATCCCTTACGGAATACATCATGGTACGCCTCATAGAATCCCATTCTCTTAGTAATCGAATATGTTCTTTATTTGGCTTTTTAACTTTTGGTAAATCAAAGGGATTAAGTATATTTTCTAATTTCTTGCCGTCAACTATCTTCTTAACTTGATTATACCATTCTTTTTGAGTAGAATAACTCACTCTTTCGTGACTTAGTTTCCACCAAGTAGGAATATTATCATCAAACTTCAATTCCCATTTATCAGGTTTTATATAATTTCTATTCTTTGGGGTTATCTCAATTGGTATATGGTTCTTGTCGTCTGGAATATTAAACTCATCTCTTATATCTTCGTGAGAATCTAATCCCATTTTCCAAAATACTTTTCTGTCTTTTCTGACTATACAACTAAAGGCTTTACACATTTTTATCCCTCATTATTCTTTTCTGAATCAGATAAAATCTTATATAATCGATTATATTTCTTAATTCTTACCTTCACGTTATGTACTTCTTCTCGTTTAGTTAATTAAGGGTTAATTCAGTTTTCATTTCTGAAAATAAAACCCCAACCAGAAAGGTGAGTAACTGATTGGGGGGGTGTCCTGATAGCCTGTAGGACGGTTATGATTATTTTTTATTTTGTTTTATCTCCTTTTTTATTTACCCAGATCGCAATTTGAATATTTCCCATAAAATCAGGATCGGTGTTTTTCTTTTTTTGTTTGTTTGGAAATAAGGCGATCTTGATGCCATCCTTACCACCAATAGACCCAGATAGATACTTCTCGCCGACCGCTAATGTGTTGTTTTTTTGTTCTGACATTTTTTCCTCCATCATACATAAAAATGATTCGCCATTCTATTGTTCTGATCTGGTTGTTGTATGACTTTGATTTTTTTGCGTTTGATTAATTCAATCAAGTAGCTTTTGATTTCGTTATGTTTTTTGTTGAGGAGATTAGAAATATTATCCAGAGTTAGTTTATACCCCCCCTTACTTGATCCTATAATCATTTGTTGAATTTGATTTTTGAAAAGTTCTTCATCATCTGGAGGTGTTGAGTTGTGGGTTGATGGTTCACGGAATTGTTGAAGGGTTTGTTGCGTCATTCTGTACACTCCAATACTATCTTACTGTGATCCTCCAATGCAGCTATCTCTGATTGAAGCTGATTCAGTTGGACAGCTAACTTGCGAGCTTCCTGTTTCTTCCGTGTGATTGGATCTTCAATAGACCCAAGAAGATAATCAATGAAACAGCTCATTGACATTTTTTTATTTCCAGTTTTTTTTCGGTATTCTTCTTTCAGACATTCAAGCACCGAAATGGATTTTTGGGTCAATGTCCAATTTACTTTTTTTTTTCGGTCATCAAATAGGGTCATTTTCGTAAAATACCTCTCTCGTCTATAAATACAGTATGTTGCTGTATAGTTTGGCTTATTAAGCCAAAAGATACAGTACTGTATACAGCGACTTTTTTGGTTGCTGTATGCAGGTGTTTTTTTATTTTTAACATCTTTTTTTATTAATCTCCTAATTATTAAAATCTAAAATCTTCATTTTTTTTGATAAAATTGGACAAAAAAGGACTTCATAAGCCCGGAGATAGTTCGCTGTATACAGCGCTGTATACACTTATACAGTAAGCGACTGTACGATTTACCCAAATTCCAGCGAGTGACTGTATACTATACAGTGAGTGACTGTATAGTTTTTGATTCATTTTCTGCCACCAATCTGACAATTATAACCATCATTCCCATATCCCTTATGTAGCCCATTATGGAGTATTATGGATCGGTTGTGCAGCCTGCACCACCAATCCAACTCCCGAATTGATCTCATCGCTGACCCCTCGCATATTGAGTTGGACAGAAGTACTCATCCATCTCATCTTCACTTGGATGCTTCTTATTATAAGGGGCCCCACAGGCAGAACCTCTTAGTACTCTACCTGTGATTGGGTCTCTCCTTTGTTCATATGGTTGTTTTTCCTTGAATGGTATTTTTTTCACCTTTTTTTGTAACATACATCCCTATCCACACCCCACATATCATCATTGACAATTCAGTACATATGTAGAATATGTATGATTCCATACTCCCCCAAAAGATTATCATATCTATCCAGGCCATTGAATACACAATTATGATCGTCGAGAATATTGTAATTATTAGCGTTGTAAGTCTCACCTTATGACCTCCTTAATTATCATGCAATGTCGCTCCAAGAACTGCTCTTGCAGCTTCTTCTTCAATTCTTCCTTATCTTTCACCAATTGATACACATTACGTGGAGACCCTACAGAACGAGGGTGGGGGGTAGAAGTCTCCGTATCGGACTCTGTAGAAATAGGGTCGATTGACCTGGCGTCAGTGTGATTATTTTTGAGGTGCATTTTTATTGGGGAGTGGGAGAAGTCAGTACTTCTCCAGGTTGTCGACCATGCTCGCCATTTCTAGGCGGCTGATTGCTTCCTGTTTCTCCATTGTTGGGAATTCTGCTTTCATCTTGTTGCACCTCTTTTTCTCCGTTTGTACGGATGTTTATTTCAAAGTCGCACCATGTTCCTGTCTTTAGGTTCAATGCGGTTACGACATTTGATGGAATTGTTATTACTAAGCTGCTGTTTGCTTCTCTGACCTTTTGTGGAAATTTCATTTGTTTTTCACCTATGTTATTATATGAGAATATAATATCATACTGATATATAAATATTGTGTTATTTTGTGTTAATAAATGATATAAGATAGGGCTAAATAGGGTCAATATCATATTTATTCATCCCATGTTCAGAAATAAACCCGAGTTAGGCACTAGGAAATAGCCCCAAAAATAGCCTCCCTTCTCGTCGTCAACCAATCATAATACCACTCCATATACCAACTATTATCAGACATTCCCCCTTCCCACCCATGTGCTGTTGTTCCGTAGCATATTTTTATGCACCTTAGCTTTCTTTCGTTTAGCACGATTTATAGCTGCCTTTTTAACACCCCACAGATGCCGCCTACGTTGGGCGTGTTTATATTTAGTTATGGTTTTTTTGAGTCTCTCTTTCTCAACTTCCTCCATCTGAATCCGTCTTTCACGCCGTAGAGACCGCAGATACTTATCTTTAGTTTCATCATCGTCAATCTCTTTTTCCTTTGCGCCCTCTGCTAACTTTCTCATTACCTTTTTCATTGCTTCAAATGCCATTCATATCACCTATACACTAAATACTATTTTCAACAGTTCAACGATGATTACCGTCGCTATAACCATAAACACAAAGTAGTACATATACTGCGTTGTGTTCCATTCATTTCTTTTGGTATACCCAAGCAGTGCGAATGCCACCAATGCAAGTGCAACAAATGCACCAAGTCCTATCCTAAGGATTCTTTGGGCCAGAGGACTTGTAACAGACAGCGATGGAACTGCACCATAGAAAGTATGGGTACTGCATGAAGTTATTGTGAACTCACTCGCTGAGGATGTCTCTACTTGTGATCCATCTACCTCGTGGACATAGCTATCATACTCACCAAGCAACTGATCCATGTTATTGAGGACTATGTTCCCTGTCCCTTCACAAGTGATGGTTAGCTGTCTCCCTGAGGTGTCGTAGGTGTAGGTGAAGTCCGTAACTGTAGTTGCTATGGATGATGGCTGGGGTTGGTTTGCTGAGTCGTATTTGATAACGAAGAGTCTACCTCCAGATGGTAAGGTTGTGTTTAGTTGTGCGGTGTTGTTGTATGCTGGTGCAGCTGAGGAGCTGTTGTAGATTTGGTTTACTACAGGTAGATTATACATTTGAATTGATAAATCTTCTATAGTTACATTTTTCTCAAAGTTTCCAGACATATATACAGGTGCCCCATTACTAAAGTTAAATACATGATACAAAGTTGATGTCTCTTTAATTGAGAGAGTTATGTTATCAGTTTCTAGATGATAGTATGCATATCCATCAGTATATTCATTGTCGAGAAATGTTGAGTTATCTTTTTGGGTGTAGTTTAGATAGAAAGCACTTACATATACTACTGGATAAGTTGAGTCTTGGATTGAGTTAGATAACCACTTAGTGTTAGCACACCCTCCTGCCCACATTGAGTAATTCCCTTCGATAATTGTATTATTTCTAATTACATTATCATAACAATAACTCCAGTTACCTTCAACGCTTATCTCTTCCCTATAGACAGTGTTATCAAACACATCGTTGTTATTCTGAGAGAATATATGAATCCCTTTTGTACGAACAATGTTATCAAAGATTCTATTATAACCGCCATCTTCTTTATCATCGTCGTGCATATCAATTCCAACATGGTCACAGGTTCCAATGTCATTACCACTTACATTATGATAATACCCACCTAAATCCACACAATTTCTTGCACTGTTAGTGATAGTATTATTGATTATATTTGTTTTATTTGTTCCGTAGTTTACTGCAAGTAATGCATTCTGTGCTGTGTTACCGTCGATGGTACAATCCAGAACCGTAGCGTTGTTGGATAATTCTTTTACATGAATCCCCACAGTTTGAACATCTCTTACAGTATTGTTAAAGATTAATCCATTTGCAAATTGATACACATCTATTCCTTTGGAATAGTTATATATGTTACAGTTCTTTATCGTTGCATTTAATCTAGAGTTTGATTGTATGCCATCGTTAGTGTTGTTACCTCGTAACGTAGCTCCGTTACAGTCAAGAACAATATTACTTGCACCTAAAGAAATTGATCCGTTAAGATAATAGGTGCTTCTACACATTGTTGTACTAGCTGAATATGTAACAGTACCACCAGGCGTAACACACCCAAAATCCCCCTCGAGATAGTACTTGTCATAGTACGGATCGAGTAAGGTGAAGGTAGAGCCTGAGAGGGTGTAGTCGTATGTGTTTGTTAGGGATTGTTTTACTCCGTCGTTGTTGTAGGTTGCGCCTGTTATTGTTCCGTGGTTGGCGTTGCCTGAAGTGTCGTAGGCGGTTGTTGCGTTGTTTTCGTTGAGAGAATATTTCATAATCAAAGAATCAAATGGATTCACTCTCAGTTTAAAACTACTAAGGGATGTGACATTGGTTGTTCCTATCCTATGCCAACCATGTCTTAAATCATAATTTTTATACAAATAGTCGGAATTATTATCCTCAGTTTTACTCCAGCCAGAAGTGTACTCATAAAATAATGAACTGGATTCATTTGTCAGAGTAAAGTTTCGACTATTATATGGAAACACCCAAGTTATTGGAGTATAACTTAGATTTCCAATAATGGCCCTTTTACTATTATTGTACTCTTGAAATCTCTCAGACTGAGTTAAGGTTTTCATGTCCGTATGGGTTTGTCCGTGACTAGCAATCTCCCAACCCTTATCTTCAAGTTGTCCAACCTCGGCCCAACTCATATAATTCCCCCCAGTTCCTATTAGATTAGTGACTACCCCAGTAACTCCAACATAACCATAGTCGTCCATGATTACGGATGCATCATTTAGAGTTGTTTTATATCCGTCGTCAAAAACCAAAATTATTGGTTTCTCTGGCATTGTGAAGTTGCCATAGTCTTTCCAGTTTTTAAAATCCCTAAATGTTATAGTTTCAAAACCTTCTTGATCTAAATAATCCATATGTGAGATAAATAAATCTCTGGGCGTATAGTACTCTCCATCATCCCCGATGTAATGATACGTTACGCATGGAACCATAACACCCCGATTGTTTCTGCCGAAATCATCGATGTGATAAATATGATTCCCAATCAGAGTTCTATTGAATACATATACATCAAATACTGATCCATTATAATTAAGACTTGCTTCTCGCCCGATTGTTATTGTTCCATCTGGTTTTCGTAAATTTGTATTGACAGCTTGAGTGTCATTTAAAGTTCCATTAACATATAGATCTGCATCTGTAGAATCAAAAGTCAAAGCCACAGTAAATAAATTATCTGGAGCTATAAATGGTGCAGGATACCAATATATTACTGAGTTATTATCAAGACCAATGTCAAAAGCAAGTTTCTCGACGTTTGTTAGATACATTTGCATACTAGAATTATCAGTACCTTGTTTGTAGTATACTTTACTTTGATTATCGTCGGTAACTTTCAGAGAGAAAATCCATGTAGCATTCGGCATAGAACTTGATCCTAAGTCAAACTTAGTGGCATTGTTAATCGTTATTCGATCACTTTCGTCATATAACTCCAACCAAGTAGAGTTATAATAACTAACATTATTCAAGAACCCATCCGACTCATGCACCAACGTCGAGGGAGTCGAGTAATCAGCAACAAAGTTATCGGTAACACCAGCTGATACAATTCCACACATCAAAACCATCATAACCAACATCATTCCTTTTTTCATTTCCATCACCTAAACACTTTTTGTATTAAATAGTAAAATATGACTCCCACGCCGAGAACCACAAATACCCATATTATTTCCAAGTAGACCTTAGCTACTAGTATACTTAGGAAGAGGATTCCAAAAAGTATGATGAGTTCAGTAGGCATCTTTGTTTTTATCGCAGTGAAGAATATTATTCCTAAGATAACAAAGGCAGCCAGCCAAATATCTCCGATTAACTCATACAGTATGATTTGCCCAAAATCCAGATAGTTTGCAGGATCCATTAATCTCTACCCCTCCACCAGTCAAGGATTGTTATAATGAATAGAAGCATCAAAGGACCAAAGAGTAGAATTGAGAGTACAGGGCTTGACTCACGTACTCGGCTAAATACTGCAACAAAGTCCCATAACATAGTCAAAAGAAATACTGCAATAGGTCCCATTACAGCTAGTTCCACATTATTGATATAAAGTCCGGCACCGAGCACGAGTGCTGCACTAACTCCAGTAAGTGCAAGACCTATCTTAGTCCATAAGGTAGAGTCTGATGCATGTTCAGGATTAACTAAAAAGTTAAATAGTAGTGAGTTTGGAGTACTGGAAGTACATAGGCCGTCTCCATCACACTCAGTTAGAAGGCCTGCGAAGTGGAACAACAACATGATTCCACTCATCATTATTATGTAGACAGATAGTTTTCCCATTTTAGTTTAGGTGTTTCTTTGCTAGAAACGCACCTCCTGCAAGTGTAAGTAAGAATGCGATTATATACTGCCTAAGTCCTGCGATGTCTGGAATACCTTGAAGATCCATATATAGCCATCCTGCATAGGATGCTACCCAAACGCACGCCAAGAATAAAGGAATTAAAACTTCTGGATCACGGTAGCCAGAGTTCATCGACGCTAATGCAACAATGACAAAGATTACTATGAATGCAACTAACCCTCTACCGAAGTCGTCGAACCCTGCCTGTCCAAAGTCTCTGAGATCATCAAAGAAATTCTTAAGGCTAAATTGCCCAACGTCTGTATGCAGTATACTATAATCCCTATAGAGATCGTTTGCATATTCCCCAAGTAAATTGTAATGGGCCCGATAGGTTATGTTGTCCATCGTTCCCGTATTTTGACTGACAGATAGATGGCAATAAGAAGTGTTTACTACGGACGATGTGAATTGCAGAATGTCTGTGTTATTGTAGAGATAAAGCGAACAGTTATTTATTTCGTGTTCCCAGCTCCACAGAGTAAAATTAAAAACATAGGCAGTATTGTTGTTTAAGACAACGTTATCTGGTTCAATCTCATACCTTAATTCTGTCTGAGTGCTTTGATTATACCCACCACTGCTGGACTCCATCTGGATTGTGTACGATGTACTAGACGGTAGGATTTGAATGGAGAGGGGGGTATAATCCTCTTTAGTCGCTTCTACAGTATATTTATAATCAGGATCGAGTGTAACTACAAGTTCTCCGTTGTAGGCTGTCTCTCCTTGATGTACAGTAATAAGTTCATCATTTATGTATCTCTTAAATATAAGAGTAGCACCATCTAAAGCATTAAGGGCAGAGTCAAGAACTTCGAATGTAACTTCGGTTCCAACTTCTGCATCTACCAAATAAGCAATTAGATTTGTTTCATTTACATTGCTGATAGTAATGTCGGTATAAATCCTGGTGGGGTATCCATTGCTACTAAGTTCTAGGTCATATGTGCCCGCAGTAATATTTCGTAATTGGAATGGATTGTCCGTCACGCTTGAATTTGAAACATAAGTTGTGGGGCTTCTGTAGATTACTGTAAATACGTCGTCGGCAATTAAAGTATTTGAAATCTCGTCGTATAGAGATATGTTTATAATGTTTGAATCCCTGAATGGTATTTGATTATTTGTGACCCGAAATTGATCCAAGTATACATCCCCTGTTCCTTCCTGACTTAAGTAGATGTCATATAAGCTCCTATAGCCATTTATGTGGGTTCCGCAAAGAGTATTATTTACATGGAAGGTTACATCTGTCGCTGTATAGTTGATGGTTAAATTAAACCATGTATTTACCGGCATAGGTGCACAGGTAAAGTTAGTCTGCCCTGAAGAGTTTGTATACCTGGCGGTTAAGTTTCCCCCTTCTTGCCACCACCCATAATAATAAGAAGATTCATACCGAATAAAATGTGCCAGGGTTTTTGTTGCATTAGTTACATAGAGACTGTATGCAACTATACCTGTAAATGAATTATTGTCTGGGATGTCACGTCTAATATTCTCAGTGCTTCCCGATGGGAACTTTATAGACATGGAACCTAAGTATGCTTGATCTGAAGAGTAAAGAGTATTTGCACCAGATGCAACCCATCCAAACCCCCCTGCTCCCTGCCCCACTGTTGGAATGCGCCCATCCAGTGCAGTATCACTCGTTGTCAATCCATCAGTAAGGAAATATGTACCCTCATAGTAATAATCTGATCTTTGCTTAGATTCCTGGATTGAATAGACCAAGCTAGAAAGAAGTATCAACATACAACATCCTAGTATAGCTTTAGCCCTCATTCTTCTCCCGTCACCTTCGGTAATACTTTTGATATAAAGGCGACAGAGATCGCAACAGCGATCACAGTCGTAACAAAATAAAACAGCCAGAGATCTATGACAATACAGCCCAAATGTTCACCTACAGAAAGATCGCCTCCATCACAATTAAGGTGGTCCGAGTCTCTGGCTGAAATCACCAAGTCTTTCAAGGGGGTGATAAGTACCATCACTACAACGAATACAAAAATTGCTGTAATGACGTGGGGTGCGCTAGCCTTACCAGTCACGACAGATATGCTGGCTGCAACTATGATTCCGATTAAATAGAATAGTCCGATGTCAAGAACAGAACAAGTTGCCCTGTTTACTGTGGTTATCTCCGTAGAGGAACAGTTAAGAGCGCTGGAGTTCCTAGCAGCTCTGAGCTCATCCTTTGCAGGTTTGAGCATAGCAAGAAGGAATATGAATATAACTACAGCAACCATCAAGCCTACGACTATAGCTTGTCCCTTTCTCCCTAAAGCCATCCTATTTGCTTCCGCCTTTTTTTCTTAGCATTGATTAACCTCGACTTTGTTTTTAGAAGATTCAGTTTACGAAGTCTAGCTGCTTCGTATGGTATTTCGTTTTTCTCTGAGACAGAGTCAATGGCAAACTGTGATTTTTCGACTAATCTTTTTCTGTCTTTAGAACGTCTGAACTTATGTTGTATGGCGCTCCATCTATTTTGAAGAGCTAATTTCTTCTGTATCCTTTTCTTAGCTTCTTTGATGTATCCGCTTCTGTTAGAGAATTGATCGAGGGTTTCACCTAGCTTTCCAAGTGCTTCTTTCTTTGGTAGAGGCTTCTCATTAACTTTTTCATACCCTCTACTTTGGTATGATCCTTTGCCTCGTTTTGCTTGTCGTCTCTTGACGTAAGCGTAGTAACCCTTGACTTTTCTTTGATTAAGGCGATTCTTTAATAATTCAACTTTTGGTTTATGTCTCACTTTACGAGTGAGCTTTGACTTGCTAGAAACCGCTTTTTGCCGAAGTAGCTGTTTTTGCTGAGTTATAGTTTGCTGCACTCCCTTCATCTGATTTCTCATCTGAGGTCTAGCCTGTGCAAGTATTGATCTCTGTGCCTGGGCAGATTTCTGAGCACTAAGAACACTAACTGATTGTATTTGAGATTGAGATGTGGCAGAAGCTTGACTAAGGTAGGTAGAGGTAGAACCAGAAATAGCAAGCTTCTGCGATGCCTCCGATGTTTGTAAAAACAACGAGCGTAATCTTCTAGATGCTTTAGTACTTGTTAATCTTTCTGTGATTGATTCCTTTCTTTGTTTTGTACCAAGATACTTATCAAACTTGGATGCAGGCGCAGCCATCTTATAACGCTGTGCTTGAACGGATACTTGAGCAGCTACTGAAGCCTGTGTCTTTGCAGAAACCATCTGAACCTTAGCTTTCTTAGTCTTAGGTGGCTTCATAAGTAGTATCTGCCCGGTCTTTGTTTCTTTTTCTATGAATTGTGGCTTTTTCTTTTGAGCAGGAGGTTTAGCAACCATTGATTTGATGGGAGTAACTTTCTTCTCAATCTTCCAATAAGGTATTGGCAATCTTTTGATGTCAAAGTAAAGTTCCTTAGGTACTTTTTTCCCTCGGGCTCTTGCCATAGAAATCTGTCCTTTAACTCTTCGGCTGATTGTCTTCCTTGCTTCCCTTCTGATACTTGGTCTTACTTGACCTATAGGAATTATTCCTTTCTCTATGTCTGTAAGAAGTTGTTCCTTAGCTCTCACTTTTGATTCTTTAGCTTTGACTTTATAGTAGCTTGGAGGTTGATAAATTGGAACTTCCTTAGCAAAGATTCCTTTTGGAGATACATCAATAGTTTTTACAATCTGTCTTCTTTTTTGTTTTCTTAGAAGTTTGGTTGATGGGATCCTTTCAACTACATTAATCGGTTTCTTGATTTCTATTTTGTCTGCAAATATTCCCTTTGCTGGTTCTGGTTTTATGCCTTTTCTAAACTCTCTTCGTAGTTTAGAGGGAGTTTGAATAACAGGAGCGAATTCCCTTGTTCTCATTTCAACTGCAAGTTGTTCGTATGCCCTTCTATTCTGCTCTCTTTTTCTTACTTTCAACACTTGAGGGCCTTCGTATAGAGGTAGTTCTTTTGCAAATGCTCCGACAGAAGGAGTTCTTTTGCTGGTCTTCTTTACAGAGTATCCTGTAATGCTAGACATACCACTGGGTTTAGGATCAGTAAAGATTACAGCTCTTTTACCAGACTTAGATTTCCAACCGAAGTTAAATGGAGCTTTGATAAAGGTTGTAACTGTCTCTCCGATTTTAGTTGTGAATGTTCTTTTAGGTTTTACAGAACCCTTAAGTATACCTACACCTGCTCCTAATGCAACTAGATTAGCTAATCCTTCTGGACTTGGACTCTTTAAAGATTGTACAACTACTGGAGCAGCAATTGTTGTACCAGCCACTGCAGCTAACACTGGAGGTAGAGCTAAAAGTCCACCAACTACCGCAGCTGTTTGTACATCAGGATCTTTAATAAGACTCTTAGATGATAAAACTTTATGCTGACCTACATCGATTATGGGTTTTCTGCCTGTGTAGTTGGGCATATATAGAACTTTTCCTACACCTTTAACTGGAGTGGCAGCAATCTTACCCAATTCTACAAAGAAATCTTTTGGACTCGCTTCTTGAGTACCTATGGCTCTGTATCTTCTTGTGAGCGCTTGTTCTTTAGATGTGTCTTTACCCCGTAGATTACCATTATCAGAATAAACCAAAACATTATTTTTGCTAGCGCTTCTGGTGTTGCCAGGTCCATCTACAACTCCCTTTAGTTTCTGCTTATTTAAATCTTTCTCCAATTCCCTAATCAAATACTGCTGAGTTGTGGGTCTTGGAATAATAGTACCTCTTTCATCTCTATCTAATTCAAAGTATCTCTTAACCTCAACACCTCTCTCAGGAATCCTACCGCCAGTCACATACACTTGCTCTCTACTTCGAACAATAGCTTTCTGAGATGGGGCTAACTTTTCAAATGGAATACTTTTAGTTCTTTCATATTGTTTTCTAAAGAGTTCGCCAGTAATTTGTTTCTGAGTTATTGATCTTACAAACTCTTCACGTGTTGTAGGTCTTACTTCATTTTTTGGTGGAGCAAACGAAGTTCCACTCTTAGGATAAGTTATCTTCCTACCGCCAGGGCCATGATAACTCACGGTCCCTTTCTTTTTATCTTCTGTAATCTTCGTAACTTTACCATACTTTCTAAGTGCCTTCTCAGCTTGTGCACGCTGTACTGGTGGAAGAGAAGATACTGGTACGTGCTTACCGCTTCTTGTTGGGACAATGTTAGAAGTCTGTGATTTTCCTGGGGAGTATCCATAAGACTGTGATGGTTTTTCAAGTTCTTTCTTTCTCTCTTTTACTTCGCCTGGCTTTACGCCCTGTTGTTTTGCAACCTTTGTAATTGCTTCTTCTTCGGTTATGCCAGATCTTTCCTGCATATCCCTAACTTCTTTTGCAGCTGCCTCTATGCGACGTTCTCTATCCCGAGCACCTATGTAAACCACTCAACTCACCAAATCTTTTTCTTTGATTCTGAGATACTTAGCTGTTAATAATTTCTTACGCAGCTTTTTTCGAGATAGATGTACAACTAATTGTTTGTTCCTTTTGTTTTCGATAATCTTAGCTAGATAATCTCCCATTTTACACGTAATATAATATAAGAAATAATATATAAAACCTCGATACGCTAACTGAACCAATCTGAATCAGAGATCATCTTAGTCCTTACAATCTTAATGAAATCAATTCCCTTATGTTTTAATTCGATTAAGACTTTCTCCAACTCTTTTTTGTTGTGGATGCCAACTTCCCTATGATATATCTTTCTAAAGTTGTCGTCTCTGATAGTTACTTCTAGTTGGTCACCCATGCGTTCAAAGTTCATGTACTTTTGGGGGTTGATTGTTATGGACATTATGGAGTTCCCCCCCCACCAAAAATTAAATATCCAAGAACCACAGCACCAATAATAATCCAAATTAGGCTTTTCCCACCTAATGCTTTGGTGGCCAGGAAATCTTTTGCTTCTAATCTTCTAATTATAATCTTTTGTGGATCGCTCCAGCTTTTTTGTTCTTCGGTCTGTTTGTATAATTTACTCCAGCTAATAGGTCGTAAATCCCAATCAGGTAGAATTACTGTTGGAGTTTTACCATTCCACAGGCCCACGCAATCGAGTGGGCAATCAACAACATTTTCTTTATCTACTACTAGCATTCCATATTTTAGCTCGCCGATTGTAGGCTTGAAATTTTTGTTCCTCTGCATAAGTATAACTTGTATTTTGTTTTTCTTGGCAAGTCGCTTTAATTGCGACTTAACTTTAAAGGGAAGTTTGAATGATCTCTTTTTCATTTTCTTTTCTATTGACTCTCGCTCCGCCATTAGTACACTATCTCTCACTTTGCCAGGATTTTTTAATTTCTTCAGATCAATAGTCAGATTATGCTTCGTTAGTTTGGGTTTATCTTTGCTCTCAGAAATCTTAGTCTGTTCCTCCTTTAACTCATCTACCATGTTTAACTGTTTTTGCTTTGCTTCTATTCTCTTAGACTTTTGTTGTTGTCTTTCATGTTTCTTCTTTTCTCTGAGTTTGATTCTTTCCTGTTTCCTTTTTGCTCGAAGTTTGATTCTTTCTTCTTTCTTCTTTGCTCTCTTCTCTTTTCTTAACTGTCGCCTTGCAATCACATCAATAATAAAGTCATTTAACAATTTATTCACCTTCCTTCTTCTTTGAAAATAGCCCAGGTTTTGCTTCTGATTCCTTCATCTTCTGTTCTTTTTTAATCTGAGTTACAAATAATTGAGGCCAGAAACCTTTCTTACTCATACTTGTAGAAGTAATGATATGTGATTTTGAGTTAAGATACTCAGAAACCAAATTAAGTCCTTCTGCTTCTGCGTACTTAGCTACATCTTGTATTTGTCTTACTGGCAGCTTGTACATTCCAAGCTCAGCCATTGTAAGGTTTCCAACTTTGGTCGTATCTACGAGATCGAGAATATGTTTAAAGAATTTGAATAGATTTTCTTTATCAGGTTTTTTTGGAGCTCCGTAGTCATCTTTAGCTTCTATATCCTTAAGTTCTTCCTCCATTTCTGCTAGTTCTTCTTCAGTTATCTCAACCATTTTTATTTCCTCCAAATAAACCCTGCACCTTCTCCCAAGTATTCTTTAGTCTTTCTTGATCGAAGCTACTCCACAACAAAAAGAATACAAATCCTATTACGGCTAGAGAGAGGAAGTTATTCCATACTCTAGATGGATCTACTAAGGACATTTTTTTTATTCACTAAGCTGTATCCGTTGCGGGAGAAGGTAGCCTCAATGACTCGGATAAAATCTTCGTCATTGAGTGGCTCCATCATCTCCATTTCTTTCTTTGCTTCGTCTACATCGCCAGGGGTAGTTCCGAATAGTTTCCACCAGGGCTGTGGCTGGAATCTGTATCCAGTCATGTTGGAAGCTATCCAGAAACTCTTCGCTTCTCTGTCGATTCTTAGCTTAACGAACTCACTCGCCCCCTGAAAGACTAACTCCATTTAACTCACCAATGCGTTCTCGATTCTCTCAAGCTTTTCCAGGATATTGGCAAGTACTGCCTCCAGAGGATAAGCTTTATCTTCCTCTGTGTTAACCACCATTACTTTTGTTTCTGTTGGCACTTCCTGTGCAATCCATTTTTCTGTAGGTTCTTCTTTTTTTTCTTTGGGCATTTAAATCGCCTCCGTTATTTGTTCTAATGATCCTTTAATGAAAACATATGCACCGATGGCAATGCATACTATAGCTATTGTTTGCGTAAGTATGTTACTTAGTTGTTCTACGTTGTAGATTGCAATATACACTCCACAACACATAAGCCCTATAGCTGCAAACATACCCAGAATATATTCCGATTTTACGACGGCAAATAATAATAAGATAACTGAGACAACAACCCCGATGTAGATAAATGCAACTGTCATGTTTTCCACTCTTCAAAAAATTGTATTGATGGTACTAACACCAAATAAAATCCAATGCCTGCGACTATGATTACTATAGAGTTGATTAGAAATGTGTTAGTTAGATTTGGGAATCCACGTATCCACAAATTTACGGCAGTTACCATCGCAAGCATTCCAGATAGGATAATAAAAATTGGTTGAGTTGTGTAGAAACCGAGTGCGAGTAATGCAAAGAAGATAAAGAAAACAGTAACGTAGAAATAATATATATTGTTTTCGTCCTCTTCTACGACTAAAGATGCAGAGTCGCCTGTACTATATGTTACTGAGTAAGTTCCGTAACCAGTATTAATAAACGTAGCGTTGCAGAGAAACGATGTATAATCATGCATTGTTTGGGTGTAAAGCAAAGTAGATTCATTATATATGCTTGCTGATACAGTATTACAAGCAGTTGTTGAGGTATTTACTGGGAGAAGTAATAGGCATGGAACTTCGTCGTAGTGCATATTACCTGAGCATTCATCTATTGCTTGGGCTAATGGAAGAATTAATATTGCTACAATAATCGATAGTTTCATTTACACCACTCATATTTATCATTATACAAGCATAATTCAAATTCCAAAGTTTCAATTCGTGAAGTAAGTTCCTTGATCGCTTCAGTCATAACTGTCGTCATAGAAGATACGCTTCTACCATCTATATGCTTGATCTCTTCGTCGCAGAATTCTTGGCATACAATGTCCTCATCAGATTCATTAACAAAATTGGGAGGAATATTATACTCACTACTTTTTCCGGTGCGGTTTGTGCATAGAGAGTGACAATTAGACCTATCGATATATTCTACAGTCCTCTTACTCATAGGGGGTAGGCTGCTATGATCTATCTCCAACTCACCTTTTGAATTTGTTATTTTTCCAATGCGATTTATTTCTTCCAATGCTTTTTTTGGTGTGTTTGCATACGCAGGAGTCAAGTCAATTATGTCTGAGGCAGTTAGGTTATTATTTACCCACACTACGCCTGATTCTGGTTCCAGATATATATGCCCTGTACCAGTACGGATCACTCCATCTGTTCTATTGTGAGTCATGGAGATCCATTGGTGGTTGTCGATATTCGGATCGGTCTCGCTGTGAATGAATAAGGTGGGGTCTGGTGATTGAATGCTATGATTATGGTCTTGTTGCTTCTGATCCCATGATGTTATAATGTAGTTATAATTTCCATAATCTAATTTTTTGATTGCAACTTTAGGGCCGTCGTCGTAATAGTAAGCGTATGCATGAGTATAAGCAGACCCATATTTGAATATCATAGTAGTATCCTGACCTGGATTAAGGGTGACAGTCATCCCAGCATCATAATATGACTCTCCATCCACTTCTAGTTTACCGCTGATATAGAGGTCGGATTCTGAGATCAGGTAGTGACTATCTGCATATCCGCTGGCATTGCCAATCACAAGATTATTCCCGTTCCCCACTATCCTGGTCACATTGATGCTAGATCCATTTATCGACGGAGTATTATTTAATTCGCTCCATGTACTTATACAAGACCGATTCAGACATAAAGCATTAGTATGGAATAATCCAGTCTTGCTTAAGTTCGCAATTGGATAAGGATCATTCTTATTTGTTTTCCAGAGAAATGATCGGGGTATGGATTCATATGTTAAGGAGATAGATAGATTATATTCTGTGTGATAATTCCCCGCCGTATCATTTGCCCAGAAGTATAATATATATCCTTTATTATCTCTGGTGAATGAATCTGATATATTAAGTACACACCTATAATTCCCTTCATGCTCAAAACAGTTTCTCGACGATCCTGCGGTCTCATAATCCAAAGTAGTAATATTTGCAATTCTAACCCCACTACAATCATTCTCTTCATCAGTGCACTCAACATCGATGATTGGAGTAGGCGAGTGAGTTGTATTAGTTCCCGGATCGCAAGAATAGCAATTTGGATCAGTTAATAATGGAGGGAGAGTGTCAGGCAACACAATACTCCAGTTAACGCATACTTCTGGGCCATTCACGTCCTGAGAATTCCGAAAAGCTGTAGCTCCTGCATCCTGTGTCTCTTCACCTTTGATCAGCCAGACATCTCTGGTATCCTCTGGTATACCTACTTGAGTATTAGCCCAGTCTGGGTCTATTTGAATAGTGAACTGCGAATTAAGGGAGATAGTATCATGGCTTAAGGTAATGTTATTGTTGGCAGTATACCATCCATCACACCCTCCAGCACCAGTTCCACAATTATCCCATGTTACTGTAGCCTTATCTATTTGTTGGGTCATCGGATATATTTCAAAATTCTGTGATCCAATAAAATTATAAGAATAAAAAGTTGCTGTCATCCATTGAACATCTGCATCAGAGGAAACCATGTTCCATGTATCGTTCAGCCATGCAATTCCTCTCCATTGATTCCCTCCTGATGATCCCGTCTGGAAGTAAGTGTTAGCATCATAGTTGCTGGTTCCTGCACTACTGATGATTTGCAGTGCATCCGATTCATTATCGGCAAAATCTTTACAAACCTGAAAGGATGCAGAATATATATCCACAGAAAATAAAATAATCATTAGTCCAATTACAATTAATCTTATTCGTATAGCCATTGTACTACATTACCCCCATCAACATCAAAACCCATTCCAGATCGATTCTCACTTGCAGACGTAATTACATTTACATCAGAGATCGAAAAGTTATCCATATCTAAATCCATGTATGCTGTGTGGTTGCCAAGTCCATCCGACCCGCCACCAACAGTTCCATTATAACTCAAGTGCCACTGCCCGTCATAGTAGGTAGTTATGTTTGAGCTGTTTGCAATCAAAGTAGAAACATCAGCAGTTATATTCACTTCACTCCAACCATCGATACAATAATCATCGAGACACACCATATTAGAAGAAATATTTCCATCAACATAGATTTCGCCAGTAACATTATAGTCTGTTACAGTTACATTTAGATAATGTCCAGTAATGCTTATATTCTTCACACTCAAAGTATCAAGCTCACAGTTGCCATTAAACCGACAATAAATAGCATTAGCTACAGAACGAGTAAGAGGGTGATTGTACCCTCGTGAATATTCCTTTGCAGACACAATGGAGATTATAAAGAATACTAGAAGGCCCAGTACAATGACCTTCTTTTTCATGGTGTACTTTTTACACCACTCCAGCATTCTTCAATCCTCCAACTGCAAGAGCAACTCCTGCACTCATAATCCCAAGAGCAAAGAATATAGTTGTCAAACCAAGTATAGTGCCTGCTGCACCCGTTACATTTGTTGTTTCAGATCCATTCCCATATCTAGCTGTGAACACTTCATCTGCTAAAGGTCCAACTAGATTTGCACCAATAAGTATAACAATAAATCCACCGAGTAAATTTCCTAACATTTGTAATCACATCCAAGGTTTATGCTAAAGAAATAATATATAAAACCTCGATACCAATACAAGATTAAATTTAATTTGTACAAGATAGATTAATCTAAAAAAAAGGGAAATTAGGACACCGCAGTGTCCTTAAGATTAATTCAGATCGCCTCTGAATTAAACCATTCCTGCATTCCTTAGCCCTCCAACTGCAAGTGAAACACCTGCTGACATAATTCCAAGAGCAAAGAATATGGTTGTGAGTCCCAAAATTGTGGAAGCTGCACCAGTTACGTTTCCGTTCTGTGCGCCAGAGATCTCATCAGCCACTGTACCGATCAGGTTAACACCAACAAGTATAACAATAAATCCACCTAATAGATTTCCTAACATTTGTAATCACATCCAAGGTTTATGCTAAAGAAATAATATATAAAACCTCCATACAAGTCGAGGTTTTATATATTAGTGTATTTCTGGAATTGTTAGCCCAAAATGTCATATGAAGAAGTTAGATCTGAATCTTCTAAGTACAACGAAGCAGCCCTACAAATAATGCGTTTGAATAATTTGTGGGTGAGACTCGAGGATAACTTTAACAAAGGTTACCTGGAGAAAGTTAAGTACTTACTTGATTCTGTATGGAGAGAACTTAGACCAGATGCCGAGAGACAAGAGAACGGTGAATTAATTAAGAAAAAAAACACCTTACTTAGAAGAAAAATAGCGATATGTAAAACAGACAATCTACTTTATGAAGCTTTGAGTGAACGCTATGAATTCTTGAAGTGCATGCAGGACTCTTGTGGTAAAGGGAGCGTTTACAAAGATGATAATGAACTCGATTTTGAGTGAACAAAAGATAATAGTAGAACCATTCTACGTTGCAAAAGAGATTAAGGGGCAGCTTACTCACGCCAAAAGGATAGTAACTGAATCAGACCAAGATCGAGTATATGTTGTGACTGGAAGAGAAGGTCAGGGTAAATCAACCCTTGCGATGCAATTAGCTTATACTGTAGACCCCACCTTCAATCTTCAATCTATTGTATTTACCAGTTCACAGTTTGAAGAAAGGATAAGAAACCTATCTAAACATAAAGTATTAATGTTCGATGAAGCTTTTAACGGTTTGAGCAGCAAAGGGAGTCTTTCTAGGGAAAATAAAAACCTAGTTAGAATATTAACAGAATGTAGACAAAGAAACCTATTCATCTTTATTGTATTGCCTTCAATTTTCTTGCTGGAAAAGTATGTTGCTATTTTTAGGTCTCATGCGTTATTTAATGTAGGTATATCCAGAAAAAATTTCAAGAATCGATTCTATAAAGTATATAATTATTCAAATAAGAAGTTACTATACATTGCAGGCAAACAAATGATGAGTTACACCAAGCCTAAAGTAACCAAATCCTACAGATTCTATGGTAAACTTCCACCAACAATCATTGAACAAGAGTATAGGGACAAGAAATTAAACTCATTCATGGTTTCCAATGATGAAGATAAGCAAGAAAGCAGACAAGGACAGCAACGCAACTACTTAATGCACTTATTAAATACACAATTCAAAATGCCAGCTATTGAAATCTCAAGAAAATTGGAGCGACAACGCCTGCCCCTGGATTATTCTGTCATTTGCAAGGTAATTAAGGGACAGTCCCAGAAAATGGCATCTGGCGGTGGCAATGTATATAATAATAATAGTGAGAAAAAAGCACAAAAAAAAACAAATGAAACAGAGAAAGAGGATTTTGCCTAAAAGAACCAATCAGAGCCTTCTTTTGAACCAATCACTAGAATATTCTGCTTATTTAGTACCTCTATTAATCCCATTGCCTTCATTTCTCCAATGATTTGCCAGTGTAATTTTGTAGGTACGTTGTGACCCCATAGTATTTCCCTAAACTCTTTCATAGTAATTTTACACTCACTACCTACACACTGCTTTTCTATCTTCGATTTAATTTTACTGCATAGATAAGTATTCCAAACTCCAATAGTCTCTGACAATTCAATCACCTAGTTTTATTAATGATCGTTTATGTTAATTGGTTCTATATCCATAGACATATTCATCTTACTAGGATTAACTCGCATCCAGTTTACTTCGCAACAGTTTGTTGTCTCACAGAAGTCACAGGGATTATTGATAGCATCATCGCACTTTGCAATGTCTGCTTTATATCCAAGAACCATAGTGACAATAAGAATAAACATTATTATCGATTGCATGTCCATCCTTAAAAAATTAATCCAGTTAACTGTTCCCTCATCATAGTTTTGCTTAAAGGTTTTTTCCTGTTGGCCTTTGATTGGGAACCTTACAACCTTTGCTCCGCATGTGTGGCATTTCATCTTATCAACTCCAGTTTTTGTATTCGTCTATCGATTGATTCTATCTTATGGAATATCATGTAGAAGGACATTAAAAACATTACGATCATTCCGACGTTCCAGTTGCGAAGATAAAACATTATAAAGGCAGTGTAAATTAAAGAGAAGAAGACAAAGAACTTACTGATAACATACAGTCCCTTCAATGCAGGGGATTCGGAGAGATCCCCCAATATTCGTTTTAATTTTTTTTCCATTTCAGTCACCCAGCTTCTTTGCCACAACTATATATACTAATGGAAGGGAAAACACTGTAATTGTGATCTTCTGCCAGATCGCCCATCCTCCTTCCATGATCTTGATCTTCCATAAAAAAACCAAAATAATCAAATAAAAAACAACTGTCACTCCAATCACTGTCGGGTCCAAATCAAAGTCCATTTTATTTTCCTCCTATGTTTCCTAACTTTTGATCTATTTTATATCCTTGTACTTCACCATAGATTCGTTTGGTGTTGTTGTACTGTTGTCTCACTCCTATTAGTTGGACTACCTGGAGAAAAACTAAAAAACCTAGAAAGATTCCCCACCACCATAGTTTCTTATAATAGACAGTCATTATTGATGCAAAAATTAGCCCTATTACAGTCCCTACACTTCCTACATATTTAGCTCCAAGTTGTTGTACTGGTGTCAAATCTTTCATTCCCTGTATCCATCGTTTCCATAATGATTTTTGTTTCATTGGGGTTCACCTGTTCTTGATTTTGGTTTCATAAATTTTATATATTTCTTCGTCTCCTGTTTGGTATAAGTCAAGGGTAGTCGCATCCTGCCCTTGATACTCTTTCTTGATTAATGTCATTTTCATTTATTTATCATAATAACCACATAAAATCCTTATACCACTAATAATAAAACCTAACCCAAATATCATGGTAAGTGTAAAAATAATAAAATTCAACCAATGATCAAAATTCAATCTTCATCAACTCCTTACCCTGATCCACTGGCACAACCTGGAGGTACTCCATAGTCGTCTGTATCTTCGAGTGACCTAGAATCCTATGTAGTATCACAATATCACCACCGCACCGCAGCCAGTTAACGGCAAAGCTGTGCCTGAGTTGGTGGGGGTGACCATCTAAATACTTCCGAGTTAACTGCCATGCCCTCTGCCGAGTTATTGGGAATACTCGATCTTCGTGCTTCATGGGGGCTATGTATATTTCAAGAATGTTTTTTAGTGTGGGGTGTAGGGGGACAACCCTTCTTAGATACTTCCTACTTTTTAAATGCTTAACAGTCATTGTGTAATTTTCAAAATCAATGCTTCCTTTTGTGAGGCTCACAGCTTCTGAGATTCTAACCCCTGACATCCAGAGGAATCGTATAAGCATCTTATGGGATGTGTTTGTAATGTCTTGTATCTTGGCGTTAATATAGGATTTGTCCCAGTATTTTCTTAGGTCTGTTTTAGGTTTTGAATCTACTGAGGTTAGGTCTGTTGGTTTGATTGGGGTTATTTGGTTCATTATCTTACCACCTTATTGCTCTCGCAATGACTTCCGCAACTTGCGGAACGACTGCGTTTCCGAGACATTTAACTCGGTCCATCCTGTTGGGAATCCCATCAACCACTCTACCCAATTTGGGTTCAGTTGACCATATACTTTGCCATTCTCCTGTACTTGGCTTGCTAGGATAATTTGAATATTCTTGGCTTTTTTCTCCTCGATTGTTTTTCTTCCTATATCTCTTTTTAACTCCGTTGCAGATTGAGTTCTCCACATTTGAATTCTTTTTTTGTAGGCTTTCCTGGCATTGCTTCCTGTTGTACCCCCTGAACATGGAGTTGGATGCATTAAAGGATTTCTGTTCATCATATCTTGATCGTGTATAATCTCTCCTAATCTCCTTGAATGCATCCCCTTCGCATCTTTTCTTCTGCAATTTCCTTTCATTGAGGCATCCATTACAGTTGGGGTAGGCAATGATGTATATCCTGTCCCTCTTGTGCAGCGCACCAACGGCGGAAGCTGGTACACAATGCCATTCCGCATCATACCCGATCGAGGCAAGGTCTGAGAGTACTGTATCAAGTCCCCTGTTAAGGAGGGCTGAAACGTTTTCAATAAATGCGATTTTGGGTCGTATCTCGCTAATGGCCTTGAGATAATACTTCCAGAGTGAAGAACGACTCCCCTGGATGCCTGCTCTGTTTCCAGCATTGGAGATGTCTTGACAAGGGAATCCTCCTGTGATGATGTCGACTTTCGGAACTGATTTAAAATCAAGGTTCTTAATATCCCCATATATTTGGGCTGTAAGGAATTGTTTGTTAAGTATCTTTTGTGCGTATGGGTCATTTTCGACAAACCATATTGTTTTAAATCCTGCATTTTCAAAGCCAATCTCAATTCCTCCTATTCCACTGAATAAACTTCCTATTGATTCCATCTCTTTACCCTTTCTGGATTTTTTGTTAAATCTGAGGGTTTCAAAACTTCAATATCTTGCCCTTCCTTTATATACTGGTCTTGTGAATATATCATTTTGACTTTACTTTATTGTTATTCTGTAAACACCCGACTCAAATCCTCAACTCCTTTTTTGTAATTTCAAAGACTACTTCTGCTTTCTTTCCCGAATGTAATCGCCAAATCTTCCCATCGAAAGAAGGAACTAAACCCATTTTCCAGAGATCAACAACTGTTTGAAATGGATAACCTTTTGTTTTGATTTTTTCTGTGTGTTTCCATTTTTCTCTTTTTATGTTGAAAAATGATCCGAAATAACCCCAAGCAGAATCCCACACAGAATTCTTCACAGAATTCTTCACATAACCACAAAAAGAATCCCTCATGGTATGTATCAAAGAATTCCACACAGAATCCCACACAGAATTCTTCACAGAATTCTTCACATAACCACAAAAAGAATCCCTCATGGTATGTATCAAAGAATTCCACACAGAATCCATCAAAAAACT
>Ga0180432_10003159_pt1 | contig 23837 bp, 18 predicted proteins | sample SS_ome_10_FD_132414 | JGI IMG/M metagenome (GOLD analysis project Ga0180432, IMG submission 132414) | Hypersaline lake sediment archaeal communities from the Salton Sea, California, USA - SS_1_MS_2 metaG | ecosystem: Environmental > Aquatic > Non-marine Saline and Alkaline > Hypersaline >... | reverse complement strand
GAGATCATCAAGATCGCGGTCAAGTCCATGGGCCTGGACGACCTCTACCCCTTCAAGCCCGAAGAGAAGATCATCGAGTACGCCATCGCGGCGAAGGGGGCGGCCGGCAGGCGGCTGGTCGACATGACGGTGACCGGGTTCGTCCATGAGACGGCCAGTGAGTCCAAGGCCCCCGGCGGGGGGTCGATCTCGTCGGCCATGGGGGCCATGGGCGCGGCTCTGGGCACCATGGTGGCCAACCTCTCCAGCCACAAACGCGGCTGGGACGACCGCTGGGAGGAGTTCTCGGAGTGGGCCGAGAAGGGCAAGGCCTGCCACGACGAACTGCTCCGCCTGATCGACGAGGACACCAATGCCTTCAACCGCATCGTGGCCGCCTGGCGGCTGCCCGACACCACCGACGCCGAGAAGTCCGCCAAGCAGGCCGCCATTCAGGAGGCCACCAAGGGCGCTATTCTGGCGCCGTTCCGGGTGATGGAGGTCTCGCTGAAGTCCATGGAAGTGGCCCGGGGCATGGCCGAAACCGGCCTGGCGGCCAGCGCCTCCGACGCCGGCGTCGCTGCCCTGGCGGCTCGCTCCGCCGTGATGGGCGCCCACCTCAACGTCCGCATCAACGCGGGGGACGTCGAGGACAAGGCCTGGCTGGAGGACATCCTGGGCAAGGCCCGGAAGATCGAAGAGCAGACCATCGCCCGGGAACGCGAGATCCTGGAGATCGTCAACACCAAGCTCTGACCGCCTCCTGGACAACGTGGCCTCGGGGCTCGCAAGCACCACAAGCTGTCGAGCCGCTTCGGTTCGCGCGGACGTGCGGACTTCCACGGGATTCTCCGGCAGCGCGAAGCGGAAGAGGCGATCTGCCGAACACGTTGGCGTAACGTCACCGGCCTGGTCCGCAACGGCCGGCGGTCCGCAAACGGGTCACAGGACTGCGGAGTGCGGACCGATTCTTCATTCACCCGTCTTTCAGTGCTGCTTTGGATTCCGGCTGCACGCGCCCCGTAAGAATGGCGCCTTGCGGCGGGTGGCGGGGATCTCAACGCCGTGTTCTGAAACGCCGATAGTCACAGGTGGGATGCCGGATCGATTGCAGCGGGCAGGACAATGCGGATCCCGGTTTTCGGGCCGCTCCTCTCCGTGGGGCTCGTACCTTCGGGCTGGCGCACAGGAACCTTTCAGCAGCGTGAAACCGTCGTGCCGACCGTCGCGGATCGACGTTGTGCGGACCGGCGAGACTGCCGCTGCACGCACGGGACGCACGTCATGGGGCTCAGGGCGAAACTGATTGCTGTTGCGGTCTTCCAGGTGGCGGCGGTCTGCGTAGTGCTCTTCGTTGCCTACACGCGCCAGGTCCGGGACACGACCCGGCAGCAGTACGTGGAGAAGGCCCGCAGCGTCATCCTGACGACCGAATCCACGCGCGAGGAGACGGCCCGCAAGTGGGACCTCGGCATGTTCACCCCTGAGCAGCTCAGCGAATGGGGCCAGGCGGGCGACATGGAGCGGTTGCTGCAGGCCGTCCCCGTGGTCACCGCGTGGCGCGCCGCCATGGCCAAGGCCGAAGAGGGCGGATACGAGTTCCGCGTCCCGAAGTTCAAGCCACGGAATCCCAAGAACCAGCCGGACGAGTTCGAGGCCCACGCGTTGGAGCGGCTCAGCCAGGGCGGCATCGACGAGTTCTTCGAGGTCGATGAATCGATCAACGCCATCCGCTACTTCCGGCCCATCAGGCTGACCCAGGAGTGTCTGCTCTGTCACGGCGACCCGTCCACCTCCCACGCGGTTTGGGGCAACGAGAGAGGCCTGGACGGCACCGGCAGCAGGATGGAGAACTGGAAGGTCGGAGAGATGCACGGGGCCTTCGAGGTGGTCCAGTCCCTCGACGAAGCCGATGCCGCCGTGGCCGCCTCTCTCTGGCGGGGGGCGGGCATCGTGGCCGGCCTGCTGGTTATCGCCGGCGTGGTGACCTATCTCGCCGTCACCCGGGTCGTCGTCCGCAACCTGATCGACCCGGTCAAGCAGATCGCCCTGGAGCTCAACGATGGTGCCGACCAGGTCAGCGCCGCCTCCGGGCAGGTGTCCGACGCGAGCCAGATGCTCGCCGATGGTGCCACCCGACAGGCTACGTCGCTGCAGGAAACCGCCGGCTCCCTCGGAGAGGTGGCGACCAGGACCCGCAACAACGCCGCCAACGCCCAGGAGGTCAGCGGACTCAGCGACCAGGCCCGGGCAGCCGCCCAGACCGGCGATCAGACCATGGGCGAACTCGACAAGGCCATGGGCGCCATTCACGAGTCCTCCGGGTCCATCAGCCAGATCATCAAGACCATCGAGGAGATCGCCTTCCAGACCAACCTGCTGGCGCTCAACGCTGCGGTTGAGGCGGCTCGTGCGGGCGAGCACGGCAAGGGCTTCGCCGTCGTGGCCGAGGAGGTTCGCAGCCTCGCCCAGCGGGCTGCCACCGCGGCTGGAGAGACCACCGTGATGATCGAGGATTCGGTCAACAAGGCCCGCGAAGGCCGCAAGGTCGCAGACCAGGTGGGCGAAGCCCTCCACGAGATCGTGGAACACGTCAACCGCGTGTCCGGTCTGGTCGGCGATATCGCCTCGGCCAGCCAGGAGCAGGCTCAGGGGGTGGATCAGGTGAACACCGCGGTTTCCCAGATCGATCAGGTCACCCAGCAGAACGCCTCTGCCTCCGAAGAATCGGCAGCGGCCGCCCAGCAGTTGGCGGCCCAATCCCACAGTGTCAAGGCCACCGTGCAACGCCTCGTTGCCCTGGTGGGTGCCCGGCACCACTGACGCCGCGCGTCCCCACCGGTCGCGTGGCACCGGCCAGCGGCTTCGGAGTTGCCCACGTCAGCACACTCTCTTGAGAAGGCCGGGTGGGCCTGGGCCCGCGTGGCGGGCGCTGCGGCGCCGGCGGCCGGATCCGGGTGTCAGAGCCGCCGCCGGCGGGCCGGGCGGAACTTGCTGCCCAGGGTCCGCGGGGGGCGTTCTTTGGGCGTGTCCTCGCCGTCGGGGGCGCTTTGGACGGGCTCGCGGAGGCGGGCGAAGGCCGGCTCCGGTTCGGGTTTGGGCTCGGAGAGGGTGCGAGGCCGGAACTGGGTGAAAGAGCTCGTTCCCAGCTCCTTGTTGATCAGCTTCTCGATCTCGGTCAGCTCCTTGCCCTGTTCGGGGGTGACGAAGGTGAAGGCCCGGCCGTGGGCGCCCATCCGGGCCGTGCGGCCGATGCGGTGGACGTAGGCCTCGGGGTCCTGCGGGATGTCGTAGTTGATGATGTGGCTGATCGACGACACGTCGATCCCCCGCGAGGCCAGGTCGGTGGCGATGAGCACGTGGATCTGGTGACGCCGGAAGCGGTCCATCACCTTGTCGCGGCGGCGCTGGATCAGGTCGCCGTGGATCTCCTTGGCTTCGATACCGTCGCGGTGGAGCTTGCGGGCCAGCTTGCGCACGCTGTGCTTGGTGTTGCAGAAGACGATGGCCAGCTTGGGCGTCTCCTCGGCCAGCAGGGTCTTGAGCAGCCGGTACTTCTCCAGCGGGTCGACGGAGACGTAGAACTGCTCGACCTCCGCCACGGTCATGTCGTCCTGGGAGACGTTGACCTCCAGCGGATCGTTCATGAACTTGCGGGCGAGCCGGTTGATCTCCTCGTCGATGGTGGCGGACACGAAGATGGTCTGGTGGGGGTGTTTGATCTGCGACAGGATGGCCTTGATGTCGTCGCGGAAACCGATGTCGAGCATGCGGTCGACCTCGTCGAGGACCACGGTCTTGAGGTTGTCCAAGCCGATGGCCCGGCGGCGCAGGAGGTCGAGGATACGGCCCGGGGTGCCGACGACGAACTGGTGTCTCCGCTTGAGCAGGTGGAGTTGGTGGGCGACCTTCTGGCCGCCGTAGAGCGGCACGCAGCGGAGGTCGGCGTACTGGGCCAGCCGGCGAATCTCGGCGGCGACCTGGACGGCCAGCTCGCGGGTGGGCGCCAGGCAGAGGGCCTGCAGGTCGGAGTTGACCTCCAGGCGTTGGAGGGTGGGCAGGCCGAACGCAGCGGTCTTGCCCGTTCCGGTGCGGGCCTGGCCGAGCAGATCCCTGCCGGCCAGGGCCGGTGGAATCAGGGCCTTCTGGATGTCACTGGGCTCGACGAATTTCATTTCGTGGAGGGCTTTGAGGAATCGGACGGCCACTCCGAGTTCCGCGAAGGCCTCGGCGAGTTCGTGGTGTGGTTTCATCGTTGTGGTTTCTTCCTGATACAACTGCCAGACGAGGCACCATACCGCCTGAGGCTGCCTGTGTAAACTCCCTGTCCAGTGTGGTTTGTGGCGGGAGGTGCTGCGGCGGGTGGGTTGGGGGGCATCAGATCTCGGCTCGGAAGCGTTTGCGGTAGTAGTGCACGGGCAGGTCGGCGAGGTATCCGGCCCGCTCGAAAGCGGCCCGGGAGGCGTCGTTGCCGTGCTCGATGAGGGCGGAGACGATCTCCAGGCCGTTGCGGCGCAGGGCGTGCTCGCAGGCCGCCAGCAGCGCCTGGGCGACGCCCCGGCGGCGGAAATCGGGGTGCACGGCCAGGCGGTTGATCCAGCCTTTGCGGTGGTCGTGGGTCCCCAGAACCACGCCCGCGAGGTGCTCGTCGACCTCGGCCAGGAGGTAGGTGTCGGGGTGGTGGGCGAGCTGGCGGAGGAAGGCGTCGGGGGCCTCGCGGCCGCTGAGCCTGGCCGGCAGGTCGGCCGCCCGCCAGAGATCGCAGACCGCTTCGTAATCCGCGGCCCGGATCGGCCGGATGCGGAGATCCGTGCTATCGGGGTTCACCGCCATTCGGGGTTCAGGAGGTAGACGGCCAGGATTTGCCCGGTGTTGAAGACCGCGTGGCCCACCATCGCCGGGATCACCGACTTGCGCCACAACGTGAAGATGCAGAAGGTCACCCCCACGCTGAAGAGCGGGATCGCGGCCACGGGCTCCTGGTCGAGAACGTGCGGCACGGCGAAAAGCGTCGAACTGACCACGATGGCCAGCCACCAGGACTTCAGCACCCGTCGCAGCCGGGTCAGCAGGAAGCCGCGGAAGACCAACTCCTCGTAGAAGCCGACGATGATCTGGAGGGCGAACAACGCGACGGGCAGGGGCGGGAGCATCTCGGTAATGGCCTGCTCGTTGGCCTGCATGGCTTTCGCGCCCGCCGGCCAGACGAGCATCAGCAGCAGGGTGGAGCCCAGGAAGGCCGCGTAGGCCGCCCCGGCCGCCCCCAGCCCGAGGCAGGCGTCGGCGAACACCTGGTCGCGTCGCCAGCCGACCGAAAGGCCGCTCTGGCCACGCTGCTTGAGGATCAGGGCCACGACGGCGACCCAGGCCATCGCCTGGAGCGGGAGCAGCAGGAGCTGGAGCAGACGCTCGTCCAGATCCCTGGCGAGCAGCGAGACGGCCGCGGCCAGGATGCCCAGCAGCAGGATGGCAGCGGTGATCCCCAGCGTGAAGGCCAGCAGGTCCAGCCAGACGCTGGAAGCGGTCGCCCGATCGAGGTACATGGGGCCGCGATCGAGCGGCGGCAGCGCCGAACTGGTGATCGGACGGGCCCGGCCCACGGGGAGCGCCAGGGGAATGGACTCGCCGGTCGACGGCGATTCGGGTCCGGACTGGTGGGTATCGCCGTGCATGCCCCCCGCTTGCTCCGGCCGACGTGCCGGTCTGCGTCGTCTGTCACCCGCGTGCTGCCTGGCGGGCACCCGTACCTGCAGGCAGGGTCTGCCCCTCGAGCCGGACCGGCAGCCGCCCGGGCTAGAGCAGCCTGGCCATTTCCTCGCCGATGGTGGCGGGGGACTCCGCCACCACGACGCCGGCCTCGCGCAGGGCCGCCACCTTGGAGGCGGCCGTGCCCTCCCCGCCGCTGATGATCGCCCCGGCGTGGCCCATTCGTTTGCCCGGCGGGGCGGTCTGGCCGGCGATGAAGGCCACCACCGGCTTGGTCACGTGACGTTCGATGTAGTGGGCCGCCGCCTCCTCGTCGCTGCCCCCGATCTCGCCGATGAGGACGATGCCGTGGGTCTGCTCGTCGGCCTCGAACATCTCCAGCAGCTCGATGAAGTTCAGCCCCTTGACCGGGTCGCCGCCGATTCCGATGCAGGTCGACTGCGAAAGCTTGCGGACCGTGCACTGCCAGACCGCCTCGTAGGTCAGCGTACCGCTGCGGGAGATGATGCCCACGTTCTTGCTCTTGGGCTGGGGCGGACGGTGGATGTAGCCCGGCATGATGCCGATCTTGCACTGCCCCGGCGAGATGATGCCCGGGCAGTTGGGCCCGATGAGCAGGGTGCCGCGATCGTCGAGGTACTTGCGGACCCTGACCATGTCCAGGGCGGGGATGCCCTCGGTGATGGCCACGACCAGGGCGGCGCCGGCCTCGGCGGCTTCCATGATGGCGTCGGCAGCAAAGGCCGGGGGGACGAAGACCATGCTCACGTCGGCCTCGGTGGCGGCGAAGGCGTCGCGGCAGTGGTTGAAGACCGGCAGGTCGTGCTCCGAGCGCGTGCCGCCCTTGCCGGGCGACACCCCGCCGACGATCTGCGTGCCGTACTCGAGGCATTGGGCCACGTGAAAAGCGCCCGCCTTACCGGTAATGCCCTGGCAGATGATCTTCGTGTCCTTGTTGACCAGAATGCTCATCGGTGTCGATCCTCACTTCGCCCGGTGACGATGTTGCGGGTCATGTTCCTGCCTGAAGGCCCCGGCGTCCAGCCGGGGCGGGCGGGCAGGCTCCTGCGCGGGGAGAGGGTGCGGGTCTCGCGGTCGGACCCAGGCGTCCACCAGTTCGGGCAGCGGGGCGGTCAGGGCGCGCAGGGCCGCGGCCGCCTGCCGCGGAGACATCCGCTGTCGCGTCAGGTCCACCAGCAGGCCGTCCAGACGGTTCAGCAGGTCTGCCGCTGCCGGTGAGCCCGATCCGTCGGGTGAGTCGGGCAGCGGCGGGGACTCCGCCGGGAAATCCCGGAGGTGCCCTTGCTTGCGGGCTCTCTCCAGAATGGGGCCGGCGAACGCGTCCAGGGCCTCGCTCGGGTCGGGACCGGCAGCGGCGGCGGTCCGGATGGCGTCGATGCGGAGCACCACCTGCCCCAGCCAGCGCTGCGGGCCGGGGCCCAGCAGACCCCGCTCCGGGATGAGTCGCTCCGCAAACCGTTGGGCGTCGCTCCGTGGCTGGGGCGCCGCCTGCGGACGGTGGTCCGGGTCGTCCGGCTCCGCGAGTGGGGCGGCGCCCTCCACCGTGAGCTGAAGCTCCGTGATGGGTTTGCCCGAGGGGCTCTCCCGGTCGAGGGGATAGATCTCGGTGACGATCCCGTCCGTCCGGTAACCCTGCTGGCGTACCCAGGCCGAGAGCTCGCCGTGGAAGCCCGGGGCCCGCCCGCAGTGACCTTCGATGTGCAGGGAGGCGACGGTTCGGGGCGGCAGTTGGCGTGTCTGGAACGGCTCGGGGGCCTCCAGCTCGCCTCGAACAATGAAGCCCGCTTCGGCCCGCAGGCGGGCCATGTCAGTGCGGGCGGGGTCGTCCAGGTAGCGGGCGTACATCGGCCCCGGCTGGTCGGTCTGCTCCATCAGCTCGGCGACCTGCCGGAAAACACCCCCCAGGGCCCAATACGGGCCCTGATGCTCGAGGTAGGCGACGCGGGTGGCCCCGACCTGCCGGATCTGGATTTCACCGACACCTGCCGTGATCGTCTGGGGAGGCTCTCCGGCGAGCAGCCCTGGACCCGCGGGGGCGCCGAGGAGCAGAAGGACAAGCAGGATGGGGAGTTGTGACGTTTCTCTGGTCACGGCGGATGCCCTCACCGGACGCAACGCTGCGGCCCGCAGGCAAGAGGGTACCTTATGGGCGTGCGGCTGTCCAAAGTGCTCTGCGACGCGCTGCGGGCCACCCTGGCCCGAGGAAGACGCCGGCGTCGGCCCGGCGGCGAGGACCGAGCGAGTCCTCGCCTTCCCGGGCCGCGTTGACGTTTTCCCGCCCGTGGCATAGGCTGGCCCAATTGGAGACCGGCATCCGCCGGAGGTGGGCCTGTGCGCTGGGCGGGGGACCACACCCGGGTGCCGGGCGAGAGGGACGCGCTGGCTTCACGAGCAAGGGAGTGCTTGATGATGATCGCGAAGAGCCTCGGCAAGCGGGCGGGAGGGACGGTCGCCCTGCTGGCCTGTAGCCTGACCTGGGGGTGCAGCCAGAACGACTCCGGCACCCAGCAGGTCCGGCTGGTGAGTTCCACGCGGGCGCCCGAACCGGACATCCCCATCCCGGCGGGGTTCCAACTGGTGGACGAGGCGTCCGAGGATCGTTCGACCGGGGTGTCGCGGCTGTACCTGCGGCACCTCTACGTGGGCAAGGCGGACAAGTACGCGGTCCGCAATTTCTACCGGGAGCACATGCCCCTGGCCCGCTGGCAGAAGGTCAGCGACGGCAACGTTCGCGGGGTGTGCACCCTGCGGTTCGAGAAGGGCTCGGAGTCGTGCACCGTGGACATCCGGGACGCGGGCACGGGCATGGGCAGACGAACGCAGATTCAGATTCTCGTTTCGCAGGAGCAGCGCAGCCCGGCGAAGCAGGGATCCGCGGTGACACGGAAGAGGTAGATGAAGGCGACTCGACGACAAGAGCTCAAGACGAACGAACTGGCCCAGACGCTCGAGGAGATCCGCGAGTTCCTGCGGTCCTACGGCAACTACGTGCTCATGGGCCTGATCGTGGTTGGGGCCGTGGCGGTGATCTCCCTGTACGTGAAGCGTTCGGCCAGTCAGGCGCTGAACTCGGCCACCCGGGAGATGAACAACCTGGCCACCGCCACGGACGACGAGGCCCGCAACGCCATCACCGTGCTCGAGCGGCTCTCCGGCGAGGTGAAAGAGGACTGGTTCAAGCTGGAGACCATGCGCAGCCGGGCGGCGATCGCCATGAGCCGGGCCCACGCGGCGGAGGACGGGACGCCCAGCGAGGAGTTCCTGGGTTTCGCCGCCGCGGCGTACCAGGACATCATCGAGAGCTACCCGGGTCGCGATCTGGCCGTGGGTGTGGCCCTCTGCGGCCTGGCCACCATCGAAGAGGACCGTTTCATCCTGGACGGCGACCCGGCGCGCCAGGATGCCGCCCGGGATTACCTCGAACGGGTCCGGGACCGCGAAGGGCTCAACGGGACGCCGATCATGAGCGTGGCCCTCGATCGGCTCAACACCCTGGACGAGACGTTCGTGCAGGTCACCCTGGCCGAGCCGCCGCCACCGGTCGTTCCCAAGGGCAGCTTCGCGCCCATGGGCACGAGCCGGGAGAATCCCATCCCCATCGAGATCGGGGAGACCATGGAGTTCAATCCCGCCGACCTGCGCAAGCAGGTGGAGGAGGCTCGAGGGCCGCAGAAGGAACAGGACGCCGGCGCGACCGAAGAGCCACCCGCCGACACGGAGGGGCCGGAATCCCGCGCTGCGGAGCCGGGCGAGCCAGCGGGCAGTGCCGAGTCGGCCGAATCGGCCGAATCGCTGCCGGCGGGCGACTCCTGAGGGGTCGTTCCTCGTGCTGAGATCTGCGCGCCGCGGGCTGTGACGGCGCGGTGCTCCGGCGTTCCGGGCGGGCGATGTCGCGGCCGGCGGCAGAGGCTTGCCAGGGCTCGAAGCGTTTAGGCAACATGGCACCGTCCGACCGGCGCCGAAACATGTTCCCCCTGCTGGTGGGTGTGGGTCTGATCGCGGCCCTGCTTGCCGGCGCCTACCTTCTCAAGCTCCAGGCCGACAGCAGGAGTGTCTTCGGCAGCGGGGATCTCGCTGCACCGGCTACCAAGGTGGCCGCCGTTGCGCTGCACCGGACCAGCGAGCCGGTCGTCATCCGCGTGCGTGGCTTCCTGGAGGGGATGGCCGAGGTCCGGGTACCCGCCGAGGTAGCCGGCCGGGTGTCGGCCTGCCCGGTGGCGGACGGCCAATCCGTGGACCAGGGGGAGGTGCTCTGCCGGGTGGAGGACACCTTCCACCGCATCGCGCTGGCGGAGGCCGAGGCGAACGTTCGGGTGGCCGGCAGCAACCTCGATCGGGCGAAGTCGCTGGTGGAGGCGGCCGGGGCGGAGTTGGAACGTGTGCAGGCCCAGCGTGACAACGCCCGCGTGGAGTTCGAACGTCTCGAGCGGCTGTTCGCCGCGGGAAACGCGCCCCGGATCGAATACGACCGGCTGGAGGTGGGGCTTCGCACGGCCGAGGCCGCGGCGCGGGCGGCCGCGGCTGCTCTGCGCCAGGCCACGCAGGAAAGGGATTCCGCGGAGGCGGCGGTGGCCCTGGCGGACGCCGGGCGGCAACGGGCCCGGGAGACGCTGGACCGCTGTGCCATCCGGGCGCCGCTGGCGGGTGTCGTGGATCGCCTGCTGGTCGAGGAGGGCGAGTACCTCACCGCCGCGCAGCCGGTGGCCGACGTGATTCGCCTGGACCGGCTCAAACTGCTGGTCGAGCTGAGCGGACGCCAGTTGGCGGCCCTGGGCGGGCAGGGAAGAGCCGAGGTGGTGGCCGATGCTCGGCCCGACCGGGTGTACGCCGCCGAGTTGCACCACGTGGCCCCGCGGGCGGACAGGGTAAGCCGGAAGTTCCGCGTCGAACTGCATGTGGACAACCCCGGCGGCGAACTGCTGGCCGGCATGTTCGCTTCCTGCTCGCTGACGGTGGCCGAAGCACACCAGGCGATGCTGGCCCCCGCGTCCGCCTTCGTCCGCCGCTTCGGGCGGGACGCCTGCTACGTGCTGGTGGAGGCGGAGGGGCAGACCCGCTGCGAGCTGCGCTGGGTGGAGACGCGCTCCGTGCCGCATCGGCTGGACGTGGTGGAGGTCGTCGAGGGCCTGGGCCCGGGCGACCGCATCGTGGTCGATTCGCACGAGGAGCTGCGCGACGGTCAGCCGGTGGCGCCGACCATGGTTCGGTCGGAGTGACCCTCCGGCGGTGTCGTTGCCGGGGCAGGGTCGCCCGGCACGGAACTCGGCCGCCGGCCGGGCCCCGCGGGCGCGAGCAGCGGCGGGCCCTCGGGCCGGGCGTGGACAGGTCGGGATGTTGCCCGCGGTAGCTGGATGCCCGTCGATGTCACTGGCACGCTTTTCGATCCGGCAGGTGGTTCTGGTCAACCTGTTGTTCGTGGTGTTCATCATCGCGGGGGTGACGGTCTATTCGCTGCTGCCGGTGGACGTCTATCCCGACGTTTCGCTGGATCTGGCGACGATCCGGACGCCCTGGCCGGGAGCCTCCGCGGAGGACGTCGAGCGGCTGGTCACCCGGGTGATCGAGGACGAGATCGAGGACGTGCCCGGGCAGGAGCGGTTGTACAGCTATTCGCTGCCGGACCTGTCGGGGATCGGTGTGAAGTTCCGGGAGGACCTGTCGGCGGCCGACCTGGAGAAGGCCTTCGACGAGCTGCGGCTGGCGGTGGACCGGGTGGTGGACCTTCCGGAGGGCTGCGAGGAGCCGGAGCTGAACCGGGTGACGGTGGACGAGATCTGGCCGCTGGTCCAGGTGGTGGTGGTGGACGAGGGGGCGGGTGAGGCGACCGTCCGCCGGGTGGCCCTGGACCTGAAGGACGAGATCAAGCTGATTCCCGGCGTGTCCCGGGTTCGGGAGGTGGCGGTGCGCGAACGGGAGGTGCACCTCCTGCTGGAAGAGGCCCTGCTGGAGAAGCATGGCCTGTCGCTGGGGGACGTGGCGGCGGCGATGGAGGCCCGCAACCTGAACGTGCCGGCGGGTCTGCTGGAGACGGCCGGCGAGGAGGTGACGCTCCGCAGCGTGGGCGAGGTGGACGATCCGCAGCAACTGGGTGAGGTGTGCATCGTCCGCAGCCCCACGGGCGGCCACGTGCGGCTGAAGGACGTGGCCCGGATCACCCAGGATTTCGAGCAGGCGGTCTGGGCGGCCCGCTTCGACGGTCGCCCGTGTGCTCTGCTCTACGTGAGCAAGGAGCGGTCGGCCAACGCCATCACCGTCCGCGACGCGGTGGCGGCCTGCCTGGACCGGTTCGCCGCCCGGCACGAGTTGCCCGGCGTGCGGTTGGACCTGACCGGCGACTCCACCACCGTGATCGCCAGCCGACTCAACATCCTCAAGCGGAACCTGGCCCTGGGGCTGATCCTGGTGTTCGTGGTGCTGTGCGGAATCCTCGGCCTGCGGAACTCGCTGCTGGCCATCGTCGGCGTGCCCTTCTCGTTTCTGTGCGCGTTCCTGTTCCTGTACGGCATCGGCGTGAGCATCAACGCCGTCAGCGTGTTCTCGCTGGTGTTGGTCAGCGGGATCATCGTGGACGACGCCATCGTGGTGATGGAGAACATCTACCGCCACGTGCAGGAGGGGCGTCCGCTGCGGCAGGCGGTGGTCACCGGCACCGACGAGGTCATGTGGCCGGTGATCAGCTCGACGCTGACCACGGTGGCCGCGTTCCTGCCCCTGCTGCTGATGCCGGGGGTGCTGGGCAGGTTCTTCGCCATCATCCCCAAGACGGTGACGGTGGCGCTGGCGGCGTCGCTGTTCGAGTGCCTGCTGATCCTGCCGGCGCACTACCTGGACTGGGGCCAGCGCCGCCGGCTGCCGCCCGCGGGGTCTGCGGCCGGTGCGCCGCCACCGGAGCCGGGCACGCTGCGGAGGTGGCGGGCAGTCGTCGGCGGCCGACTGCTTGCCGGCTACGATGCCCTGCTGCACCACGTTCTGGCCCACCGCTACCTGGCCATCGGCGTGGTGGCGGCCCTGGCGGTCCTCACCTGGCAGGCCAGCCGAACGCTGGTGCGCGACCTCTTCCCCTCGGACTTTCCCACCTTCGTGATCGACTTCAACGCCCGCCCCGGGGCGGGGCTCGAGGAGACGGACCGCGTGGCGGCCCGGCTCTACCCCATTCTGGATTCGTTCCTGCCGGATCGGGTGGCCCGCTACGCCACGGCTTTGGGGGTGCAGTGGAACGAGGACAACCAGCAGCTTCTGCGTACCAACCTGGTGCAGATGTGGGTGGACGTGCAGCAGGGCGAACGGCGGAGCACGGACCCCCAGGTGGTGATGGACGAGGTGCGGGCCGATCTGCTGGCGTACGTGCGGGGTCACCCGGCGTGCGGGATCGAGAACCTGCGGGTCTGGCCGGTGCGCGACGGCCCTCCGGTGGGCAAGCCGGTGGCGATCCGCGTGGAGCACCCTGACTACGCGGTTGCCGGCGAGGTGGCCGAGCGGATCAAGACCCGCCTGCGCTCCATCAGGGGGGTACGCGACGTGGCGGACAACCTGCACCTGGGCGGGCAGGAGCTGCAAATGCACCTGCGCGAGCAGCGGGCCGCGGAACTGGGTGTCAGCTACGCCCAGGTGGCCACCGCGTTTCGGGCGGCCAACGACGGCCTGGAGGTGGGGGTGTTCAAGGACCTGGAGCAGGGCGATGATCTTGACATCAAGATCCGCCTGGCCGACGAGCACCTCGCTGCGCTGGACGACCTGCTCGATGTCGACGTCAGCGGGTCCGGCGGACGGCGGGTGAAGCTGCACCAGGTGGCGGACTTCCGGTTCGAGCGCAGCTACGCGGCCCGATACCACTTCAACGGCCGGCGGGCGGTGCAGGTCACCGCTGATGTGGACGCCGAGGCCGGAGCGGACGCCACGGCGGTGACCCGCACGGTGCTGAACGAGTTCGAGCCGCTGGCCCGCCGGGACCCGCTGCTCCGGATCCGGGCGGAGGGCCAGTACGTCGAGACCACCCGCAGCTTCGAGGCCCTGTGGCGGTCGGGCCTGGTGGCCCTGGGGCTGATGTACCTGGTTCTGGCGGCGCAGTTCCGCAGCTACGCCCAGCCGGTGGTCGTGCTGTTGGCCGTGGTGTTCGGGCTGGTGGGGATGATCCTCGGCCTGGTGGTCTGCGGTTACCCCTTCACCATCGTGACCGCCGTGGCCATGGTGGGACTGTGCGGGGTGGTGGTCAACGACGCCCTGGTGCTGCTGGACTTCATCAACACGGAGCGGCGGTCGGGCACGCCGGTGGACGAGGCCCTGCGGGTGTCCTGCCGCCGGCGGGCCCGGCCGATCGTGCTGACCACGATCACCACGGTCTTCGGGCTGGCGCCGATGGCTCTGGGGGTGGGGGGCTACAGCAAGATCTGGTCCCCCTTCGCGATGAGCATGTGCTGGGGACTGGCCCTGGCCACCGGTCTTACCCTGGTGCTGGTGCCGGCGTTCTACCGGATCCTGGCCGACGCGCAGGTCCTCGGGAGCGGTGACCGGCTCGCGTCGTCCGAAGAGGGTCCGGCGACCCGCTGAGCGCCCGGGCGCTCGGCGGGGAGCAGCCCGGGCCCGGCAGAAGCGGGCCAAGACCACCTCGAGGGGCTCAGGCAGGGTCGAGCAGCCGCCCGGGGCGGAGTCTGGACCCCCTCAGCCTGCCGGAGGTGGCCGGCGCGCGAAGCCGGGTTCAGAAGACCAGGGCCTGCTGGAACAGGCCGCCGATGATGCCGAACATCGCCAGGAACGTCGCTACGACCACGCCAAACAGCGCCATAACCCTTGCCTCCTTTCGGCGAATGCTGCCTTGATTATCGGTTGGGGCGTGCCGGTGGCTGAAATCCGGGTGGGGCGGAGTGTACGTCGATCCCGCAGACCCGCCGGGCGATCCGGTTGTTCGAAATCGATCGTGGTCCGGCCGCAGCTCCCGCCGGCGAATCGTATGCTCAAGTGGAGCGTATTGCCGCGGAGCATCGACCACCATGAGACGGACCACTGCTCGCCGCATTCTGTTCGGCCTGATCGTGCTGATTGTCGTGCTGGTCCCGGCCTGCAACCTGCGAGGCGGGCGTCTCGTGCTGGAGGGCCCGACGGTGAGTCCGGAGGTGGCCGCCGCCATCCAGGTGGCGGGAACGATGCTGTAGGCGGGCAAGCCATCCACCTGCGTTGACGCAGGGGGGGCGGCGCAGAAAAAAACGCGGCCGAAAGCGCGTTCGCGGATCGCCCTTCAGAGGTTTCGGAGCCGACCGTCAGGATCGCCGACGTCACCGCCGCGACCCACCCTCTCGTGGAATTGACTACTCGTTCAGAGTTTCCGCCCGGCAGGTATTACGGATACTGGTTCCGCAAACCCATTCCGCCGTTGGCCCTTGCCTCGGCCTGATGGTTTTCCCACACCGTGCGGCAGCGGACCCTGCTTCCAAGATCCAACCACGCCTCTCTTCGAGTTTCGCCTTCCTCCAGAGTTCTTCCCGGTCGTTCCTAGCGGGCTTCCCTGCCGGGACACGGAGCCCACACCTCTCCTGAGCTTTGGTTCCCTAAAGCACCTGCAAGCCTCGGGGGTCCACCTCTCGCGGGTTTGCCTCGCCCGCTACGTTCCGCCTTCAGGGTTTGGCTACCCTCCTGGCGGTTTGCTCCCCCCGGGACCGGGCCGGCCTTGTTTCGTGCCGACAGCGCTCCTGGGATTCACCCTTCGGAGTGTTCCCCTTCCCCAGGGTACCGCCGACGTTGCCGCCAGCAGCGGACCCACATGCCGTTTCACCCACCGTTGGTCCGTTGGACGAATCCTCGGGCCGGACCGGCAGGCCCCGGCTCCTGGGCTTTGGCCCCTGCGGAAGTCCCTCGCCCTCCCGGGCGCTGTTAACGCCGGAAGAGCCGGATACTCCCCTGGGTTTTTGACCTTTCCAGGGCAAACCATCGAGTCGCCTTGCCGCCGCTCCCGCGCCGGCTCCTCCCACGCACTTGATGGAATACAGTAGCGCTTACTGCACCCTCACCCGTGCCTCGGAGTGTCGATCGACGCCCGACTGGCCTGATCTCGCTGCCAGGGACGAGCCCCACCAGGAGACCACGCAGCCCTCATAAGGTTTTCGCACCGCTGCGATCCTGAGCGCTCAAGCCGCCGGTGACCCGGGCTATGGGTTCACCTCACGAGCCGGCCGACGTCACCGCCCGCCGTGACTCGCTCTTTGAATCACCTTACGACTTTGCCGAAGCCGCCAGGACCGAAGGGAGGTGCTTGGCGAACGCAGCCTCTCGACCGCAAAGGAAAATATAGCCCAAAACGGAGCCGGGGCAAGCGGGGGGACCGCCGTCGACAGAACTCACAACGGTCGGGAGGGCACTTACGAGTGCGGCAGCATGTCTAACCTGCTGCCAGGGCTTTGGCTCGGCAGATGAGCGTTTCTCTCAGGTTTCTTGAGGAAATCTTCATTTTCCTGGGATTCACACCGCGTTGGCGAGTGGGCGGGGCAGCGAATTGACGGTGCCGTGGCGTTGCCGGTAAGGTGCCCCCGGGTGTGCGGGCTGTACGGTGGCTGATTCGCTGGGTTCCAGAGTGGAAGGGAATGTCCATGGACATGGTCAAGCAGGCCTTGGCGGCCATAGCGGGATCCGCGATGCTGGCCGGCTGTCTGACCGACCCGAACATCGTCTACGTGCCCGACACCGAGATGGTCGACACCGAGAACGAAACCGACGGGGACGGTGAAGACGGGACGGCGCTGCTCTGGCAGCCGCAGGGGTACCTGTTCCCGGGCAGGGATCCCGGTTTCCCGGATCACGGGCGGGGTTGCAGTGCGGGCTTCGGTCTTGCCCAGCTTGATGCCGGCGGCCCGGGTGGGGGTGCCGGCGGGGAGGGTGCCCACGGCGGGAGGCACCCGTGGACGGGCCGTCGGGCGGGGGCGACCGGCCGGGCGGGACAGGTCTGAGAGGCCGACGGGAGGCGGGTGAACCACGTGCAGCGACCCCTGGCCGATCGCATGGCCTCCATGGTTCAGTCGGACATCCGGCGCTACTCGGCCGTGTGCGCGGCGGTCGGGGGTGTGAACCTCTCCCAGGGGGTGTGTGATCAGCCCGCCCCGGAAGCAATCAAGCAGGCCGCCAAGACGGCGATCGACGCCGACCGCTCGATTTACACCAACCTGCGCGGCACCGCGGGATTGAGAGCGCGAATCGCCGACAAGCTGCGGAGCTTCAACCGGATCGAGGCCGACCCGGAGACCGAGATCATCGTCACCCTGGGCGCCGCCGGGGCGTTCGCCTGTGCCGTTATGGCGACACTCAACCCCGGGGACGCCTGTGTGCTGTTCTCGCCCTACTACAGCTACCACGCCCACGTGCTGACCATGCTTGGCGTCGAGGTGCGCTTCGTGGACCTGCGGCCCCCGGCGTGGACCTACGCCCGGGAGGAGGTGGAGCGCGCCGTCACGGATCGCACCCGGATGATCGTGGTCAACACGCCGTCCAACCCGACGGGCAAGGTGTTCAGCGAGGCGGAACTCGCCGACCTCGTCGAGCTGGCTCGGCGGCAGGACCTGTGGCTGGTGACGGACGAGATCTACGAGTACATCACCTTCGATGCGCCCCACGTGAGTGCGGCGTCGCTTCCGGGCGCCGCGGAACGGACCATCACCATCAGCGGGGCCTCGAAGACGTACGCGGTGACGGGCTGGCGGATCGGTTACGCAGCCGGCCCGGCCGCGGTGATCGAGAAGATGGCCGTGGCCAGCGACGTGTTCTATATCTGCCCGCCCGCTCCGCTTCAGGACGGCGTGGAGGCGGGACTGAGCCTGCCGGCCAGCTACTACAGCCGGATGCGGGACGCGTATCGGGCCAAGCGCGACCTGCTTGCCGAGACGCTGCGCGAGGTGGGATTCGTGCCCTACGTGCCGGCCGGAGCGTATTACCTGCTGGCCGACCTGGGAGCGCTGCCGTACGGGGATGCCCGCGAGGCGGCGGAGACCATCCTGGCGGAGGGCGGGGTCGCCACGGTGCCGGCCATGGACTTCTACCGTGACCCGGACGAGGGACGCCGGCAGTTGCGGTTCTGCTTTGCCAAGAGATTGAGCGATCTCCAGGAAGCCTGCACCCGGTTGCGGCGGCTGGCGGAGGCCCGCCCCCCGGCCGGAGCCGGCGGGCCCGGACCGCTCACGAGCAAGGGAGCATGAGTAGATGAGGCCGTCTTGTGCAATCGGACTCCTGGTGTTGCTGGCTCTGACGCCGGGGGCCAGGGGACAGTTCTTTCCACCGAGCACGCCCCCGACCCTGAAGGAGGGCGACATGGCCCCGCCGCTGACGGTGACCGACTGGGTCAAGGGCGGCCCCGTGGATCTGACGGCCGGACGCGGCCAGAAGATCTACGTGCTGGACATCTGGGCCACCTGGTGCGTGCCCTGCCTCCAGGAGATCCCCAACCTCACCCGCATCCAGCGGAAGTACCAGGACCAGGGGGTGGTGATCGTGGGGCTGGCGGCTCCGGGGATGCCGCCACGCGAACAGCTCGCCCAGGTCAAGCGCTTCGTGGGCGACCGCGGGGACCAGATCGGCTACGTCATCGGCTGGGACCAGAACAACGGGATCTGGCGGGACTACATGGCGGCGGCCCAGGCGCCGGGTATCCCGCACACCTTCGTGATCGACAAGACGGGGCGGCTGGCGTGGCAGGGGCATCCCCAGGAGGGACTGGAGGGCGTCCTGGACGAGCTGGTGGCCGGCACCTTCGACCTGGAGAAGGCCGCCGCTCGCCGCCAGAACCAGATCCGGCTGGGGCGCCTGCTCATCGAGTTCCAGATGGCCATGCAGATGGGCGATCTCAAGAAGGGCCTTTCGGTTCTCGACGAGGCGATCTCGGTGGAGCCCGACAACGTGATGCTCCACGCCACAGTCTACCGCTTGCACGCCAACGACGTGGGCGACCTGCCGGCCTATCGCCGCTGGGCGGAGGCGTTCATCGAGAACCGCCGGGGCAACAGCGACGCCCTGGTCGCCCTGGCCACCGCCCTGCTCACCGTGGATCCGCCCGCCAACCGGATGCCGGAGCTCGGGCTGCGGGTGGTGCAGACGGCCCACGACGCCACGGGGGGCAAGAACATCGAGGTGCTGGTCGCCTACGCCCGGATGGCCCAGGAGCTGGGTCGCCTGGACGAGGCCGTTCGCCTCCAGACGCGGGCCGTCGAGCTGGCCCCGGACCCCAGAAAACCGGAGCTTCAGCGGACCCTGGACTACTATCAACTCTGCCACCGGCTGGGGCAGACCCGCTTCTGACGCCCGATGTCACCCCGGGGCCGGGACCTGGGGACGACAGGGCGTGACTGGTTCGCGGTGCCGCACGGTGACATCGCCGGGGAGGGCAGTACGCTGTTCCGGAAGCGGTGCGCCGGCGCCAGGGAAGGGCGAGCGGTGGTTCCTGGGGCTTGACGGAATGGGTCGGGCCGGACGAACCGGGTTTTCAGCTCTGTAGCGGGGGTTGGCGGCGGCCGGGGCGGCCCGACTCGGGGCCCGGCCCCTGGCGGGCCAGCCGCGGCGCTGCCCGCCGATCGGATCTCAGCCACAAGATCGCCCTTTTTGCTGGAAGAATCGGCGCCTTCGGGCCGATAAGCAGACCATTCGTTCGAGGGTGGGTGCTCGCTTTGCGCGGGGCGGCGCCCGTTTGGCGGCCAGGCATGCGGCCGAACTCGGCACGGCAGTCGATTCCCGGCACAGGTGCGAACGAAGCAGCGCGATAGGTTCGTAACACCGCTTCCACGGAGAAGAAGGAATGGACACCTTTCGGTACCGGCGGAGCAGCTCGGGCGTGGCGGCCTGGGCGGGTGTGCTGTTGATCGCGACAGGCGTGGTGGCGGGGCAGGAGCAGCAGGCGGAGCCGCAGGCCCAGGAGGTGCAGGCCCGGACGCTGGATGCCCCGGGCCCGGAGACGAAGGAGGCGGCTGTGGAGCCGGCTCCGGCGCCCCCGCCGCCCGAGACCCGGACGCCCGAGGCCTACAACATCTGGACCGCGAAACGGCTCACCGGGGATTGGGGCGGGGTCCGCACCGATCTCGAGGACTTCGGCCTGAGGATCTCACCGTTGCTGGCGACCATGTCGCAGATCAACTTCCGCGGCGGGCTCAACACGCACAACGCCCATGAGACCGGCGGGAAGGCGTTCTGGAACGTCGAGCTGGACTTCGAGAAGATGTTCGGCCTCAAAGGGGCGACGTTCTTCGCCCGGGGAATCCAGACCTGGAACAGCGGCATCGGGGCGGACGTCGGCTCGCTGACCCCGCCGTATTTCAGCGCCGGCTCGAGCGGAGACACGGAATTCGAGCTGGACAAGTGGTGGTGGCGGCAGCGGCTCTTTGACGATCGGCTGGAGTTCCGGCTGGGCAAGCTGCTGAACTTCTCGGATCTGTTCGACAAGAACGTTTATGCCGACAACTACGTGGGCAAGTTCATGAACCGGGCGCTGAATCAGAACATGACTTTCCCGGCGACCAAGGGGATCGGCGCGTTCGTCCGGGTCTGGCCGACCGACTGGCTCTATTTGCAGGCCATGGCGGTGGACCCCGACACCATCAACACGCACAACCGGCACGGGACGGGTGGTTTCGACACGGCGTTCCACGGTCCGGCCCATTTCCGGGGTTTCTGGGAGTTCGGCGTCAAGCCGGAGCTGCTGCTGCCGGCCGGCTCCTGGCTGCCGGGCAACTACCGGTTCGGCTGGTGGTACGATCCCAAGTCCAAGACGGTGTTTCGGGATGATCTCGGGGGGCTGCTGGCGGAGCGGACCCGAAGCCAGGATATGGGCTTCTACACGAGCTTCGACCAGGTCGTCTGGACGGAGAGCGGGAATCCGAACGACAAGCAGGGTCTGGGGATCTTCGGCCGGTACGGTTACGCCCACGGCGACGTGAACCGGGTGGAGCATTTCTGGTCGGCGGGCACGGCCTACCGGGGACTGATTCCCACCCGGGACGCCGACGTCCTGGCGTTCGGCGTGGCCCAGAGCATTCTCTCTGATGATTACCGCCGGGAGGTCAATCCCCTGGCGGACCGCGAGACGGTCTACGAGCTCTACTACGCCATCCAGGTGGCACCGTGGCTCGTGATCTCGCCCGATGTCCAGGTGATCACCAACCCCGGCGGCAACCAGGATGCCCGCGACGCCTGGGTCGGCGGGGTGCGATTCAAGTTCGTGTTCTAAGACGGATCAGGGCTGTACCGACAGGGAGACTTGGAAAATGACCAGTGCGCGTATGATAGGCAGAGTGAAACGGGCTGCATTGGCCGGCCTGCTCGCCGGCGGAACGGTCTTCGGGGCATCCTGCTCCGCCGCCGACATTCAGAAGAACGTGGTGGCCGGCACCCTCACCTACGTGAAGAACAGCACCACCACGTTCTGGAACAGCCTCGTTCCGCAGACGGAGCTGTGGGAGGGCTTCTTCAACCCGACACCGATGGAGTAGCGGGAACACCGTTGCGGCGGCGCGGGCCGCGCCGCGCCGCCGCCGGTTTCACCCCCGGCGCGGAGGCGGGGGACGGGCGGGCCCGGGGCGGCTGCCTACCGCTGGTGGCGCGGCGGGAGCCGGAAGGGCAAGCGGTCGGCCGGGTGCCGGCCGTTGGTTGTGCGCGTTCTGAGGAAACCTGGCAGCCGGCCATCGGGCCTCGCCAGGGGTGTGATCGTGGCCCGCCGGCGGTGAGCGAGGCACACCTTCTGGGCCGGGCCCAGGGGGGTTGCCTGCTGCCGGGTTATATTCGAGGTTTGCTTCGTACGATCGCCGTACGGAGCAAACGGGGTGATACGGGCTTCCCTTCTGCTCGCGACCGTCTGGGTGGCGGGCTGTCACGGCGTAACCACAGGTTTATGGGGCTCGGGTTGTTCGACGGCCGAGGCAGAGGCTCTGGCGGGGGCCCGGGCGGCCTGGTCGCTGGAACTCCGCCACGGCGGGCTTTATCGGGACGAGGACGCCGAGCAGCGCATGGCCCGGATCGGGGAGTGTCTCTGCCGGCACTGCGCCTGCCTGGCGGGGAGGTATCAGTTCCGGCTGCTCAACAGTTGGCGGGCCAATGCTTTTTCACTACCGGGCGGGCGGGTCTACATCACCCGGGGTCTGTACGCCCGGTTGGAGAGCGACGAGCAGTTGGCGGCGGTGATCGCCCACGAGATGGGGCATCTCACCGCCAGGGACCACTTCAAGCCGCGGTGTGCGGATCGGGGGGAGGCCTTCGAGCGGGAAGCGTGTGCGGATGCTCGGGGGGTGCGCTACCTGGAGGCCTCCGGGATCCGGACGGAAGCGATGGTTGAGGTGGTGCGGCTGGTGGGGAGTGTGCAGCCGGCCGGCTGGTCCGATAGACGCGTGCGGTTGATCCGGCGGTCCGGGGAGGCGGGGGATCTGCCGGCGTCCTGAGGACGCCACGACGTGGCACTTCTGCTGTTCGTACGTCTGATGAAGACCTGATGCCCGCCGGGCCGCCAGGGGCGGCCCGGCGGGTTACCGGTCCGGATGGGCGGGGGAAAGGGCCCTGCGCCGCTGCTGCCCGTTGACTGTCACATCAGCGCCGACTACCATTGACCAAAGAGCGAGGCCGTCGACGCGGACGCCGCCGTGGAACCGGCCGTTGCCGATGACCGTGAACCAGTGGTGGTGTGCGGTAGAACAGAAGGGTTTACAGAGGTGGGTCCTTACGGGAGGCGAGAACAATGATGGCGCGCAGGTTGTTGCAGGCGGTTCTTTCGGTGGCCATGCTGGCCGTGGTGGTCCTGGGTACGGCGTGTGAAAGCCAGCCGGCTCGCGAGCAGGCGCTGACGGGTGACATTCAGCACGAGCGTCACGACACGGGCATGGACAGCCAGGTGGGCGACTACTGATCCGGTCGGCTGCCTGACGCGCCGACCGCCCGGCCGGGTCCGCCCGTTGGCAGGGGAGGGGGCAGTTCCGGCAGCCTGGCCGTGGCTCCAGGAGCGCGGTGGGACCGCCGCCGCCGAAGTTGATCAGCAGACCAGCCGCTTCCGAACGCGGGGAGCGGCTTTCTTGTTGGGCCGGTAGAGCGGCGGACCGGCGGGACAGGAGTGGCGCGGCCGGGATCCTGGTCCGCGACGGCCGCCCGGCGATTCAGAAGATGAAGTCCGTGGAGAGGAACTTGGATCGCCGCTCGGTGAGTATGCCGGAGATGATCCTCTCGTTGGCGTCCGTTGCTTTGGCCGCCACCAGGCTGCGGATGGAGAACACCCGCAGGGCGTCAGTGACCGACAGCGTGCCCTCGGCGGAGTCCTTCCGGCCGGTGAAGGGGTAGGTGTCCGGCCCCCGCTGGCACTGGCTGTTGAGGTTCACGCGGCAGACCTGGTTGACCAGCACATCGATGAGCCGGCTGAGCCGCTGGGGGTCGGCCCCGAACAGTGCGGCCTGCTGCCCGTAGGGGCAACGCACCGCCCAGTCGATCACCTCTTGCTCCTCGTCGTAAGGCACCAGGGGCACGACCGGCCCGAACTGCTCGACCTGGCAGACGCGCATCTGGGGCTTCGCCGGATAGAGCACGGCGGGATAGAAGAGGGTGTGGTCGATGGTGGCCCCGCCGGCGTTGCACACCCGGGCGCCGCCGGCGGCGGCCTGGTCCACGAGTTCCTGGAGCCACTGCGGCTTGCCGGCCTCGGGCAGGGGGGTGATCTCGACGCCGTCCTCCCAGGGCAGGCCGACGCGGAGGGCCTCGACGCGTTCGACGAGCCGCTCGCGGAAGGCCTCGGCGACGCTGCGGTGGCAGAAGATGATCTTGATGGCGGTGCAGCGCTGGCCGTTGTAGGAGAAGGCCCCCAGGGCGCACTCCTTGGCGGCCAGGTCGAGGTCGGCGTCGGGCAGGACGACCGCCGCGTTCTTGGCGTCGAGGCCCAGGACGCAGCGGAGACGGTTGGGGTGCGGGTGCTCGTGCTTCAGCAGGGAGGCCACCCGGGCCGAACCGATGAAGGCCAGCACGTCGATGCGGCCGCTCCTGATCAGCGGCCCGACGACGGTGGGCCCCTCGCCGTACACCGTGTTCACCACGCCGGGCGGGAAGGACTGGGCGAAGGCCTCCAGCAGCGGGGCGTGCAGCAGCACGCCGTATTTGGGCGGCTTGAAGATCACCGTGTTGCCCATGAGCAGGGCGGGGATCAG
>Ga0180432_10003158_pt1 | contig 23838 bp, 21 predicted proteins | sample SS_ome_10_FD_132414 | JGI IMG/M metagenome (GOLD analysis project Ga0180432, IMG submission 132414) | Hypersaline lake sediment archaeal communities from the Salton Sea, California, USA - SS_1_MS_2 metaG | ecosystem: Environmental > Aquatic > Non-marine Saline and Alkaline > Hypersaline >... | reverse complement strand
GCCAGGCGCCGGGTGCGGCGGGGCAGTCCCTTCTCGAAGTGGTGGATCTTCGAGTCGCCTGTGATCAGGGGGACGTCCAACACCCGCGCCGTGGCGTAGACGATGCCGTCGGCCGGGTCGCCGTGGAAGCCCTCGCGCTCCAGTTCCGCGGCGGTCGCCGCAATGTCGGGCGTGAGGGGGGCGAGCTCGCACGGGGCGGCCAATGCCGCGCGCAGCCATCGTTCGCACGACATACGCGGGTCGCGAAACGCGATGCGATTGCGGTTGAGCAGCATCGCGACTTGCCACATGCACACGGCGGGCACCAGCAGGCCGCCGGCGCCATCCATCACGCGGCGCGCCGTGCGCGGGATATTGCCGGTGCCCTCCACGAAGTGCAGCCATGGATAGGCGTCGATCACGCAGTCGGTGGTCACGCCAGATCGCTGCCGTGCCACTCGGCGCTGAGGTCGTAGGCGGCCATGTCATCCGGAAGGATCAGCGCCCCCCGCACTGAGTGGTGGGCGCTCACGGCGGTGAGCCTGGCCACCGGGCGACCGCGCCGGGTGAGCACGATCTCGTCCCCGGTGTCGCCGATCTCGGTGACCAGTGCCAGCAGCTTCGCCTTGGCCTCGCTGATGGGGATGGTGCGGGTGGCCACGGCGGCCTCCTTCAGATGACCATTGAAAGTGGTCATCACGCTACCGCACCCGTACCCGCACCACCTTCGACACACCGGGCTCGATGAGCCATCCGCGCTCGCGGGGCACGCGCACGCGGAACGGCACGGTGAGGCCGCGGGCCTGGAAGCGCCAGCGGATGGCGAACGATCCATCGGCCTTCGCGCGGGCGTTCACCACCGGGCGCCAGGCCTTGCGGAAGGGGTCGCGCCACTCCAGCACGATCGCCTTGTAGCCCCCCTCGGCGCCGGGAGCCGGGCTCATCCTGCCCCGGAACACCACCGGCGCACCCTTGGCCCTGGCCTGGTTGCTGCTGGCCATGAGGGTGACGGTGGCCCGCAGGCGCACGGCCACGCCGGGGCCAGTGGGCACGGGCACCACCTTCGAGCCGTCGGGCACGCCGACATCGATGGGCCCGGACCGGACGGGCACCACCGTGAGGCGGAATGAGCCGTCGGGGCCGGTGACCCCCGCGCCGATGTCGCGGCCGCCCTGGCGCGCCACCATCACGAACCCGCCGAGCGCCTGGCCTGCGCGGTTGAGCAGGCGGCCGGTGACCGTGACGGGCCTGCCGGCCGCGGTGGTGACCACCCGGTAGTCGCGGCCCTCCACGCGCTCGGGCCTGCCGCCGGTGATGCCAAGGGTGAGGATGCCCTCGCGGGCGTCGTCGGCCATCTGCTGGGCGGGGGTGGCGCCCCCGGGGCGGCCGGGGTTGCCGGGGTTGCCGGGGCTGCCGGGCATCGCCGGTGGCTCCACCTCCATTGCCCGGGCGTTCCCTGCGGCGTCCACCAGCTGGATGCGCATGCGCTCCGCGCCCTCGGGGATGAGCTCGCCGTTGAGGGTGGCGATACCGCTGCCGTCGCTTGCCGGCTGCTGGGTGATGGTGCGCCAGGTCCAGCCGTCGAGCCACTGCAGGCGGATGATCTCCACGCCCGAGCGGGCGTCCTCGCCCGTCCAGCGCATCTTCATGCGGCCGTCGGGCATGGCGGTGAGCTGCGCCCGAACCAGGTCGGGCGGGGTGAGGTCGGTGCGCACCAGGCCCATGCGGCTGGTCACCAGCGTCTGGGCGAAGGGGCCCCCGTTGCGGAGCTTCAGCCGCACCACGTGCACGCCGTCGGCCAGGCCCGCGAGGGGGATCTCCATGGCCTCGCGGCCCGGCGCCACGGCCTGCTGGGTGACGGGGATCCACTCGCCGCGCACGCTGCCGTCGCCCGCGGAGTTGATCTCCACCTCGAAGTCGCCCAGGCCGATCATCTGGTCGAGGTTGTCGGACAGCGTGACATCCAGCGGCAGCACGGAGGTCCAGCGGCTGGGGATGGGCTGCATGTCGATGCGCGGCGGGCGGGTGTCGATGATCAGCGGCTCGGGTGCGAGCTGCGAGGTGGCGTTGCCCGCCTGGTCGCGGGCGGTCACCCGCCAGGCGTGCACGCCGTCGAGCAGGCCGGCGCCCACCTGACGGCTGATGGGCTGGCCTGCGCTCGCCGCGCCCGCCGTGGCCACCTGCACCCATGCGCCACCGGTGCTGCCCCAGTGCGACGCGTTCACCTCGGCCGTGGCGCCCTGCAGTCCGCTGGTGGCATCGGTGGCCGCGAAGGTGATGGACCCGCGCGGCACGCCCGGGGCGTAGGCCACCTGGGGCTCGGCGATGTCGGGAGCGGTGCGGTCCACGCGGATGGTGCCGCCCGATGCCGCGCCCGCCGTGCCGTCGCCGTCCACCTCCACGCGCACGGGGTGGGTGCCGTCGGGCAGGCCCGCAAGCGACACGTCGACGGCGTGCTGGCCCTGCCCGGGGGCGCCCGACCAGCGGGTCTCACCGGCCACCTGGATGCGCTGGCCGGTGATTCCGTCGCTCCCGAAGTTGTCGGATGCCTGCCAGCCGATGCGCGCGGCCGGAGTAGCGCTGTTGATCCACCCTGCGGGGGTGCTCACCACCTGCGCCTGCGGTGGGGCGACGTCGCGGATGACCGCGCCCGTGGAGCCGATCCACCACACCCGCGCGTGCTGCTGGCGGCGCTCGCCCTGCACCAGTTGCAGCTTGACGTCGCACGTGCCGCCGGGAAGCCCCAGGCCGTAGCCGCGCCCGCCGGCGGGCGACTGCGGCATGCCCACGTCGCCCTCGCTCCACACGGGGTGGCCGTTGGCGGTCACCTGCAGCCCGGCGCTGGAGGGGGCGGCGTAACGCAGGGCGCTCCACTGCACCGATGCGATCTCGCTGCCCGGCACCGGGCACCCCCAGCCCATGGAGAAGTGGGTGCCCGTGGGCGCGGCCGTGGTGGCCGCGGCGTTCAGCTGCACCACCGCGGGGTTGGGCTGGCTGGCGGCCAGCATGGAGCCGGTGGTGAAGGGCCCTGGGCCCTGTGGGTAGAGGTTGCCGTCGGTGGCCTGGGCCGTGGCGGCGCAGCCGGCGGTGGCCGCCGTGGCTGCGGCGATGGCGACGAGCGCCCGGGGTGTCGACTTCCTGGTGGTCATGGTCCGAACTCCAGCTGCGGTTGGTTCGATGGGCTTGCGGGGGAGGACTGCGGGGCGCGTGCCTGCGGGGCGGGCGCCGGGGTGGAGCGGGGCGGTGGTGCGGCGGCTGCCTGCGCGGCCTGCGCTGCCTGCGCGGCCCGGCGGCGCTTCTCGGCGGAGCGCTCGCGTGCCTGGCGGCGCTGGCGGGCCTCGGCGGCGATGCGGCGCTGCTCGGCCTGTGCGCGAAGGCGCTCGAGTTCGGCCATGGCGTCGGCCTGGGCCGCGCCCACGGTGGTGCTGGTGCCCGATGTGATGGTGCCGCCAGTGGTTGCCGCGTCGGGGGTGGTGGCAAGCCCTGCCTCGGCGGTGGTGCGCACGTGCGCGGGCACCGGCTGGGTGGCGGCGCGGTCGGCGGTGACCTGGTTGGCCACGATGGGCACGCCGGCCACTCCCGCCACCGTGATGGCCACGGCGCCCGCGCCCATGCGGGCGCTGAGCAGTGACGGGACGTCCAGCATGGCCTGCCACGCCTGGCCCACGGTGACGGTGAGCCGGGCGGTGCCGCGCTCCATCACGCTCAGGGCGGGGCTCGGGTCGGGAACGGCCAGGCCCGCCGCGGCGGCTCCCACCACGGCCACGGGCACCAGCGCGGTGATCCCGGCATTGGTCTGGCGACGGGCGCGCAGGGCCGCCCGGCAGGCGCCGCAGTGGTGCACGTGGCGCGACACGGCCTTGCGCTCGCGCATGCCGGCCTCGCCGTCGGCCACGTTCTGCAGGGCCTCGCGCAGCTTGTCGCATCGCTCGCCGGTGGCGAGGTCGATGTGCCAGGCGTGCAGGCGCTTGCGGGCGCGCACGATGCTGCGCTCCACCTTGCGGTCGGTGTAGCCGGTCATCGAGCCGATCTCGGCGCGGCTCACCCCGGCGGTGCGAAGCAGCAGGCACACCCGCTCGGCCTCGTTCAGTGATGTCATGGCGTCCTGCAGGGTGCGATAGCGCTCGCGCCACTCGGCCACGGCGACGGGCTCGCGGGCGGTGGCGCCGATGGAGGCGGCGTGGGCGTCGACCTGGGGGATGAGGTCGTCGCCCGCGGGGGCCTCGCGGCCGCGCCGGCGGGCGAGCGTGGTGGCCTCGTTGCGGATGACCACGTGCAGCCAGGCGATGAACTCCTCGAGCGGGCCGATGGGGCCCTTGGTCAGCGCGACCTCCATGCCGCGCTGGTAGGCGTCCTCGGCGTCCTCGAGCGAGGGGGCGAACCGGGCCGCGTAGCGCAGCAGGCCCGGCGCGCCGGCCATGGCGGCCAGGCAGAGCCTGCGGCGCGCCTCGTCGGGCTGCTCGCCCGCCACGGGAGTGGCGAGGCCGGGTGGGGTGTCCGGTGGGTCGGGGTGCATCGGGGGGCTAGTGGGAACTGGATTGTGGCGTCATGGCGGTTCCTGTGCAACGGGCCTTGCATGCCGATGTTCCGGCAGCACCTGTTGCACCAACGCGCGGGCGCGGCTGTTGCTCCCCCCGGGAACGGTTAAGTGCCAGGCACCGGGGCGCTCGTAGCGGGAAAAAGCGGGGTACTGTGGGCCCGTGACCTCCCCGGGGCCCCACATCAGGCGCGAGACCCGGCGCATCGTGATGTCCGAGGTGGACGTGAGCCAGATCCACTTCACCACCGCCTACCGGTGGATGGATCGCGGCCTGTGCGAGTGGCTTGCCGACCTGGGCTGGCCGTTCACCCGATTGCTGGAGGAGGGGGTGGGCATCCCCATCGTGGACAGCGGTTGCCGGTTCGACCAGCGCATCCTGCTGGACGACATGATCACCATCGAGACGTCGGTGGGGGGAGTGGGCACCACGTCGTTCCGCAGCCGCCACAGGTTCCTGCGGGGGGATGAGCTCTGCGCCGAGGGCCAGCTGGTGCACGTGTGCATCGAGCGCGCGGGGCGCACCCCGGTGCCCGTGCCCGGGTGGATCAGGGCGGCGGCCACCCCCGACTGAGGTGGCCGCGCGCCCTGATGCCGCCCCGCGGGCGGGTCAGTCGTCGATCTCGGCCTTCACCACCCGGCCGGTCGCGGACACGTACACCTCCCACTCGGCACCGTTGGCCGCGCGCACCTCGACCTCCCATGCCACTCCGCGGTCGTCCTCGCGCTCCACCTTGATGAGGCTGCTGCCATCGCCCACGCGCGCCAGGGCAACGGCCACCGCCTGCTCCGCGCCGATGGAGTCGGGGGGCAGCGGCGACCGGTAATCGTCGCCGTCGTCCACGCGGGTCCGCACCACGGCGCCGCCGGCGCTGACGTACACCTTCACCCGGGCGCCGTCGGTGCGACGCACCTTCACCTCCCATGCGGCGCCGTAGTCGTCCTCGCGCTCCACGCTGACGAGGGCGCTCCCGCTGCCCACTGCCGCCAGCGCCACCCTCACCGCGCCGTCGGCGTCGATGGCCCCCGGGGGGAGGGGGTCCGTGGGTGAGTCGGACGATCGCGTGCCGGGCGAACCGCTCCCGGTCGAGTCCCGGGAGTCGTCATCCAGCACGGTGACCCGTCGGTTGACCGTGATGCAGCCGTCGGAGTCGCACGCGCGCACGCGCACCCGGATGGTCTTTCCGGTGGCCTGCCGCACGCGCGTGAGGCGCGCCGTGGCCGTGACCGGGTCGCCGGCCTGCGTGGCCTCGCGCCAGTCGTCCAGGTCCACGCGCGCGCGGGCGCGCACGTTGGCGCGCCGGGCCTTCCCCGATCGGTTCACCCGCACCAGGCGCGAGCTCACGGTGATGCGCGGCCGGGCGGCATCGGTGCCCCTCTCGGTGTCGACGTCCACCTCGAGGGTGGTGGCGCCCGTGCGGTTGACCTCCACGCTGTCGATGACCGGGGCCGCCATGCCGGCACCCGCCATGCCGAGCCCTGCGATGGCCACGATGCCGGATGCGATGAGAGTGCGGTGCGTCATCCTCTTCCCCCTGATGGATTCAGAACGATCCGCACCGTATGGAGCGGGCCGTTCGGGGCGCTCCATGGAGGGGTAAGGAATCGGTAAGCGCGCGCCACGGGTGCGCGCGCATGTTGTTGCGCGCCGGTGTGGATGCGTAACGCCGGGCGGGCGCATGCTGGCGGCATCGCCAATCGCCATCTGGGAGAGCCCCATGAGCGCCCTGAAGAAGGTCCCCGTGCATGCCTGGATCGTTCCCGGATCGCTGGCCGTGGCCGAGCGGCCCGGGGGAGGTGGCCGCGGGCATCGGGTGACCCGGCGGCATGCGGAGCTCGCCTGGTGGCGGGCACAGGGGGTGACCACCATCGTGTCGACCATGCGCAGCCGCCACTGCGTGATCGAGTACGCGCAGGCGGGGTTCGGGGTGCGGTGGCATCCGCTGAAGGACGTCGTGCAGGCGCGGGCGCAGTTGCCGCGCGTGGCCGAGGATGTCGCCGCAACGATGGCCCGCGAGCCCGGTGCCGTGCTGGTGCACTGCGACCGGGTGAGCGAGTGGCTGGCCGCCGTGGACGCCGCCCTGCGCCTGAGGCTGGGGCTGGCCGATGACGTACCCGACGCCCTTCGGCAGGCAGAGGCTGACGGCATGCCGGTGGGCGATCTCGCCCGTGAGCTGATGAACCCGGAGGGCTGCCCGCCGGCGGCGGCGTGACATCCGGCCGGGGGCCGTGGCCCGACCTCCCGGAGGGGGCGTTCGTGGTGGACCCCGTGTCCGGGAGGGCGGTGGTGGTGCCGGAGCGGATCCTCCGCACGATCGACGGTGACCACGGGGCGTACTTCACGCCCCGACGGGATGTGATCCTCGACGCGCTGGCACACGCAGAGGGGCTGGCGCCAGACCCGCGCGCGGGAAGGCATCGCCATTGGCGCTGGATCCCGCAGCGTGAACGCCGGGTCTCCGTGGTCGTGGACGACGATGAGTTCGACGTGCTGCGCCTTCGCAGCGGCAATCCGGCAAAGGTGGAGCCCGATGACGGGGATGCCTCGCTCGAGGACTGCAGCGTGGTGTGGAGCGAGGGCAGGATCGTCGCGATCGAGATTCTCGACCCCAGGTGGCTGGTGGAGCAGGGCCGGGAGATCGTGGTGACCCCGGAGGGCGGCACCGTGCTGCGCTCGCCCGATGTGGAGCGGGCAATCACCCCGCGCACGGCCCCCTGACGCATCGCCGCGGTACCCCGTCTGTCCCATCGGGCAGGGGAATTCGGCCCGAGACCGTAAGGATCCCGTGAGGAGTGCGTGTTGATCCGGCACGCTCTCCTTGCCGGGCGTCCCGACGCGGCCCTAGCCTCACTCCTGTCCGCGGGGTCGCGCGTCCATTTTCCGCTGCGCACGAAAGGCCCCAACTGAGAACCCGACCGCCCCTCATGGAGGCCATCCGCCGCATGCGCACCCGAATGCAGACCGTGATGACCCGTGGCGCCCTCGCGGCGCTCGCCGTTGGCGCCCTTGCCGGGTGCGGGGGGGTAGCGGCCCAGCCCGGGGCCGTCAAGGGCACGGTGCCGGGGGTGCCGGCATCGTCGGCGCTGGCGGGCATCCAGGATGACCGCGTGTACCAGGTGCCCGAGGCGGAGGCGGAGTCGCGCGTGCAGACCATGGCGCGCATGGGCGCGCGCATTATCCGCGTGGACACCCGGTGGGACGTGGTGGCCACCAAGCGGCCGAGGAACCCCAAGGACCCCAACGACCCGGCCTACAACTGGTCGGCGTACGACCCCATCGTGGATGCCGCGGCCAAGCGCGGGGTGCGGGTGCTCATGACCGTGTGGGGCACGCCCAACTGGGCGGCGGACAAGAGGGTGCCCAAGTCGGCCCGGTTCGCCGATTACACGCGCCGCCCGGCCCGGGCGGGTGACTACGGCAATTTCGCCTACGCGCTCGCCAGTCGCTACGCCCCGCGCGGCGTGCGCGACTGGGAGATCTGGAACGAGCCCAACATCCCGCTGTTCCTGCGGCCGCAGTACGCCAAGAGGGGCCGCAACTGGGTGAACGTGTCCACGGCCACCTACAGCGCGCTTGCCAAGAGCTTCTACGCCAACGTCAAGCGGGTGGACAAGGGCAGCCGCATCGCCGGCGTGGTCACGTCGCCGGCGGGCGACCAGTGCCCGTCGTCGTGCCCGCGCAGCCCCAACGCGCGCACCAGCCCCAGCAACTTCCTGAAGGGCCTCAACAAGAAGGGCCGCCGGCCCCCGATGAACGTGGTGAGCCACCACCCGTACCCCATCACCAAGCCGCGCAACACCAACTTCCCGGGTTCGTCGTACATCGACCTCTACAACATCAAGCGCTTCCAGCAGGAGGTGGACAGGACCTACCTCCGCGGCAAGCGGCTGTGGCTCACGGAGTTCGGCTTCTCCACCGTGAAGGTGGGCGAGTACTCGATGTTCGTGAGCGAGGCCCAGCAGGCGCAGTACCTGCAGGATGCCTACCGCCGGGTGCGCCCCAACACGCGCATCAGGATGTTCGTGTGGTACTTCCTGCAGGACAACGCCAACTGGGGATCGGGGCTGCTGCGCCAGGACGCCAGGCCCAAGCCCGCGGCCGAGGTGTTCTCGCTGCCCATGTCGCCGCTGTCGCCCGCGCCCGTGGCGCGCGGTCGCACGGCCACGCTGGTGGGCCAGGTGCGCACGACGCGCAGGCCCACCGAGGTGAACCTGCAGGTGCGTCGGGGCAATTCCTGGAGCACCCTCGCGACGGTCACCACCACGCGTGATGGCTCGTTTGCCTACCGCTTCCGGCCCACGGCCACCAACGTGTACCGCGCCACCTGGACCGGCGACGTGCCCTCGGGCAGTCGCCAGACCAAGTCGTCGTGGCCCGTGACGATCAGGGTGAGGTAGGGGGTACCCTGATCCGGTGAGCTCGCCTCCTCCACCGCCCAGCCGCAGCACCGCGACGCCGCAGGAGGCCGGCGAGCGGCTGGCGTCGCGCGATGTGCGGTTCGTGCCCATCCTGCGCGGCCGGCAGGGACGCGACTACCTCCGGCGTGCGTTCAGCGTGGTGGCGCTGCTGGCCATCGACGTCATGTCGGTGTTCCTGGGGCTGTACGCCGTGCTGGCGTTCAAGCTGATGGTGCAGGGGCAGCCCATCGACTCGGCGGCCATCTGGACCGTGGAGCAGAAGGCCCTGCCACTGGCCACCATCACCCTCGTGCTGGTGTTCGCCAAGTACGGCCTCTACGCCGAGCGCGAGGAGCGCGGCGGGTCGAGCCGCATCCTGTCGGCGGTCACCGTGAGCACGCTGATCGTGCTGGCCCTGGTGCTGGCCAGCGGCTGGCGCTTCAACACCTTCTACATCTTCTACTCGTCGTGGTTCGTCATCTCGCTCCTGGTGATCGTGCTGCGCGCATCGTGGGACAGCGCCACCGCGCTGGTGCTCGACATGCTCAAGTTCGAGCGTCGTGCCCTGCTGGTGGGCGCGCCCGACATGACCGGCCCCATCGCCGAGAGCATCACGCGTGCCAGCACCGACCGCCATGGGGTGGCGTATCGCGTGGTGGGCCGTCACACGTTGGTGGCGGGCGTGGGCACCGAGGACGAGCCCCCGGCCGCGCGCGAGCTGGACGTGCTGCTCGACCCCGGGCGCATCGACGAGGTCATCCTGGCCGGTCAGGCCGGGCGCGACCAGTCCATCCTCGACCTGCTGGATGTGTGCCGGCGCCGGGGCCTCCCCGTGCGGCTCGCGCCCACCACGGCCCAGCTGCTGTCGCACTCCATCCGGGCGGTTCCGGCCCCGGGGCTTCCGCTGTTCGAGCTGCGCCCGCCGGTGCTCAGCGGCATCGCGTTCTTCGCCAAGCGGGCGTTCGACATCGTGGTGGGCGCGCTGCTGATCATCCTGCTGTCACCGGTCATGCTGCTCACGGCGCTGGCCATCTGGATCGAGGACCGAGGGCCCATCCTCTATCGGAACCGTCGCATGGGCGTGGAGGAGCACCCCTTCGACTGCCTGAAGTTCCGCACGATGAAGGTGGGGGCCGACCAGCTGCAGGCGGCGCTCGAGGATCGCAACGAGGCCGACGGCGCGCTGTTCAAGATCAGCGACGATCCGCGCGTGACCCGCGTGGGCAGGTTCCTGCGCCGGTTCAGCATCGACGAGCTTCCGCAGCTGTTCAACGTGATGCGCGGCGAGATGTCGCTGGTGGGTCCGCGGCCGCTTCCCGAGCGTGACTACCTGCTGCTCGACGACCTCCACCGCAAGCGCTACCTGGTGCTGCCGGGCATGACCGGCCTGTGGCAGGTGAGCGGTCGGGCCGACCTGTCGTTCGACGAGCTCGTGCGGCTCGACTTCTACTACATCGAGACGTGGTCGATCTGGCTCGACCTGGTGATCCTGGTGCGCACCGTCCCGGCGGTGCTGTTCAAGCGCGGGGCGTATTGATGGGGGCGCGGGCGTGAGCACCGAGCCCGACCCCGACGCCCTGCTGGCGGCGCTGCGCGACGCCGCGGGAGAGCCGCCGCTGCCGCCGCTGCGAATCGCCGATCCGGCGCCGTCCGCACGCGATGGGGTGGCGGGAAGGGCCGTAGGAGGCGGTCGGCGTGCGGTGATGCGCCTCATCACGCCCGCGCTGGCCGATCTGTTAGCGCAGCTCGAGGCCGACCGCCACCGCATGCAGGCCGAGATCCGCAGGCTCGAGGCCCGCATCGACTACCTCGAGAGGCGCGTGCCGCCAAGCGCGGACGACTGATGCCCGGTCGCCGGGGCCGGCGATGAACATCGCCTTCGTGGTGCAGCGCTACGGCGCCGAGGTGGCGGGGGGCGCTGAGGCGCTCTGCCGCGACACCGCCCGGGCGCTCGTGCGCGCGGGCGAGCGCGTGACGGTCTACACCACCACGGCCCGCGACTACCTGAGCTGGGAGCCCTTCTACCCGCCCGGCACCACCGAGGACGACGGCGTGACGGTGCGCCGCTTCGCGGTGGACCCGCCCGACCCCGCCCGCGCAGCCGACCTGGTGCGCGCCCTGGGCCTGAGCCCGGGCGACCCGGCGATGGAAGCCGAGTGGTGTGTAACGCAGGGCCCGGTATCCCGTGAAATGTTGCACGCTCTCAGCGACCCCGGTGCCAGGCACCGGGGTCGCAGCGAGCGTGCAAAGGCGCACGAGGTCGTCGCCTGCTGGACCTATCTCTATGCCACCTCGCAGCTCGCCATTCCGCTTGTGCGCGATCGGGCGGTGTTGGTGCCGCTGGCGCATGAGGAGCCCATGCTGCGGTTCGGGCTGACGCGCGGGGTGATGCGCATGGCTCGGGCCCTGGCGTTCATGACCCCCGAGGAGCGGCGGCTGGTTGAGGACACCCTCGGGGGCACCGCCGCGCCCGGGGTGGTGGTGGGCGCCGGGCTCGACCCCTCACCCGATGGCGACGCCGCACGGGCACGCGCGCGGTGGGCCCTGCCCCCGCGGTTCGCGCTGTACCTGGGACGGGTGGACGCCGCCAAGGGGGTGGACGCCCTCATCCGCGCCCACCGGGCCTACCTGCAGCAGGGCCCCGGCCTGGGCCTGGTGCTGGCCGGCCGCGAGGCCCCCGGCATGGAGATCCCCGGGTGGGTGACCACCACCGGGTTCATCACGGACCAGGAGCGCGCCGACCTGCTGGCGGCCGCCGAGGTGGTGGTGCTGCCATCGCCCTACGAGAGCCTGTCGCTGGTGGCCCTGGAGGCCTGGCGCGCGGGCCGGCCCACCCTGGGCAACGCCCGCGCCCAGGTGGTGGCCGGCCAGACCGCCCGGGCCGGCGGCGGCCTGCTCTACACCGGCCCGGATACCTATGCCCGCCAGCTGGCCCGCCTGGCCGCCGCCCCCGACGAGCGCCGCGCCATGGGCGAGAGCGGCCGGGCCTTCTCCTCGGGTTGGACCTGGGGCGCCTGCGTGGACCGCTGGCGCGAGGTGCTGCACATGGCCGCCCGCACCCCCGCGGGCTAGCCCTCGCGGGCCTCGCGCAGCATCTTCTCGTAGCCCCGGTAGACGTCGGGGTCGACATCCGAGGTGATGGGCTCGCCCTTGAGGGCGTCGCCGCACCGCGCGCGGATGACGTCCACGAACAGCCCGGTGGCCATCCACTCGAAACCGGGCGGCACGTCCACGCGGATGCGCACCCACGACAGGCCATCACCCATGTCGTCGGTGCGGGTGATCGTGGGCGGCGACGGATACCGCACGCCCCCCGGCCCTACCAGATCGGCCGCGTCGGCCACGGCACGCGCCACGGGCGCGACGTCGGTGACCAGCACGCCCACCTCCATGTCGCGCGCGGCGTGGGGCATGCGCTGCACCCCCTTGGCCAGTGAGTTGGGCAGGTACACCACGTCGCCGTTCATGGCCTGCAGCTCCGTGACCCGCAGGCTCACCCGCCGCACCAGGCCGGCGGGGATGGTGGGCTCCAGCGTCACCAGGTCGCCCACGGCGAACTGCTCCTCGAACAGGATGAAGAACCCGGCCACCACGTCGCCCAGCAGCCGCTGCACCGCGAAGCCCAGTACCAGGATGACGAACGCCGAACCCGAGATGGCGGCGACGCTGCTGGCGCCGAAGATGGCTGCGACCACGGCCACGATGGCCGCCAGCACCACCAGGTAGATGATGCCCGTGGCAAGCGCCGCCACCGCCGTGGACTTCTGTCGCGCCGCCACGGTCTCGCCCTGGCGCATGACGCGCGCCACCGAGCGACGCTCCACAGCCCGCACGATCCAGATGGATATGGCCGTGAGCAGGACGATGGCGCCCACCCAGATGAGGGTGTCTGCCCACTCCGGAAGCCACGACACGTCGGTGGACACCGCGGAGTCCATCAGAGAACCGGCAGGTACCGCTCCATCTCGAACGGCGTGAGCTGCACGCGGTACTCCTCCCACTCCGCGCGCTTGATCTCGACGAACCGGTTGTGCGTGTGCTCGCCGAACGCCCGGAGCAGCAGCTCGCTGGCCGCGCCGATCTCGATGGCCTCGCCCAGCGTCTCGGGCAGGCTCTCGATGCCCGCCCGCGCCCGCTCCTCGGGCCCGAACTCATAGAGGTTGGTCTCCATGGGAGGCGGCAGCTCGTAGCCCTTCTCGATGCCGTCGAGCCCCGCGTGCAGCAGCGCGGCGAACGTGAGGTACGGGTTGCAGGCCGGGTCGGGGCTGCGCAGCTCGCAGCGCGTGGCCCGCTCCTTGCCCACGTGGTACATCGGCACGCGGATGAGCGCCGACCGGTTGCGCCGGCTCCACGCGATGTACACCGGGGCCTCGTACCCCGGCACCAGTCGCTTGTAGGAGTTGACCCACTGGGCGAACACGCATGAGAGCTCGCGCGCGTGGCGCAGCTGCCCCGCGATGAACGCCTTGGCGTCGGCCGACAGCAGGTACTCGTCCGCGGCGTCGAAGAACGCGTTGGCCTCGCCCCGGAACAGGCTCTGGTGGGTGTGCATGCCCGACCCGTTCTCGCCGGCCAGCGGCTTGGGCATGAACGTGGCGTACACCCCGTGCCGGTGCGCCACTTCCTTCACCACCGTGCGGTAGGTCATGACGTTGTCGGCCATGCGCAGGGCGTCGTCGAACCGCATGTCGATCTCGTGCTGGCTGGGCGCCACCTCGTGGTGCGAGTACTCCACGCGGATCCCCATGGCCTCGAGCGCCAGCACGGTGTCGCGCCGGAGATCGCTGGCGGCGTCGAGCGTGGTGAGGTCGAAGTACCCACCGCGATCCAGCGGCTCGGTGCCCTCGCTGCTCCGGAAGTAGAAGAACTCCAGCTCGGGGCCCAGGTAGTAGTGGTCGAACCCCATGCGGGCGGCGCGGTCCACCGCACGGCGCAGGATCTGCCGCGGGTCGCCCTCGTAGGGCTCGCCGGTGGGCAGCTGGATGTCGCAGAACATGCGCGCCACGCCCTGCTCGGTGGGGCGGTAGGGCAGCACCGCGAAGGTGTCGATGTCGGGCATGGCGACCATGTCCGACTCCTCGATGGCATTGAATCCCGTGATGGACGAGCCATCGAAGCCCATGCCGTTCTCCATCGCGGTGGGAAGCTCCTCGCGCGTGACCGCGAAGCTCTTCAACTGGCCCACCACGTCGGTGAACCAGAACCGGATGAACTTGATGTCGCGCTCCTCGCAGAGCGCCAGGATCTCGTCACGGGTCATCGGGCGAAATTACCTCACTCGTCGTGGGCGGGGACGCCAGAGGGGGGCGGGATCTTCACGGTCGGACCTCTTCGAACGGTCCTCCCCGCGAAATCCCGCCCCCCTCTGGCTGCGCGCCCCGCCTCATACGGGGTTTGCGGGGGTCCCTGTCCGACCCCTACTTGACGAACAGCATCTCCTGGTACTTGGGCAGCGGCCACAGGTCGTCGGCCACGATGCCCTCCAGGCTGTCGGCCACCTCGCGCGCGGCGCTCATGGCCGGCAGCACCGTGTCGCGCATGTACTCGGCGTGCTTGATGGCCGATCCCGAGTGCGGGTGGCTGGCGTTGGCCTTCTCCAGCACCTTGAGCGCCGCCAGGAAGTCCTCGGTGAGGCTTCGCACTTCGGCGGTGAGGTCCTCGATGCCGGCGTCGTCGCACAGCTCGATCTGCCGGAGTGCCGCCGGCAGGATGAGCGTGCGGGCCATGTTGGCCGCGGTCTCGGCCTCGATGTTCACCTTGGTGATGTACTGCTCCACGTACACCTCGTAGCGGGCGGTGAGCTCCCGCTTGTCGAGCACCTTGTACTTGGTGAACACCTGCACCGTGGCCGGGCTGACGAACTGCGGCAGGGCGTCCGGCGTGGTGCGCAGGTTGAGCAGGCCGCGCTTGTCGGCCTCCTTGTGCCATGCATCCGAGTAGCCGTCGCCGTCGAACACCACGCGACCGTGCTTGCGGTAGACCTCGGCCACCACGTCGACCACGGCCTTCTCCTCGGTGGCGCCCCGCTTGGCCAGCTTCTTCTTGAGCTCGCCGGCCATGTAGTCGATCGACTCGGCCACGATGGTGTTGAGCACCGTGTTGGGCAGGCCCAGTTCCTGGTTGGCGCCGAGCGCCCGGAACTCGAACTTGTTGCCGGTGAAGGCGAAGGGGCTGGTGCGGTTGCGGTCGCCCGCGTGCAGCGGCATGGGCGGCAGCACCGGGGTGCCGAGGCCCAGGAACGAGCGCGGCGTGCTCTTGCGCGCCTTGCCCGCCGCAATGCCCTCGAGCACCCGCTGGATCTCGGCGCCCAGGTACACGGAGATGATGGCCGGGGGCGCCTCGTTGGCGCCAAGGCGGTGGTCCTGCCCGGCGTTGGCCACCGTGGCGCGCAGCAGGCCCTGGTACTTGTCGACCGCGCGGATGACCGCCGAGGTGAAGAACAGGAACTGCAGGTTGTCGTGCGGGGTGTCGCCGGGCTCCAGCAGGTTGTGCCCGGTGTCGGTGCCCATGGACCAGTTGTTGTGCTTGCCCGACCCGTTCACGCCGGCGAAGGGCTTCTCGTGCAGCAGGGCCACCAAGCCGTAGCGGCGGGCGATCTTCTGCAGCATCTGCATGACCAGGTGCTGGTGATCGGCGCCCACGCTGCTGATCTCGAAGATGGGCGCCACCTCGTACTGGGCGGGCGCCACCTCGTTGTGGCGGGTCTTGATGGGCACGCCCAGGCGGGCGAGCTCGCGCTCCACCTCCATCATGCAGGCCAGCACGCGGTCGGGGATGGAGCCGAAGTAGTGGTCGTCCAGCTCATGACCCTTGGGCGGCTTGGCGCCGTACAGCGTGCGGCCGGTGTTGATGAGGTCGGGGCGCTCGTAGTAGTACTGCTCGTCGATCAGGAAGTACTCCTGCTCGGCGCCCACGGTGGTGAACACGCGCTGGGCGTCGTGGTCGCCGAACAGGTCGAGGGCCTTGATGGCCGCGTTGCTGAGCGCCTCCATCGAGCGCAGCAGCGGCAGCTTGTTGTCGAGGGCCTCGCCGGTCCACGACATGAACGCCGTGGGGATGCACAGCGTGGCGCCGTTGGGGCTCTCCATGATGAACGCCGGGCTCGTGGGGTCCCACGCGGTGTAGCCGCGGGCCTCGAACGTGGCGCGGATGCCGCCGGTGGGGAACGACGAGGCGTCGGGCTCGGCCTGGATGAGCTCCTTGCCCGAGAACTCCGCAATGCTGCCGCCGTCGCCGGTGGGCCCGAAGAACGAGTCGTGCTTCTCGGCCGTGCTGCCGGTGAGCGGCTGGAACCAGTGGGTGTAGTGCGTGGCGCCCTTGGCCAGCGCCCAGTCCTTCATGGCCGATGCCACGGCGTCGGCGATCGAGGGGTCCAGCTCGGCGCCGCGCTCGATGGTGGCCTGCAGCTTGCGGTACACCGACTTGGGCAGGCGCGCGCGCTGGGCGGCGGGGCCAAAGACGTTCTCGCCATAGACGTTGTTCTCGGGGAGCGTGAGGTCGACGGGCTCGATGGCCGTCTCGTCGGCAAACCACTGCGCTGCGCCGAGGTTCTTGTGTCGCGTCGGCATGGGTGGGTACGTCCTCCTAGTCGGTCACGCGGACGGGGCAGAATACGGCGGGCAGGGTGTCGCCGTGGGTCTTTCGGGGGCCAAGACCTGCCCGCGCGTGGTTGGCCCGGGGTCCAAACGGGCGCTTCGCGTGTGCGCGAGGTCCCTTGCCCGAGCCCCGCGGGTGCTTCATGCTTGGCGGGTGAGCACCCGCACCAAGAGCCGCGCGCGCGGTTCCTCATCCTCCCGTGCCGTGGCCGCCGCCGGGCGCCCCCTGGCCGAACTCCTGGCGCTGCCCGCGCTCGACGGCGCCACGGTTGCGCCCCACGACGCCGGCGATGCGGCGCTGGTGCAGGCGGTGGTGCTGGACGACCCGGCGGCGCCGGGGCATGAGGGCGCGCTGCTGGTGTCGCCCGGCGGCGTGCCCAAGCCGGTACCCGCGGGGGTGGTGGCCATCATCACCCGCGCGCAGGTGTCGGGCAGCCCCAAGGTTCCGGTGGTGGTCATCCCGCCCGACCGCCCGTGGGGCGAGGTGATCGCCGCGGTGCATGCGCACGTCACCGGGCAGTCGCGCGAGATCGAGGCCCGGGCGGCGCTTCGCCGGGTGCTCATCGCCGGGCTGGGAACGCCGGGCATCGCCGAGGCCGCGCACGAGGTGCTGGGCGCGCCGGTGGCGATCCTCGACGAGTACCTCGACGTGCTGGGCACGGCGGGGCTCACCGACGCCCGGGAGGACTCCCTGCGCGATGCCATCGAGGATGCCCGCACGCATGGTCCGGCGTCGCTGGTGGGGCCGTTCAGCGAGGCCGGGGTGAAGGGGGCCCACGTGGTGCGGCTGGTCAGCCCCGGGGTGGACGACATGGCCGGGCTGCTCGTGGCATGGGGCGCCGGCCCCGCCGCGGGCGACCCGGCGCTTGGCGCGCTGGCCGATGCCCTGATGGTGGAGCGCCGGCGCGAGGACACCCGGGTCGACACCGAGGCCCGGCTGCGCGGGGAGCTCATCGAGGAGCTGCTGGCGGGCGAGGTGGTCAGCCGCGAGTCGCTGGTGCGGCGCGCGCGGCACCTGGGGGCCGACCTCTCGGCGGGGGCCGTGGCGCTGGTGGGCACGCTGCAGGACCCGCATGAGTCCGGGCGGGTCATCAGCGATCCGCGCCTCATCCGGCGCTTCATGCAGCAGACGCGCGGGGTGCTGGAGCTCCACTGGCCAAAGGCGCTGGTCGACTGGCACGAGGGGCTGCTGGTCATCCTGCTCCCCGCGCGCGGCGAGGGCGATGCCGAGTCCGAGGGGCCCGAGGAGCTCGCGCACACCCTGGCCCGGCGCCTGCTGGCGGCAACGGGGCCCACCGTGCCGGGGCTCACGCTCACGCTGGCGCTGTCGCGGCAGCAGGACGATCCCGAGCGGCTGGGGTCGGCCATCGACGAGGCCCAGCTTGCGCTGTCGATCGGCGAGAAGCTGGGGCGCGCCGGCGAGGTGGTCACCTTCGAGGAGACCGGCACCTACAAGCTGCTGTTCCAGGTGTTCGCTGACCGGCCCGAGGAGCTCGAGAGCTTCTACGAGCAGACCATGGCCCCGCTGGTGCGCTACGACGAGCAGTACCAGACCGAGCTGGTGGGCACGGTGGCCACCTACCTGGATCTCGACTGCAACCTGGCCGCCACGGCGCAGACGCTGTACACCCACCGGCACACCATCCGCTACCGGCTGGACCGCATCGCCGAGCTCGCGGGCCTTGACATTGGCAAGACCGACGACCGCGAGAAGCTCTCGCTGGGCCTCAAGGCCATGCGCCTGCTGGGCCGCAAGGTGGCCCCGCCAATGCGCGAGAAGCCCCAGCACGGCACCAAGGCCGCACGGGGGAAGAAGGGCTAGCCCGGAACCCCGGTGCCAGGCACTTAACCGATCGGGCCCCTGGCCCGAACGGTTAAGTGCCTGGCACCGGGGTTACCAGCCGCCTGCTCGTGCGAAGGCCTCCCGCACCCGTTCGGTGATCGGGCCGGGGCGGCCGTCGCGCACCGGGATGCCGTCGATGGCCAGCACCGGGGTGAGGCCGGTCAGGCCGTTGCTCAGGAACATCTCGTCGCAGTTGCGCCACTCGGCCTCGGCGATGTGGCGGACGTCGATGGGGATGAGCTCGGCCTCGGCGGCCTCGAGCAGCAGGTCGCGGGTGACGCCGCCCAGGATGCCGTCGACCGGCGGGGTGAGCAGCGTGCCGTTGGCCACCACGAACACGTTGGCGGCGTCCGACTCGCCCAGGTGGCCCACGTCGTCCAGCAGCAGCGCGTGATCGGCGCCCGCCGCCACCGCGCGGCGGTGCGCCAGGCGGTGCGCCGCATACGACAGCGTCTTGTGCTGGCGGATCTCATCGCCCGGCCACCAGGTGCCGATGAGCCCGGCCACCGTCACGCCCGGCACCGTGTCCGGCGCGTATTCGGTGGCCTCCACCAGCAGCGTGGGGCGGGTGGTGACCGTCACCCTCAGGCGATGGACGCCATCGTCCAGCTCGCCGGCCACGGCGTCGACGGCCCGGCGGACCTCGTCCATCGATGGGGCCGGGGTCATGCCCAGCGCCTCGATCGACCCACCCAGCCGCGCCAGGTGGCGCTCCATCAGGGGCACGCGCCCATGCTCGGCCCGCATGGTCTCGAACAGGCCATCGCCCCAGCGCACGCCGGGGTCGGTGATGGGCAGCGCTGCGTCCCCGGGCTGCACCAGCCCGCCGTCCAGCCAGACCACGTGGCTCACCGCGAGGTTGCCCCCATGGCCACCAGGAACGGCGCCGCCTTGCGCCAGGCCTCCTCGCGCTCGGCCACCGGCTGGCTGTCCCACACGATGGCCCCGCCCGACCAGTACTGCGCGCGCGGCACCCCGCGTGGCACCCACGCCGTGCGGATGGTCACGCTGGCGTCGAGCGATCCGTCGGTGCCCACGGCCACCACGCTACCGAACGCCGGGCCACGACCCACGGGCTCGATCTCGCGGATCACCTCGAGCGCCCGTACCTTGGGCGCACCGGTCACCGACCCGGCCGGGAACACCGCGCGCAGCACGTCGGCCGGCCCGGCGCCGGGCCGGAGCCGGGCGCTCACCCGGCTCACCATGTGGTCGGCGTACGCGGTGACCAGCGGCTCCATGATGCGCGGCACCGACACGCCTCCGGGCTCGGCGATGCGCCCCAGGTCGTTCCTGACCAGGTCGACGATCATCACGTGCTCCGCGCGGTCCTTCACGCTCGCCGCGAGCGCCGGGAAGTTGCCCGGGGCCGCCGTGCCCTTGATGGGCTCGCTCCAGGCCTGGCGTCCATCGCTCGCCACCATGCGCTCGGGTGATGCCGACACCACCGTGCCGTCGGGCAGGTCCATGTAGGCGCGGTGCGCGGCGGGCCCGGCGGCGGCCCACAGCGCCCGCGCAAGCGCCGCCGGGCCCGCGGTCCACTCGGCGTCCAGCCGCTGCACCAGGTTGACCTGGTAGATGTCGCCCGCCCGGATGAGATCGCGTGCGCGCTCCACCGCGGCCTCGTACATGGCCCCGGGCAGCGACGAGCGCACGTCCGATCCCGGTGGCGGCACCCGAGGCAGGGCGCCGGTGCGCGCGTGCACGGCATCCAGCAGGGCGTCGGCCTCGGGGCCGGGGCGCTCGGCCACCAGGCGGGCGGTGCCGTGGTCGTCCACCACCAGCACCGCCGGGTAGCGGGCGATCATTCCCGCGGGCGGCCCGGCGTCGTCAGGCGGCGACCCCGGCAGCAGTTCCACGGTGCCCGCCAGGCGGTCGGCCAGCAGCCCGATCCACCCCCCCGCCATGGGGTGCGCCGTCGCACCGGCCCGGCCCGCGGGCGGCCGCCTGAGGGCGTCCCACACCGATGCCCCGGTGGCCACCTGGTCGGGGCACGCGGCCACGATGGTGTGGCCTTGATGGCGCACGAGCACGGGGGCATCCAGGTGCAGGACCGCGGCCAGCAGGTGGTCGGCCGGTAACCCGGTACCCAGGGGCAGGGCCACCGGCCCGGCCCTGCGTGAGAGAATGCGACCCCCCGGCATCGCCTGCGACGCTACACAACGACGAGAGGGATTCCCGACGTGCGCCACACCATTGCCTTCCAGGCCACCGCATTCCAGGCCGCCCCGGTGGATGTGCAGCTCGAGGTGCCCGACGGCGAGGCGCCGCCCGAGCCCGATCAGATCCCCTCGGCCATCATCGTGTTCCTGGGCGGGCCGTCGGTGCAGGTGAGCGCGTTCGTGAGCCGCCAGGACGCCGAGAACCTGATGGGGGCCTTCACCCAGGCCGAGCCCATGCGCGGCGACATGCCACCCGAGGCCCAGGGGTGGGAGCCCGAGGAGACCGTGCTGCCCGCCGCCATGCTCTTCGGCGTGAACATCGAGAGCCTGGTGGGCGCGTCGGTCACCCCGCCGCACACCAACGACGAGGTGGGCATCGTCCCGCACTGGACCGTGCAGCTGCAGGACGCCGACGGGTCGTCTGCCCAGTTGGCCGTGAGCGACGCCCTGTGCGTCACCATCATCCGCACGCTGTCCGACATCGCCGCCGGCCGCCTGGGCGAGGATGAGGACGACTCCGCCATCGAGGGCCTGGTGGATCCCGACCAGGCGGAAGACGCCGAGGGCTGATCACGCCGCATGCAGTGGTACTACGACTACATCGTGTACGAGGGGCGCGCGGGGGTCACGTGGATCCTCATCGCGTTCGTCACCACGTTCCTCATCACCCGGGGCATCACCCGCAAGATCCGCCGCGAGGCCCGGGAGCGCGAGCGGGCCATCGCCGAGGGGCGCCTGTCGCCGGATGACGCCGCCGGGGGCGGGGTCATCAAGGACATCCACATCGGCGGGGTGCACATCCACCACCAGGTGTGGGGGATGCTGCTCATGCTCACCATGGGCATCCTGGAGTTCTCGTACGAGTTCGGGTCGCCGTGGCTCGAGATCTTCGGGGCGCTGTTCGGGGTGGGCGCCGCGCTGGTGCTGGATGAGTTCGCCCTGTTCCTGCACCTGGACGACGTCTACTGGAGCGCCGAGGGCCAGAAATCGGTGGACGCCGTGGTGGCCACCGTGTGCGTGCTGACCGCGCTGGTGCTGGGCACCGGCCCGCTGGGGGTGGCCCCCGGCGACATCGACGACGCTCCACTGGTGGTGCCGGTGGTCATCGCCATCAACATGGCGCTGGTGGTGATCACGTTGCTCAAGGGCAAGGTGATGATGGCGGCCATCGGGATATTCGTCCCCATCGTCACGCTGGTGGGGGCCATCCGCCTGGCGCGCACCCCCAGCTGGTGGTCGCGCAACATGTACCGGCGCAGGCCGCGCCGGATGGCGCGTGCGCTGGGACGCGAGGAGCGCCTGCGGGGACGGGTGGAGAAGGTGCGCGTGGCGCTGGGCGGCGAGCCCGACCGCCAGGCCGACGCCGCCTCGAGCGCGGCCTAGTTGCGGTCCATCAGGGCCAGCAGGTCCTGCAGGCCCGGGCCCTTCCAGCGGCGGTCGTCGAACGTGGCCACCACGTGCGTGACCTGGCGGGCGGCGCGCAGCACGCGTGATGAGGCGTTGCACACCACCCCCGTGCGGGCCACGGCCCACACGGGGATGTCGGCGGAGGAGTTGCCCGCGTAGTCGAACCCCCGGCGGCCGAATGCATCGGCCAGGCGCCTGGCCTTGCGGGTGGACGTGAGGTGCTCGGGCGGTGCGGCCCCGATGGCATCGGCGAAGATCCCCAGGTGCTCGGCCACGGCGTCGGCCATGGCCTGCGTGGATCCGCTGGCCAGCACGAGGGTGCGACCTGCCGCATGCTGGTCGCGCAGGTAGGCCACCACCGAGGCCGAGTAGTGCAGCCGCGAGGGGTCGAGCCCCATCTCGCGCCACAGGAACTCCCGGCCATGGGCCTGCGATCGGCGGAACTGCCCGGCCAGGTGCCCCACGCGGTGGGGCGCCCGCCGCGCCATCTCGCCCACCAGCTGCAGCATGGTGTCGCGCGTGACCAGCGTGCCGTCGAGGTCGACGACAAGTGGTGCCGTGCCGGCTATGCGGTCACGGCCTCCTGGGCATCCTGCACCGACAGCCGGCGCACGGCCGCCACCAGGTCGGCCCCTCCGTCCTTGGCCATGTCGTGACCCGCGCCCTCGACGATGTCGAAGGTGGCCGCGCGCAGCCAGATGGCCAGCTCGCGCTGGTCCTGCGGCGGAACCGCCTTGTCCTCGGAGCCCGCGATAATGGCCACCGGGGCATCCACCTGGGCAAGGGCGCCGCGCCAATCGGGCCGCGTGGCCATGGCCTCGGCGGCCAGGGCCTGCCCCTCGTCGCGATTGCGCTCGCGGAGCGCCCGGGCAATCAGCATCCAGCGGTCGCGGCCGTCGGACTCCTCGCCGCGCGGGCCGATGCCCGACAGCACCAGGCCGCTCACCAGGCCGGGGTGGCCCAGCGCCAGGGCCAGCGCCGTGGCGCCGCCCAGGCCGATGCCCAGCATCACGGCTCCGCCACCCTCGCCGGCCACCAGGCGGGCCACGTCGGATGCGAAGTCATCGATGCTCCAGGGGCCCGCGGGGCAGGGCGAGTCTCCGTGCCCGCGCAGTTCGGGGATGAGCACCCGGTGGTCGCTCAGCAGCGGCTTGAGGGCCTTCTGGAGGTCCTTGGCCGGCCGGCCGACATCGTGGAGTGCCACCACCAGCGGCCCATCGCCCTTGGTGGTGAAGTTGAGATTGATTGCAGGCGGAAGTGAAGGCATAGAGCGCGAGAGACTAGGCCGCCCGGTCACCCGGAGTCAAGAAAACAGACTATGAGCAGGAGATTCTTCCGCTTGACCCCGGGCTGGGACTGTCCCCCCTAGTGTCGCGCGGGGGGCGTCACCACCAGGTCTGCGAATTCCTCCGGGTGCTCCAGCGCCGACATGTGGCCGGCGTCGCCGATGATCGCCAGGCGGGCGCGGGGGATTGCCGCCGCCATCGCGGTGGAGAGCGCGGGCGGGGTGATGGCGTCGTGCTCGCCCACCACCACCAGCGTGGGCACCGCGATGCGCGGCAGCAGGTCCACCTGGTCGTCGCGCCCCGCGATGGCCATGGTGGCGTCGGCCATGGCCTGCGCTGACTGCGCCCGGGCCAAGTCGCGCAGGCGCTCCACGGCCGCGGGCGCCGCCCCCGGCCACATGGCGCGTGGCACGAATGCCGTCACGAACTCCCCGGTGCCATCGGCCCGCAGCCCGGCCGCCGCCTCCCGCCTCGCCTCGAGGCCCTCGGGCGCCTCGCCCTCCGCCCGGGTGTCGGCCAGCACCAGCGCCCCCGGCACATCCGGGTGCCGACGCGCGAGCGCCAGCGCCAGGTACCCGCCCATCGAGAGCCCCACCACCGTGGCGCCGGCGGGCACCTGCGTGGCCAGGCG
>Ga0180432_10003157_pt1 | contig 23840 bp, 23 predicted proteins | sample SS_ome_10_FD_132414 | JGI IMG/M metagenome (GOLD analysis project Ga0180432, IMG submission 132414) | Hypersaline lake sediment archaeal communities from the Salton Sea, California, USA - SS_1_MS_2 metaG | ecosystem: Environmental > Aquatic > Non-marine Saline and Alkaline > Hypersaline >... | reverse complement strand
CTCTGGACTAGTTCAGGCATAAGGGCGCTCCGCAAGCAGAACAGGTCCCGATGTTCTGGACCGGATGGCACGGAGAGCTCAACGAATACTACAAGTGGCACCTTGAAGCCGTGAGGCGCTACGGGATCCGGCGCATCGCGGTGTGGGCCAACCTTCTCACGCCCGCGAACGCGCACAATCAACGAGAACGGCTTCTCGCCGTGATGCCCCAGATTAGAAACTGGGCTCAAGACTGACCGAAAGGACAACTCATGCTCTATACTCTCATCGCCGCGGTGTTGACCGCGGGGCCGGTCCTCGATTTCCGTGACTGGATCAGATACGAAGGAGCGATCTTCGTGGCTCAACCAGCAGCGCTCATCGACGAATCGTCCACGACCGCACGAGACTCGACCAAGGGTCTCGTCGTCATGATCTCCGACAGTGATTCTCAGGGAGGCGTGAGCAGCGCTCGTCGTCTCTCTCAGTTCGACGAGATCACCTCGTTGGCCGGGGGTGTCTGCTCTCTTCGACTCGGTGTGGGTGAAACCTCAAGGAGCTGGAGCGAGCACGGGACCCACGTTGCGATCGTTGGAGGCACACTCACGGGAACGGGAAACTGGAGTATTCAAACAGGGAGCTATGGAAACTCGCTCGCGATCGGCGACGCGTGGAACTCGAACTCGAACACGACCTGTCATACGCGCCACAGCATCGGTTTCACCGTCACAGGAACAAATGTCGACTTCGTCGCCTTGTTCGCGTGCGGACTCGACGTCGCGGAGCTCGGACTGACCACCGAATCACGGATCACCGCGAAGGTCTTCTACAGAAAGTGCAACGCCAACGACATCGCGGTTCGGGTTTCCCAGTTCAAGATCGGGACGGGGGGCGCTTGGACCGCGGATGGGACGCCAAGCGGCTCGGGAGGAGACCAGACGTTCACGTACGAGAAGTACAGTTCTGCTCCTGCGACGGGGGCCGTCGGCGAGATCGGGGTCATGGACATCGAACTGAGCTCCGCTGCTTTCTGGGCCGACAACGACACGGTGGACATCCGAGGTTTCCGATTTGAGATGGACTCGTCGTGCGGGGCCGTCGTCGGAAACAACATCGAGATCATCGACGTGTGGTGGTTCTACTCGGAGGACGCGAGCGGAACTGACATCATCGCGTCGGGGACTTCGGGGCTCATCGACATCGCGTTCAAGCGTGACGGGTACGACGCGTCAGAAATGCTCGACAACGTCGACCCGGCAGTGCGAACCAAAGTGCTCTCCGAACTCTCGATCATTCGTGGAAACGGAACGCTCAACTCGATTGCACCCGTCGACGTCTACTCCCAAGTCATGGGGCACAACCGTGACACGACCCGGGGGTACATCGACGGGACCGAAGCCCTCCGTTCTCACTGGGAAACACGACTCGACGGTGGAGGTTTCGATCATCCCACATGGGAGTTCGTGCCCACGTGGGCCGCGGAGCAGATCACGAACGGACGGATGCGCGATCAGTCGATGGAGATGTACCTGTACTGCCTCGCGAACGGATACAACCTGGTCGATTTCTATCAGATCTTCCGAGGACTCAGCCCCGGAGATCCCGCGCTCCTTGATCTCAAGGATCCATGGGGTCAGGACTACGACGACATCGACATGGACGGGTCCGGTCAGGGATACCATCCCTCGGACAGCGCAGCGGCCGCTTCGATTTGGGGGAAGTACTGGTACGCACTCGACAAATCGCTCGAGACCGTGTACGTGGGGGGTGACGAGACCCGAGGTCGAAGCCCCAGAGATCCAAGAAACGCGGATCAAGAAGGATGACCATGAACACGCGCCCTCACGCGGAACAGAAACTCGCAGAGTTCGGACTCAAACCTGTCAACCCACCCGTGCAGTCAAGCATGTACGCGCTCGCGGCGAAGGATCCGTTCGGGTTCTTCCTGCGTTACAAGCTCGGACTCGTCCCCGCGAACGCGTACTCCGAGGCGCTCTCTCGAGGCGGGTGGTTCGCGGAGAACTTCCGGTTCCAACACGATCCCGAACGACTCGGGAAGCTCGGGACGCTCCTCACGAATCGACTCTCCGAGATTTCCGTGATCGTGCGCGATTTTGGGCTCGGTGAGCACGCCCGCCAGCGCATGGTCGACAAGGAACGGAGAGACTTCGCGTGCGCCCTGGGGTGGTACGAAGCGGTGATTGACCTTCCCGTCCCCGGAAAGGGCAACACCACGGTCCGTTCGTACACTTCGCAGTCCAAGTGGCGCCTCCTCGGAACCGAGGTGCTCTTCTCGTACACGCCCCCCGAATACGAATACCCGTTCGTGGGACGATTCGACTCGCTCTACTTCGACGAGAAGACACACAAGGTGTGGGTGCGCGACGACAAGACCACCTCGTTCAGCGCGGACAAGCGCACGCTCACATTCCCCGTGGAGTTTCAGGCCGAGCACTACTTCTTCTGTGGCCGCGAGCTCATGCCCATGTTCATCGAGAAGTTCGGGCTCCCCGAAGACTCGACGTTCGGGGGCATCATGCACTTCGCGTTCCAGAAACCAACGATCGACTTCGGCTCCAAAGACCGCGCGTACTGGTGGGCTTCGGAGGGAAAGCGAAAGGACAAGGCCGGCGCGGTCAAAGACGGTCGGCTCGTCATCCGCACGATCTCGACGGGAGAACTCGAGAGCGACACGGCCGTGGACAACGAAGACTCGGCGGTCCAAGAGCTCCACGCGATCACGGGCAAGAAACCGACGAAGGTCTACGAGAAGGAACCCGATCTCAATCGGTACGTGGAGCGGTGCGCGCGATGGTATCGCGCCGAGGGTGAATACGCGGACAAGAAAGAGGAGCGAGAACGAGAACCGGTCGTCGCCTTCTCGTACTTGGGCCCCGAGTGGTTCGCGTCGCGCGAAGAGCGATACCATCAACGAGCGAGGATGCTCGTGGAGCTGTGCCTCACAAAGAACGACCCCGCGCTCTATCGTCAGGGCCCGAGCGTTGTGGACGAATACGGTCGTGTCTTCCCGACTGCGGAGCTCTACGTGAACCCACTCCAGGCTTGGCCCGAGATCATCACGAAGAACCGACTCAGAGTCGTCCACCGATACGAGCAGCTCCACCACGAGAACCCGGACGATGTTGTGATCCCCATGGAGGCGCCATGACCGAGAAGAAAACGACGAAGAAGAAGAAGACCACGAAGAAAGCAGCGCCTAAGAAAAAGGGTTCCACGCCCGCCAAGCCGAAGTCGGATCCGGTGTTCAAGGCGTTCCGCGAACCGATCGTGCTGCGCGTGCTGCTCCCGATCCTCTACCAGATCAATCAGGAGAGGCGCCCCGAGTCTTTCGAGGATCTGTGCATCATGTTCCGCACGCAGACCGGGGTCGGGGTGACAGACGAGGAAATCCGCTCCTGGTTCGAGGACGAACCCCCCAAGCCCGTGCTCTTGTTCCCGGGTGAAGTGATCGGACGACGCTCGAACCAACTCGATGTCGTGTCGGAGCCGCGCCCGGCGCAGGAGCCACAAGAGCCTGCTGGAACAGACGAGAGCAGCGACGAGCGTGTCTCGTCTATTCTCAGCAGCCTCGAACCCACGAAAGCTCCACAAGGTATCCACCGTGTCGATGGGCTCCAGCTCCCCCGCGCGCAGGATTCGAGTAACGTGTTCGACTCGGGGCTCAACACCCCCGGCGCCGCGACGTTCATCACACCCCCTCAAGAGAACTGAAAGAACGACCCCTCATGCAAGAGACCAGCAGCGGAAAGACCCTGTACGCCGGTCTGCCCGGATCGACCGGCCGACAACTCCTCGCGCCCGAACGACAGTTCATCTTCCTGTTCGGACGGCCCGACGCGGGGAAAAGCAACTTCATCGAATCCCACCCCGGCAACTACATCCTCAACCTCGACCTCACGTCCACGTCCAATCCCGACCCGGTCGCGGTCACCTGGCCCTCGCTCGATCCGAACTCGGGCCAGCCCCTTGATTCCGAGGGCAAAGCGTTCGAGCTCACGTGGAACCATGTGATCGAGATCGTGGAGAAGCTCGAGCAGCTCGCGACGAACAACGCTCCACGACCCGCCACCGTCACGATCGACTCGCTCACGACCGCGCTGCGTCTCGCGAAGAAGTGGGTCCCCAAGGGTATCGGGATGGGCGACGCGAATCGCAACTTCAACCAGATGGACGGGCGCATGGCGTACGACTTCCTGTACGACCATCTGATCGACGTGTGCATGAGACTCCGCAAGGCCGGGTACGGGGTTATCCTCATCGGGCACGTGAAGACGAAGAAGATGTACGACACCGAGGGTCGCCTCATCCGCGAAGGCGAGGAGGGAGCGTTCTCCGACTCCTTCTTCCAGCGGCTCTTCCCCCTCGTGGAGATGAGTTGTTCGATCGTCCGGGTCGAAGAGGAAGTCGCCGAGAAGGTGAACAAGGTCCACAAGCTCAAGGGCCGTGAAGTCGTCACGCCGGAGATCAAGTACCGAAAGGAAACGAAACATATCCTCGGTTTCCATGGTGGGGACATGGTGAACTATTTCAAGGGAAGGGCGAGACCTCATATCGTGCTCCCCGCAGTTGGGGCGTGGTCGGTGTTTTGCAGAGAGTACACCGACCTGCTCCAGTCACGTCTCAACTCTCTGCAAGGAGATGACTCGCAATGAGTGATCCTCAAATCGACGCTGCTTTGCAGCAAATGGACTCCGCGTACGAGAGCGCCGTCGCGTCCAAGGGCGCCGGCGCCATGGTGGACTTCCCTCCGCACGGTGAACATGACGTCGCCGTCGTGGGTGTCAACGTCCGAACCACGTCGTACAAACCGAAGTTCGACGGCGCACCCAAGGAAGGGTTCCCCGCGATCGCGGTCCAGTTCGAGTACATCCGGTTCTGCAAGGAGGACGACTCCGATTGGGACCCCGAACGTCCTCAGATTCAGTTCTCGGGCAAGACCGCGATTCTCGCGGACGAGAACACGATCTCCAAACTGCCCGACAACTACGAGCAGCAGCAGAAGATCGCGCACGGACGCATCAAGGGGCTGCTTGAGTGTGCGCTTGGCAGGGAAGGCGGAAAGCTCTCGTCGAACATCAAGGAGCTCCAGGCCGCGATCGCCAGTGAGCAGACCCCCACCATGGTGATCTTCTGCGATCAGTCGCCCAACTCCGCGGGGAAGGTCTACCCCGAGGAATACGGGCGCGAGAACACCTCGAACGCCGAAGCTTGATCGGTCCAACTGCGGGAGCCTGACCCCTCCCCACATTCCTGCGTCGGGGTCCACGCCCCGGCGCGGTTTCATGAACGACGAACAGTGCGAATCAGTCTCGTTCTACGCCCCGGACTCTCCGTTCACGCTCGGGAAAGCGGTCGCCGTCCGTCTCCCCAACCGTGGTCGTCTCGCGCCCGGTGGAGGCCGTCACGTGAACGTGTCGGTGTGGCAACTCGAAGACAAGGTGTACATGCTGCGCGCCGCGCACGGGCTCCCGGCGCCCGAGAACACCCTCCTCCACGCACATGTCCTCGGCTCGTTCTCTCTCCGCGTGACAGCGAAAGAGATCGGGTTCACCATGGGGAGTCTCGCGCTCAAGACGATGTCGGCGAGATTCCCCGTCCCGTATGAGCTCGTGATCCCTCGAATCACGAAGGGCTGGTTTCACGACACGCAGAAAGAAGGAGCGATATCACTATGGATCATCCTGTGAAACCCCGGTTCATCGTCTTCGAGGGCCCCGACGGCTCGGGAAAGACTTCGGCGCTCGAGCGCGCCCGCGCGTGGCTCCAGAAGGAACTGGTCCCCGTCGTGACGATGCGCGAACCAGGGGGGACCGAAATCGGTGAGGAGATCCGACGCGTGCTTCTGAACACACCCAGAGGCCCAGACCGGATGACCCCGCGCACCGAACTCCTGCTCTTCCTCGCGTCCCGCGCCCAACTCATCGCCGAACGGATCCGGCCCGCGCTCAAGCAAAGACACGTGATCCTGTGCGACCGCTTCAACACCTCCACCTTCGTGTACCAGGGCTTGGCGGGCGTGATCCCCGGATCTCGCGTGCTCGAGATCATGGAGTGCGTCGGCACGTACACGCCTGACCTCACGCTCACGTTCACCACCGACTTCGAGACGATGATGATCCGCTCGAGCCCCCTCCTCGATCGCATGGAGCGCAAAGGCGAGGCGTACTACCGAAAGGTGATCGACGGCTATGAGGAGGTCCTCACGAACACCCCCGAGATCCTGGGTCCTCACGAGCGCGTTGACGCGAGCATGTCCCCCGGCGCGATCGACATGCGCGTTCAGGAGCTCATCGAACGAGAGCTCACCGGATGAACTTCAAAGACACACTGATCGTCCGCGCTGGAACGACTGAACCTATCGAGGAGAGAGAACCGCTCACGGAAGCGAAGCTCCGCGCCCTGCTTGATCGGTTCAGTACGTTTCAAAGGGCTCGAAGTCGGCGAACGGTTGGCGCCCCGAGCCCGCGTTCAAACCCACGGGTGACGGGGTCTGGTTTTCCCGCCGCTTCGCGGCCGTTGCGCCCTGCGTCACATCCACTGGGAGCGACTGGGACTCCGATCTCTGGAGGAACTCGGCGTACTGATCTCTGAGCGCCGGGTCGATTCGGTCAAGAATCCGCTCACTGCGAGGAACCTCTCGTGTCTTCTGGAACGAACGAATCTGATCTCGGGTCACGGTCAAGGGCACTCCGAATCGCCGCTCGAATGTTCGGGCGAGCTGTTGCGCCCGAGCGTGATCGTTTCCCGCCAGAGCTCGAAGGTATCCTTGACGATACCGAACGATCTCGTCCCGGTTCTGAACCAGGAACCCATCGAGCTCCGAACTCTGACGGAACCGACCCAGATCGGCGCCCAGACCCGCAAGGATGATTTCCTGAGGTCTCGCGTACTTGATGAGCGATCCATCCCAGTCGTACACGGGAACGCTCCCGTCCTCACGTGCTTCGTCCCACCCGATGTGTCGGCGCTGCATCTGTTCGAGGATCGGGATCTCCGTTTGAGGTGCGCTCCCGAGCAGCCGTGAGATCCCCACGCCCCCCGGAAGCAGACGAGAGAACGTGTTGCGCATGAGCTGGACGTCGTTCGTGCTCACACCCCTGATGAAGTCGACCGGGATGTCGATCACAGGAGGGATCGGGATCAGGTCTTCGTTGGGATCCGTGAAGGCGCCGACTCCGAGAAGCTCCGTGGAGGACTCGAAAAACAACCCTCGGCTCAGATCGGCACCGAGCATCCCCTTGCCCGCTTCGTAGATGATCGCGCTCAGACCCATCCCCCGAAGGATGTCGTTGGCGAGTACCGGGATCGTCCCGCTGATCTCATCAACTCCGAAGAGACGCAACGGGCTAATCGCCGGGACGGCGCGGGTCCCTCCGGCCAGGCGCGGGAACGTGTGAACAAGCGATGTCAGACTCCGTAGTTGGAACCCGAAGAACTGTCGCATGAGTGGGTTGTCCCCGAGCGGGTTGTTCCTGAAGATCGCGGGTGTGTTTCCCTCGGTGAGACCAAACTGACTTTCGTCGACGAGCGACCTCACGTTGTTGGAGATCTGGGTCCTCGTGAACGATCGACCGCTGCGCTCGAACGCGATCTCCGTCGCGTGCGCTGCCACGGTACGGTTGAGCCACTCCGTCTTCTCGAACCCTTTCATCGGGAGGTCGATCAAGAGCTGTTCGAGCTTCCCTCCCCGCTTGAACCGCGCGCGGTTCTCCGCCGAATCCAGAAGCTCCTGGGTCGTCGCCATGATCCCCGTCTCGTCGGCGAACTTGAAGTTCTGTTCGATCAGCTCGTTGCGCTGCGCGGGAGAGATGAGACGGACCCCGTACTTGGCGTACCGAGCCTTCGCGTAGTTCGCGAGTTCACCGAAGGCGCGCTGATACCCCAGCACCACGTTTCGAGCACCGAGCGCCGTCCCCGCGAGGAGAAAGGGCTGCGTCGCGTTGAGCGCCATCGATCCCAGGTTCAGACCCAGGTGGCTCACGTACAGGAGGTTCGCCACAGGACCAGCGATCCCCACGCCTCCTCGCATCTTCGCTTTGGGGTCCCCGAGGCGCTCCATCTCGTTGACGAGCCGGCGACCCCACTCCCACTTCTTGAGGCTCTGAATCGGAGGCGTCTTCGCGACGCTCGAGAACGCCCTCTTCGCTTCGTAAAACTGACCCGTGAGCAGTGCGTGGCGCACGTCGTGCTTCCGGTGGAGAAGCAGAGGAAGGAACGTGGTTGCGTAGCTCTTCTGGCTGTGGGGGTCGAGCTGAGCGCGGAAACTCCACCCCATCGCGTCGGCCGGGGTGGGCAGATTCGGGGGTCCGTCCCCGAGCGATGTCATCTCCGAAGGGCGCCCCAGTTTCCCCGCCACGTCCTCGGGAAGGTCTTTCGTCTCAGCGACCCACGCGTTGCGTGTCGCGTCGTCGAGAGGCTGGACGTGAACAGCCCACGTCTCGGTCATGTCGCGGTGGTAGTCATCCCACGCCCGCCAGGCGTCGGTCCTGAGCACCGCTGTTTCGAGGCCGTCCTGGTTCCGCTTCGCGAGCGTGTCGAGGTTGGACTGTCTGAGGATTCGGAGCTCACGGGTCCCCCCGAATCGATCGATGATGCCGTCGAGGTCTTCGGGGTGCCAGATGTGTTCAGCCTGCGTGGCGGGCGTGAGTGACTTCGCGAGGGGGACGTTGTGCCCGTAGTTGTGCATCGTGTGGATGTAATCGGTGCTCGCACGCACGCGCGGGAGATCGAACCCCTCGATGGTGTTGAGGGGGATGTACGATTCCCCGCGGGTCACCGGCTCGTACACGTTGCGGAGCTGTTTGACGATCTCATCTTCGGGGATCTTCCCAAGCCCGATCGACTGCATCATCTCCGGACCGAGCACCTTCGAGAGCATGGCGCGGCCCTCGAGCGTCTCGGCGCTCTTCTCGAGCACGGCGCCCTCGTTCCACAGTTCGTGTGAGAACGATCGGCCGATGCGCTCGAGCTTGTCGTCGTCGAGCTCCACTTTTGCGCGCGTTCGGCGCACGCCCCGATCGTCGAAGAACGTCTCGGTCCCAAGATCATCCTTGCCCACGACTCGACGGAGCATCGTGCGCTGCGCCTCCTGGTTTTTCCAGTAGAGGTCTTCGAGACCGTCGTACTCGTCGAACACAGCGAAAAGCTGGTCCTTGTCGACCATCCGCGTGTGGGTGTCGGTCGTGTTCGTGATCTCCACGATCTCGCTGATCGACTCCTTCACAGGGGACGCGGAGGGAGGCATGGGTGAAACGGGCCGCTCACCCCGCATCCCACCCGCGATCCAGTCCTGAGTCTCTTCCTCCCACACCTTGCGCTCGGCGGCGTAGCGCTTGAACTGGTCAGAATACTCGCGCTTGCGCTTGGCGATCTCCCGACCCAGGTCCTCGGCGACGCCTTTGCTCTCGATCGTGACCTCGGACCCATCCTCGAGCGTGTGGATCCACACCTGACGACCCTGCGCCCGAGTTTGAGGCCGCGCATCGAGATGCCACCCACGAGCGCGAACCCAGACCGCTCTCGCGATGTCCTCCGCTTTCTCACGCTCAGGGGTCCCGGAGGCATAGGCGGCAGGGTCGAGCCCTTTGTAGAGCCCATGGCGCTTCTGGAACGCCTTCACGTGTTCTCCGTTCATCCCCATCACCGCGGCGCGAACCTCCTCCCCCTCCTCGAGCCCCTTCGTGATCTGGGTGCTCGCCGCACGCATCGTGTTGGAGTGGTACGTCACCTGGTTCCGTGTGAGCAGATTCAAGCTCTGCGCGATGCCCGGGTACTTCTTGAGCGACTCGACCGCACGCTGCTTGGCCGTGGAACCGAAGAGGGTGACCCCCTTCTTTCCGATCTGAGCGGCCGCGGGGCTCGTCGCGAAGTAGAGCCACACGAACGGATTCGTGAGCGTCGACTTGATCGTCTCCTCGAAAGCGGACGTCTGCGACGACTCGCCCTTGAGCATGTCGCCCAGGTCGGTGCGCTCCTGGAGCGACAGCGCCTTGGGGTTGAGCGCAAGGTTCTTGAGCCCTTCGAGCGTGACCTCGTTCTCGAGGATCTGCGCACCAAGGACTCCGGGCTTGTCGTAGATGGTGAACGTCACCGAGGATTATCCGTATCGCGTGTCTCGGGCGTACCCCGTGAAACCGATGAGCCCCAAGGTGTTCGGTCCGCTTTGGGCATCGTGGAACCCGTCGATCGTGAGCCAGAGTGTCTGACCCTCCGTGAGCACGCGATCCTTTTCGGGGATCCCGTCAAGCGCGAAGACGATGGGCGCGGTCGCGTTCTCATCGATCGAGGTCTTGAGGCCGAGGATGTTGCCGGCCGCGATGTCGGCGACGCTCTCGAGCGGGTCGAGGATGTGCAGCTCGAGATCGATGGTCTCACCCGCGGCTACCGCCAGCGCGGACGGGTACGCGATGAGTCGATCGATCACACAATCTCGGTGCGCGCGGTAGATCTGAACCGGAACCGCAACCGAGTCCGCGTCCAAGTCCCCGACGTCCGCGGTTTGATGCTCGATCGGGAGCGGATTGCCCCCCACGAGTTCGGAGGGCTGGATGATGACTCCGGACGCATCGCCGGTGAAGAGGTTGGTTCCTCCCTTGGCGAAGTCGATCGCGGTGGCGCCGGACGGATACTCGCTGAGTGCTGCTTGGGTCATGACGGTCTCCTACTTGTTCAGGGGCGAAGACACCAGCTCGCCCAGCTTGTTCAGGTCTCCGAATCCTACACGATCAAAGTTGTACGGGTGGCCCCCATAGAGATTCTTGAGCTGACGACTCATCTCCTCCGCTTGAGGGATCGACAACCGGACGAGGTCTCCTCCCCTTGAAGCCGTTTCTCCCCCGACATTCCCGAACCGCACAGGCTCGTCTCGGATCGTGACGAACTTCTCGCCCCGCTTCTTCGCGACTCCGATCTGGTTGTCGAGCGACTTGATGTCCTTGAAAATCGAGGGGTTGTCCCGAAACTCGTTGCCCACGGGGCGATGAAACTTCGGAGACGGCTTTCCCGAACGGGGCTTGGAACCACCGCTCGACATCGCTTTGAGCTCTTTCACGAGCGCGACGCGCCCCGGTGAGTTCTGAGGAAGCTTTGCGCCGAGCCTCGCGATCGCGACGTCCCGGGTGATCCCCTCGATCCCGGAAAACCTCGTGATGATCTCGTCGAGCGCTCGAGGTCCTTCCGCTTTGAGTCCCCGGAATCCCGCGTTCGCGTACGCGACCGACTTGAGCATGAGTTCGTGTTCGTCGTTCTGCGCGAGGAGTTTCTGGATGCGGGTGGTCTGACGACCTTTCTCCGCGCGCTTCGCGCTGAGCCAAAGCGACCGACGCATGTTTCGGTTCGCTTCCTCGTACATCTTGTCCGAGAGCTGTTTGAGCGCGGGCGACGCGGAGTGTTGAATCCGAGAAGCGCTGTCGAGCTGCCACTTGAGCCTCGAGACAAGACGGGCATCGAAATCGGGGAGCACCGATCGTGCCTCAGCGAACAACTCGGACGCGAGTCCTTTGATCTCACGGCCCGATCGACGGTTCATCTCGACCGTGCGCGCGAGCTCCATCGCGAAGTCGCTCTGCTGGGTCTTGCTCATGTGTGACCACAGCGGCTTCGCCTCGGAGAGAAACGCGCGTGAGTCGACCAAATCGACGTCTTCCACATCGAGCACCGACCTCTTCGAGCGCGTGATCGGGTCGTACTGCTCGACGAGGTTTTCCCGCTTGAGCTCCTCGATCGACCGTTTGTAGTTTCGGCTCTGCGCCGTGCGCATGTGCGTGTGCCGAGAGAGAAGCTCGTTCGCGAGATCGGAGCCCTTCTTGTCCGCGACGGTGCGCCGCGCGTTCTTCGCGATGAGCGCGAGGTCCCGCGCGTAATCCGCGTCGGCCGTGGACGGCGCACCCAAGCGCAGAAAGATGTCGTCGGCTTCACGCGCCGACTGCGCCACCTGGGCTTCGATCTTCGCCGAACTGATCGCCTTCCCGACATCGTCGAGGAGGCCCTTGAGCGAAGAGAGCCCGTCGGGAGCCTTCTTTGCGGCTCGGATGAGCAGATTCGGATTCACAGGATCTCCAGAAGGGGGTCGTGTTGTTGGATTTCACCATCGACCATCATCTGCGCGAGACGGTCCATGGCATCCATGTCGGGCTTACCCCCGATCACGGTCGCGCCCCGGGGGAGAAACCGCCCGGCCGCGAGCTCCTGAATCGTTTGCGGATCACGTTGAGCGAGACGCATCAAGTTCTCTTGCTTGAGCTTCTCGGTCCGCGCTGCGCTCGAACTCAGGATCTTCTGCGCTTTGGACGCGGCGCTCTGACGCCCGAGCAGATCCTCGAAGACATCGTCCGTGAAGAACTCGTCGATCGAATCGTACCCACTCATCGCGACCGCGCCCCCGATCGGGAGCCCGAAGAGCGCGAGGTCGGTCGCCGCGAGCCCCTCGTTTCTCAGCGCAGCTCGGTATGCTTTCCCGGCTTCCGCGCCGCTCTTGCTCAGCGCACCGAGAATCGAGTCTGTCCGTGCCTCCTTTCCGGGAAACACGGATTTCCGAAATCCACGGGATTTCCGGCCCAGCTTGACGAGCGGGCTTACGAAGGAGGACATCAGAGTTCCTCCCCAAGACTGAGCGCGATCTCCGTATAGTCGACGACGCGAGGTCGTGACGCCGCCGCGATCGACTCACGCTTGCGGGCCACGAGCTCCTGCACAAACGCTTCCCGATCGGGTTCGAGCCCCGAGAGCCCCCCGAACGTCATCCTCGGCGTGACATCGAGCGCTCGGCTCAACGACGCCTGCTCGAAGTAGTCGTCGAGCTCGGACAAGCCCTCGAGCGCCGACGCCTCGAGAAGCACACCCGCGGTTTTCCGTGATCGGCGCTTCCCACCCAGGATGTCCGAATCCGTTCGTTTGTCGAGGAACGAAGCGCCCTTTCCGGCAACATCGATCGCGCCCAGACCTGCGCCCGCACCGAGAAGCCAGGGAATCGCTGCTTGAAGAGGCATTATCCAAGCTCCACAGGTTCGAGACCGAGTTCCATCGCGAGATCACGCACGCGCCGTTCATCGGTCAGATAGCCCACGCCGAAGAACGTGCAGTCGTCTTCGCGATCGTACGCCGCCCAGATCACCGCCTCACCTTCGAGCACAAACTTCGACCCGCGAAGATCCCAAAGCGACTCACGAAGACGACGACGAGAGATCTCCTTTCCATCCCGTTCGAGGGGCCGGTGCGCCGGGATCATCCATCCTTTGTCCGTGGGGACGGGCTCAAAGGGCCTGTTGAGCCACACGAAAGCGTGACCCCCCAGCGAGAGATCGCGTGTGCTCAGCTCGAGCACCGCTTCCTTGATTTCTTCTCCGCGTGTCGTCATCGGCTTGTCTCGATCGTCGCGTTCCTTGCTTCTTCCATGACCTCGTCGATCTGTTGGTCCAGCGCACTCCGGGCTCTCACTGCGTGCTGGACGATCGCCTCACGGCCCTCTTCCCGGCGCCGTGTCTTGTTCGTGTTCGCCAGCGCTTCGAGATCGTCGACATCGGCGAGCTGATCCTCACTCGCGCGAACGTCGAGACCGATGTCCCGGAACGACCGTTCGAGGTCTTCCTTCTGGATGTCCGGGTTGGTGAGCGACGCGGATGCGTACATGTGCTCGAGCATCGTGTCGATCTCGCGTTTCACGAGAGGCTTCATCGACTCGGGGATGGTCGCGAGGAGATCCTGGACCGCTTTGCTCTTGACACCGCTGATCGCGATCTTTCCGACCAGATTCGGGATCATGGTTTCCATCGCCCGCGCATCCGCGTCCGAGGTCCACTCCACGTGGAATGCCTCGTCGATCGCAGGGACTTCATACTTGAGCGCCGAACCCATTTCCGCGAGCCTTTCCGCATCGGCCCGAAGACCCTCGTCCACCTCTTCGATCTTCGCATCGGGATTCTGCGCTTCGAGCATCGACCGCGCCGCCTTGTCGCGCTGGAGCGTCATCATCCCGGCGTCGATCATCGTGTCCGCGAGCGCCGAAAGCTCCACATCCGAGACATGGAAGTTCTCCCGAAGCGACACCATGCTCGCTCCGGCGCTGCGCAGAAGACCCTTCTGCTCTTCCTCGTCCGAGGTTTCCGCCGACGCCGCCAGCGCCGTGAGCATCTTCGTGACTTCCGCCTTGATCCCGGGCGCCATGTCCCCTCGGCGATCCTGAGAGAGCACACCCGCCAGGTTCGTTGCGAGTGCATCGATCACCTCTGTGTCGGCCAGCTTTCCGACCTTCTTGATCTCCACGATCCCTTCGGCGACCGCGCTCTTGACGTCGGTCCGGATCTCGTGACCCCCGGCGTCGACCAGGATGAACTCATCGCCCTCGATTCGGCTCTCAGGGAACGCTTCCGCGTACTCGGCGCTGATCGCGTATTCATCACGACGACCCGGCTTGGCGGGCGTGCCCGTTTTCTCCCCTCTATTCAATCTTTGGAGCCCCTCCGCGAACCCGCGCACTTGGGGTGATCGAAACTCGGAGGGATCGGACGTGAGCAAGTTCCGCTTTCCGCTCGTACCGTCTTCGACTTCGCTGGAGTTGAGAATGGACCCCAGCGCCGCGCTCACCGCGCCCGAGAAACGGCCGTGGATCTCGCCCGTCATGCGACCTTGGGACGCGATTGCTTTGTGGAGGTTCTCCACGAAGAGCGAGGGCGACTCCTGATTGCCCCCGAGCCAGCTTTTCATGAGCTCCTGAGTCGCCATGGCTTGGGAGAGCTGACGCTCCACCTTTCGGCGCTGGTCCACGATCGCTCGCATTTCCTCGTCGTACTGAACCGCGACATCGACGTCGCTCGAGCGCACGGCTTGCCGGGTGAGCGCCGCGAGCTCGTTCTCCTTGCGCTTGTACCCTTCGAGTCGGGAGATCAACCGAGACTCAAGTCGGGCCTGAGTCTGAAGCCGTTCCTCCTCCTCCATCAGTTCCTCTTTCGAGGGATGACGCACAGGAGGCGCACCCCCGAGAAGCGGTGTGTGCTGGGGGACACGAAGACCTTGGAACCCTCCGGATGGATCGATGACGTTAGGACGCATTCAGGAGCTCCTCGAGACTGTCCTCGACCCAATCGGTGGGGCCCGTAAACGTGTGATACGTGCTGTTCTGGTCGCGGTAGAAGTCCAGATCCATCCCGGCCTGCGCGAGCGCCATGAGCCCTTGGAACGTCGACACAATGCTCCGCTGATTCTGCTGTACGTACTGCGCCAGCGCCGCTCGGCCCTGAAGCTGAAGCTGGATCCCGTTGAGAATGTTCGCCGCGTTGATCTGTTGCGCCTGGATGTTGAGCTGTTCCTGCTGCGCGAGGAACCCCGCCGCCTGCATCCCAAGCTGCGCCTTCTGACGATTCGAGGCGTCCACCATCGGTGCCATGGCCCGCGCGATGTCGTTGTTCATCTGGCCCCCGAGCTGGTGACGCGCGGCTGCCTTTTCCGCGGGGGTCATGAGCGAACCATCCGGACGGCGCCCGGTGTTGACCATGTTCATCGAACTCTGATAACGCCCCTGGATCCCTGCCGCCGCGGCCGAGATGTTCTGAGCCGACGTGTCGACGAACCGTTCGTACTCCTGCTGAGCTCGCTTGTACGCCTCTGACTCGGCCGGATCCTTGACCTCGATGAGCTGATCCTCGATCGTGGGCATAATCCCCGCGAGGAGGTTTTCCCACTGCTCTTCTTGGTCCAGACCTCGCTGGTAGGATTCGTCGGCTGCGTCCTGCATCCGGGACATGTCCGAAAACATCGCCTCCATCAGGTCGCTCGGATCCGAAATCGCGGCGTTCCCCCCTCCGAACATCAGCGCGGAAGTCAGACCTGTCCGCTCACCGCCCTCAAAGAACGACGAATCCCCCCCGAAAATCTGCTCCCACAGCGCTTCGAGATCGAACCCCGACGAGTTGGTTCCCGTGTCGTTCATGATTTGGTCTCCGACCTCATCCTACCATAGCCCGTGAGACAAAGCAGCACATAATCCAGATCGGGACACAAGATCCGGACCCCGAACGCGAGATTCGTGGTCGCGGCGCTGGAAGAACGGCCGGCGAGCGATCGATCATCGACCGGGATCCCCCGTTCAAGGACCCCTTCTCGGAGCGGGCTCTCGGACCGAACTTCGGCGAACGCCTCATCCGTGTCCCCTTCGTATACCCGAGAGAACGGGTTTGCGTCGTTGGTCCCGTCCCCGGTGGCGGGTCCGCTTACCCTCGACGAAAGGAGATTGATCGCGTTGAGCTGCGTGAGGTGCGCCATATCCCGGCCGTACGGACGTCCATCTTCCGTGGAAGCCCACAACCTCGACGTCTCGACGTCAACGACAACGGGGCTGAGCACAAACCGAGATCCCGACGGACACCCGGTGAGCGCGGATTTGGTCGCGGCTGTGAGCTGGAGCTTCTTCGTGTCAGAGTTGTAGAGCGACCGCACCTGGGCTTTGACACCCACGAAGCTCGCGTTTGAAGACTCCACGCAGTAGAGCCACGCGCCGCACGTGTAATCTCCCGAGGGCGCAAGCGTCGAGGAGGTGTGGACGATCCCATCCGAAGCGATGGATTGGGTGTTGACAAATCGGGTCACGCCCGCCAGGTCGAGCATCGTCAAGCGGGGCGACGAGTCGTATTCCTTGGACCGGAGATGGTCCTTGACGAAGATCCGGGGGGCCCAGTTCGCGATGACGTCTGTGTCGTTGTCTTTGGGCGCGTTCTGGAGGAAGAGCGCCCGTGAGACCAAAGGCGACGCGGCCACAGTTGGGTTCTGGGGCCACGCGCCCCGCATCACCCGATCAAAGGGCACGTCGATGTCCCGCGAGAGCCGCCCGGAGTTGAACCAGATGTTGAGCATCTCCCCCCGCACGGGGTTGAGGATGTGCAGGCACCCGGTCACGGAGTCGAATGCCATGGAGCACTGGGACAAGTCCGGTTTCCACACCTCGACCAGGTCCATGTTGAAGGCGCGTACGTCGTCGAGCACCCCGTCGGGGCCCACGGTCTTGAGCCCCCGATCGCTGAGGAAGAAGACCTGGCTTCCAACGACCTCGCACGCGAACTTCGAGGCGATCCCGTAACCCGTGTGGATTTCGTGGACTTGATAGAACCCGTTGACGAGTTGGATGTGATACTGACGATCACGCGCGAACCCCACCACCGCGGTCCCCGCGCTCTGCATGGCGATCACCTGTGAAGACGGGTTCTTGCAGGGGTACCGATCCGAAGGGGAGAACAGCTCGGGACTCGAGGTTGAGAGCGATGACCACCTGATCTCCCCGATCGAGCGCTGCGCATCTCCGGGACGAACCTCTTCTTCGGAGGACACGGCGGCGCCCAGGATGTCGGACGCGAGAAGCACGCCTTGATGCACGTGGAGCTCCCCCGCTTTGGGAGGCTCGGCGTCGAACCACACGAAGTCGGTGTACGTCTCCTGCCACGCGAGCTCCTTGTCCTTTCGGTGCGCGGCGAAGACGGCTTGGCGGAAGTCGGTGTTCGCGGGATCGAAGGTTTGGCCCGTCCCGTTGTTGCCCGTGTGGTAGTCCTCGAGGTCGATGATCGCGTCAAGGTGGAGGATCTTCGCGGTGTAGGCCCCTCCGGCGTCTTCCTGGCGCACGCTCCGAAGAATCATCGCCTGGTCGAAGAGCGCCGAGTTGTAGACGATCTCGTAGATCGCGTAACGATCTTCGCTGCTGCTGAAGTCGGATTCGATCACCGAACCCACTTCGCTGAGCGATGTGCGCCGGCCGGTCTTCGAGTCCAAGAGCACGAACGCGAACGAGTACGCCCCGGCCGCGAGTTCGCTGGGGGGATAGTCGTCCTGGGGGCTGAGACCGAGATCGGGCGCGGGAGACCCGTCGTACGAACTGGGAGGAAGCGACGCGAGGTACACACGCCCCGAGCCATACCGACGATCTTCGGACGGTTCCGCGACGTTCCCGAGAGAGACGAGATCCGGATTCTCCTGGGCGCCCCCGAACTTGGGTTGAAGGCCCGGCCCCGGCCACGGCCCGTTCACTTCGTCGGCGCCGAGCGTGACCTCGGTGTAGGTCGGACCATCGAGATCCTCGTCGATGTAGAACACCCCCATGGTTCTGTTGCGCATCCCGACGTACACGAAACGCCCGAATGTCGCGACATCGATCGGATCCGTGATCGACACGTCCTCCATGAGCATCGTGCCGCGCGTCCACGTTTCACTCTGCGTGGAGTAGTAATCGATGAACACGTCAGCGCTCGCGCCTCCCTCTTTGCGCTGAGCGCGGTACACGATGCCGTAGCCGTAGTAGTTCGTCCCGATGAGAAAGTCCACGGGGAAGAAGTCCAGGATCTCGGACGTCTCGTCGTGGTTCGAGTCCGCGTCGAAGTCGAGACCGAGCACCAGCTTGAACCCCGAATGAGGACGCACGCCCCCTTCGTAGTTCCCGTCGATCCCGGTGAGCTCGGAGAGAAGATTGGGCGCGACACCGCTGCGACGGATGCGGCGATCCAGGAGCGACGACCCGAGATCAAAGGCCCACTTCGCCTTGCGAGCCGTTTGTTCACTCATCCCACTTTCCCTTCGGGCACGTGGCGCCCTTCTTCCGAACCTTGTACTCGAGCCGAGCCCTCTTTCGACGGGGACACCCGCACTCGGTGCAGAACGTGAAGCTCCGCTCCACCACATGATACTCGCACGCGTGGCACACCGCGAGCCGCTTCTCGGCGATCGGGAGCGCGACATCCCCGCTCACGACGGTCTTCGCGAAAGAACCAACCTGGGCGGGCGTGAGCGGCGCGATTTTCATTGGGGAAATGTAGGATCACACCAGCTCGGACGAGAGGGATGACCAGGGGGATACGTGCTGCATGGATTGTTGTCGACCGGGTCCGCGGAGCCGTTGCTGAAGTCGCCTCCCACGGGGCACGGTCCGGTGAGAAAGGTTCGAGAGTTCACAGAGGACGAGCCGAGCGAGCCGTCCCATTCGATGTCGGTGAGCGCGTAATACACCTCCAGATACACCGTGACGGGAGGCGAGACTCCTTCCGATGGCTGGGAGATCGAAGCGCGGAGATGAGTGTGCGAGTCGGAGGGTGCATCGCTCGACTCGTACGGGATCTCAGCGGGAGGCGTTTGCCCTCCCACTTTCCCCCCAGAACAACGACGCGCTGTCAGAGTCCCCACGATAGGGTCCTGTGTGCATTTCGCTGTGTTCCGAGAGATGACCCCGTTTCCATTGTCGAAAGTCCCCGAGGTTGTTCTCCTGCGCGTGACAATATCACCGCTTGTACTCTCGGTGACTTCGGGCTCAATCCAACTCGCAACGGACACTCCGTTGCGGCCAATGATAGCGCGAGCAGCGGAAAACGCTCCTGGTAGCAAAGTGATGGGCAGAGAGTCGAAGAGGGGTCCGATCAGGGGGACACCCACCGTCCCGTCTTCTTGTTGCAGAGTAAGGACAACGTTGACAGGGACGTTCTCGAACTCGATGACAGTTGATGAATCGCCGTTGATGTCCGTCGCTTCCCCGCTGGCCTCGACCTCGAAACGCATGAACCGCATCGAGTCCGCTGCGAGAGGATCCGGGTTGTTCGTGTTGAGTCGCCACCCGGTCAGGAGACCTCCGCTTAGCGAGCCAAAATAGAGGTCCTCGAAATCAGGATTATCTAGGCTTCCGTTGTCTGAGAAGTTCAGGTTCACGTTGACCTGGATGTCTTCATCGCACACGAGCTCAAAATCCGAGCCGGTGTGGGTGAACCTGTAGATTCCGGGCGGGACGGTGAAGTCGCCCGTCGATCGGATCTCTCTCGTGAGCTCCCCCGGGTTCGGCTCGGAGGGGTCGAACCTTTCTTCAAAGTACGTGATCGTGACCGTGAACGGTGACGTAAGAACCAAACGGAGATCTTCTTCGGAAGCACACGGATCGTCGCACTCTTCGTCACGGTTTCGAGACAAAGCCGTACCCGCGGCGTTGCGGAGCAGCGCGGTGCTCTCGTTGTTCCGAAGGAGCACGGTCATGGGCAGGGGTCGGGGCAGACCTGTTCTTCGAGCGGGAGCGAGTGTTCGAGTGTCCCGCTCTCTTCGATCTCTGCGCTCAAGACCACGCCACACGCGTTCTTCTTGAGCGTGAGCTTCGCGAGCTGAAGTGTGATGGTCACGTTGTTCGCGTCGATCGAAAGGATGTTGTTGAGCTCGGTGTCAACCATCACGAGACGACGCTCCGAGGGTGTGATGTCTTCGTCAGAAGCGGGGGTGTCTTCGGTGTTGTCGAAGTTGAACGTGAACGGATTGGCCCCAGACCCATCACCACTGACGGTGATGCACGTCCCATCCCCGAACTCGGCCGCGTCACCCGCGGGCCCCGGAGGGCCTTGGGGTCCCGGGTCTCCCTGAGGACCCGCGGGGCCTTGTGGACCAGCGGGGCCGGTCGCGCCGACCGGACCGGGGACGCCCCCTCCTCCCTGAGTCACGAAGACGTTCTGGACGTTGTTCACTCCATTTTCGATGTCGCTTTGCGAGAGCGATCGATTTCCGGGGGGCGTGCGATCGGGAGGTTGATACGCGATCGAGGGCCGGGAGACCCGGACGACCTGGAATCCCTGGAAGATCGACTGGTAGGACGACCCGAACCCTCCCACACGGTTGAGGTCGTCGGTGCGGCGCGAGAGCAGCGTCGCCGCGTCTTGCGTGTTTGATCGGTCCGAAATCATCCGAGGTAGGTACTCTGGTAGCGTCCGGTGTCCTCCTCGAAGTGAGGAGGTCGACGGCCCTGCATGAGTTGGAGCGTTTGAATCGCGGTCTTGAGCGCCGAGTTGTAATCCGCCATGAGATAGCCCCGAAGCTTCTGCGTCACCGCGAGCTTCGTCGAGAGCCTGAGCGCCGCTTTGTACACGATCGCTTCCCAGAGTTCTTGGAGCGACCACGGAACGATCTCGTATTGGTAGTCATCGGCCGTGAGCGACGCGGGAAAACTGGTTCGAGGAGTCACGGTCCAGTTCGGAGAAGACCACTCATGCGAGACGATCAGACGCTCAAAGATCGGCGCGTTCGTCGTGCCCTTGACCCGAAGCATCTGACCCACGTACGCACCAGGGCGCAGGTCGAGCGCACCGAGTGTCGGCGTCGAATCGAGTTGCATCGACGTTCCGTCCCACGTCCCGGTGCCCGTGTGCATCGCAAGGTCGCCGTTGTGGATGTAGTCGAGGTTGATGACATCGCCGTCGGGTGGGTCGTGCTGAAACACCAACTCGTTGCCCTCGATGCGCCATCCGAACCCTTCAGAGCTGAGCTCGTTTCGAGGGAGCCACTCGGCGACTCGATCACCTTGTGCGTTGACCTCCACCATCCGGACAACGCTCCGTACACACGGGGGGAGAACGTATCGCCTCTCGTCGGAGTCGAGCGTGATCGAGTACACAAGCACGGGGAACCCGCTCTCGGACCCGGAGAGCCGTTCGAGGACGTCGGAGATCGCGGGGACGAACTCGTTGTTGAGGAACCACTCGTCGTTGTACTTCGACCTGAGCTCGACGAGATCGAGAACGGACTTGAGCCGCTCGAGGATCGAGTCAACGACGAACCCGGTTCCGAAACTCATCGACCACTCCTCAGATCGAACACGTCACGCTCCGAAGGCTTGAGGTCCTCGAGCGCTTCGCTCGGCGCCGCGATCGGGACCGCGCCGATCCTGATCGCCTCGGCCATGGCTTCCTCACCCTGAACGAGCGCGTGATGCCTCGCACGCTCCTTCGCTTCCAGATCCGCTTCACGCTCGAGCGCCTCGGCTTCGCGCATCTCGCGGACCTTCTGGCGGTACGCGCTCTTCTGCTCCTCGACCGGGGTCACCCGCGCGACGAGGGTCTCGAACCCCCATTCGTTTGTGGTCGCGGGGTGTCCCTGTTCAAAGACCTCGAGCTCCATCACGAGATCGCGCCCGAACTCCTCCTCACGCTCAAGCCAGACTCCGAGCACGTACTTCCCCACGTGGTGGTGGTAGTACATCATCAGGTTCGGGTTCCCGCTTGCTTCGCGGAGCCCCTCGATCCACTCGTCGTTCTCGACGACCTCGTGGTGTGCCTGGAGCTCGAGACCTTCGGGCATGGCTGCTTGTTCGTTCATAAAAGAGGCCCTCCGATCGCTCGAAGAGCCCCCGTGCCCCTCACGCACTGGCTCGGGTCAATAGTCGGAGAAGATGCGCGATTCACGCACACCGGTCAGCTTGACCCCGACGGGGTTCTTGGGGATGAGCTGCTGGCGGACCATGCCGGGCATCTGGGTGCCTTCGGTCGGCAACGAGATCCCTCCCGCGCTCGCGGGCTTCGTGATCGCCATCCGCACGGACGGAGAGTCCTGGAGCGCCGGAGCCACGAACCGGAACGCCGCGTACTTCGTGTCGGGAGCGCCGGGGCCACCCGTCTTGAAGTCCTTGTGCGTCGGAGGTGACCAGAGCTCCCAGTTCTGATCCTTGCATTTCGTCCCGTACACGACACCCTCTTCGACGCACGTCGAGGTGTACCCCACGTGCGTGCGTCCGTCGAAGACGAACGTGAATCCTGCGTACGGATCGTCGTTGTCCGAGCCCTGACCCTTCTTGATCGTGGAGAGTCGATCGGTGCGATCGATTCGCTCCTTCATGAAGGTCTGCTCCTCGTAGCTCATCCACACACCTTGCGACGCGATCCACGTGTCGAGGTGGTGATCGTGGATGCCCTGCGAGACCTCGAAGGTCCGGAGGATCTGGCGCATCTTGTGCTCGGTGAGCGGAGCACCCCCGAACGCGTACTCGTGCGATTTGAACTCGGGGTGGACGGTGACATCGATGAACCGGCCCGCGACCGTGGTCGCTTCGTCACCGAGAAGCACCTTGTCCGCGGTATCAGAGCTCGACGCCGTCTTCATCCACGAGTTGAACCCGGCGAAGGACTCGAAGTTCCCCGCCGTGTTCTTCGTGCCCGGATACACCGCGATGTCGTCGTCGTCGATGACGGTGTGGATCGCCGTGTTCGCCTTGCACCGCACGTGGATCTTGTTGCTCTCAGGGAACACGGCCACGACGTAGAAGTTCGGGTCTGAAGACACCGTGCGCTGCGTCGAGCCGTCCGATGAGTAGAAGTGGAGCCGGGTCCCCACGGCCACTCGAGCGACCGCTTTGTTGGCGGGCGTGATCTCGAGGAGCTTGTTGGAGTCGGAGAACGAGTGGTCCGTCCCTTCCGTACCCGTCGAGAAGAGCTGGTACTTGCTGTTTTGCGACAGGTACAGATGGTTCGAGGACGCCCGCGCGATCGCTTTGGCGTGACCCTCGAGCTTCGGCCAGACCGAATCACGCAGGTGCGCACTGAGCGCCTGCGCGTTCATCTCGGCCGCCGTCCACATCAGGTTCGTGAGCGCCGCGCGCATCATGATCGTGAGCTGGAACGGCTTCGCGTTGGGCCCGTTGGTCGGGTCGGGCCACGTCCGGTTGAGTTCCTGGAAGTGGATCTTGTCGCCGAGGCTCTGGTCTCCGGGCGAGGACTTCGTGTCACCGAAGAGCGCGAGCTCGTCGGTCCCGGCGCCCATCTCGATGACGCCCGACTCGGATCCGTAGAACGTCTTGATGATCTCGAGCCCTCGGCCGATGTCCATCGCGTTGCCCGAGCCCCCGTTCACGTGGACGCATCGCGACCAGAACGGGTCCATCTTGGGTGCGAACGTCGCGATACGACGAGAGAGCTTCTCCTCGATCGCGAGCGAGTGAGTGTCGAAAAACGTGCCTGTGGTAACGCCCATGGCGATCTCCGATTGTTACGCCTTCGACGCGCCCTCTTCGTCATGAGAAGCCGCGGCGAGGCTGACCAGTTCGTCGAGCATCGCGGCGCCGTCTTGCCGTGATGCTTGAT
>Ga0180432_10003156_pt1 | contig 23843 bp, 24 predicted proteins | sample SS_ome_10_FD_132414 | JGI IMG/M metagenome (GOLD analysis project Ga0180432, IMG submission 132414) | Hypersaline lake sediment archaeal communities from the Salton Sea, California, USA - SS_1_MS_2 metaG | ecosystem: Environmental > Aquatic > Non-marine Saline and Alkaline > Hypersaline >... | reverse complement strand
CCTGTCCAAGGAATCCGGCCTTGCGGTTTTGCTGCCGCCTAAGGTTATCGTCGAGTATCAGCTCACAGAATTTCACTTTCTGGAATTGATCGTCAATAAAATCAATGACCAGGAAGTCTGGCCCGGCCAGGATGTGACGAGCGTAAAGATGTGGCCCGAGGATATGATGAATCTGGATTTTACGATTGATTTCATTCCACCGGTCATGTAAACATTAAAATTAGCACTTCCCCCGTGCCTATGCTGTCAGAGGCGGGGGGAAGAAATAATACTGTTACCATTACATCCCCCTTTTCGGTTTTTACCGCAAAGGGGGATTTTTTTGTGAATAATCTTGATTTTTATAGCCTTTGTATTTATTAATCCATCTTAGACAATTCGTAGCGAATTTTTTGCCACAAAGTCACAAAGACACAAAGCAAATTTTTTATATGTTTTTCTTCGTGTCTTGGTGCCTTTATGGCGAACAGCAAGATTTTTATAATAAAAAACAATAAGTTGAGAATTAAGCGGGTAACATTTAAACCATCACAAAGGAAAGTGGAGATGACCGAAGAAACTAAAAAAGCTAAAGAAGAAGAAATGGAAGAAGCCATCAAGGAATTAGAGCAGCAGTACCCTTCCGTGGAAGAGCAGCCAAAACACCCGGGCTGGGTCACCATTGCCGAGGTTTTTAATAAAGCAGAAACGTCACAGAAGATAGATCCGATCTTTGAGGATATGGTATTTATGCTGGGATATGATTTTTCCTCAAACATATACGTGCTCAAAGGGGATTATCTGACCATCGTGGATCCTGGAAACGATTACACTTCATTTATGGCGCTTTTCGATCTTGATTATGACCCCGGAGACATTAAAAAAATCGTTCTCACCCACGGTCACCGGGACCATGCCATGGGTATCTTCGAGCTGTTGAATTATCCCACGATTATGGAAAACAAAGACGTAGAAATTATCATCCATGAAAAGGGTCCTGAAGGGTTCAAAGAGCTGATAAAAGAAACCGATTTCCCCTTTACCTTGGTTAAGGGAGGAGAAACTCTTGACCTTGGCGGATCTGAATGGGAAGTGATTTCTACGCCCGGCCATACCATGGACGGCATATCTCTTTATCACGCGCCCACGAAAACCGCTTTTACCGGCGATACCATATTGCCATACGGCATGGCCGATGTTGATGATAATGCAGGAGGCCGGCTGGATCACTACCTGTTTAGCGTTAAAAAATTACTCAAAACAGACATTGAAAATATCCTGCCCGGCCATGGTGTCCCGGTGGTTTCCGCGGGGCAAAGGGTCATTGAGGTGGCTTACGAAGGCATCATGGCGAAAATCCTTGAAATCGAGGGTAGCATTTCATGGATGGATGTGGCGCCGCAACTGGTTCAAAGGGGGCTTTTGGAAGAAGCGGTCTATTGCTGTGATAAGAAACTTGTCAGCGATCCTGAAGACTCAATGGCGCTTCAGCTCAAGGCTTACTGTTTGACCGATATGGGGCGCAACCAAGAGTCCATCGAGCTTCTTGATCAAATTCTGGCAAAGCAAAGCAACAATCCCCATGCCCTATTAGGAAAGGGACATGCCTTGCTGGGCATGCAGCAATTTGAAGAAAGCCTGCAATACTTTGATGATGTTCTTAAAATCAAACCGGATATCAAAGAGGCTCATATATACAAAGGCATGGCCCTCTATTTTTTGGGCAAATACGATGAGGCCATGGATATAGAGATTTTTCGAACAGAATTTGCTGAAAAGTTCAAAGATCAGATTGAAAAAAAAGAGTAACAGGCAAAAATCCTTTTTCCCTGCAACCATGCTTCAGTGGCGTTTGGGATTTTAAAATAATCTCTTATGGCCTCTGCCATAAACAAGAGATCGGACTGGCATCCCATTTTCATGCATTGATTCACCAGGTTTTTCTGAACCCTTTGAAAAATATCACGGATATGGTGATAACATCTGAGTCTGGCCATATGATCTCTGGACTCAAAAACGTCTTTACAGTGCTCTGCATCTATTGAAGTGCAGGTTCGACATACTACGGGCCTGACCTCATAAACCATGCACATTCCGTCTTTTAAAAAGATGCAGGGCAATTCATACCGTATCATCGCTATTTCATCCGGGGTCTTACCGTGTGTTACGTCAACAACATGTTTGATTCTGTGAATCAGCCCTTGTTTCTCGTAATCCGTAAAGGTCTGCTCGACATGATGTCCGATAAGAAGGGCCTCCGGGGGCGTCACAACCGGCTGGTTAAAGCAGCAATAGTGGCATCCGGTTTTACACGCTATCGGTTTGGGCAGAGATTCATGTGATGTAAATGTCAAGATCGCCCGGTCCGTCCCATCCAATGCCGCAGAAGCGAGTCCCAACGCTTTATTTTTAAAATCTTCCATTGTTTTTATATTTAAATAGATTGACACAGAATTGCAAATCTTTTTAGACTTTAAAGGTTCCAAACTATAGTCGTGTAAAAATTATTCTATTTACAAAAAAGGAGTAAATGATGGCGCGTTATAAACAAGGTCTTGCCTTTGGTTATGTGCAGGGTACCAAATATTATCGGGATCGACCCATGAGGGATAATCTGGGTTCTATTCCACCCACCTCGACCTTCAAAAATTACCCGGAAGCGGAGCGCCTGAAGTTGCCGGACCCTGACCTGAGCCGTCCGGCCAACCTCTGGCAATGCTTGGCAAAACGCCGATCCGAACGCGATTACACAGCGGAGCCCCTCGGCATTGAGGAACTGTCCAAGCTGATGTGGGCGGCTCAGGGTGTGACTGCGCGTGCAGGAACCTATCTACTCCGCACCGCGCCTTCGGCGGGCGCTCTCTATCCTTTTGAAACCTATCTTTATATTGACAAAGTTAAAAACGTTCCCCAAGGGATTTACCATTTTAACGTGGGGGATTTCACTCTGGAATGCATGCAGAAGGGTGACTTTAATAAAGCACTTACCGCCGCCAGTTTGGGTCAGCCCGTGGTTCGAAGGGCGGCGGTGGTTATTATTTGGACGGCAATGATGCTCCGGTGTATGGTCAAATACCGTGACCGTGCGGTGCGTTACATCCCCATGGATTTGGGCCATGTCTGCCAAAACGTTCAGCTTGCTTCTACAGCTATGGGTCTCGGCTCCTGCCCCATCGGAGCTTTGTATGATGACGATGTCAACGAACTCTTGGGGGTTGACGGTGAGGAAGAAACGGTGTTGTACCTGATCACGGTAGGAAAAGTGTGAAGCCTTCAGTTCTTGAAAGATATAATATGTTGGGGGTGCAACTCAAGACTGTTGTTTGCTAAAATTGTCATGGATATTTGGTTTCAGGTGTCAGGTGTCAGGGGAAACGAGGTGACCCATAGCAATTATATGGACGTGGGGTATCTCGAGGTCTAAAAAAGTTGTGTCGGTCCTAAGGGCTGCATGCCTCCTGACACCTGTAACCTAAAAAAGCTTCGTAGCCACGGTTTGTCAACAGATAAGGAACGTTGGTTATCCAGCTTACTTTAAGTTACTCGGCTAATATCTCTATAATCGGCGGGATCACATTTGTGGCGATGTCGGTTCGGGAACCACCCCCTAAAACCACTTCCAGACGGCCCTCGGATACTTGTTCGGCGGTGTTTTTCATAAAGCGGGCAATTTCCTGATAACAGCGGCCGCTTAACCCCAGGCTGCCGTAATCGCCCCGGTGGGTATCAAATCCAAAATACCAGAAGATCAGGTCGGGCTTAAAATCTATAACTCTTTGATAGAATTCGATTTTTACGTTATCGGCATATTGCTCGTCTATATTGTCGGCGGTGTCGCCCCTGCCCCAGAATCCCCAGGGGCTTCCCGGCGCGCGGATGTCAACTTTCGTGCCGTCCGGTGACTCGTACTCCATCCCGCAGCAGCAGACGTGGAGAACATCAGGATCGTTTTTAAGAAGATCCCGGGTGCCGTCTCCATGGTGGGCGTCCGTGTCCATAATTGCAAACCGTTGGATATTATGAATTTCACGTAGATAGGTGATGGTAATGACCACATCGTTAAAGCAGCAATACCCGCCAAAATAATCTCTTCCCGAATGATGTCCCCCTGCACCGATAAGGGCAAATGCATTATCGATTTCCCCGGTAAAGACCTTTTCTCCGGCCAGCACCACGCCGCCCACCGAATGCCAGGCGGTTGAGCAGAGATGGTCCGCCTCCACACCGCGGATCAGTTCCGGAGTGTGCACTTTCAGTATCCACTCCTCTTCTATGGGAGGTGATTCATAGAGGATAACATTATCCCGGGCGAGAAGGTGATCAATGGCTCCGGGGAAATCTTCCAGGCGTGCTCCCCGAGTGAGATAGCTCCTGCGACTAAAGCTGGGATGGTAAAACACGCCGGTTTTTTTCATATATTTTTCCTATTAAAAATCAGAAAGGGCGGGCTTCCCCAAAACTTTTAGATAAGAGGTATCATTCAGAAACGAAATAATCCATTGATCGTCTTTATGCGTAAAAAGGTTGGTGCTGGCGGTATCCTGTTGAATTCGCCAAAAATTCTTGTTTTCGATTCCCAACATGCTGCAACAAATTACTTTGTTTGGCACCCGATGGGCCACCAAAGCGATGGTTTCATTTTGATGTTTTTCAATTAGCTGGTTTATGGCTGCCATGGTCCGGGTGCGGACCTGTTCCAGGCTCTCTCCATTTGGAAAGGTAACCTTATGGGGTTCCCGGAGCCAAAGCGTATAAAGATCCGGATATTTTTTCCGTACGTCATCAAGGCTCACCCCTTCCCAATTGCCGTAATTGATATCGATAATGGCTTCAAGAGGAGTGACCGGGATGTTTTGAAATTTGGCTATATTTTCAGCCGTTTCCATAGAACGGGAAAGGGGACTGCTGTAAATGGCGTGAATGGTTTGATCTTTTAACGCTTCACCGGCCAGATGCACTTCTTTTTTTCCGGTGTCATCCAGAGGAATATCCATACGTCCTCTAAATACTTCCTCCAGATTCCAAGCGGTTTGGCCATGGCGAACAAGGTATACTTTGGTCATGTTCGGCGTCTAAATTCCTTTGATTTGCTGATGAAGTTCACGGGTTTTTTCCATGCGGGCCCGGTCACGATCCTGTGCCAGATGACGAATACTCTCATTGGCATCCGACATTTCCGGATCTGCGGTATTTTTTCCCTTAATATATCCATCTATGAGCAGGCGGTATGCATGTATCATTTCTGAAATCAACGCTACCGGATATTCGCGTCCCTGTACTTTTAGGGTCTGCAAACCCAGATCAACATATTGTTTCAGTTCTTCACCCCTGACGGCAAAGGCCACATTCGGCCTGCGGCGAATTTTTTCATTTATCTTGGCGATTTCCTCAACACTCTTTTTTTTGCGACGCATGAGTTTTTCACGCTGAGCCTCAGTTAACAGGCAGAACCGAAAGCAACTGCCGCTTCTGTCCGGCCATCCCTCATATTCAACGATTTCATTGCCGTCTTCATCATGGTGAATTTTTTTGATATATGAATCGTTGGTGAACTCGTGAAACAGGCAATTGCCCACACCACCGATGCATCGGTTGCCATGAATCAGTATTTCAGTCAAAACACCGACTTCATCAGCTGTTTTTTTAAACTTTCTCAATTTTTCCACGGTGTCAATTTCGGTACTGGCAACAATCTGGGTGGCGCCGGCGTCGCGATAATATTCCATCTGTTCCCGGGTCTGGATATTACAGCCCACACTGGCGTGAATGACCAAATCCGGATAGTTTCGTTTAATAAGCCGCATGAGTTCAGGGGTTTTGACAATAACCCCTTCTACGCCATATTGTGCCCATTTGGCGACTTTACTCAACACGCGGATAAAATGTTTTTCCTGTACTTCCGCGTTAATTGCGACTCGAACTTTGCCCCCATGGTCGTTTCCAATTCGCACCGCGTCTTTAATCGCACTGTCTTCCAGTTCCCAGACGCATTTTCTGCGACTGAAACCTTTTGCTCCCACATATACGGCATTGGCTCCGCTGCCAAATACGGCATTCACCATTTCAAGACTGCCGCCAGGAGCCAGCAATTCGTTCATTTTACTGAACCCTCCTTACTCTTAAACCGGCTTTTTTCTATTTACCGGTCATAAAATTAAATTGCAGAGGATGCAAGTGATAAATTCAACAATATTGTGACGGTAAATAACATAAATTTTCAAACATTCTAGGTTATGCCCTAAAGGACCTCTTGTCAAGAAAATTATAGGCCAAGATTTTTCAATTTAGTGACCCGCATTCATAATGATATCGTGTAACCGCTCCGCTCGCAGGCAAAAGGCTTCCAATTGCGCATGTATGACCTGAGGAAATGGAGATCCGTCACTTTCAATGGCCAGAAAGGGAAGGTCTTCCACGCCGTCAAGAATAGTCTTAAGCTGTTTGTTTTTCGGGTCTGTTGCCAGTTTGGCCTGACGGTTCATGGTTTCGGCAAGAAGGGCTTCTGACAGCCGGTTGGGCATACAACCGAACGGACCAATGGCAATCACGCCACAAGCATCTGAAACTATTTCGGTAATTGCACTACCCACGGTAAGGATGGCCTCACCGGTCAAATTGGGAGACAGGTAAGGCAAGGCGTTTTTTATGACCTTCTTCACATCAAAAGGCTTCGCGTGAATAAGGCCTGAGCGTGAAAATATGGATTTAATCTTCTTTTCGTACCGGGCCATAAACCTTTTTCTGATAATGAAGTTCAGCCTATCCCTTAGGGCCATTGTATGGTCGGAAAGACCATTATCCATCAGATAGTGACAATATAACAGCCATTCGATGGACGATGCACAGATTGAGGCAAACCCTTTTTCTGCAAGATGTTCCATAATGTATTGGCGTGACAAACCGTCCCGTCGAACAAATATTTCTCCAATCAAAGCGATGGTGGGTACTTCTTCGGGCGGAAGCTTCATGGGAATGCGTCCGAATCTTTCTCCGGTTTGGGCGAGCTGTTTCTCCAGAATGGAAAATTCGCCTTCTTGGAGCGCTTTTAGGATCAGACCCCACTCTTCATGGAATACTTTCATTGCCCCCTCGGTATCTGTAGCGTTGGCCAGGATCATGGAACGGATATCTTCCATGAGGTCGGAAACGATGGTTCCCCACCATGCATTTCTCTGGAAATTATCCCCCAATCCGGCATATGAGTCCTCTGACGTGGGTGAAAACATGGCGACATTTTTAATTTCACGTCGTTTTACCAGATCTTCCATGAAAATATAGTATTGGCCAAAACGGCAGGGGCCGGAGGTCGTGGGCATAAAGTAAACCAGCACCTCATCATATCGTTTTCCGTTGTTTATGTAGTTCAGAAGCGTTCCCGTGGTAAGTATCAGGGGAAGGCACTCCTTGCAGGATGTATTTGCGCGACCCAACTTCAACACCTCTTCCCCGGATGGCGGGTGGGCCACGGTGTTAATACCCAACCCCCGAAATACCGCTTCCATGGACTCCGTGAAAATTTTACCCATGGAAGGGAACAGAAGTGTTACCCGAGGGTTATTCAGACTCAGCGCTTCTCCGTCAGATGTAATAACCTTTGCAAATTCGTTATCAAGAATTGTCCGGGCCGGAATAAAATTTTGTTTCTTTTGGACAATTTGCTTTTGAGCCAAGAGCTGTCGGTATGTCGCAATGATGTCCAGAAACGCTTCGACCCGAGTTTCCAAACCGGCGTCTGCCGTGTGGCTGTCCAGTTCAAGGGTTAAAGAGGGCTTTCGATCCATCATATCCCTGAAATATCCGATGAGAAAAGAATCCGGACCGCAGGAGAAATTGGTAATGAAGGTACCGAACAATTGAGGATGTCTTTTGACAGACCGGGTAGCCTTCATGATGAGCTGCCCCATACCCCAATACATATGGCGCTTGGTTTCCTCATTATCTAAGGTCAGAAAATCCAAAGGTATGACCCTAACGCCTCTGGATGCAAGCTTATGGGGAATGCCCATGTGTGCTTCTTCAACAAAGCCATTATAAGGCCGGGCGAAAATGACCACCGCAATTTGTTCCGGGTCGGTTTCAAGTTTTCGAAGCGCCTGTTGTCCGATTTTTCTCATTTCGGTCAGGCATGCCATCTGCCGGTCGAGTGCCTTGTGAAAGGCTTTTCGAGCTTCCTTTCGGCGAACTCCCATATGAACGGCAGTTTCGACCAAGGGTTTCCTGGCCGTGACCAGTCCTCCTTTCAGATTCAAAAGAGGGCTCAACACTGTTGTTCCGTTTCTTTTCAGATCTTCAAGTTTGTCTTTAAATGCCGTTCGAAGATAGAATGGCTCACCTTGGGCCAGGGGACAAATCTCTGAGGCGGAGTGCCCCTCCTGGGCCGGAACCGATTTGAAGTGGGGCAGAAAAATGAATTCCGGAGGATCTTTCATTTCAATCAGCGAATAAAAGAAACCATGTGCTAATTCTATTGGATAACATAAGGACGCACCAATACGATCGATTCCTTTTTGAGAAGGCACATCCGGTACAACCGGCTGAAATCCCAGTTCGGTAAAAAATGTTGAATACAGAGGATAGTAGGTGTTAACCAAAAAGCTCCGATTAAACCCTATTTTCCCTCGAAATTTCTTAATGTTGTCCTTAGGTGATGGATAATCGGATTTCGGGGCAAACGTTGCACCGTACTTTTCGAAAACCAGTTGCTGGCGGACCCGAATCAGGTCCAAGTCTTGAACATTGTATGTTATCTTGTGCCGCAAATTATAGTACCGATTACAGGCGCCGCCGAAGGGGTATTTGGTTCCTTCAATCTCTATCATGGCAATTTCACACCGCCGGTCACACTTTTCTTTGCCGCCTTTGCAGATAAAAGATTTGCCGTATGTAACCTCTCTATCTGAAAGAACTCTCAGATCGAAGCGGCTTTTTGCCATCAACCCCATTCCAATTCGCTTTTTGATCTCAAGGGCGACCCCAAAAGCTCCCATCAGGCCGGGCTCCGGCGGAACGATGATGGGTTTACCCACAAGGGAGGCCATGGCCAGAGGGATTGCCCGGTTGTAACAGACGCCGCCTTGCATGAACACTTTTTTACCTACCGGCCGGTTCCCTTTGACCCGGTTTGAGTAGTTCATGCATATGGAATAGACCAGTCCGGCAACAATATCCTCATGTTTGACTCCCTCGTGAATGGCATTTTTTATATCGGAAGCGATGAATGCAGCACACTGGTCGTTGAAGTTGGGCGGATGATTTCCCTTAAGTGCAATATCTGCAATATCTTCCATTGCCACACCCAGTGTCTCTAATGCGGATTCTTCCAAAAAGGACCCGGTTCCGGCCGAACAGGCTTCGTTCATGGCATAATCTGAAGCCACACCGTTCGTGATGTATGTGTATTTGGCGTCTTGCCCACCGATTTCAAAGATCGTGTCCACCTGTGGATCAAAATATACGGCAGCGGCGGCATGGGCGATGATTTCGTTAATAACACCGTCCGTGAGTGCATGCAGACCGGCAATTTGGCGACCGGAGCCGCAGACGCCCAGCCCTTCAATGGATATTTTGGAGGGATCAACGGCTCCGTCAATCTGACTCAGAATAGAACGATAACACTGCCGGGAAGCCCCCACCGGATCTCCGTTGGTACGCAGATAAACATCCGCCAGAATGGCATTGTCCGCTTTTCTCAGAAGAATCGCTTTGGTAGTGGTGGAACCCACGTCGAGCCCGAGGATGCAGGTGTCGCCCGGACGAAATTTTCCTTTTTCAATGGTTTTGAATTCCACGATGTCTTCAAAATTTTGCAAGGGAGGAAGCGTGTCAAATGATGCCGCTTCCTTACTGAACATCTCAGATGTGCCGGGGAATTTGTCAGTTTCGTGTTCCAGCCCCCAGAGAGCGGCACCCAGAGCTTCAAAATACGGCGCTTCCGGAGGAACAATCAGACCGGGGATCTCCATACGCAGACGCTCTATCATCATATGATTGCGAGCCGTCCCTCCGGTGATCATAATGTTCTTTCTTTCCACCTTTTTTAACAGCTCTAAGATTTTCTTTGCCATCATCTGGCAAAGACCGGCGGTTACTTTTGCTTTGGGGACGCCTTTATTGGTGGCGTGGGTGCAGTCGGATTTGCAGAAAACCGAGCAACGGCCGGACACGGGATACGGTTCTATGGAAACGGCCCACTGGGCGGCCTCTTTAAGGGATACATTCATTCTTCGCAGCTGCTGAAGAAAAAACTCTCCGGTTCCCGAAGCACATTTGTTTCCGGTCAAAACGTTGGATATCTGTCCCAGACGGTTCAGAACATATACCATAAAAGTTTCCCCGCCCGCAGAAACCAGAGCCGGACACGATACGTCCGGAGGTTTGACAAACCGATAGGCGTATTCCACGGCTTCAGGTTCAGGTATTGAGGAAAGTGTTACGAACTTTCGGAATTTTCTGCCGGTGGCCGAGATACGATCAAATGAATTCAGGTCGAGGTTTTCGAGGGCCGACAGCAGTGTACGTTTGGGGTCTCCCTCGTGCGGATGCAGCGAATATTCGACCAGTTGCGGGGGGGAGTTCTCAGGCTTCAGAATTCCTTCATTACAATTCTGTTCCTGTTCTACCTGAACAATGGAAACAGTGGACGCCCCGAGGCAGAGCCCCAACGACCTTATCTTTCCGGGAATAAGCATTTTCCGATGAGATGGCCTCTGTGAAGCTTCATATTCCATTGGAAGTTACAAGTCCAAACGAAAAAACAGAATTGCTCTGAAACAATGCAAATTATGCAAAAATTTTTTCAGGCGGACTGAAAGTATAAATAAAACTGGTTTGGGTGTCAAAGAAAAATATCAATTTATCGAAAAAACACAGCCTCAACCGTATACGTTCGTTGGCAGGGCTCATCCCGCCTTGGCGAGAGAATGTTGAAATTTCAAGACGATCTAATTAATCCTTGTCTCTGAGTCTATTCCATGGTATTTGCGTGACGTTAACGACATCTTTTATATAAAATATTTGTCAACGAGAATATTCAGAAGGAGGCATATTAAATGGTACGATTAAGCAGGATCGCCGGAATAATTCTGGTTCTGGTTCTCGGATTCTTGGTCCAGTCAATTTTTTCTTTTGCAGACAGTATCGACAGCCCGAGAAAAGCGGTTGTTCAATTCAGTAAGGCATATTTTAAGCTCGACAAATCCATGGCTAAAAGAATCTGCAAGAAACGGCTGGCGTCTGAAGATGTCGATGTTATCGACCAATATATCTACCTTACGGCCAAAGAAGCCAAAGAGAGGGGTTTTGACATCAGTTTAATGAAAAATAAACTTTATGATGTAAAAACTGAAATCATATCCAAAAAAGATAATGAAGCACAAGTTCGGCTAACCGGAAAAATAAGAGTTTCCATAAATCCGGGTTATACAATCGTCGCTAAATTATTCAACATCGGGGCAACCCATGAGGTTGACGAAATCTTTAATGTTATAAAGGAAGATGGTAAATGGAAGGTTTGTGGCAACCTTTTTTCTTTACCGGCAACTTAGGGCTCACTCAAAAATAACTTCACATTTTGGATGCCGATGCATCTCGACTGGCTGCGTTACGAAAACTCGAAATATGCTTGATATTCCTTAAGTTTTCGTGCCTTGCCAGCCGGGCGCCTCAACCCCCAAAATTGCAAATTTATTTTTTCGTGAACCCTTAGTCAGAACATTCAGAACCAAAAGATATTTGCCACAAAGGCACAAAGACACAAAAGACATTTTTTTATTTTGATCTTGAAAACCTATCCCTATGGGCCAGGATTCTTTACTTTCTCTTAGTGCCTTTGTGACTTGTTGGCGAAAACATGAAGCTTATATATGCTCGTATTCGTAAGAAAGCTCTACAGATTATCTCCCGTTATCCTTCTCCTGATTTTTATCAAGACCATTTTTCGTCAAATGAATTATCTCGTCAGTATTTTGAAACAAATCCTTTCACTGTTCAATTACGGGCCTTTGTCGCTCGGCAGTTAGACGATGACTTTGGACACGGCCTTGATCACGCCGTAAAGGTAGCTGTGGATGCCGGTGCCTTGATGATTATTGAGAACAAACTTACAGGATCTTCCAATGACGTCATAAATCGCAGGGTCATTCTTGTCCAATGTGCTGCGCTTCTCCACGATATCAAGCGAAGACAAGAAAATCACGCTGTCAAGGGAGCTGCCTATGCCAGAAAAGTTTTAAAAGAATATCCCTTTGATCCTGGCGAAATTGAGGACATTTGTCTGGCCATTCGAAACCATGAAGCCTTCAATGATATTGTAAAATCAAACACTTTACAGGGTTCTCTGGTTTCCGACTGCCTTTATGATGCCGACAAATTTCGGTGGGGGCCTGACAATTTTAGCGATACCGTGTGGAAAATGGTGACGTTTTTTAAAATTCCTATTGTGAAATTTATGGAACTTTATCCCGGTGGAATGGAAAAAATTGCTAAAATAAAGCCCACATTTCGCACGGGGACCGGGAAAAAATACGGTCCCCAATTTATTGATATAGGACTTGCCATCGGTGAAGAGCTGTTTGATTTTATTAATATCGAGTTTGCAGATTTGTTATAGGCCGCTGGTTTCTGAGATTTGTCCGATGAAAACAGTATCTCCAAATACTGATAACTCAAGCACGACAGTTTTGCTGCGTATCACATTCATTATTTCGACAATTGTAACGATGTTCATATTCAGCGAAAACATCGAAGCCGTTGAAAAAGATTTTCCTTTTTATCCGGGTGAGAAACTGACCTTTCAGCTAAAATGGACCCTTGTACCGGCCGGAGAAGGCATTTTGGAAATCCTCCCTATAGAAACCATAAATGGTGTTAAAGCATATCACTTTGTTTTGACGGCCAGATCCAATTCATTTGTGGATTTATTTTATAAAGTTCGAGATCGGATAGATGCTTATACAGACATTGAAATGACCCACACAATCCTGTATAAAAAAAAACAGCGAGAAGGGAAAACCCAAAGAGATGTGGTTGTACATTTCAATTGGAATAAAAACAAAGCTCGATATTCTAATATGAAAAAGGTCCGAGAGCCGATTGACGTACTCGAAGGATCTTTCGATCCATTATCTGCTTTTTATTACACCCGTCTGTTTGATCTCAAAGAACAATTAACCATTGAACGCCCGGTAACGGATGGGAAAAAATGTATCATCGGTAAGGCATTGGTTATAAAAAAAGAAAAACTTAAATTGCCAATCGGCACATATGATACATTTCTTATAGAACCCGAAATAAAACATGTGGGCGTTGTATTTGAGAAAAGCAAAAATGCTAAAATCCAAATATGGGTTACCGCAGATAAACGGCGAATGCCCGTAAAAATAAAAAGTAAAGTCGTGGTTGGAAGCTTTGTGGGAGAACTTGTTTCGGCCACAGGTCTCGAAAAATAGAATGGTCACAATCCTATTTTCTGGATGGTAACTAACTCGAAGCTATCTCAAAAATTGAATTTTGGCTCAAGGTCAAGGCGGGACCGAGTTTCAACCCGCCCCAAAACATCACGGGATCTCCGACAGGCATACTTAAGTATGTCGAGGACTTGAAACCAGGGCCTAACACAGAGATTGGGGAAAAAGACTTTTTTGAGATAGCTTCTAAAGAAACTTTAAAAAATATAGCGATGACAAAAATACTCTTAATCGGCCATAAGAAGGATGATCTCATTGCTGTTAGCAACGTATTGAGCAATTTGGTTACTGACTGTCAGGTGGTAAAGGCCCCATCCGGTCCTCAAGGCTTGGAAAAAGCAAAGGAAGAGTCACCCGATGCGATTATACTCGATATTGAAATGCCGGAAATGGACGACTATGAATTCTGTAACCTACTGAAATCTGATGAAAAGACTGAACACATTCCGATCATTATGATTGCGGGTGTCGCGTCGGATTCCTCAAGTCTTACTAAGGGGTTAGAGGCCGGAGCCGATGTTATTCTGAAAAAACCCTTCAACCAAGCCGAATTGTCTGCCCAGATCAATATGGCATTTCGAATCAGTGAAGCGGAAAAAGAGAAGATCATACTTAAAGAAAAGCTTCAACGGTCCCGGAAGATGGAGGAAATTGGAACTTTGGCGGCTGGTATTGCACACGAATTAAACAACGTGCTTTTTCCGATCATCGGATACTCTGAGATATCTATGTACAACCTGCCCGAAGACAGCGGGATCAAAGGCAACCTTGAGAAAATACTCGAAGCGGCGGATCGCGCGAAATACCTCGTTCAACAGATTTCCGACTTAAAGTCATCAGGACGATCAGAATAAAAGTAATTGAATTTAATAATGGTGTTTGAACCGTATACCGCGAGATCATTTCTAGAAGTGGTTTCACCCCCCCCTCAGGCCCAATTCCTGTGTTGGACCGAGGGATTTAATACTCGAAATATTAAATATATTCCTGCGTTTGAATCCCTCGTTCCGCCTTGACTTTGAACCTGATTGAAGGTTTTGAAACCACTTCTAAATAGTATTATCTTTTCTAATATTCCCGCTATAAGGCGTATCAGGAAGTTTTATCTTCAAAATCACACAAATCATAAAGGGGACATGTGGCGCAGCCGGGCTTTCTCGCTTTGCACACCGCTCTTCCAAAGTAAATCAGTTGTAAACAAAAGTCATTCCACTCATTTTTGGGAATGATTTTCATCAGATCAAACTCGATCTTTACGGGATCATGGTTCTCTGTGAGACCGAGTCTTTTCGAAATCCTTGCGACATGGGTGTCCACGACAATTCCCGGAATACCAAACGCCATGCCAAGAACCACATTGGCGGTTTTGCGTCCCACCCCGGGAAGTGTAACCAACTCATCCAATGTCTGCGGCACGGTGCCGTTGTATTTTTCAATGAGACGTGCCGCGCATTTTTTGATATTTTTGGTTTTGTTGCGAAAAAAACCTGTGGGTCGAATCAGTTTTTCAATGGTCTCAATGGATGCGTGGGCAAAATTCTCGGGAGTTTTCAGTTTGTTGAATAAATCTTTTGTTACGCTGTTGACCTGTTTGTCCGTACACTGAGCGGACAGTATGGTTGCCACAAGCAATTCAAAAGGGTTTCTGTAACGTAACCGGGTCTTGACATTCGGAAAGGTGGCTTTCAGTATTTTACGGATTATAGTAATTTGGTCTTTATTTTTTTTCAGCATGTTTTTTTTCATTATCGACTTTTTGGGAAATATTTGCTTAATTCTCAAAAGTCCTGGTTTATTAAATGGAGATATTGAGTCGCCAACTGATAATAAAATCTAAAATGTCTGGAACTCGAATATAAGTGAGCCTAAAGAAAAAACAGTGGCCAATCATTTAATAGCAAACGCTTAAACGCAACATTATATATTTAAAAGATGAATTATCTTAACCGTTGTTTTTTCTTAAGGCTCACTAACATGCTCAAACAGCCAGACCTTTTACATTTTATCACCAGTTGGCTTTTTAATTTATTGAAAAAATAATTGCCTGCGTTTAAAACGTCAGACGTATTTTGTATTTATTTTTGAATTTTCGTATATCATGAATTTATCTTCAAGAAAAGTGTGCGCTTTGGGCCTGTGTTCTGGCGGTCTCGACAGTATGCTGTCCGCGCTGATCTTGCGAAAGCAGGGGATAACCGTTGAATGGGTAAGTTTTGAAACACCGTTCTTTTCATCTGAAAAGGCTTGGCGGGCATCGAGCCTTACCGGGATACCCTTGTTGGTCAGGAATATCACTCCGGTTTATCTAAAGATGCTGAAAAATCCTCGTTGCGGTTATGGAAAGTACATGAACCCTTGCATGGACTGTCATGCGTTAATGTTCCGGCTGGCCGGTGAAATAATGAAAAAAAATAGGTTGGATTTTCTTTTCAGCGGCGAGGTGCTCGGACAGCGCCCCATGTCCCAAAATAAACAGTCTCTTCGTTATGTGGAAAAACAGTCCGGTTTCGACGGCTACATACTGCGCCCTTTGAGTGCAAAACTGCTGCCCGTAACCATCCCCGAAGAACACGGGTGGGTAAACCGGGAGCTGTTGCTGGACATTTCAGGAAGATCTCGGAAATCCCAGATAAAACTTGCTGAAGAATTCGGAATTACGAGCTATCCTTCTCCTGCGGGCGGCTGCCTATTAACAGACAAAAGCTATTCGTCTCGGCTAAAGGATCTTTTTGACCACCAGGATTCCTATACGGAAGAAGAGCTTCATCTTCTAAAACATGGGCGACATCTTCGCCTGAACAAAAACACTAAAATAATCGTTGGTCGAACCCAGAAGGATAATAAAAAGATAAAAAAATATTATGACCCGTCTGTGGATACCCTAATTAAAGTAAAAAATTTTCCAGGCCCCACCGTTCTCATGCCCACCGGCGGCGTCAAAGAAATGATGATTTTGGCGGCGTCAATATGTGCCGGCTACAGTAAGGCTCCGGATGCCGAACCTGTTGAAGTTGGTGCGTCAACCCCTATAGGATATGAAACATTTACGGTCATCCCTATCCCACCGACCGATATCAGGCATTTTTTAATATAGCTCCTGGCTCGGATGACACTCGGTCCCGAGAGGCTCATTTGTACGTCTAAGATCCCGGAATTGAATTTGCTCCGAGTTGACCGCAGGCAGCGGAAATATCCTGGCCTTTGCTGTAACGTATGATAGCTGTATAGTTGTTTTTATTGAGGATTTCTTTAAAGTTAAGAATTGCAGATTCTTCAGGCCGGTTAAACTCGCTCCCTTCATATTCATTAAAGGGAATAAGATTTATTTTTGCACGTATGGGTCTCAGCAACTTAACCAGACGGTTTGCATCTTTTATTGAGTCGTTTATTCCCTTTATAAGAATATATTCGAAAGTGATTCTGCGGCGGGGCAATAACGGATATCCGGCACATGCATCCAGCAGTTTTTCCAGAGGATATTTTCGGTTTATCGGCATCAGCATATTACGGGTCTTGTTATCCGTAGCGTTTAAAGATATTGCCAGATTTACGGATGTATCCCGTCCCAGGTTAGAAATTTTAGGAACCAGACCCGCTGTAGACAGGGTCAGCCTGCGGTTTGAAAATCCAAGTCCGTAATTGCCATCTGTAATGGTATTGATGGCGCTGACCACGTTGCGGTAATTTGCCAGCGGTTCACCCATTCCCATAAGCACAATGTTGGTAAGACGCTTTGAAGCGTCAAGACAATTTAAAACGTCACGCACCTGGGCAATAATCTCGCCTCTTGTGAGATTTCGCACCCAGCCACCTCTGGCGGTCAGGCAAAATCGGCACCCCTGTGCGCAGCCTACCTGGGTTGATATGCAAAGCGTATAATGATCTTTTTCAGGAATCAGTACACTTTCGACATATTTCCCGTCGTCAAGTTTAAAAAGATATTTTTTGGAACCATCTTGTGATGTCTCGATTCGGGCTTTTTCGAGTCGGGCAATAGAAAAATGGCGTGAAAGGAGTTTTCTGATTTCTTTGCCCACATCGGTCATTGTATCGAACGTGTCTGTCTGGCGAAGATAGATCCACTTCAGGATCTGGGCAGCACGATAAGGCTCAAGCCCCTGGCTTTGGAGCCATAAAACAAGTTGGTCTTTTGAGAGCTCTTTAATGTCTGTTTTTTTTGACCTTGACATAATATTATTTTACTATTATTCTTAAAGATTTCAATGAAAACTTAACAGGTATTTTTATGTTTGACAACCTCAGCGACCGGCTTAATTCCGTATTTAAAAAGCTCAAAGGGCACGGCAAATTAAAAGAAACAAACATTGAAGAGGGATTAAAAGAAGTCAGGATGGCTCTCCTTGAGGCGGATGTCCATTACAAGGTCGTAAAAAAATTTGTTGGAGATATCAAAAAACGGGCCCTGGGTCAGGAAGTTATGGCAAGCTTGACGCCCGGTCAGCAGGTTGTAAAAATAGTTGACCAAGAATTGACGGAACTTATGGGAGGCCGTCTCGAAGATTTGAACCTGTCGGGTTCTCATCCGATATCGGTCATGCTGGTGGGTTTACAAGGATCCGGCAAAACCACAACAGCCGGTAAACTTGCCGTTTATTTGAGAAAAAAGGGGAGAAAGCCTTACCTTGTTCCTGCGGATATTTATCGTCCGGCTGCCATTGATCAGTTAAACAAGCTGGGTGATCAGCTTGCCGTTCCTGTATTTCCCTCCAACCCGGAAAAGGATCCGGTTAAAATCTGCCAGGAAGCAAGGACTGCAGCACATAAAGAACTGTGTGATACGCTGCTGATAGACACCGCAGGACGGTTACATATCGACGAAGAGCTAATGACTGAGCTTTGCCGTATCAAGGATGCGGTAAAGCCGTCTGATATTCTCCTTGTGGCGGATGCCATGACAGGACAGGACGCTGTCAATATCGCCGAATCGTTTAATAATGCCCTTGATATTGGTGGTATTGTTCTCACAAAAATGGACGGTGATGCCCGCGGCGGAGCCGCGTTATCCATAAAATCGGTAACAGATAAACCCATAAAATTTATCGGCGTCGGTGAAAAGCTGAGCGACCTGGAACCTTTTCATCCGGATAGGATGTCCTCAAGGATACTCGGAATGGGTGATGTCCTTACCATGATCGAAAAGGCACAGGCCGTCGTTGACCAAAAGAAAGCGGTTGAACTCGAAAAAAGGCTAAGGAAAAACGAATTTACTTTAGAAGATTTTCGTGATCAGATGGTTCAGATAAGGAAAATGGGCTCTATAACCGAACTGATCCATATGATTCCCGGCATGGATAAAAATAAACATCTGAAAAATCTCGAGGTTGATGAAAATGAATTTATTAAGATAGAAGCAATCATAAATTCCATGACGCCTCAAGAACGACGGCAGCACACCTTAATAAAAGGGAGTCGTCGCAAAAGAATTGCCAAAGGAAGCGGAACTAGTGTACAGGACATAAATAATTTGCTTAAAAATTATACTCAGGTTTTGAAAATGATGAAAAAAATCAATAAGGGTGGGATGCGAGCAATCGGTCGGGGCATGCTGTCCTTTTGAAGGAGATCCAATATGTCAGTTAAAATCAGATTGGCCAGACACGGAGCAAAGAAAAAACCTTTTTATCGAATTGTTATTGCAGATGGTGAATCACCTCGGGACGGCAAATTCCTTGAAAATGTCGGAACATACAATCCGTTGGCAGATCCCGCACAGGTGTCTTTAAAGCAAGACCGGATTAAGTACTGGATCGATCAGGGGGCCATTCCAACAGACACGGTGAGAAGTCTTTTGAAAAAAGAAGGTTTTTTTGCGAGTTTCACATAGTATCTTTACCTTATTTCTCAACAGCCAACAAAGGAGATGGAGCTATGAAAGAGCTGATCGACTACATTGCCAGGGCGCTGGTTGATAATCCGGAGCAAGTTGAGGTCTCTGAGGTAGAGGGTAACCGGACTTCGGTATTAGAGCTTAAAGTGGCTAAAGAGGATCTGGGAAAGGTTATCGGAAAGCAGGGCCGGACGGCGAGGGCCATGCGTACCATATTGAGTGCCGCTTCTGCTAAATTAAAAAAGCGGTCGGTTCTTGAGATTTTAGAATAGTATTGTGGAAAAAAATGGGTTTGTTCCTGTTGGAAAGATCGTTGGTGCCCATGGTGTCAAAGGAAACATTAAGGTCTATTCCTACACTGAGTCCTTGTCCGTTTTCAATCCAGGCAGTTTGATCCTTTTAATCAATCCCAAAGGATTTGAAAAAAGCTATAAAATAAAATGGGTTAAACCTCACGGCCGGCTCACCCTTTTGTCACTGAAAGGTGTAGAGAACAGAAATACGGTTGAAACCCTTATCGGTTCCGTGTTTTTTATTGAAAGGGCCAGTCTTCCCGAACCCGGAGACGGATCATACTACTGGGTTGATATTATCGGGATTTCAGTTTTTACAGCCGATGATGAGTATATCGGCCTCGTTGAGTCGATTATACCCACGGGAAGCAACGACGTCTTTGTTGTAAGAAACCCGGATAAAGCTCATGATAGTGAAATTCTGATCCCTGCGATTGAGTCGGTAATTTTGGAAATCGATCTTGAGCGTAAAACAATGCGGGTGGATTTACCGGAAGGATTATGAAACCTATGAATTTCATCGTCCTGACTATTTTCCCGGAAATGTTTAATTCTTTTTGGGAACATGGGATTATTAAACGGGCGATCGGTCGAAACAAAATTTTGGCATCGGCCGTCAATATCAGAGATTTTGCAGAAGGGAAACACCGTACGACCGATGACAGGCCCTACGGCGGGGGCTGCGGAATGGTTATGAAGCCTGAACCGCTGGCCGGTGCTATCCGGGCTGCTACAAAGAAGGCCCCTTTGGCCAAAAGGATTCTGCTGACACCTCAGGGACGGCCTTTTGATCAGGGCATGGCTCAGGAATTATCATCATTAAATGGAATTATTTTGGTTTGCGGTCGCTATGAGGGGGTGGATGAGCGTATTTGTCATAATTTGATCGATGATGAAATTTCCATCGGTGATTATGTCCTGACAGGGGGTGAACTGGCAGCCATGGTTATTATTGATGCGGTGGCCAGACTGATTCCCGGTGTGCTTGGCGGCAAGGACTCTGCGGAAAAAGATTCGTTCTCAGGAAGTGTTCTAAAATATGCGCAATATACAAGGCCCAGAACATTTGAAGGTGTCGATGTTCCGGAAGTTCTGCTGTCGGGCAATCACAAAGAAATTGAAAAATCGAGGCTTGAATCATCCCTGATACGAACGTTTCTGAAAAAGCCGGATTTGCTTGAAAACAAAAGCTTGAGCATAGAGGAGATAAACATTCTGAAAAAGTGGTGCCACAATATTGAAAAACTCATACATGATCAATCTATACGTGGCCCTGGCGCATTATCCGGTGGTCAATAAAAACGGTGATATTATAACATCCGCCGTAACTAATCTGGATTTGCACGACATATCAAGGGTCGTAAAAACATACGGGGTACGATCATTTTATGTGACAACACCCCTTGAGGATCAGAAAGCACTCATTAAAAAAATTGTATCGCACTGGGTAGAAGGAACCGGATCAACATATAATCCTAAACGTCGAGAAGCCCTGGAACTGATTAAAATAAAAAATTCCCTGGATGAGGTAAAAGAACATATCCGTAAACATGGAGGAAATTCTCCGAAAACGGTGGTCACCAGCGCCAGACACCGCCCAGGCAACTTAAGCTTTGGGAAGTTTCGGAACATGCTGAAAGATGGCAGTCTTTTTCTGTTGATATTTGGTACCGCCTGGGGATTCCCCGAAAAATTTATTGCAGAGGCAGATTACGTACTAAATCCGGTTATGGGCAATACGGATTACAACCACCTTTCCGTAAGGTCTGCCGCGGCCATTATTCTGGATAGGCTGTTTGGGAGAAACGAGTAACATCACCAGGGGATTTTATACAACTTTTTGTTTAAAACGGCACAAAAAAAAGAAAAATCCTATACAATCCAGTCAAAATAGGGTATAGGCGCTTCTTTAAACTGTTTTGACAATTTTTTTGTTCATTTTAGGTTAAACTTGAATTTATTAGAATCATTAGATTAATTCAATATGCTTTTGGCTTGCTCAAGATAGGTGATTATTATGGAAATAATTAGACAGTTAGAAAGAGAGATGATGCGGCTGGATATTCCTGCTTTTGCCGCCGGAGATACAGTAAAAGTTTATGTTAAAATAAAGGAAGGCGAAAAAGAGCGTATTCAGGCGTTTCAGGGCGTAGTAATCAGCAAACGTGGAAGCGGTAGCGGCGCTACGTTTACTGTCAGGAAGGTTTCATACGGGATAGGGGTTGAGCGTATTTTTCCTCTACATTCTCCTGCCATCGACAAAATTGAAGTCATTACTCGCGGGCGGGTACGTCGTTCAAAAATCTATTACTTGCGCAAGCTAAGGGGCAAGGCGGCGAGGATAAGAGAACGTCGCATCAACTAGTATCCATCCCGAATTTTTCATGAAAATTTTCGAGATGCCTTTTTAAAATGTGATCCCATGGGACCAGACCTGTGGTTATTCGAAAAAAAAGCCATTGAAAAAGGCTTTTTAAAAATTGCAGGCATAGATGAAGCCGGTCGGGGACCGCTGGCTGGCCCGGTTGTTTCTGCAGCCGTTGTACTCCCCTCTTCTTTTCAGGTTCCCGGAATCTCTGATTCAAAGAGATTAACACCCAAAAAACGAGATTATTTCTACGAAAAAATTTACGAGCTTGCCGTTTCCATCGGAATAGGAATCGTTGATCCACCGGAAATAGATCGCGTTAATATCCTTCAAGCATCCCTTATGTCTATGGCCATGGCGGCTGAAAATCTCACCCCTCAACCGGATTGTTTGCTTATCGACGGTATCTTTACGGTTTCGTCAGCCCTGCCACAAGAGCCCATACCCAAAGGTGACGGATTAAGCATTTCCATTGCCGCTGCATCTATCGTTGCCAAGGTTACCCGGGACCGGTTGATGGAGAAGTACCACCTGTATTACCCGCAATTTGGATTTTCCAGACACAAAGGATACCCGACCAAAGCCCACAAAGCGGCGATCAGAAAATACGGTTGCTGCCCCATCCACAGACGAAGCTTCAAGGGGGTTAGGGAGCACCTGTGAAGGGTATTTCAGGAGAATGTCCATGGTTATTAATTTTACTTCTATAGGGACGGTACATACGGATGAACGCAAGCTACCGCGACATTGGACCGTTTCCGATGTGGAAGGCACGTTGGAGATCTTGTCTGAGTATACCGAGGGTCTTTCGGATATTCGTGTCGGCCAGCGAATCGTGGTGCTGTTTCATTTTCATAAGAGTCCGCCTTTTATACCCCAATTATTGAAACAGACACCGCCCCACCGGGACAGGGCTTTGGGCGTGTTCAGCATTTGCTCGCCCCGACGCCCCAACGCTATCGGCCTTTCGGTACTGGAGGTCATATCAAAGGATGTCAACCGGATTCGGGTGCGGGGTTTGGATATGATCGACGGAACTCCCATTTTGGACATCAAGCCGCACATCGAGGATCAGGACAGCTGTCCAAGCTACCCGGGTCCGCGGCGTGAGGGAACACCCTGAGGGAGGAATTTTTTAAAATCATGTCAAATCTAAGAACCGGAAGACGAATTTACTATAATGTTTTTTCTTATGTGTATGATGGATTTATTCATCTGCATGCGCGTCGAGATGTTGGAGATACGCGGAACTTTCTGGTCGAGATGGCCAATCCGGAGAGGAAATCCAACCCGACGATTTTAGATGTCTGCTGCGGCACGGGAGCGGTTATCGTGGCGTTTGCCAATCGCTATCCCGAAGGCGTAACCGTCGGCTACGATTTTTCACGGGGAATGCTGCGTAAAGCGCAAAACAAAGAGACTTCCCGGAAAATCATCTTGATAGAGGGGGATGCAGCAACCCTCCCTTTTGCTGATGAGAGCTTTGATATCGTTACCTGCTCCCATGCGTTGTATGAACTGAAAAGACAAACCCGGCAGATTGCCTTGCAGGAAATGAAACGCGTCATTCGCTCCAACGGTTTGGTATTGCTCATGGAACACGAAGTGCCGCATCATCCCCTTATTAAGATCCTTTTCAATATCAGGATGATGACAATGGGATCTGCTGATGCCATGGAATTTGTTAAAGGGGGATTGGACCCGTTTCGACGGATATTTCCGGACGTCTCGCTGTACCATTCCCCGACCGGAAAAAGCAAACTCATTGTATGTCGAAAACATAGTTAAAACAGCAGCAGTCGAATTTTTTTCTTTTAGAGCCTCAAATAGAGCGGTTAAATTAAAAAAACACCTCAATCCACAGTTAATTAAAGGGGTGCGAGACATAGTTT
>Ga0180432_10003155_pt1 | contig 23846 bp, 28 predicted proteins | sample SS_ome_10_FD_132414 | JGI IMG/M metagenome (GOLD analysis project Ga0180432, IMG submission 132414) | Hypersaline lake sediment archaeal communities from the Salton Sea, California, USA - SS_1_MS_2 metaG | ecosystem: Environmental > Aquatic > Non-marine Saline and Alkaline > Hypersaline >... | reverse complement strand
GTTCGGTTCCCGTTTAGGGTAGGAGGTAGGTTCGGTTTCCAATTTGAATTGGAAAATGGCAGCGACCGGAATTGCACCGATGATCTTCGGGATATGAACCCGACGGGATACTACTTCCCCACGCTGCGTTAGTTGCTTATCGACTTCGAAGCGCCCGCACCAGATCCTGAGCCGTCAGGGGTTCGCCCTGGCCTTCCGTGACTGGTGTGGTTGCTGGTTTCTTCTTTGGTGGTGGCGTGGTCTGTCCTTCGAAACAGGATTCCCGATCGGCGATCAGGGCTTCCCGATCATCGGCCGATTCCGTGGCCAGAAGTGTCTTTCGGAAGGCGTCTGACACCTGTTCGGCTGTCAGTTTGGACGCTGCCAATTCTGATTCCACGGCCGCCGCGAATTCCAGCTGTCGCTTCTCCGCTTTCAGCTGGTCACGTTCCGCCGTAATGGCTTCCAGTTGTTCCGACTTGACCACCAACGCCTTCACGTCGTCCCGGCCTTCCACGATCTGTTCCAGTGTGAGTTCTTCTAGTTTCACGGTTTCACCTTCAGTGAAAGAATCGGAATCTGTGATGTCATCAGAAACGCCTTCCGTGGCGGACGCGTCGTCCGTGACTGATTCAAAAAAGCCTGACGTCGTGGCCGGATCTGCCACCAGATCCATCGAACGAACACCCGCGATGGATTCCACAACGGACTTCCCGCCCTTTCGGGCGATGTGCAAGCTGGCGTTGTGACTGAACCCGACGATGGATGGATTGTTCGTGGCGTCCCAGACGATCTGTTCCGCCGCTTCGTGTTTCGGGTTGAAATGAAAGTCCCCGAACACGCCCCGGCCTTCGATGAACCTGGCGGAACGAATGACGCCGATTCGGTCCCGAACCGATCGGGAATCCGTAGGCTTCGCGGGATGGTCCAGATTGACTGGTGTATTTTCGTAGTGCTGAACAGCCGCCTTCAGCGTGGAAGGCGGATAGCTGCGCCCGTTCCGTGATTCGAACCCGATCAGCTTCACGCCCCGGATCACGAACGATTCGGAATCCACCTGACAGGATGTATCCGCCAGGGATTCGACGATCGTTTCGCTGATTTGCTTGGGCGTCGTTTTTACCATTGGTCCCATGCCGTCTGGTTCAGAATTGCTTCGATGTTGCGAATACAATTCAGACCGTCAACAGCACAACAGCCGCCGCCGCATTGAATAGGTTCCGGCCCCGCCACGTTCCCCGCCCGTGGGGTTCCTTCCTGATCGTTTCCGCCCCGTTCACTGTTTCACCGCCGCTGTTTTTCGACGCCTGTGTGTTTTTAGTGTTATTACTGTCGAATCCGTGTCAGTACACACGCCCGGGGGCTTCGTCGGGGTCTTCGTCCTGTTTTGGGGCGTAGACCATTTCCACATCGAAGTCCGCCACAGACTGGATCTGTTCGGCCAGTCGATTCAGTCCCACCCATAACGGCATGTACCCGAACGGGGAATCTGTGAACGTCATGGCTTCGGTCAGGTCCGCCAGGTCTTTCTTCGGGCCGAACTGCCGAACCCATGTCATGTCGTCATTCAACACCGCTTCGAATCCGGGTCGCGTGGCTTTCAATAGAATCACAACAGCCCCCCCGTCAGAACCCCTACTGTGAAATCGAACCACTCCGGATCACTTCGGGCGAATCCAGCCGGGTCTTCGTACAACAGTTCCGCCCCCATCGACAGGATCTCCGTGGATCCGTTGTAGTGTTTCCCGGCATAGTAGGCGCTGTTCGCCGCGTCTTCGTGATCGCGAAGCCCTGTGTCCAGGTAGGTCTTCAGGAAGTCATCTTTCCGCCCGGTTTCCCACGCGTCGTAATTCGCGGAAGGAACAACGTGTCGCATCAACACCGGGGCTTCGTCCCCTACCCGATGCAACAGAAAGCCCTTGCATAACTCGTGGACTTCGTCCAGTTCTTCGATACTGTGGGCCGCTTCGTGAACCCACGTTGTGGCTGGGGCATACTCCCGCATGAATACGCCTTCCCCGCTTCGATGCCAGCTGCGGTTCTTCCCCGACTTCCGCGCTTTGACATGATAGCCGCCCGCCGTTGTTCCATGGTGGGGATTTGCTGCGTGTTCCAGTGACGTGATCTCCGCCAGGAAGTCCGCCGCCCGTCCGCCGTGTTTTCCGATTGTTGCCTGTCGCCCCTTCCATTCGAACTGGACGCGATGGTCCGGCCGAATCGCTTCTATCAGCGCCTTCCGTTCTTCGTTCGTCTGGTCTGTGAACACGATGGCGTCTTCCCGGAACGAGGATCGTAGTTCTTTCAGGCGTTCGTGATTCGGTGGGATTTTCCGCCGCTCTTTTCGTAGTTCTTCCTGGCGTTTTCTGAAGTCGTCCCGGTCCAGTTTGTCATCGGGGACCGCGTCCAGAAACGCCTTCCGGATCTGTTCCGCCCGTCCGGCCTGTTCCTTCATCTTCTTCTGGACCAGATCCACCCGGTCCTTCGATATCGCCAGTTCGTCCTGTGGCTTCTTCACGGTACGCCGTTTCTTCAGTCGGTCCTTCAGGGGACGGGCCGCGATGCGCTGAAGAATGGCCTTTCGGTCTTCTTTCGGCTGGACAGAATCCGGGCCGCCATTCGCGTCTGGCGTGTTTTTCTTCGGCTTCACCGGCTGGACAGGTTGGACAATCTCCGGGGGCTTCTTCTTCCGTCGCTTCCGCTTCGGCCGTGGTAGCTCGAACCCGCTGGCCCGAATATCGGCGATCATCTGGCGCCGTTCGTCGATCACGAACTGGACTTCCTGACGTCGGGCGTTCCGTTTTTCCGCTGTTTCGTTCTTTAGTCGTTCCGTAGGAACCAGCCGTCCTTCCGGATCCACGAAGTCCAGCCAGTCCGGTTCCCTTCCCAGTTTCTTCTTCACTTCGTTGTACCGGCGTTTCCCCACGGCCAGCATTCGCCGCGATTCGTCCGCCTTCGAAAACCATTCATTGTAGACGGTAGGATCCGGGATGGCGTCCCCGTCCGCGTTCTGGAATTCCGCCGCCAGTTTCGGATCGTTTTTCACTTCGTCCGGCATCTTCATTACGGGGACATCAAAGCACCTGCAATTGGGTTCATCTGGCAACACGGGGAGCGTATCCACGTTCGGCTGTCGTCTTCGATCGTTGTAGTGAATCCGCCCATTCCGAATCGCATGATGGGGCCGCGTGTGTTCGTCCAGCGTGGCCAGAATCTGTGTTCCGACCATCAAATCCCCCAGGTCTTCGTACATTTCCCGTTGCATCGTGTTGGCGATCCTGAGCCCTTCTGTTCGCGCGATCCGTTTGGCCGATGCGCGGATGTTCCCGTCGATGTGTGGCAGGATCTCCCGCGCGATCTGGTCGACGTTCTGGCCTTCGCTGAAGGCGTCGGTCAGTTTCATGGCCGTGATTTCCGGTTCGATCAGCCGAGACAGTTTTTCGATGCGTTGTTCCCATGTCTGGCCCATGGTAGGACGTCGGACGATCTCCCTGACGCGTTCTTCGGATGGCGGGGGCCAGACGTGTTCCTGAACCCACGCTTCCCATTCTTCATCGTCCAGGCGTTTCCCCACGATCGGTCCGGTTCCGTCACCGATCAGGAATGTATTGTCCCCATCGCCCACGTCTTCCCCGACAAGTACCGTGGCCGGGTTCACCGCTCGGAACCACTTGCGCGGAAGTGTCCCCACCAGCACAGACACGGTTGCACGATGGGACCAACGGGCCAACCGCACGAAGGCCGTGTCCGCGATCCGGGACAGCCGGTTCGGCAGTTGAGCCAGTTCGTCCGAGATGCCCTGGGGATTTCGTTTCCCCATCACCTGTCGAATCGTGCGTCCCACCTGGGCGGACATCAGTTCCGCGATCGTTTCCACACGAAGAACGCGTTCGATCTGTAGGTGAGTGAACCGCGTGGCCAGTCGTCGATTGATCATTCTTCGGCTTCGCTATCATCGGTCTCTTCGTCGTCCCCGTCCTGCCCATCATCTGACAGGAAGTCTGTAGGCAACACGCCCGGAACCACGCCGCCACGATCATCGTGGGCGTCGATGTTGCTTTGTTCGCGTTCGTAGTCGTACCCGCTTTCGGCTGATGCCGTCTGTATCGACAGTTTTCCGGATTGAATATCGATCGCGTGTTGCTCTGCCAACTGTTTTCCGTCTTTCGATTTCAGGTCCGGCCCCTGAATGTCAACACGCGTGGCCGCGATGTCTTCTTCTGTAATCCGCCCGGATTCCTTCGCATAGTCCAGAACCCGATCGATGACTTCACGGTCATGGTCGACTTCGTGGGCCTGCAATCGTTCGAAGTTCCGACACACCGGGCCTTCCGCCACTTCCGCCGCCGCTCGGCTGGTGTCGTCCGTCTTCGCGCTGAACATCGATTCAGACATCACCAGACGCGCCGCGATGGTCCGAAGTTCCGCCTGAAGGGATGCCACATACTTCGCTGGATCAATCCCCATGGCAGGGAATTCGTAGTCGATATTTCCGGACGCGTTCACAATCGCCCCGGGGACGAACTGCTGATATAGGGGCGTCTTGTCGCCGTCGTCTGGTTTCGTGGTGGCGTCTTTCGACTGTTTGGCCTGCCATGCCTGAACCGTGGCCCCGGACGTCTTCAGGAACTTCCGAACCATCCCGATCGCCGTCTGAATCTCCGTCACCGTGGAACCGTTCCGTAGAATCTTCAGGGCTCGACTGAGATTGTGGCGCACCGCCCAGAAGATCGGGGTTCCGCGTTTCGCTTCAGACGTCCCCCGCTTCCTGTGTTGAATTTCCCCCGCGTCGATCGATTCCCCGTTCACGAAGTAGGCCAGAATTGTCTCGTGATCGCCCGGGTCGGTTTCGATGCCGAACGAATAGTGGCCCAGATTCGCCCGCTGATACTTCTTCGGCGTGGCGATCGCGCTCGGTTCCACGTACCGCACCAACAGGACACCTTCTTCCCCTTCGAAGAATCGAAGAAAGGCTTCCCCGTCGCGATCTTCGCGCAGGACGGTTTCCTGTTGTCGGCTGGGCCACTTATTGGCTTCCTTGAAGTCATCCAGAACGGACTGGACTTTCTGGCGCTGTTCTTTCGACGCGCTGCCTTCTTCGCGATCAACCACCGTGTAGGTGTGGCCGGTTCCGATGATGTAACTGATTCGGTTTTCGTGTCCGTTGATCGCGAACGGGTTTTCTTTCGCGAAATGCCGACACACCCGCCGAATCTGTGTGAGTCCGGTTTCGTCGATGTAGGGCGTGGAACTTTCCAGTAGATTCAGCGAACCGCCGCCGTCACCGGATCCCACGGGTTCCCAGATCTGGCCGTCAGGGCCCAGGAAGGGCTCCATCGGATCGGCTGTGGTTACGCCTTCCAGAAAGGAACCGAGTTGATTCGCCACGGCATGTGTCGCCGCTACCAGTTGTACGATTTCGTTCGTTGCTTGCATCATGCCATTTCCACCAAAGAAGAACCCATTCCATCGTCTCGAATTTCGCCGCCCTGTAGTTCGATCAGAATCCGGATCGCCATTTCCATCGCGTCCGGCCCGTCGTCATGTACTCCGCTGATTTCTTTCATCGAAAATGACCGACACTGATCGATCAGAAGCCGATTGTGGTGTGTGTCCCGAAGTCGGACTTTTCGCCGCGCGAAGTATGGGCCCAGCCGCCCGATTCTCAGTTTCTTATTGATCCGATTGTCGATCGTGTGAATCGGCAACGGCATCAGGTCACGTTCTTCGATCTGTCGTTCGTATTCCCCGACCAGCAATTCCTGAAACTGATTCGTTTCGATGCCGAACGCGTGGAGATGATGGCGATACTTCAACGCGTGATCGATGCCGTCTTCCACGATCCGTTCCGTGGGGCGTCGATCGATAGACGAATCCACCCACAACTTCCCATCTTTCACCCCGACGAACACAATGGCCGAATAATCCCCCCGCCGTCCGTCTTTCCCCTTCGATGGGTCCACGCCGATCGCGCCGAAATCGAATTCCGTGGGGAAGTCATCCGCCCACAAGTGTTCGCCCCAGTAGTCATCGGGCCATTCCGTCGATCCATGCCGCCCGGGGGCCTGTTGATACAGGGCTTCCCACCAATAGGCGTCCATCGCCCGCCGCTTCTGTTCCAGAACATCCAGCGGGAACCGCGCGGGCCACAGCGCTTCCCCTTCCGCGCGTCCGAGCCAATCATCGGCTTCGGCGATCGCCGGAAGGCGTATTCGATTCACTGGGGGGCCTTCTCCGGAAGCCGCCGCCGCCAGCGTCTTTCCGCTTAGGTCGTCATTATGCCAGCGCGTTTGCATCAGGATCGTCAGGCCGCCCGGTTCCACACGCGTCAGGGCCGTTGTTTGCATCCAGTCCCACAGCCCTTCCCGGATCGTGGGCGATAGCGCCTGTTCGGCGTTCTTGATCGTGTCGTCCAGAATCAACAGGTTCGCCCCGTAGCCCGTCAAGGCCCCGCCCGCACCAGCTGTGATCATGCCGCCGTCGTGCCCCGCTATGCCCCAGTCCGCCGCCGCCTTCCGCCACTTGTCCACCTGAACGCCCAAAATGTCACTGTGTTCCTGAACCAGATTCCGGGCCTTCTGTCCCCACGATCTGGCGAACTTCGTTTCGTAACTCGTCAGTATCGTTCTGTGATTCGGACGCGTGGCCGCCTGCCACGCCGGAAGGTATTTCGATATGTATTCCGACTTCCCGTGTCGTGGGGGCGCTTCGATCACAATAATTCGCGGGCCGAACCCCGCCAGGGCGCGTGTCACTTCGCGGTCTATCGCCATCAGGTGGGGCGCAGGAATCCACTGTCCGTCACTGATAGCCATGGCCATCAGCGCGGGCGTTGCGATTCGTGTTAGGTCCGCCACCATCATTCCGCTGGTGTCTCCACTGCTGGGCCTTCGATCGTTTTCATGGCCTTCTGGCGCAGAAATTCCAGATAGTCGGGATCCTGTTGCATCGATTGCAGCACTTCCGCCGTTGTCGATCCGTTCTGTGTGACCACTGTATTCTGAACGTGTGTCGCGCCACACCATTCAGGCGAATGCCGTTCCAGATAGCGTTCCAGAAGACGATCGGACTTGATGTATTCGACCACCTGTTCCCCGGTTTCCGGGTCCAGCAATGGTTCCCCCGTGGACGTGAATCGTTTTTTCGGTTCGCCGATCACCGCGCGTTTCCGAACTTCGGCTTCGATCAGTTCGACGCCTTCCGCGTGGGCCTGTTCGAACAGTTCCACATAAGCCGGGTTTTTCAGCCAGGTGTAGTGGAGTGTTCGCGAAATCCCTGTCACTTCGGCCGCCACGGTCTTGTTTAGACACTGCGTGTAGGCCTTCAGGAATGGCCGCGCTTTCGCTGACAGCCGCCCGGCCTTCTCGTTTTCGTTCGTTCCGTTGCTCATTATGCCGCCGTCCCTGAATAGTCCGATTTGACTGTCACTGATCCCGTGACGAAGGTTCTAACGTCCGTCGCGCTGTATTCCGCCTGAACGTCGAAATGCCAGGCACCCTGTGGAAGAAGAATCGATTCGGCCGGAAGGATAGTGACTTCCACCGACTGGAACCCCGTCGCTTCTTCGATACTGATATCTGTGGTCTTCGACAGTAACTGGTCCCCGCTGTTTCCTTTGATCCCGAACCGGATGGTGTTCCCCGTCAGATCCGGGACGACATCTTCCGTGTCCGAAGTGATCGTGAAGACGTGGCGGTCCCCCGCTTTGATCACCATGGAACCATCCGACGCCACAGCACCGCCCGACAGAAGGAACGTGACAGATCCGATCCGGTCTGTTCGGTCCTTAATGGCCGCGTGGCTGTCTTCCATTTCCATCGCGTCGTGAATGATGTACGGGCCAGCGTCGTCGGCGATCGTCCGGATTGATGCCCCGACCACGGTTCCACTGATCAGCGTCTCGAACACGAACTGGCCCGCGTGGGCGCCTGTCACGTCCCCGGTGTAATAGTTCCCGGATTCTGACAGTGTAACGGTTTCCAGTATCGCCAGCGTGTCCGCGTTTCGCACACGAACCGTGGCTGTGAGTCCCGTAGGCATCCCCGGGAATCTGATTTCTGTGTCGGCCATTGTTGTCGCCTTTATTCTAAGAAGAACAGGAACGCTGTGTTTTGATCGGTCCCATCGTTTGGATTCCCGCCGCCATCCGGGATCGACAGGGGATGGTCCAGGCACAGCGTGAAGTCTTCGTCCATGTTCACCTGGAAGTCTTCTGAATTGTGTTCCTGGCCTTCCAGAACGAACACCAGTGAATTCCCTGTCGTCCATCCTGCGCGGTTCACGACTTCCTGAACCAGTGACGTCACGTCCACAAGTGTCGGAACGCCCCCGGCCCGATCGCCTATCGTCACGCTGGCTGTCGTCAGGGTTCGGCCGCTCACATTGTTTGTGGTTTCCACCAGTGCCGCTGGTGCGTCGGCGTCGTCACACTTGATCAAACAGTCCCCCACTGCGTCACTTCCAGGCGTGAACATCAGCCTGGCCGATGTGACGGTTTCGCCCTGCTCCAAATAGACCACCTGGAACCATGCCGCGATCCATTCGTCTTCGTCGTCGATGTTCGAAGTTCCGCCCGGATCGCGCGTGACGGTCCCCCCGTCTGTTTCCCGTGCCAGGTCTGTTCCGGCCGCCGTGTAACATTCATCCTCAGCTGACACATCGTCATAGGTGTATTCGATGTAGATTTCGGCATACTCGTCTTCACTGTCCGCCTTGCCGATCGTAGCCGGTCCCGTCAGCGTCAGCAGGTAGTCACTAAAGTTGCCGCCGTCTTTCGGGATGCCCACATCGTCGAATTCCTGCGAATACCACCCGATACCGCTTCCAGTGACACTGTTGGGCGTCATCACCTGGCCGCTGTTCGTCGACAGTTCCAGTGTCGTCGTCTGATTCCCTTCAGCCGCCACGTAGTACCACAACTTCAGGTTCGTGATTCGTTCGTCTGTGCCCCCCGGAATCGAATCGAATTCGATCGTGTTGACCAGGGAACCGCCCGCGCCAGCGTAGATTCTTTCGCTGTTCGTGGGCGTGGTTGTGGGCGTGGACGGTTGAAGCACCTGGCCATCGACGTTCGTATAGGATCCATAGCTCCAGTCGTTCGTGGCCCCGTTTGCGTCCGGGTACAGATAGGCTGTCGTCGGCATCACCTACCCCCCTTCTTCGGCTTCTTCTTTCGTGGTGGGCGGTTTTTCCCCGGCCCTTCGTAGAGTTCATCCAGCCCCATCTTTTCCGCGCGTCGTTTGAAGTTCAGTTCGCGCCGATTGTGGCGTGTCTGATCCCCTTCCACTTCGTGACAGAAACGGTCTATTCCATCCGCGAACTCGGCCATGTGTTCCGATTCGTAACTGTCCTGTTGATACGCTCGCCAGTCTGTGATTCCCAGCGCGTCCAGTTCCTTCCGTAGTTTCCTGATCATCGTGGAACACCACTGACGGGGCGTTCCTTCCGGGGACGGGACACCGACCAGAATCAGACAATCCCCTGGAGTGATCCTGTAGGCCAACGCCAGACGGAACCCACGCCCGGACCAGTACCACATTGCCACATCGTCCCGCTGTAGATTCACCATCACACGGGAGACATGGGGCGCGTAATCTTCGCATTCTGTCAGCAACTGCTGGAAGTCCGCGTTCGCCTGTCCTGTTTTCGCGTTGTGCCACATCCTATCCGTCCTGCCCGATGATGAATCCTTCGTACACGCCTGAAGAAGTACAGATGAAGCCGAACACGTCCACCGCCCCCGCGTCTGTCGTCAGCGTGGGAACAGTTCCGCCGCCGCTCCAACTGATTCCGCTGAACCATGTCGGAACCCGGGATCCTGTCCCATCCTGAACCAAACGAAGAACGAACCGCTGTCCTACCGTCACGTTCGACAGGGCCAGTGTTCTGTTCCCGCCCATTGTGACCGTCTGGAAGTTCGAATTGCTAAGATCGAACGTGACCGTGGCCCCATCCGTGGCCGTATACATCAGATTGGAGACACCAGCCGCGCCCACCAGTGACGTCGCCGAGCCCCACGCGCCGCCTGTCTTCGGGCCGTAGATGTCGCTGGCCGCCGTGTCGATGTAGAAGTCCCCATCCGCACCTGTTCCGCCGCTCGGGGCACCAGAACCGCTCAACACTGTGGCACCGTCAGCACCGTCGGCACCATCCGCACCTGTTGGGCCAGTCGGCCCGATCATCGATGTGGCCGCTGGCCATGCTCCCGTGGCTTTTGGTCCGTAGACGTTGTTCGCCACGGCGTCGATGTAGAAGTCCCCATCCACACCGTCCCCATTGTCTGGGGCCACGATCCCGCTCAGTACAGTATTGCCATCAGCGCCGTCGGCACCATCAGCGCCGTCCGCCCCTTCCAGCGAATCCAGCCAGTCCGTGACGGTCCCCACGAAGCCCTGATCGACAGCAATTTCATAGGCGGAATCCCCATTCGTTCCGTTCGTGCCATCAACGCCCGCCAGGCTGTCCAGCCATTCTTCTTCCGTCCCGGAGAATCCCGCCGCGACCGCCAGTTCATAGGCCGAATTTCCGTCCGATCCACGCGGGATCGTGATTTCCAGATCGACGTTCGATGACGTTCCGACGTTCGTGATGATCACGGAACTTCCCGCCGCACCTGTGGTGACGCTACTGATCGTCCATGTGGCCGCCCCGTCCAGCCCATCCGCGCCATCGGCCCCATCACTTCCGTCGGCACCGTCGGCACCGACCAACGAAGCCAGCCACGCCGCTTCGTCACCCACGAACCCTTCCGCCACTGCGATATCGTAGGCTGAATCGCCATCGGCCCCTGTTTGCAGCTGGGCCGCTGTCTTCAGACTTCCATCTGAAATGTCCACCATGTGTGTCGCTATGAATCCCATTGCGGGTTGATCCTCTCACAACTGATGTATTGTCTGGCCGCTCGCCGATAACTGACCCCCAGACACACGAACCCGATGGCCGTGTGTATTGCCATCGCCGACGACTCCCCCGGGATGTACCACTGCAATGAATGCCAGGAAGTGACGTGGCCCACCACGGCGACCGCCCCGATGAAGATCAGGCCTAGACCGATTCGCGAGACGCTGGCGTTTGGCATCGCCCACATCACGAACGAACACAACATGAAACCTACCACGGTCATCATGGACGGTTCCCCCGGCTTCGCTGAATGGATCGCTTGTTCGTTTTCGAATAACACAGGCGGGCCTATCAACAGAATTGCCACCTGTAGACAGAACAGAACCATGGCCATTCCGTGGCGATAGATCATCTGGCCCGTTGTTTCCTGTCGATGTCCGAGCCCACCGATCCCCGCCAGAATGAATGACATAGCCGTTACGAACTTCATCGTGACGGCCCCGGGGATCACGCGCGTCAGCGAATCCACTCCTGCCAACCACCCGATACATACGACCAGGCCGGTTCCGGCTACTAAAGTGTGAAGCGTGTTCTTCATCAATCCCCAACCCCTGACGCCACCCGCCGTTCCTGTTCGGCCATGCGTTCCAGCCGAATCGATGTTCGTTCCATCACGTCGGCCGTGATTCGCATCGTCTGCGATGTGTCACGCAACACCTGAGCGCCACGGTTGAATTCTTCGTAGTCCGTTTTCGATCTGGCCAGTTCCGGCCTGACGATCACGAACCAGATCAGCAACAACGCCATCACGCCGAACGCGTAGGGCCCGTACCGATCGCCGAATTGAATAATGGGATTCATCCCTGAACTCTGATTCATGGTTTCTGTTCTTCCGTGAGTTGTGACCGAATCACCCACACCAGCACCGCCCACACTGCCTGGCGTAACCCCCAGTACAACAGCGGGGCCAGAAACCCGCTGGGGATCAGGCCTTCCTTCTCGCAATTCCGAAACGCTGAACGCGCTTCCAGTTCGACCAGTTCGTCCAGGGACACCCACCCCGCTTCGTCACCGCCGAACGGACGGAGTGTTGGAAGCCAGCCCGACGCTGTCAGATGGGCCACACACCGCCGCGCCGTGTCCCGGTGAATCGCTGGCGTGTCCGTTGATCGGATCGCGTCACTGACTCGGCGCATCAAAACCGGGTCCGAACAGATGACGTCCTCAGCTTCGCGGGATGTGATCGCGTGTTTCATGGTACGAATCTCACAGTGAAGTCGGGGCCGGTCAGATTGAACCGAACCGTTCGTCCGTTGTCCGTTACTCCCACACCATTCAGGGCGGTTCCGACTGTCAGGCCCCACTTCGTCAGTTTGACAGTAGCGGGGGGCTTGAAAACGACGTGTTCTGTGTCTTCCAGGACGATCGATCGCCGATCCCCGATCCACGATATCTGGATCCCCGCGTCTTCGATGTTCACCACGTCCCCGGCCATCAATTGCCGTAGTAGTTCCGGGACGATCACGGGCGTCTTCACGTCACGATCGAATAGACCGCCCACAGGGACGGCCGCCGCGTCTTCCTGTCGTCCCAGATGCAACGCCAGCGCTTCCAGCCCGGCCGCTACGGTGGGTTCCGCGTGAATCGTGGCCGTCACGCCCGGTTCGGATGTCGTGATCGCCTGATTGACCTGGTGGCGTTGCAGAAGCCACTCGAGAGTTCCCCGGGATTGATACCCCGTTAGCCTCGAGACTTCCCCCCCGTCTTCATTCAACACAACAAACGTGGGAATAGATGGGGCCGCCCGGATGCCGTATCCGCTGGGATAGCTCGAGTTCTCGAGAACATCCACGGCTTCTATGGCCGCCGACGCGTCCCCGATCAGATCCCCGGATTCCGCCTTCACACGCCGGCAGGGCGAACACGCGTCAGACGTCAACATCAGCACACGCGGAAGACGTGGCCCAGCTGTGGGGGCTTCTTCCGTGGACCATTCCACCACGACAGGGGGCGATGGGGGTAGTTCGATCAGGGGTTCTGGTTCGCCAGGGGGTTCGACAGTTTCCGCTTCGATCACCGGCTGGAATTCGATTTCGATGAAATCCCCGGTCTGTTTCTTTCCTGTCCCGTCACATTCTTCGCATCTGATGACCGTTCGACCGTCGCCGACTTCCCCCCGACCATCACAGGCGGGGCATGTGTCCGAGTCCGGCGCGTTCTCCGTCAGTCCGTGGGCGATAGCAATGGCCGAACGCGCGTGGTGATAACTGACATCGTCCCCACCGCTGGCCGTCGACAGAACCCACGCGAAAACCACGATAATCGCCACCACGATCAACAGATCCCCCCAACTGATCCGGCTGGGCTTCTGTTTGTTGTTTCTGGTCATCCGTTCCGCCTTGCTTTCAGTTGTTGCTTGACGCCTTCTGTGCCAAAGAACAGGACCGCCAGTTCCAGCAACACGACGCCTTCCCCGTCCCAGTCGAACGACGTGGCGTTCATCTTCAGGAACACACCGGCCGCGATCAGATACACGATCGTCTGAAGTAGCCGCCAGATGGGATGATCCGGGCTTCGCATACCATCACCGGATGGCTGTCCACAGCCGTTCGTTTCGTCGTTCATCCCAGCACCGAATGATCGAACCGCTGTTCCGGGAACCCTTTGAAGCGACTGTAGGCGATACACTCCGAACCCCGCAGATGATGCCGTTCAAAGTCTTCCAGCCGCACACGCAGGAATCCGGGGGGCCACGGGTCGCCTGTTTCCAGGTCTACTAAATGCCCGTGTGCTGAGCGCCCCCACTGGTTCTTGATGGCAATCCAATCGTACTTCTCAGAGTAGCCCCAGATCGACATCTGATGGGACCAGTTCCCCGATGGCCGATGGAAGCCACGTTCCCCGCCTTTCGCCTTCATCGTGTAGCCACAGTTCGAAGCGATCGTCAGGAAGTGATTGTTTGCCAGGCTGTCCATGACTTCGGACATCGTCGTCACCTGGGCCGTTGACTTGATCAGGAAGTCCGCCGCCGCTGGCATGTGTTCGCGGAACGTCTGGCCCTGTGCTGGCTTGTCATCGCCCCACGCGTCCACGTTCTTCTTCGTGTAGTTCGGGAGCCCGTCCGATATCGCCAGAACGCCATATTCCTTGTGTGCTTTCGCCTGCCAGCCCCCGATGGATCCGGGACCGCCGCGAAGTCTGTTCTTTCCGATCAACACACGGCCTGTGGCATAGTGGAACGCGCTGTGGATGTCCCGCCATTCTTCGCGGTCGCCCGCTTTGATGTCAGCACACATCGTGCCCTGGACCACGTCATCGGATGCCGCCGCCACACAGTTTCCCGTAGGCTGGGGCGTGCAATCCGGGTCCATGCCCGTGATCTCCCGCCACAGTTCCCACAGACGAACCGTGTCTGGCCGGGCCGTCGTGGCCCCCGCGATGAAGAACCGTTCGTGATCATCCGCCGCCTGGCTGGAATCCCAGTACCGAATGGCTTCTTCCAGGTTGAACCCGCATAGCTGCGCGCGATCCGCCGCGTTCCGTGGTTCCGGAACGTCGAACTTCTGACGTGGAATCCAGATCTTGGCCATGGGCTTCAGTCGCCCCCAGTCGTCAGTTCTTCACAGGCGTCCGCCAGCTTCACCCACACGGCCGCGTAGTCATCCCGATCCACGCCCGTTGTTTCGTAGTCCGCTGTTTCCCGTTTGACGATGTCACCCAACACGCCCGGAAGGTCGATAATCTGGTCCGCCTTCACCCATGCCTTCCGTAGCTGTGGGATGGATTCATCCCCGTTCGCCAGTGTGTCCGCGATCGCTCGGAACCATCCCGCATATCGGGCCGCCATGTCGTCCGGCTGGCCTTCCAGGGCGGTCTGAATCTCCACAGCCAGTTCGGACAGTTCATCTGGGGCGGGCGATGGGTCTGGCGTGGGTTGTTGCTTCTGAAACGTCAACGGAACCAACACGACCAGGGCGCACACTATCAGAATCGTTGTTCGCATGGCCGCTATTCCTCCAGGCCATCCAGCCCGTCTGATGTCCGTAATTGTATCCACTGGTTCAGCAATTCGACCGACCGCGCACACTTCCGGGCTCGGCTGTCGTCGATCAGTTCACGCCAGGCGGCATCCTTGTTGGCTTCCGCCATGCGTTCCTGTGTGGCCTTCGTGGTGAATCGGCTGATGAAACGCCTGAACCCGTCCGCCTTCGCTCCGTAGGCCGTCAACAGGCCCACCACCAACGCGATTCCCTGAACGATTGTCGTGGTGTCTAAGTCGATCATGCGATAGCCAGCCCTTTCTGGGCGAATCGAAACACTTCGTCGATCACAGGTTTCAGGGCATCCCGGGCCGGGCCTTCCACGAAGCCACGAACCCACGCCGGAACCGCTGCCAGCGTCGAAGCGACCGCCATGTCCAGCGTCACAGCCGCGTATCGGTCCCGTTCTTCGTCCGTCAGGCCATCCGCCGCGTCGACCAGAAACGGCCGGGCTTCCATTGGGATCTGGCCAGCGACCGCCATCACCGCCGAAGTCAGGATCTCCGCTTCGGTTTCTTCAGATACCCAGTCGCCCAGGATGTCGATTCGGTTGTTCAGAATGGGGACAATACGCCGAACCAGTTCTTCCTTCGTCATCGTCAGGCACTCCGTTTGTGGCGATCTTGTCACAATGTTGTCACAATAGTTGTCGCGTGGAGTGTGGCCCCGGCTGGTCAATTGTCAAGATGAAGGCCCGCGAACTGTCGAACAAACGTCGAATTCCGTCCCCGTCGATCCTGTAGGGTTTCACCCCCTCCCCCGTCGATCATCAGCGAAAACACTGGCGAATCCGTTTCGCCTGTCGACTTTCCAATTTGAATTGGAACTTCCGGTTTCGCTCCGGTTTACGGCCTTCAGCATGTCTTCACTGGGGTTGACCGCCTGTTCCGCAAACATCCAGGCTGGCTGCGCGCACCGATTCCCCAGTGAAAGGGGAACCGGCAAGCCGCAAGGCATCCGAGTGATGACCGCTTGACCTGCTCACAGCACATTCAAAACGCGGTAGTGGCTGTTGGCTATTCCTGCCGCGTCGATCGTTGGCCCGTGGCGGGAATCGTGAAGGTTCCACGGCGATCGATATTCTGGACTATTCAGGGCCGTCCGTGCCTTCCACGCTCGCAAACGTGTGTTGCCCGTCTGGTGGGCCTATGTCGGTTTCCAATTTGAATTGGAATCTCTGTTCATCGCGACCGTGTTAAACGAGCGCGCAGTTAAATAACAAGTTATCGGGATATGGTCAGCCGTGCTGCCACTTCGTAGACCTTGCTGATGATCTCGTAATTCGGTTTTTCTTCCGCGTCGATCATCTTGCAAATGTCCGCCATCCGAAACGTCAACGTGTCAATCACTGCAAGCATCTCACCGTCAATCGACTCCCGCCGCAGGCGTTCCGCTGTGTCGCTAATCAATCCCGGTACATCCCAGCAATCGGGGTTTCCCAGTCGATCCATCATTTCCGCGTAGCCTTCCGGCACGCTGTAGTGTTCATCGTTTTCGGCCTGCATCAACTCATGCTGACCTTGTTCGCTGTCCGTGTAATCCATCGCAATACCCGATAACAAAAAAATACACGCGGAGTTGCCGACCACGCGGAAAATGAACTCAACGTCACCGGCGGCAACCCGGTGATTTAAGCGTTCATTTGATTGACCGGATCGGGACTCGAACCCGCTGTGGGTAGGCCAAAATGCCACGGCTTAGCTATGCCTACCCTTTACCCAGATGCCCCCGTGGTGGCCCGGTCACTTGCCAGTCTCTCCCGGCTGTCACTCAATAGCTTGGGCCGGGAGTCGAACCCGACAACGTGATGCCCCTACTTCCGAAAGTCTACGCGAGTTTCGACCCCGCTCGCGGGCAACCTCTAAGATCGTCAATGGCATACGTTCCATGACCTAAGTGATCCCTCTACACATCCAAGCAAATGAACAATTGCGTCAACGGGAACGGCACATCCCGCCGACATGAAATAGATCGTCAACGGGTGCCGTCCCGTTACGCATAGCGTTCCGGCGACGGGGTGTCACTGTCCGTCAGTGACCTGTGCCCGTTGGTTTTGATTCGCTTTGACTCGGCGTAGTTCTATGGTGTACCACTTCAGACGGTTCCCCATTTTCATCAACTCAACTGCTAGATCGCGTTCGCAGTCCATCTCATCATGGCCACTAAGACGCAGCATTTCCGACGCGGCCCGCAACATTGCTGATATCGCAGAATCAAAACGGCTGTCGCCGGAACGCTTCGGATTTCCGCTACGCTCCACATCCGATTGCCGGTCATCCGCACCGGAACAATCGGATGCAACTGACGGGCATGGCATTATCTTCGGGTGCGGGCATTGGCACCGCTCACAGTAGTACGTTCCAACCATAGCTATCTCCTTTCAGTTGATCCGAAGCGTTATGCCGACAATCGAAGCATCAACGCGGCTCGAAGTTGCCAGCCCAAATACTCTGTGTACGCGGGTGGTATGGCCTCCCGCAATTCGTCTCGTGTCATCCAGTCGATCCCCATCGCTCGGCGAGCCTGATCAACGCCGCTGAAATTCCCGACGACGTGCATCATCTCGCCCGGTTGTGGCGGTCGTCCCATTTTCGTCGTTCGTTTGTCGTGGTCTCGGTGCTTCGGTGCTGTCACCTTAATCGACGATTCAAACAGTCTGTGGCGATACGTTCCCAGCCCGAACGAATACCCGCACAACACTATCGGATCAATCAATGGCGATCCTTCCACGTTCTCAATCACCCACGGTTTGGCCGGCATTGCTTGCCGTGTCGCTTCGATTAATTCGGGGTGTTTCTGTTTCATAATCTTCGCCGCGTTGCTGTACGCTTGGCACGGTGGGCTTGCGTGTATCGCATCAAACCGCCGGCCGTTTTTTTTCAGGTATTCAATCGCGTCCGCCTGAAAAAACTCAAACGGGTAATTCTTCTGCGGCTCAATATCCACGCCAACAACATCGAATCCTGCACGGTGGTAGCCCATCGCGGCACCTCCAGCTTTGCAGTACAGATCCAACAGCAGCGGCATAACAATATTTTGTACCGGAGTTGCCGGCACACCTTTCTGAAGTGGGAAGCCACACGCGGCAACCCGGTAAAAATGGGCGTTACTTCACCCCTTGTGCTTCAATGGTTTTGTAACTGTTCACGGCTTCCCCGATGTGGGCCACGGGGACCGCCGCCCCACGATGTCCGAGAAACCCATTGTTCCGTTCGATCACGCCCACCAAAGGGACCGCCGCCCGGCTGGTGTTGGACATCGCCCGATAGATCTTCTGAAATTCTTTGGGCGTCCACTTCAGTAGTTCTTCGGATGTCTTGTTGCATAACACCACCCATCCCCCCATGGCGTCGATCGCCGCGCTGATGGCTGGATCTTCGAACTGGACGGAGTAGTAGGCCCCGTACTGTCGAATTGCCTTCAGGACCGCGTCCCACGCCAACACCGCCGCGTCTTCCGTGGTGGTCTGAACCCCGGCCAGTTCCCGGATCAGCTGGATGGAAAGGAATTCTTTCGAATGCTGTCTGGCATAGACTCCGATGGCCCTGGCGAATTCCGGGGCCGTCACATCGGACAGGGCCAGATACCACACACGCCCACGTTCCCGCGTGGGGGGCTTCCATCCCGCCGCGTCGAATAATCCACACAACAGTTCCCAGAATTCCTGTTTCGTCATCAGGGCGCTGCAATCGTCCAGCACATCGCCCCAGGTGACGGATTCAGAACGGGACACTTCCGTAACTGTTATCGCCTGGCTGTCCATTGCTCGCTGTTCCTTTGAAGTAGCCTTCGTGTTGTGCCCGCATCACTGCCGACGTCCATTTCCGCATGATCTGTTTACCTTCCCGGTCCACAGTCCACCCCTTCTGGTCATAGAAGAACCAGAACTTGTGGGGGCACACGTCCGGCGCGTTCTCCGCACAGTAGGCCGCCACGTCTTCGATCCGAGGGGGAATGTCTGTGGCTGGGGGATCCATTTCGTCCGCCAGTTTTCTCAGCTTCTGAGCGCCCCGCCGTCTCTGTTTCATGTCCGTGACCGCTGACAGTTTCCGAATCGTCTTCGCGACCATGTCAATTCCGGCCTTCAGCGTGATCTGGTCCGCAATCGGAACCACGGGGATCACAGCATGTGGATCGGGCTTGTTTTTCGGGGCCTTCCGTGGCCCCTTCTCCGTCTTCGTGGCCTTCGTCGATGTGGCCGCTGGCTGTGTCTTCTTCGGGGCCTGTGGATTCTCCGCTGGCTTCCAGATCGGTTCGTCGGGTTCCGGGGCCGTGATCGTGGGCGTGGTGACAGGGTCCGCTTCCGGCTGTGTCAGATCTTCCCCGTTTCTGGCCCTGTGCCATGCCTTCATTTCGGCCACTGTGGCCCCGGTGTCTTCGGCCCATGTCAGGGCGTCTTCGCAGTCCGGCCAGTTCATGGCCGTGTAGTGATGTGTGAACGACACTTTCCAATTTGAATTGGAACTTCCGAACCGTTCCCAGACCGTCCGCCGTTGCCGGACCTGTTCCCCTGACAGCCCAACACGTCGGCCGAAGTCTTCATCCGTTCGGCCCCGCGAAAACTTCTCCGTCCACTTGCTGGCACATTCGCCCGTCGTCCAGTCGCTGTCCGACAGGGCCGCCCGGCATCGGGCGAACAGTTCTTCTTCGGTTTCTTCGGCCTGTTGTGTGATCTGTTCCGGCATCATGCCCGTGGTTCCCAGAAAAGTTCCGTTGTGGTGTTGGATGACAGATATAGGGGATGCTTCGGCTTCCCTGTTTTGTTGGTTCCCAGACAGTGAATCGGCCGCCCGATCACCTTGCAGATTTCGGCCTGCCGTTCGTCTGTGCAATGGTTCCCCCAGGCCGCTACGATCAGGTCAACGTGTTCGCCCCAGTAGGCCAGTGTTGAATTATTGGCTGGCCCTTCCGGGTCCGGGGCCGCTTGCATCACGCGCGGGTCCGTTGCTCGGAAGGCGTAGGCGTTCAACATGAACATTCCCGCGAACCCCCAGTCCTTCGCGAACTGAATACATCGCCGGACGGTGGGATCGTCCTGTGTTTCGTCCGCCGTGGATGGGTTCAGGCCCACGAACGCCACGAGGGGACGATTCACCGTCCCGCCCCATCGCCGCCACAGCGAATACCGCCACACGCGACAGGACGAAAACATCGCCCCGGATTCCTGAAGATCCCACTTCATTTCGTCCCCGTTTCGTCTTCGGGGGCCGTGGACCGAGAATCGTTTCCAAATAATCCCATCTGGCCAGGTAGTGGCTTCACGGGTTTCTGATCCGTCACTGTCGGGACAGGGGCGTCCGCTTCGTTCTTCCAGTGTGTCCTGTCTTTTGGTTCGCCGCGTCCCATGGTGTTTCCTTTCGTGTGTGTCAGATGCCCGTCTCTCCGGGCCGTCAAGCCTGTGCCTTTTGTTTTGATGGAATAGCATTCCGGCTTCCCCGCTTAACCTGTCTCCTACACCAGCGTTCGGCTCTGTTCCGCCGCGTCGTTCAGGATTCGCTGGATGTCGGCCGCGTAGTCGATCGCGTCATCTATCAACGTGTTGGGGATGTCCATCGATTCGACGACGACCGCGAACGCTGCCAGTTGTTCCCGAATCGGCTTCAGGGCTTCTTCCTGAGCTTTCAGGGCCGCTTCTTCTTCCGCCGCCTGGCGTTCGCGTTCCTGTTCCAGTTTCCGTTCTTCTTCTTCCCGCCGCTGGGCTTCTTCGGCTTCCAGTCGTTTCCGTTCTTCTTCTTCCCGGGCTTCTTCCTGCGCTTTCAGCCGGTCCAGTTCGTCCTGTTGTGCCTTCAGCTTCGCTTCCAGTTTCTCCCGTTCCTTCTGTTCCCGGGCTTCCTGTTCTTCGCGGGCCTTCTGTTCTTCCGCCTGGCGTTCTTCGAAGGCTTCGCGGGCCGCCTTCACCATTTCCCACTGGTCATCGTGGGGCACATCCAGCAATTCTTCCGCCGTGACGTTCCGGCCGTACTCCGTCAGCTTCCCGGCCACTTCTTCCGCCACCGCTCGGATCTTCTCCACGCGTTGCTGTTCCGCGTAGCTTTCGGTCTGGTGTTTCAACAGCGCTTCGAAGTCCGAGTCTGCCATAGATCCCAGAACCGCCAGGCTGGTTCCGTCCCCGGTCGTGTCCCCGCCCACGGCCGTCAGTTTGTCCACGCGATCCTGTAGACGGGCCGCCCGTTCCGCGTCCCTTTGGGCCTTCCGCCTGGCCTTCTCCGCGTCCACCTTATCCCGTTCGGCCTTCAGTCGGCCTTCGATCGGCGCTATGGCTTCCTTCAGCCGCCGCGCCTGTTTGTCGACCAGCTGGCCCCACTTCAACGCGTCTTCTTTTAATGCCTTGCGTGTCTTTTCCACCTTCACGCGTACCGCCTTCACGCGCTTGTGGGCTTCCGTGACTTTGGCCACGACGGCCGTATCGTCCACGTCCGTCACTTCCAGCCCCGCGAAGTCGTCCGCCATTGTTGCGATGGCTTCGTCCGTTTCCTTCACGAACACTTCCAACTGATCCACCACGCTAAGTGGCTGGACTGGCTGTTCGATGATCTCCGTGGTTTCTTCTGTTGCTGTTGCCACTGTGCCGTTCTCCCGTCCTGTGTGTGTGAAAAGAATTCCCGATCGATCAGCCGTGGGCCGACAATCGGAACCGTGATGGGACATCCGTTCCGTTCGTGTCTTCCGTTTCCTCGGGTTCCGTGGGGGTTTCACTGGCCCCCGGAACCGCCTTTCGCCCGATGATCGCGTTCAGTTCGCCGATCTGGCTGAGTTCGTGGCCCTGTGCCTGTGCCAGTTCTCGAATCGCCTTCGCGATCGTAACCAGTTTGTCGGCCATGGTCTGACTTCCCGCCCGCCGTTCACCCCGACGCGACAGGTAGGTTAGCCCGCAATCCTTCAGTAGATGGCGCAACTGGCCTTCACTGACTTTCACGCCACAGTCTGATTGCTTCACAATCGTTCCGATCTCCCGAATGTTCAACTGGTTGATCGTGTCGGCCTTCCCGATCAGAACCGCCCCCACTTTCACGGCTTCGGCCCGCGTTAGTTGTTTTCGTGTTCCTGCCATTTCTCCCGTCCTTCAGCAATAAGACAGCGCCACGATGGCGCGAATGGTCCAACACCCACCATGGATGTCGCGTTACTTCTTCAGGGCGTCCGCCGCCGTGTCCATCAGGCCGGTCAGTTCCGCCAGTTGCGAATTCGTCAGACTGCCCGCATCTTTCGCCATGGCCTGACTGGCCGCGTTTAGTTCTTCCACGGATGCCGCCGACAGAACCGCCGCCTTCAGTTCTTCGAATAGCCCGTCTGTGGCTTCGTCTTCCAACACCACGACTTCCGGGGCGTCGTCCGGTGTGGCGTCGATCTGTTCCGCCTGGTCTGGTGTCGTGGCCGGGGCTCGAAGTCGTCCCGCTACGGCCGCCGTTCGGCTGACAGGGGCCGGGATGGCCCGCCCGTTGCTGGCTGGTTCCGCCACGCGATCCGGGTTGTTTTCCAGAACTTCATCTTCCTGAGCCAGCGCCGCCTGAATCTGTAACTGATTCAACATCGGATCGATCGGCACCACACGACGGGCGAACGCGTTTCGATACAGGGTTTTGATACACTGTTCTTCGAACCAGTTCTTCCAGATGTTGTCGGCCTGCGCACACTTGCGAGCCTTCGCAATCGTGGACGCCTTCACCGTGTGAAAAACGGGGGGTTGTCCATCCTTGAAGAACACAGTGATATAACCACCACGGATGTCGGCTGGCGTCTTGAATTCCCGGTCCCCGAATGGGTCGAACTGGTGATGTGTTACCGTCTGTGTGGTCCCATCGAATTCGAATTCGTCCGTCGGATGAACCAGCGAATGGCTGATACGCTGGACGTTCGGGTGACGCAACATCAACGCCGCCAGCCCTTGCCACTGTGGCATGACCGTTACTTCTTCCCCGCTCCCCTTCATCTTCCGGGGGATCAGGGCAACGTGTTGCATGGAAGGCAACATCCCCAACGCCGCGCAAGTGTGGGCCGCCTTGAACTTCGATTCGTCGGAACACAGGGCCAGCGTGGGATGGTTCAACGCAATCAGAATCTGTTCGATGTAGAAGTCCGGATCGAACGACTTCCCCAGCGCCTTCCCGATGCGGTCCCGAATTTCGCCCTGACTAAGCCATGTTGATAGTGCGTTTGCCATGTTGTTCTTCTTTCCATTTCAAGTGGTGATCTGAAAGCCGCGACCGGGATTCGAACCCGGCTTTTCCTGACGTCCTGTCAGGCGTGTTCCCATACACATCACGGCAGATATCCCGTTTGGGGAGCCCGGACGGGATCACTCCGGGGGCAAGGTCAATCCTTCCGCTTCCGTGGACCTGACAGGCGTTCGTGGCCCTTGCGTTTCACTTCCCCGACACGTTCCGCGAACTTCACGACGTCTTCTTCCGTGACGTAACTGTCAGCGATCACGGAACGCTTCAACTTCTGGCCGTTCGGGAATTCCGCCACGGCCGCCCCGCGAAAACTGGCCAGAAGCCGATTGTGAATTTCGGACTTCTTCGCTTCTATTTCCTTGATCGTGGCGCCGAGTTCTTTGTACTGCCACCACAGGGCTTCGTGGCTGTCATCCAGTTCCACCGCGTCCGTTTCCGCGTTGAATCCATACAGCGCCCGAATCGCCCCGGCTGTTCCATCGTGGGACCATTCCGGATCGGGGGGCGTCCCTGCCAGAATCTGTTCCATCAGATTCTTCCCCGACTGGATCAGCTGTTCGATGATGTCTTCGTTTCGGCGTATTGAATACACACGCAACTTCGAACCATCGAACAAGACCGGAAAGTCCACGCGGTCCCATCCCATGACCGCCATCTGCCAGTGCCCTTGCAACAAATACACCGTTGGCACCTGATCCGTTCCGTCTTCTCCAAACGCGTCTTCGCTGTCCCCGTGGGCGTCGTACATCCGCCACGTCGTACACTTACATTCAACGCCCCATTCTTCATCGCTTCCGTGTTCGTGAGCGATGCCGTC
>Ga0180432_10003153_pt1 | contig 23862 bp, 20 predicted proteins | sample SS_ome_10_FD_132414 | JGI IMG/M metagenome (GOLD analysis project Ga0180432, IMG submission 132414) | Hypersaline lake sediment archaeal communities from the Salton Sea, California, USA - SS_1_MS_2 metaG | ecosystem: Environmental > Aquatic > Non-marine Saline and Alkaline > Hypersaline >... | reverse complement strand
TAATGCGTCATAATTCACACGACAGAATGAAAATAACACTACCGTAATAAAATACCACCCCTGGCCTCTCCGGTCAATAATTGATTCCAGCTATTTTGAGCGAAATTCAGAGTTAAATTGCATAATTGGAAGTAATAATTTTTTATAAGTGTATAACGAGCAGCCGTTATAACTGCGCACCATTATACCATTTGAGTATTTTCCGGTCAATAGCGGAATCCAGTTATTTTCTTTACATTAATTAATGAAATTCCACACCTTCGGTTATATATTACAAAAATCTCAAAAACTCACCAAACCGGATGAAAGCACCACCGCTCAATCGATTTATGAATCTCGCCGTAGCAGCACCTCAACCACGAATCCCCTCTTCTCCCGGCTGACACCGAACTCCGCGCCGATGAGGTCGGCGCGGTATTTCATGATCTTCAGACCCATTCCTTCCCCCGCAGCGTCTTCCCCGTAAGGCATTGTGCCGTCATCCTCTATTCTCACACTAAATTTTTTCGAATCACTGCGAAGTCGCACTGTTATATGCTTTGCACCGCCGTGCCGGATGGCGTTATTCAGCGATTCCTGAACGATGTGGTAGAGATGCGTTGCCACTCCTTTATCATCAATGAATATATCCCCCCGCTTCCGTATCTTTATCTTCACATCGAGAAAACGTGCGGTGCTCTCCACAAGCTCCTCAATGGCGGTCAAAAAGCCGTAGGGTTCCATGCCGACGGGATAGAGCCCCCGGGCGACGGTTCTGGTATGCTCAACCGAGTCGCCCACAACCTCAATCAGCTCATCAACCTCGGGAAAGGCGGGGCAGCCTTCATCCCTCAACTTTCGCTTCAGCGCTTCGGCGAGGAAGCCGACGTAAGAGAGCTTCTGGCCGAGATCGTCGTGCAGATCCTGCGCTATCCTGCGGCGCTCATTCTCGCTGATATTCACAATCTCCCGCTGTAGCTCGCGGAGATCGGTGATATCCACAAAACTCTCGAGCATGCCCAGCATCTCGCCGCTGCTCGATACAAAGGGAACCGCCTTTACCGCGCAGATACGGGATTCGCCTCCCTCGATGCTCCGGCGCTTTATCTCGTGCTCCCATGTGGTATCACCATTAACTATGGCCTTCAAGGGGCACTGCTCAGCTTCACAGGGCCGTATCTCCCATATCTGATGGCATTTTCTCCCCTGTACCGCATCCCCGGCAACGCCGAACATCCTGCGAAAGGCATCGTTCAGCCTTACCACGGTATAATCCCTGTCTATGAGCCACATCCCGATGGGCGTGGTGTTGAATATCTGGTCCAGCTCGGCGTATGCCTGATCCCGCTGATTCTCCATGAAAACGCGATCATCCACGTCATCGCATATCTCAACAATCTCTCCGGTGGGGAGGGGGAACACGGAGCATTCCCGCCAGTTGTATGTCCTTCGATCCCGATAAAGCGAGACGGGATGCAGCTCGCTCGTGCCGCTCCGGCAGACGCGCTGCAGCGTCTCGAAGATACCCGACTCCATCACCCCGGGGAGAATTTCAAGCACGCTTTTGCCGATTGCTTCCTCCCTCGAGATCTTGTTCATCTGCTCCGCCGTGCGGTTGAAATCGATAACGGTAAAATCCTCACCCCCGTTGACCGGCTGATAGATGATAACGCCGCTTTTCATATTCTCGAAGAGCTCGCGGAAGCGATGCTCGCTTTCCCGCAGCTTCTTCTCATACTGCATGCGATCGGTGATATCCCGGCCGATAACGGTAACCCTTATTACCCTGCCGTCGGAATCCCTGACGGGATAGATGTGGGTCTCGTTCCACATCCCCTCACGCAGATCCTCGAACTGAACCGGCTCGCCGGTAGCGAAGACGTGCTCCACCTTCTCCCGCCTGAATCGGGCGACCTCCTCAGGGAGGATATCGTAGCTCTTTGCGCCGATGAGCTCGTCCGCCTCCCTGCCGAATCTCTCCGCCATCGCTCTGTTCAGGTCGACGAAATCGCCATGCCGGTCAATCTGGAATATCGCGTCGGGGATAGCGTTCATGATAGAGCGGGCCTTCTCCTCACTCTCGCGGAGCCTCTCCTCGTAACGGATGCGATCGGTGATGTCGATATGTGTTCCGATAAAGCGGAGAGGATTCCCCTCCTCATCCTTCTCAACCACCTTCCCCCTGCTCAGTATCCACCGGTAATCACCGTTCTTTGCGCGCAGGCGAAACTCAATCTCGTAGGTGCCGATACCCCGTTCAACGGAATTATGCAGCTCCCGAATTACCCGTTTACGGTCATCGGGATGGATGAGATCGCTGAACACCGCAAAGGTCGCCGGAAACTCATAGGGCTCGTAGCCGAGCATGCTGTACCAGCGGGGGCTGTAGAAGACCTCACCGCTTGCAATATTCCGGTCCCACAGGCCGTCGCTCGTCGCCTCCATGGCGAGGGAGAGCCGCTCCTCGCTGATGCGAAGCCGCTCCTCGGCTTTTTTCCCCTCGGTGATATCAAAGATTATGCCGTCGATGTACTTGCATTTGCCGGTACTATCTGACACCGGCCTTCCGATCTCCCTGAAATATCGAATTTCACCGTACTTCGTTCTCAATCGATACTCGATCTCAAAGGGCCTGCTCTCTTTCATGGCGCTCTTCACCTCCTCTATGACGGCAGGCCTGTCATCGTCAACGATCAGGGGATCGATTGAGCAGACATCTCCGAAGGAGAGCTCGCTTTCGCTGTAGCCGGTCAGCTCGTGCAGCATGTCATTGTAGAACTGCATGGACTTCAGCCCATCAATGGTGATTCGGTAGACAATTCCCGGGATGTTCTCGGCCAGTGTCCGGTATGAGCGCTCACGCTCCCGAAGCGCCTCCTCGGCCCGCTTCCGCTCGGTGATATCTACCGCATAGGCGTATATCCTGTCAGTATTCCCCGCTCTGTCGCGGGTGCAGGTTACAGAGATGATGCAAAAGATACTGGAACCGCCCTTTCGTATAAATCGCTTCTCCATTGAGTAATGGTTTATGGCACCGCTGTTAAGCTTATTATAAAGATCAATATCTTTTTCGAGATCATCCGGATGGGTGATATCCCTCCAGTGTTTCTCCATGAGCTCTTCCCTCGAATAGCCGAACATATCGCAGAGATACTCATTGACCTCAATCCACTCACCCTCCGGCGTCTCAATTGCTATTCCCACCAAACCGAGCTCGAAGTACTTCCTGAAGCGCTCCTCGCTCTCGCGGAGCGCCTCCTCCGCACGTTTCCGCTCGGTGATATCCGAGAGCACTCCCCGCGACCCGGCAATCCTGCCATCCCTGATGACAGGACTCCCCAGGGCGCGCATCCACATGAATCCCCCCTCGCTGCTGAGCATGCGGAACTCGGTGGGCGTCGGTTCTCCGCCGTTCATGATGCGCTCGAAGCCTCCGGCGATAACCGGTACATCTTCCGTAAAGGTAAAATCGGCAAAGGATTTGCCGAGAACATCATGTCGTTGATAGCCGTACCTCTCGACTGTGGGACTCACGTAGGCTATTCTCCCCTGCTCGTCCAGCTCGTAGATGATGTCATTGACGTTCTCAACGAGCATGCGGTATTTCTCCTCTTTTACTTGTAGCTCTTCCTCAATGAGCTTTCTGCCGGTGATATCCCGGCTGCTCACGGTGAGCCCGACGATCTCAGTGCCGTCGTACACCGGACCGACACAGGTGGCAAAGTATCGGAGCATGTCATCGGGATTCCGATAGGCGCTGTCGAAGCTGCCCTGCTCACCGGTGCTGAGAACGTCCCGGAAGCACTCGCCCGCAACCTCCCGGTACTCCTCCATCGTGTGATCAAGATAGGATGTCCCGATGACCTCCTCTCTCTTCATATAAGGCAGGGGGCGATTGATAAAGATGATGTTGGCATCACGGTCGAGCAGCATAACATAGTCAGGCGAGTTCTCGGAAATGGCTCGCCAGCGGGCCTCGCTCTCCTTCAGCTTCTCTTCCGCCTCCTTCTGCGCCGTTATGTCGAAAATAATCCCGTCAATGTACCGAGGCTTTCCACCGGTAACGCTCACCGGCCTGCCGATGGATATCAGATGGCGGATCTCGCCATCTCTATTCCTGATCCGATACTCCGAACTGAAGGGCGCTCCCCTTTCAACGGCATCATCAACGGCCGCTACAACCTGCGGGCGATCCTCCGGAACGATAAGCGGATCGATGGAGCAGACCTCTCCGAAGGTCAGCTCATCCTCGCCGTAGCCGGTTATCTCCCTGACCATATCGTTGAAGAAGAGCATCCTATTCCCCCCCTCCTGATACGACCGGTACACGATGCCCGGGATGTTCTCGGCCAGTGTCCGGTAGGAGTGCTCGCTCTCCCGAAGCGCCAACTCGGTAAGTTTTCGATCGGTGACGTCGCGTCCCACCGCCTGATACTCACTCAACACTCCGCTCTCATCGAAGAGTGCGCGATTCGTCCACTGCTGCCACCGGATCTCGCCATCAGGTGAAATAATCCGATGTTCGTGTGTAATTATGGAATTCTCGGCATTTAGGGATGCGATGTTTTCATTGACATAGTCACGATCCTCATCAGTAATAAGCGGCATGAAAGTATTTCCAACTATTTCATCATATGCCTTCTGGAAATAACGCAGATAGGCTTCATTCACGAAGGTGACGGTTCCGTCGGGTTTAAAGCGGCAGATTAATTCTGTCTGATCATCAACGATGGCACGGTATCGCGCTTCGCTCTCCCGAAGCTTCTTTTCCAGATGGCTCCGGTGCAATGCCATCTCTATGGCGATGTAGATATCCTCGCCGGAAACCGGCTTTACCAGATAGCCGTAGGGGAGCGTATCCCGCGCCCGGAGTATCGTTCCATCGTCGGTATGAGCGGTGATGTAGATAACCGGAATGCCATACCTGCCGAGTATCATCTCGGCGGCATCGATTCCGTCCATCTCTCCGGAGAGGAGTATGTCCATGAGGATAATATCCGGCTGCAGCTCTTCAGCCTTTTCTATCGCTTCCTCACCCGAGGCGATGATGCAGGGCACCTCATACCCGTATTCCAGAAGATAATCCCTGATGGTATCGGCGATAATGATGTCGTCTTCGACAATGATTATTCGTGCTTTTTGCATAATCTATCCCTTATTATTATCAAGCGCAGCGAATCCGGGGAGAATGAGAGTCCTTAACCTGAAAACTGACCCGACAGGAATACGCTCACTTTCAGACAGGCTCCAAAGATGATGTTCCAACATGACATCATTATGTAATATAATAATAATTTTTATCAGTCAAAAAAAAATTTTTATGCTGAACGATTTATAGAGATGATAGAAGCACCCCACAATAAAAGTCTTGACGACTGTTAAAAAAAGTAATCCTGTAACCCTGTCTGAAAAATGCATTTTATTCATGCCGACCTATGCTTATCATACTATAGTGAACATGATAAAAAAAGGATTTATCGACACCCTCTCCCCGATACAGAAGATACTCCTGAGCTTCATTCTGCTCATCCTCGCGGGAACGGCGCTCCTGAAGCTCCCCTTCGCCACCCGGAGCGGGATATCGTTCGTTGACGCCCTCTTTACGTCCACCTCGGCGGTCTGTGTTACCGGTCTCATCGTCCTCGATACCGCGAAGGATTTCACCCTGGCAGGCCAGTTCATAATCCTCCTCCTCATTCAGCTCGGCGGGCTCGGCATCATGACCTTCTCGATTGCCATACTCTCCTTCATCGGCGCCGATCTCTCCATCAAATGGCGCTTCACCTTCGACTCCTTCTACGATGCCATGAAGAAATTGCCGATAAAGAGCCTCCTCAAAAAGATCATCGTCTACACGCTGATCATTGAAGCCTCCATCGCCATTGCGCTCTTCTCTCAATTCGCGGATCACTTTACCCTTCCCCGCGCCATCTGGCATTCCGTTTTCCATGCCGTTTCCGCATTCTGTAATGCGGGTTTTTCGACCTTCTCAAACAGCCTCATGGATTATCGGAGCAATTATATCGTTCAACTGGCAATCGGAATCGGCATCATCCTGGGGGGGCTGGGATTTCTCGTTCTCACGGAGCTGGCACAGGCGAAACGGAAGCGCATAAAGCTCTTCTTCGGTCAGTTCACGCTGCATACAAAATTCGTCCTGTTCATCACCGGCATCCTCATCATCATGGGAATCGGTGTCTTCCTCGTTCTGGAATGGCATTACAGCATTCGCGATCTCAGCATCGGTGAAAAGCTCTTCGCCGCTTTCTTTCAGTCCGTCACCTGCCGAACGGCGGGATTCAACACGGTGGACATCGGCTCTCTGCGATCCCCCACTCTCTTCGTGATGATGCTCCTGATGTTCATCGGAGGATCGCCCGGTTCCATTGCCGGCGGCATCAAGACAACGACCATGGGCGTCATCGCAAGCCTGATCTATTCAAAGTTCAGGGGGTCTCAGCAGATCGTTTTCTGGGGGAGATCGCTGAACTCCGATACCATTGAGCGGAGCACCAGCCTGATGATACTTGCCATTTTCTTCATAACCTTTTCCGCCTTTTTGCTATTGACAATAGACGTTTTTCATGTTAAAGATCCCTTTCTTGCTGTCCTCTTCGAGGTGACCTCGGCATTCGGCACGGTGGGCCTTTCGACGGGTATCACGTCGAGCATCTCGGATCCCGGCCGCGTTCTCATGTGCCTCGTTATGTACATCGGCAGACTGGGACCGCTGACGCTCATCATGGCGCTCACGGCCAGGAGGAAAAGGGTGAATATCGAATACCCGAAGGAGCATATCATGATAGGATAGCACGTTGCTATCCTGCAACGGAGACATTACGGAGAGAACTGCAAAGAGATAAAATATTACAGGAAAATGAATAACCGACTCGATTTTTATTTCAATGGCATAAACCAAGAAAAAGCACCATAACAGCGAAACGTATATCGAACAGAGCTCCTCATGATAAAACGATGTGAGCATGCGCCTCGGCGGCGCGTAGAAGGTACCGCATGAAAAAATATATCGTCATCGGACTCGGCAACTTCGGGTTCAATATCGCCACGATGCTGGAGGAGAACAACTGTGAAGTTCTCGGCATGGATAGCGACAAGGATGTTGTTCAGAAAGCAAAGGATTTCATCAGCCAGGCAATTGTGGGCGACGGTTCCGACAAGGAGGTGCTCGAATCGCTCTCGCTCAAGGATTTCGACGGGGCAATCATCAGCATCGGACAGGACATGTCGTCGAGCATTCTCATATCGCTCTATCTGAGGGAAATCGGCATTCCGAGAATTGTGGTGCGGTCAATCTCCGAGGATCACGGCAAGATTCTGAAAATGATAGGTGTCTCCGATATCGTTTTCCCCGAGCGGGATATCGCCATCCGTGTTGCCAACAAGCTCGCGCTCAAGAACGCCATCGACTACCTCCCCATCAGCGATGATTACGGCATCCTGGAGGTGACGCCGCCGAAAAGCTTCATCGGCAAGTCGCTGAAAGAGCTTGAGATCAGCACCCGCTTCGGCTGTCAGGTTATCGGTATTAAATATCAGGGGACGAACGGGGAGCTCGATGATCTTACGGGCAAAAACCTGAACGTCAAGATAGCCCCCACGGCGAACGACGTTATCGTCAAAAACTCAATCATGATTGTCATCGGGAAACATGAGGATATCGAGCGGATACAGTCATTGCATTGAAAAGGATTGTTTCCCCTCCCCGGGCGTATCGACGAGCAAACCGTTCTCGGGACCTCCGCCGGCCGCCGTCAGGCGGGTGCGCTCGATGACATAAGACGTTATCGGCACACTCCCTCCCGCAGGGGCCTCCTCACAGATATATCTCCATCCCCTCGCGCGCGATATTTATCTCAAGATCGACATTTTTTCGGGCTCCCATATTCAGATAGGCTTTCGCATTGGAGAGAACCCGCTCCAGCTTCTCATCGCTGTAATTCGGTTCATGATGCCAGAGAATGAGCTTCTTTACATTGAACTTCGTAACGATATCGATTGCAATTGAGGCGGAGGAGTGCCCCCAGTCAATTTTGTTCACCGACTCCTCGAAGGTATACTGTGTATCGAAAACGACCACATCGGCATCGATGAAGAAATCCCGATAGGTATCTATCTTATCAATCTCGTCGATATTGAACTCGCAATCACAGGTGAAGACAAAAGCCTTCCCGTCCTCCTCAAAGCGATATCCAAAGGACCCTCCCGGATGGCGCATCCGCTTGTTCGTAATCTTGATATCGTTCAGATAAAAATCCGATTCTTTCTCCAGAATAAAAAACTCCTTGGTTGCCAGCATCTGATCGAGGTTGACGGGGAAGTGCGTGAAAACCTGCTGATATTCGATGCGCTCGCGTATATCGTTCAGGGGAGAGTAGATATTGAAGCGGTTCCCCTCTACAAAGAAGGGCAGGAAGAAGGGAATGCCCTGAATGTGATCCCAGTGCGTATGGGTGAAGAGAACCGTCGCAATACCCTTCCCCTTTCCGAAATCACCCTTCATCAACTCGTAGCCCAGATTCTTTATGCCGGTTCCCGCGTCTATTATGATAAGCTCGTCATCCTTGGTGCGCACCTCGATGGAGGTCGTATTCCCGCCATAGGTGCCCCGAATGGAAGGGGGGAGTGAATCGATAAAGCGATCTATCGACTCCTCTGAGGAGATATCACCCGGCGTCGCCAGGCTCAACGCTCCTTTCAGTTTTTGCCGAATCTCCTGCTCGGATAGCGTCGTTGGTATGGAGCCCCGAACCCCCCACAGCTTTACTTTCATTAATGCTCCCTCGCGGTGTAGAATTCATCGGTAGCTCGTTACGGCTGCACAGTGCCGCTCCGAGCTCGCCGAGATGTGTTTCAGCACTTTACTAAACACTATATAAAACATTTTATCAACTATATTATTTCGTAAAGAAAAAAATAGCAATTTCGCTTCTCCGCTCCTGCGAACGGTATCAGAAGGAACCGAAGCGCGTCCCGAATGAATGTGATTGACAGAAAAACACAAATGGATAGTGTGCAAAACAAAATTGGTTCAGGACGGTAATGCATATGAAGTTCTCAGAACGTATTCTCTCGGTTAAACCATCGCCCACCCTCGCGGTCACCGCGCTGGCGAATTCACTGAAGGCACAGGGCATCGACGTTATCGGATTCGGCTCGGGCGAGCCTGATTTTGACACTCCCCGGTTCATCAAGGATGCCGCCATACGAGCCATTGAATCCGGGAAGACGAAGTACACACCCGCGGGAGGCATTCCGGAGCTCAAGGAAGCCATTGCGATGAAGTTCAAGCGGGACAACAATCTCGAATACAGCAACTCGGAGGTGACGGTCAACTGCGGCGGAAAGCACTCCTTCTATAATCTCATGCAGGTGCTGCTCAACGGGGGAGACGAGGTAATTATCCCCGCACCGTACTGGGTTTCCTATCCGCCCATGGTGCTCCTGGCGGGAGGGAATCCTGTCATCATCGATACGACCGACGAGAAGGGGTTCAAGATAACTCCCGATCAGCTCAACAGCGCCATTACCAAAAGGACGAGAGCGGTACTCATCAATTCGCCTTCGAATCCAACCGGAGCGACCTATACGAGAGCGGAGCTCGAAGCGCTCGCAGAAATTCTGGAGAAAAAGGATCTCCTCATTATCAGTGACGATATTTACGAATTCATCCTCTACGAGAACCGTTCCTTCTACAATCTGGCAATGCTCTCGGACAGTTTGAAGAGAAAAACCCTGGTGCTCAATGGCGTATCAAAAACCTATTCCATGACCGGATGGCGGATCGGCTATATTGCCGGCGACGAGGAGATAATCAAAAAGGTGGAGATACTGCAGAGCCAGTCCACCTCCAATCCCAGCTCGATTTCGCAGTGGGCTTCGGTTGCAGCATTAACCGGCGATCAGCGGATTGTCGATGATATGATCGATGCATTCGTACGGAGGAGAAAGCTCATCGTCGACGGGCTCAATGCCATACCGGGGATACAATGCATCAACCCGGAAGGATCATTCTACGCTTTCCCGAACGTACAGGATCTCTACCGGTCGAAGAGCTGGGAAAGCGTTGAGAAGAAATACGGAGCGGAAAACAGATCCGGCACCCTTGCCGCCTATCTTCTCGAGGAAGCGAATGTTGCCGTGGTGCCGGGCATCGGCTTCGGCAGCGACAATTACATCCGGCTGTCCTTCGCCACCTCGGACGAGAACATAACCGAGGGGATCAAACGAATAGCCGGAGCCGTCGAGAAGCTCCGGTAGGAAGCTCATCAGAAGTCCATATCCTGCCAGCCCCTCAAATAGTAGGTGTACAGCACCGGCGTGTTGAAGGTGTTGATCCGCGTATCGATCTTCGTGCAGTCATCGGGGAAATGCACCGCGCTCGCGAAGGTCTCCGGCGAAAAGAACCGGAAGTCAATATTCTCCCTCCGCATCTTCTTCCAGACACCGGCGTCCATCCGCAGATGCGATGCCATGTTAAAGCCCCATTCGCCGAATGAGGGGACGTACACCCGATAGGGTATCACGGAGGGGAATACCCTTTTCATGGTGTGATGAACGCACCAGAAGGCCTCACGGGCGAAGAGCGGAGAGGTTGACTGCGTAACGAAGATGCCGTCGCGACAGAGGGATCGATCAATCAACCGGTAGAACTCAACGGTGTAGAGCTTTGAAATCGTCTCGTCGTGCGGATCGGGGAAATCGGCAATGATGATGTTGTATCGCGTCCGGTTGCGGATGAGAAACTGATAGGCATCGTCAATAATGACCGTCACCCGCTTCTGTGACAGCGCGTCGCCATTAATGTTACGAAGGGACGGATTGTCGGTCGCCAGGCTGACGATCTCGGGATCGAGCTCAACGAGCACGACCCGCCGTATCCGCTCCGATTTCAGGAGCTCCCTGACGGCAAGGCCATCACCGCCACCGAGGACCAGCACCGACAGATCAGCATGCCTGCTGAGAGCAATCGCGGGGAACACGAGCATCTCATGATACCGGTACTCGTCCGAGGTTGAAAACTGAATTGAGCCGTCGAGATAGAGCCTGAAATCGCTCCCGCTTCTGGTCAGAACGATCTCCTGGAACCGGGACCGCTTCGAGAAGACAATATCATCATAGTAGAGCCGCCGCTGAAGCATCCGGTGCAGCTCCTCCGAATAGAAGGCGGCGCCGACGAGGAGCAGAATCACCGCGATGGGTGAGATGATATCGACCTTCCGCTTTCCCGGATAGGCAACGCCCCACACGATACCGAGCGCAACGCCCCCGTTGATGATCCCGATGAGAATGCTCGTCAGGAATCTCCCGACGAAGGGAAACAGGAGGAGCGGAAAGAGGAGCGAGCCGGCAAGCCCGCCGATATAATCCAGGGTCAGTACATTCGAAACTATCTCCCGGAGGGAGCCGTACCTCCGTAAAATTCTCATCATCAGCGGCACCTCCAGTCCCACCAGCATGCCGATGACGAGAAGGAAGAAGAGGTGCAGGAGATAAAATGAAAAATCGAATGAAAAGAGATACTGGAGAATCAGCACCGAGAAACCCCCGATCATGCTGAGCAGCACCTCAATGGTGACAAAGTTTCTGATAAGGTTCTTCTCGACAAATCGGGAGAAATAGGATCCGAGCCCCATCGAGCTCAGGAAAACGCCGATGGTTATCGAATACTGCTGTACCGGATTCCCGAAGAGATAGGTCGCGAGAGAGCCCAGAACCAGCTCGTAGATAATGCCACAGAGAGATATGACACAGATTGAAAAGAGGAGTATCCTCTGCTCGAAGAGGGGGAGATGCCTTTTCACTTCTGGGTTTCGGAGACCTCTTTTTCCGCGGGAGGAGGCGATACCTGGGTGTAGGTGCTCGGCGTGTTGATTACCGACGCCACAATAATTGATATGCCCAGGATTATCGCTCCGATGATTATCCCGAGGGAGGTATTCTGATCATCTTCAATCTCCTTCTTGATGGAGAAGGGGGTGAACAGCCGAACCAGTAAAAAGCCAAGTCCCATCATTACAATGCCGACCAGCGAATATACCGCTGTCTCGAATATGCCCATTGCCAATTTTTCCCAGTACATAGTTGCCTCCAGTATTAGTAATAATCATGTGCACGTAAAAACTCTTTTAACCTCCTCAAACCGATAGAGGTAAAAGAGTTTTCCCCCATTATCATTCGCCCGAAGCGACACGATGTCGCGTATACCGGCGTGCGCGGGATGTGTAAAAGAACGCTGACTGCTGCCGCGGTATCACTTCCCTGCTCTGAATCCCCGCGTGCCGGTGCTCCGATAAAAGTAGGGGCTGCCGACCCGAATGGACTTCCGCTTCTTCCGTTGCTCCCCGATATAGTACTCTCCCGCCCTGTCATATCCGATGGCGAAGACGGAGAGCGCCGAGACGCCTCCCAGAAGCAGAAGGGTTATCACTGCTGTTCGTAACATATCTTATACTCTCATATCACCCGTTTCTCTATCGTTACTCGCTATCTATTACCCGTTACCCGTCACCCGTTACCACTTAATTCTGTCCGTATCCTTCGAACTTCTAACGGTAAACAGCAAAAAAACCGATTACGCCGCTAATACGCGCTCATCTCAAAGGGCAGCTCATTATAGGTTTTCGACTTGTTCCTGTTCAGCGCATAGAGGATGAAGAAGATAATTACGATTATGATAAAATACCGGTAACTCTTAACATCCTTTTCCACGGCAACCGTGACGGAATCGATGTTTCTCCGGTTCTGGCTGTACAGCTCGAGATAGACGAAGTACCTCCCCGTATCGTCAAGAACGAAATCCTTCTCATCAGCGGTGTCGCTCTCATGCCAGTACCCGTCACTGTCATACCCCTCCTCATCCCAGAAATCACCGCTGAACACAAATGACTCCAGTGGATCTTCCAGCGCATCGATGTCGGCAAGTGTTTCCTGCAGCTTTACCGGAGGAATCGCGGTACCCGTAACCGCCTTCAGCCGCTCCTCCTTGATAAGCATGATCCGATAGGACTGCCACTCCAGATGAAAGTCCTGAACACGCTCATCGACACCGACGTGAATCGTATAGAGCGCATCCGCTCTGTCGAGCTCAACAGGGCCGCAGAGCGCCCGGCTGAGATATGCCCGGCCACCCTCCTCCTGTTTGAGCACGTTGTCAGTTACAACCCTCTTTTCCTTCTGCACATCCGGTACCATTTTACCGGCGCTGATCGCCCAGATAATATATGCGAGAGAGAAGAGAATACCTGACATATAGATCAGCGCTTTCCACCGATACCGCTTTCGCATCCGAACCGTATTCTGATAGGACTCAAGATAGTCCTCAGACCTGAATGCCTCGATGATCTCCTTATGCGAGATATGCTCGCCGCGGGTGATGGAGACCTCATCTTCATACTGCTCGATAGAGAAATTATACCCGTCCTTCTTGAACTCGTATATCTGTGCCGGCTCTCCGATCTCCGGCTTCCAGGGCAGCTCACCCTCAGCATGGACAATTCGCGCCACGTATCCCGTCTCCTCTCTGGATACCCGCTTGCCTTCAAAATCCAGGTAACCGCTCTCCGACTCGAGATCTATCGATTCGGGAAGATACTCCTCGTACGAGTATATCCTCCCCTCCTCCTCGACAAACCAGTGATTGACGCCGTCCGGGGTTACGGCGAGCCATTCATCCCAGGTGGCAACCTCATACTCTTCCTCTTCCTGATATCGTATTCTCCCGATTATCTCATACTCCTCTCCCCGGAGCTCCCCCTTGAGCCCCAGCCTGAAGACCGTGTTCTCCATATCGGCGACAAATATATCAGAGAAGTATTCATAGTACTCCCTGGTGTACTGATCATATTCCTTGCCACAGCTCAGGCAGCGCGCGATGGGAATGTATTCCTCGTCCTCGCCGCTCCCTTCAACGCGATGGGTTTTAACGATATCACCTCCGCAGGCCGAGCATTTCAGCGCTTTCATGCCACTCCCCTTTTCACTCCTCCTCGGTGCATCATGCCTCTATGATAATATCCTTTCTCAGAACGGGCTGCCCGATGAAAAACTCGATCTCCTCTTCAGAGAGCTCGATCGATACCCGTTTCCCGCTCCATATGCCATCGATATAGGTAATCGCAGCACCCGGCTCGACGTAGTGAAGGAGCTCGCCCTCGCCACCCTCAACGGTCGCCGCTCCCCGCTCCTTGACCATGATCTTTCTCTCACCGATGAGAATATTCTGACCGGCCCGAACGGCATCGAGGTTGTCGGGCACCGACAGGTTCTCTATCATCTCCGTATAGAGGGTATAGCTCCCCTCATCTTCGGTAAACCATGCCGGTTCATTATCGCAGATGAGAAACCACTCGTCATAGAATCCATCCTCGTACCGATAGCGCAATCTCCCGCGGGCGACAAAGGGCTTCCCCTGAATGGTTCCCCGAGAACCGATGCTGAGGAGCGATGGGAACTCCGCCAGAGCGGGATGCTTCCCCGAGGGATCGAGACCATCAACCGTCACCCGGTGATGCGTGCCGCAGTAGGGACAGACGAGCACCTTGCTGAATCTGTTGGTAATTTCGACAGGGGCGCCGCAGGATGAGCAGTTATACGATGGCATTGATTACTTCCTGAGAATAGAATATTCAATAAAAAGAATGTCACCAACGAATTAACACTCGGTTATTCGTGAAAAAGAAATTTGACAGGATTTACAGGATAACAGGGATTTAAAAATCCTGTTAATCATGTCAAAAAATTCTTTAAGGTCCCTATCGGGAGAAGTTTAAATAAAGCACAAAGTATATTTTAAGCCAGCTTCTTCCCGCAAGAAGGGCAGAATTTGGACCCCGGCGGAATCTTCGCCTTGCACTTCGGGCACACCATTTCCTGGAGATTCATGCCGCACTCCGGGCAGAACTTGGCAATTGCAGGAACCTTCGCCCCACAGCCGGGACAGGTCTTCGACAGGACGATCTCCTTGCCGCATTCCGAGCAGAATTTCGCATCCGCCTGATTCATCGCGCCGCAGTGGGGACACTTCACCTGAGCACCGGGCTCGACGCTCTTCATCATGCCGGGCATGATGTTCCCCATCTGGGCCCCCATGCCGAAGCCCATTCCCGCGCCCATCATACCCCCGGCACCATCTGAATCAGCCGCCTTCTCCATGGTGTCGAAGGTCCGCTTCATCTTATAGTCTTCATTTCCCATGATGTGGATTTCGGCCCTGTCCGCGAGGACCTTCTTCAGGCGCTGCACCGACTCATCCTCTTCCGGCACATTGATGGATTCGATGGCAAACCGCACCAGCTCCAGTCCGAAGCTGGCGAAATCCTCTGCTATCTTCGCCCGTCCCGCCAGTCCGATCTCATCGAGCTGTGTCGCTATCTCGAGGATGTTAATGCTCTGTTTGATCATGGTCTCCGAGATGAGATCCTGCAGCTTGGGAAGTATTATCTGATCGCGCAGCGCCGTACCGATAGCTTCGGTTGTGTACGCATTCCATGTGCCAATGGCCATCATCAGGAGCGATTTTGATTCCTGAATCCTGATTGAGTAGTTGCCAAAGGCTCGAACGGGAATGGCAATATCGTACTTGGGATCGAGGAGCTGAATCGGCTGCTTGGTCCCCCACTTGAGGTTGGGAATCTCCGACTTGTTGAGGAAATAAACCGTTGCGGGGAAGGGTGACGAGCCGCCAAAGGGGAGATTCACTATCTTCTCAAGGATCGGCACGTTGCCGGTTTTCAGGGTATATCGACCCGGACCGAAGCTGTCGAGCGCCCGTCCCTCACGGAAGAAGACCGCTTCCTGATGCTCCATAACAATGAGCTGTGCCCCCAGAGAAACCGCTCCCTCCTGGAATCGATAGATGATCTCGCCCTGTTTGTTATCCCACTGAACTACATCAATCAGCGCCATCTATATCACCTCCAGTATAACCGATTTTCTCTTATCGAAGGAACTCTCGAAATCAGCTATTTTCTTCTTCACCGCAGCGAGAGCATCGACCAGCTCCTCGAAGGATGAGAGCCGCTCCATGAGCGTCTCTATCTCATCGAGCATCAGCGTTAAGCTCCAGTCGAATGCGAGCAACCGCTCCTGGTCCTCGGCGGTAATTCGAACGCCTGAAAAAGACGAGGACCCGTAATCGGCATAGCGGCATTTCTTCATCACCCGCTCGAGGAGGAGATTGAGAGAATCCAGGTCGGGGAGCACCTTCTGTTCGCTCCGCTTGAGCGCTTCACTCATCGCGGCATCAACGGACTTCTTGAATCTCACGAACCGCTCGGCCATAAAGCTTCTGACGATACTGTCAGCATCGTACAGCTCGGTCTGCTCGACGTATCCCCTGAAGCCGGGGATCTTCATCATCAGATTATCGAGAAAATCCCGACCTCCCTCGAGCTTCTTTTTGATATCATCAATATCCGGCTCCATAGAGACCCCCTGTTTTTTATGTGATGATAACACGCCTGTCAGGAACAGAATAACGCTTGACTCGGCAGTATACTATCAATTCTTTACAAACGTCAAGATAATATTAGCATGAAGGTGCGACGGTCAGGGGAATATACCTCTTGAGGATATGCTGTATTAAATATCAGTAATAATCTTCCCCGAATCATCCGGCGTGATGATCCGCGACTGCTGAATCGGTTCGCCTTCGGGCTCATTGATCGCCTTCTGAATCTGCAACGTCATATTTAAATAATAGGTCTGCGTCGCGAGAAACTCCTTTATGAGCTGATTCTCTGAGATCTTTTCATTGAGCTCCTGGAGTTTCTGCTTCTCGTCAACTTCGATGACCGTACCCGCTTTCTCCTTCCGGTACATCTCGTCACTGAACTGTATATACTCTTCGAGGAGACTCTTCGCTTCCTCATCCTCCTCAAGCTTCTTCGATATCTCCCTATACCGTTTATAGATATCCGTCCCCTGTAGCATCAATCCAAGCTCATTGGCTATTTTCAATATCTCTTCCATAGCGTGCTCCTCTATACTCTCAAAAACTTCTCGGAAATCAGACGTACGCTTTCATCCTTATACACTGATATGCCGATGCCTGCACATCTTTCCGATGCTGCTCGAACGCTCATTTTGCAACCCGCGGCCTCTTTTGCAAGGATTTTTTATAATGGGAACCATCACGCTGAAAATATCCTCGTCTGCCGACTGGAAATAAACTTATCTCTCCCGGAGGGAGCGCTCCGCCATTATAAAAGAACCGGATAAATTAATCATCCCTTCCCCGCTTTTTATTTGACATGATTGTCAATTCAATTATATGTTTCTATAATGTTACGAACCTGCAGAAACTCCCCCGTGTGTTTTCGCAGGTATCGGGAAAAGAGGCAACGCTCCCTTTCCCTCGTAGTTTTGCGCAGAAGAGCGATACCTCCGTGTATCGCAACGACGCTTATGTAGTAAGCAGACACGTCACCTATCATAACCGCGGAGGAACTGATGGCAGACATCAAGGAATTCATCGAAGATGAGAATAAAATCGGAACGGTGATCGGGGAAGATATCGAATTCAAAGGGAAACTCACCTTTAAAGAATCCCTCAAGATAAAAGGTTCCTTTGAGGGGAGAATCGAAACTGACGGTCATCTCATTATCGGTCGCGAAGCAGTTGTCAATGCCGATGTCACGGCGAACGTCGTTACAGTTGACGGCACCATAAACGGAAAGATAAAGGCACGGGAGCTCATCGAGCTCTTCGGCAGGAGCAGAACGATGGGTGATCTTATAACGCCTGACCTCTCTATCGAGAAAAATTCGGTATTCAACGGAACCTGCATCATGAGCGACGGAAAGAAGAGCGGGTGATACCCGCTCCGAAGATTTGAACTGCTATGAATGGAATCCTCATAAGAACAGCCCATCTGCCCCCCGGAACAGGGAAAGCAAGAGTCGTTTTGCAGTGGGGAATTCTGTTCTTTTTACTGCTCGTAACGCTGCCGGTCTATGCCGGGCAGGAGAAGAAATCCTATCTCGTGATGATGGGAGCAGGATTCTTTTACGGCCAGACTTATGCGATTCCCGAAGAGAGCTCCGATGAGAAATGGGAGGGGGGCGATGGATACGGCGGCGGCCTGATCTTCGAGCGTATACTCACCCGCCGATTCGGTATACATTCGGGTATATGGTTCGGCCAGTTTACCATGAAGATCACATCGGATGATGAAGACGGCTCCTCCTCAATGGAAACCCGGAGCGTTCTCTTCACCCTTCCCTTCTATCTCCTCCTTCGATTGAACGGGAGGAGCTTCGGAGCGGACCTCATGGCAGGCATTAACTTCTCGTATATCAGTGAAACCTATCTCTACGAGGGCTCGCGGGGAGAGGGACGCTCGACAAATGCCCGCTCCTTTATCAATACCTATCAGTTCGGCGTCGGGGGCGGCATACGATTACGATACCGGATAACGAGATTCATCGATATCTTCATCGCCGGCATCGGCGAGCGCTATCTGACGAGCTACGTCTCGCAGGATGAAAACAGTCCGCGATCCCTCCTCAATTTCAAGCTTCAGTCGGGCGTTCTCATGCGGGTGTGGTGATACGGTAAAAATATCAAAATTGCGATCGTGCAGCACCCGGGCACAGAGACAAGAGTTGAGAAACGGGAATCTCCCGGTTTAAGCTCATAGGGACTTTCGCGGTGAATCTCTACAGCAGGAATTATATAATGAACCGTCCGAAAACGGGAAAATCATGAAGCGCTGGAATGTCTACATCAGCCGCCTGCTCCCGAAGCCGGCAATCGACCTCCTTGCCGATCAGTGCGATGTCTCGGTGAATCCCGATGATCGCGTTCTCTCGAAGGAGGAGCTGATCGATCAGGTACGGGGACGCGATGCGGTTCTCTGCCTCCTCACCGATACCATAGACGCGGCGGTGCTGACAGCCTCCCCGTCTGCTCAGATTTACGCCAACTATGCCGTCGGTTTCGATAACATAGATGTCGCTGCCGCCACCCGATCGGGAATTCTCGTTTCCAATACTCCCGGTGTGCTCACCGAGGCGACGGCCGACATGGCCTGGGCGCTCCTCTTTGCCGCGGCGCGAAGGGTAGTCGAAGCGGATCGCTATACCCGTGAGGGAAAGTTCACCGGCTGGGGACCCCTCCTCTTTCTCGGGCAGGATATTTCCGGCAGGACGCTGGGCATCATCGGCGCGGGGCGCATCGGTCTTTCCGTCGCACGGAAGGCCTCCGGATTCGACATGAAGGTGCTCTACACGGACATCGAGCCGAACAACGACTTCGAAAAGCATACCGGCGCATCCTATGCGGATCTCGAGACAGTGCTGCAAGAATCGGATTTCATCTCGATCCATGTGCCGCTGACACACGCAACGAAGCACCTCATCGGCGCCCGGGAGCTCTCGATGATGAAGGAGACAGCCATTCTTATAAACACCTCGCGGGGACCGGTTGTCGATGAAGGAGCGCTCATCGAGGCCTTAAAGGAGCGTCAGATAGGAGGAGCCGGGCTCGACGTCTACGAAAATGAGCCCCGCATCGAGCCGGGCCTCATTGAGCTGGAGAACGCCGTGCTCGCTCCGCATATTGCCAGCGCCACCGTTGAGACCCGCACCAGGATGGCGCTCATGGCTGCGGAGAATATTCTCGCGGCGATGCGGGGGGAGCTGCCGCCCAACTGCATCAATCCCGAGGCGCTCAAGCACAAAAAGAAATAGCAAGCGCTCAGCGAAAGAATTCGACAGGATTACAGGATAAGAAGGGTGGATTATGAAATCCGGCGATGTTACAATACTGTTCCAACTGCTTTATAAATTTTTACGATGAACAGATATTTAAGGAACCTCTGAAAAATATGATTTTTGAGATACTTCTCAATAAATTGCATAGTGATAGGGCATTTCGATATTCTCGCTCGCTCCGCCGCAAATACCACATCGTGTGCTTGGCGGCTCCGGCGGTCATCCTGACCGCCTGCTCGCTGAGGATATCGAAATGCCCTATAATCGTTATTTCAGTACTATATCATTCATTTTATTTATGATTTGATAAATGAGCACTTCAGATTTATTATATTTTTCATAGAGAGAGAATCGAAACCAAATGAAAAAACGTACTATTGACTACTCTCGTGTAAAAGGCAAAAATATCTCAATGAGGCGGCTCCTTGACATCCGTGTCATCGCCGGCCGAAGCTTATTTGCGCCTCCTGCGCAGCTTCGGCATTCGAACATCGTGTTCAGCACATTAGTGCGTCAGTGCATGGCACAGGCATTATACGTGAATCATCAAACACAGAGGAGAGCGAGTGCCACGTGGCTCCAATGAAATTGGAGACACGTCCCCTCGATATTTTGCCAAAATATAACAAAACGAAATTAATCATGATATTTGCAGAGGTTCCTTAATAATAAAATCATTTCTCCAATAAAAAAGGGGGTGACTGACGTCACCCCCTCGCTGATTCATGGATTATACGATTCTGCTTATCCGAGCGCTTCCATGATCGCCGGTATCACCTCGAAGAGATCACCGACGATACCGTAGGTTGCCACGTTGAAAATGGGCGCCTCGGGGTCTTTGTTAATCGCGACAATACACTGCGCGCTCTTCATACCGGCCACGTGCTGAATGGCACCGGAGATGCCCGCTGCGATGTACAGCTTGGGAGCAACGGTTTTACCGGACTGTCCCACCTGCCGTGACGCATCGGTCCATCCCGAGTCAACAACAGGACGTGAGGCACCGTATTCGCCGCCGAGCTTCTTCGCCAGGCTGACGATAATATCGTTATACTTGTCCTTCTCCTTGGTTCCCCGTCCGCCGGACACGATAATAGCCGCCTGGGAGATATCCACGGCACCGACCATCGTCTCGACAACCTCTTTGATGGTTCGCTTGAGATCGCCTATTGATACGGAAACCGCGGTTACGGTACCAGCATCACCGGCCGGCTCCTTGTCGTAGGCGCCCTTCTCGAAGGTCACAACAAATTTATCGGTCTTGACCGTACGCTCTTCCTGAATCTTGCCGTTATAGGTGTTTCTCGTGAAGACGACGGTTCCGTCACGGACCTCCGCCTTATTGCAGTTCGAGACAATACCGGCTCCGATTTCCATCGCCAGCTTGGCAGCAAAGTCAACGCCATCATAGCTGTGGGCGATTATCACACCCGTTACATCCTGTCCCTCGACGAGCGCCTTCACCGCCTGCGCGTATCCCTCTGCGGTATACTGCTCGAGGTTCGGATCGACCACCGAGAGGACTTCCGGGACATATTTCGCCACTTCATTCGCAACACTATCATCCTTGTACAGTGCGGCTGCAGCGGGTGTTGCACCCAGTCCGGACGCTATCTCCTTCACCGCCTTGCAGAGCTCCATGGTAGCCTCACTGACAACACCGTCTCTCTGATCAACAACTGCGAGTATTCTTGCCATGGTTTACCTCCCCTATAACACCTTTGCTTCGTTCTTCAATTTATCAACGAGAGTCTTGGCCGCTGTTGCCGGATCCCCCTCGATTATCTCTGCCTTATGCTCCGAAACCGGAAAGAACATCTTGAGGAAACTGGTTTTGGAACCTGCTTCACCAACTTCGGAAAGGCCGAGATCGGCAGCTTTTTTAAGATCCAATCTCTTCTTCTTCGCCTTCATGATACCCGGCAGGGTTGGATAACGCGGCTGGTTGATGCCTGACTGAATGGACAGCACCCCCGGAAGGGCCATCTCCATCACCTCATTCAATCCTCCCTCGAGCTCACGGTTGACGGTCATGGACTTCTTGTCATCGGCGACCTCGATCTTGACGACATTGGTGCAGTGCGGCAATCCCATCATGCTCGCGAGCATAACGCCCGTGACGGCGGACTGATCGTCCTCAGCCTGCACACCGGTGAGGACGAGATCAACCTCACCCAGCTCAGCAATTGCCTTATGCAGCGCCGAAGCGAGCACGAAGTTATCACCTGCAGAAATCTCGGGATCATTGATGTGAATTCCCCAGTCGGAACCCATCGCGAAGGCCTGTCGAATCTCTTTGGTGATTCTATCCGGGCCGGACGAGATTATAATGACCTCACCACCGTACTTCTCCTTGAGCTGTAATGCGGCTTCCACCGCATATTCATCAAAATCATTCATTTTAAAGGCAATCTGGGATTCATCAATCTTTTTGTCGTCAACAATCTTAAATTTTGATTCCATATCCGGAACCTCTTTGATGCAGACAACTATATTCATCGTTCCACTCCCCTTGTATTAAATTTAATACGATGCATTATTGTTAAAGTGAATAGATCCGCTCGGGGTGCCATGTTATTATCACACTCTTTTCTGTCAAGATTTATTAATACAGAAATTAATTCGCGAAAAGAGCGTCAGAGATCGAAAAATCTTGACAAATACCGTGCCAATCGGTAGCTTTTGAGCGCAAAGCCAGCTTAGCTCAGTCGGTAGAGCACTTCACTCGTAATGAAGATGTCGCCGGTTCGATTCCGGCAGCTGGCTCATTACTGTTGATTATTGCGGTAAAGTGCTTTATAAGGCTGTATGTTTCTGTACATACAGCTTTTTTATGACTAAAAATTAAGGTAAAATTGAAGGTGATATTGGCTTATGTTGTTATTTGTTTTTTTATGAAGAAAAATTTGGGCACAAATGGGCACAAGCACATTTATTGAATTTGAAACTACAATATTCTTTTTAGCATTAATTTATAACAGTTAAAAAGCTGTTAAATTTACTATTATCAAGTGTGGATTTAAATCCTCAAAGACAGAACCTCAATTATAATTAATAACTTCTTCTCAAGTAAATCAAGCATCACATCATCATACCTCGATACTCCAAAATCAATCATCGCCGATGCCCACCGCTGAAGGCAGATCTTCACATCATCCGACAGACAGTTGACATTAACCGTCCATCTCCCATATCGAGGATAGTTCCGTATCCTGATGAATCCCCTGTCGATAAGACGAAGGATAATTCTCTCTCGTGCATTCCCTTCAACACCGATCACTTCATTATCTTTATCATATTCCGCCTGAATCTCCTTTGAGGACAGCCCAAAAGCTTCAGGATTTTCTATTACCTTCAGGATGTGTTTTGTGTCCACAGCCATAAAAAGACCCTCTGGATTAATCCAGTATGCTGGAGCTTTGATGATTAAGTTTTTAAATACCGGTTCATATTGTTTCATAATAACTATCCGTTAATAATAAATCAGCAACCATAAGAAAACATCATTATATGGTGGTAATCCCTATCCCGCATCCATCACTACCAAATATTACCTTCTTTTTAGTGAACCGTACAGATGGCCTGTAGTATGAATAGTTAACATCGCCTTTCGGCTCTATCCAGATGGTTTTCAGTTCGGGGTAGTTGATGCAGCATCTGAATCCGTGCTCCTTTGAATAATCTCTTACCATTTCAATAGCTGCAAACTCAGGGGTACCTTCAGGTATCTCTATATTACCGTAAACTCCAGCCATGAACCTCACAACTACAAACCGCGGGAACAGGGGGATCTGCAATGCTCTGTCATACTCCCACTGGTCGGCTTCAATACAGTAGTTGAGGATTTTCATGTCGACACCGATAGCGTTGAGATATCCGACCGGTACTTCTCCCCGTGCATTATCCCACTCCTTCCGGTGTCTCCTGAACTTTTGGTGTTTCTTGTACCCCGACTTCTCCATCAAATCGAGTACCACCGGATTCTGCTTGAGCGATGGGTCTTGATATTGTGGTGATTTGCTCTGAATATACGACTTCGTGTGAAAGAACTTCTCATAATCTTTTAAAGTGTTGATTTCCCGTGCAGATAAGAATGATATTATCTGTTTACTCATATATAACCCTCCTTTAATTTAGTTAAAGATGAAC
>Ga0180432_10003152_pt1 | contig 23863 bp, 17 predicted proteins | sample SS_ome_10_FD_132414 | JGI IMG/M metagenome (GOLD analysis project Ga0180432, IMG submission 132414) | Hypersaline lake sediment archaeal communities from the Salton Sea, California, USA - SS_1_MS_2 metaG | ecosystem: Environmental > Aquatic > Non-marine Saline and Alkaline > Hypersaline >... | reverse complement strand
GTCCTCAAGCTCTCCCGCCTGGGCCACCGCGAGCTGAAGCTCGAGCCGCTGCACACCGAAGCCCTCGTCCAGGCCAGCCTGCAGACGCTGGCTCACCAGCTCAAGGGATGCCAGGTCACCGTGGGCGCACTCCCCGACGTGATCGTGGACCGCACCTCGATGGAGCAAATCTGGGGCAACCTGCTGGGCAACGCCGTCAAGTACCTCGACCCCAACCGCCCGGGCGTGATCGAGATCACAGCCCAGCGCGCGGACGTTGCGTCCGGCGACGACGAGGTGACGTTCCACGTGCGCGACAACGGGCGCGGCATCGCGCCCGAAGACATGGCCAAGGTGTTCGCCCCGTTCCGCCGCGCCGGCACGCAGGACGTGCCGGGCGAAGGCATGGGGCTGGCCTACGTGCAGACCCTCTTGCGTCGCCACGGCGGGCGCATCTGGTGCGAGTCAGAACCGGGCGTGGGGACGACCTTCAGCTTCACCATCCCCAATCAGCCCACGAAAGGAATGAACGATGTCTGAAACACATGAGGTAACGATCCTGTTGGTAGAAGACGACCCGGGTCACGCCCGGTTGGTCGAGAAGAACCTGCGCCGCTCGAACCTGGCGAACGAGATCATCACCGCCAACAACGGCCAACAGGCGCTCGACTACCTGTTCGGTGAGGGGGAATACGCCAACAGCGACCATCCCTCGCCGCTCTTGGTGCTTCTGGATCTCAACCTACCGGTGCTCGACGGCTATCAGGTACTCAAGCGCATCAAGGCAGACACGAGGACGAAGCACATCCCCGTGATCGTGTTGACCACCACCGACGATGCCCGCGAGGTATCGCGGTGCTACGATCTCGGCTGCAGCGTCTACGTCACCAAGCCGGTGGAATACGAGCAGTTCTCGAGGGCAGTGCGCCAACTGGGACTCTTCCTGTCCGTGGTCACAGTACCAGACAATGGGTGAACGGCAAGAAATCTCTACACAGAACCTCCCGCGGACCAAGCATATGATCGAGCGCCATCGGAATGGCGCCTTCGTAAGGATGATCGAGCGCCATCGGAATGGCGCCTTCGTAAGGATGATCGAGGCAATATGGCAATATGATTGAGAGAATCAGACAAGCCCTCGCCGGGCCAGTGTTTGAGGGCGATTCACACAAGACACGCACCGCCAGATTGACCAACCTGATGTTGATCGCCATCCTCGCGGCCACGGTGCTGGGAACCGCCGCTTTGATTCCAATTAAGCAGACCGAGATCGTTTTCGTCCTGACACTCGGCGCAGGACTGGTGGCGATGGTTCTGGGGTTGCGGTTCCTCCTGCACCGCGGCCACGTACGTGCTACCGGCATACTGCTGTCATTCACGCTGTGGGCAGGCATCACCGTTCTGATCTACGCCCATGGCAGCGTGCGCGACCCCAGTCTCACAGGCTATTTCCTGATCATCGGCATCGCTGCCATGCTCCTAGGCATGCGTGCATCAGTGATATGCGGCCTGCTTAGCATACTGGCTACGCTGGCACTCTTTCTCGCCGAGACCAGTGGCGTACTCACGGCATCTCCCGCGGTCACGACCATCAACGTCGCCTATCCCATCACGTTCACCGCGACCTTGGGCCTGACGACCATCCTGACACACTTCACCGTGCAGAGCATCCGCGAGGGACTCCAACGCGCCCATCGCTACGCAGTCGAACTGGAGCAGCACAAACGACAGTTGGAGAAGCGGATAGCCGAACGGACCGGCGAACTGCAACGTCGTGCTCGTCACCTGGAGGCAACCGCCATCATCGCCCGAGAGGCGAACTCGGTGCTGGATGTGCAGGAACTCCTGCCTCGGGCCGCGGCCCTGGTCAACACACAACTCGGTCTCCTACATACCGAGATCTTCCTGCTGGATTCCACCGGTGAGTGGGCAGTGCTGCAGGCTGCATCCGATGCACAAGGCGAACGCGGGCAGCGCATGCCAGCGCGAGGACACAAGGTGAAAGTGGGTGATGCCGAAATCGTGGGCCGGGTCGCCGCCTCCGGCGAACCGTGCACCATCATCTCTAAGAAGGCGCCATCCCGATGGCGCACCACACACAATGCGGGACTTGCGGCAGAACACGAATCCACGGATCCACATGCAACCGCCCCACCACACACCTGCACCGAGATCGCGTTGCCTTTGAAGGTGAAACAACAGGTGATCGGGGTACTCGACGTGCAATCTACGGAAACGGAGGCCTTTGGAGAAGAGGACACAGCAGTCCTGCAAACGCTGGCCGATCAACTGGCCAACGCGATCGAAAACGCCCGGCTGTACGACCGGGCCCAGCGGGAAATCGCAGAACGCCAGAAAACGGAGAAGGCATTGCGGGAAAGCAAGGACCTGATGCGCCAAGTCATTGACGCAACTCCGGTGTGCATCTTCGTCAAAGACCAGGATGGCAACTTCATCCTGGCGAACGAGGAGACGGCGAAGTTATACGGACCAACGCCGGAGGATATGGTCGAAAGGAACGAACGCGACTACATCGAAATAGCCAACGCCAGCGAGGAGGAGATCCAGAGCTACCTGAAAACCGACCGCGAAGTCATTGAAACTCAGCAACCCAAGTTCATCCCGGAACAACCCTTCACACTGCCCGACGGCACGACGAGATGGTTCCAATCTACCAAGATGCCGTTGGCCATCAAGGACAACCCCAACTGCGTGCTGGTCGTTTCAGCCGACATCACCGAGAGCAAGCAGGCACAGGAACTGCTCCGGCAGTATGCCGCTGACCTAGAACTACGCAACGAAGAGATCAGGCAATTCACCTATACGTTCACCCATCACCTGCGGGCGCCGCTGGTCAACCTTCAGGGATTCTCTTCCGAGCTGCGCGCCGCTCTGGCCGTACTCGGTTCCACGGTGATCGCGGCGCTGCCGAGCCTGGATGAGAGACAGCGCCAGAGAGTGACCGCACTGCTGGAGAACGACGTACCCGAGGCCCTGGGTTTCATCGACTCGTCCGTGACGCGCATAGCCCACCTGATCAACGCTATGTTGAAGCTGTCCCGCCTGGGCCGTCGCGCGATCCGCCTGGAGTCAGTTGACGTCGATGCAGTCGTCCGGGCCGTCCTGCAGAGGCTGGCCTCCCAGATCGAGATGTGCGACGTGAAGATAAGCATCGGTCCGTTGCCCAACGTTGTCGCCGATCGCAGCGCCATGGAGCAGATAATGAGCAGCCTGCTGGAAAACGCCATCGCCTATCTCGACGGCAAGCGCCCCGGAGAGATCGAGATCGCCGCCGAGAGCACCCCCGACAGCACCACGTTCTCCGTCCGCGACAACGGACGGGGGATCGCGGAGGAAGACATGGACAAAGTATTCGCCCCGTTCCGCCGCGCTGGCAAGCAAGACGTCCCGGGGGAGGCACTCGGCCTGCCCTGCGCGCAGACCCTGATCCATCGCCACGGCGGGCGCATCTGGTGCGAATCCGAACCAGAGGTGGGAACGACGTTTGTCTTCACCATCCCCAATTGCCATGCAGAAGAGCCAGCAGAGATACTGCGGACCGCTCCGAGCGGGGCATGACGCGCCATCGGAATGGCGTCTTTGTAAGGTTGATGACGTGAAAGGAATTGACGATGTCTAGAACGCAAGAAGTGACCATTCTCCTTGTGGAAGACAATCCGGGCCACGCCCGGTTGGTCGAGAAGAACCTACGCCGCTCGAACGTCGCGAATAACATCATCATAGCCAGCGACGGCCAACAGGCCCTCGACTACGTGCTCAGCCAGGGCGAGTATGCTGGCAGCGAACGCGCCTCACCGCTGTTGGTGCTTCTGGATCTGAACCTGCCGGTGCTCGATGGCTACCAGGTGCTCAAGCGCATGAAGGCCGAAGAGCGAACGAGACGCATCCCGGTGATCATCCTGACCACCACCGACGACGCTCGCGAGGTGTCGCGGTGCTACGAGCTCGGCTGCAGCGTCTACGTCACCAAGCCGGTGGATTATCGCGAGTTCTCGGACGCGATCCGCCATCTCGGCCTGTTCCTATCGGTTGTCACGATGCCAGACGAAGCGGACACACCGACCGCAGCGGTCGGCGATGTCCGCCTCTAGAGGTTTGCGGGGCGGACACACCGACCGCAGCGGTCGGCGATGTCCGCCTCTAGAGGTTTGCGGGGCGGACGCACCGGCCGCGGCGGTCAGCAACATCCGCCTCTCGAGCGCTAAAGGGGAGGCCTGCCCATGACAGGTAAAACGTCAGAGTCCGAACCAATCCGTATCCTCTGCATGGAGGACGATCCGGGGCTAGCCCGTCTCTTCAAGAAGAAGCTGGAACGCGTGGGCTACGTCGTCGATGTCGCTCACGATGGAGAGCAGGGGCTGGCCATGGCTGCCGCAGGCGAATACGATTTGCTGGCCATAGACCAGGCCATGCCCGTCCAAGATGGATTGGGCGTGATCCGCACCCTCACCTCGCAGGGTCCGCTGCCGCCCACCATCATGGTCACCGGCGGCGGCGATGAGCGGATCGCCGTAGAGGCCATGAAGCTGGGAGCCCTCGACTACATCGTCAAGGACACAGATGGTGGATACCTGGAGTTGCTGCCCACCGTGATCGAGCGGGTGGTCAACCAACAACGCCTGCTGGCGGACAAGAGACGCGCGGAGGTGGAACTCGCCCGCCTGGCGGCAGTGATCGAACAGGCCTCCGAATTGATCGTCATCACCGATTTGAACGGGGACATCGTGTACGTGAACCCGTTCTTCGAGGAAGTCACCGGATACAGTGCACCGGAGGCGCTGGGCCAGAACCCACGCATGCTGAAAAGCGGCCATCAGGATCGCGGCTTCTACGAGAAGCTCTGGGACACGGTCTCCGCTGGAGGCACCTGGACTGGGGTATTCATCAACAAGCGCAAGAACGGCAGCCTATACCACGAGGAAGCCACTGTGTTCCCCATCAAGGGTGCTTCGGGCGAGATCGTCAACTACGCCGCCGTGAAGCGGGATATCACCGAGCGGATACTCGCCGACCAGGCGCTGCAGCGCCACAACCGGGAACTGACGGCCCGCAACGCCGTCGCCGAGGCGCTGTCCGGCTCGCTGGAGTTGCACGACATGCTGGGCAAGGCCCTCTCATCGGCGGTCCAGGCGTTGGGTTTCGCCGGTGGGCTGGTCGCTCTCGCAGCGAATCCCGCTGTCCGGCAGGACGCCTCGCCGGACACTTCACCGCACGCTTCACCGGACGCCCCGCTTCAGCGGGGACCACTCGCACTTGTCAGTCACTCGGGCCTGCCTCCAGCGCTGATCGAGCGCCTGGAAAAACACGGCCTATGTGGCACGTTGTGCGATTATGTATACCAAGAGGGCAAGCCCCTGGAGTTGAAAGACCTGCACGAGGGTGGACCGGTAGACGTGCACAACCTGCTGGAGGCCGGACTGGGCTCCTACGCGGGCGCGCCGGTTGTCCACAAGGGTCGCTCTCTGGGCACCTTCTGCCTCTTCGACACCAAGCCCCACCCGGTCTCCAAGGCCGACTACGACCTGCTGATCGCCATCGGCCAGCAGAACGGCGTGGCGGTGGAGAACGCCCGCCTCTTCCGGGACGTAGCGCACGAGCGCGAGGTTGCCCAGACACTGCTGGACACCGCCGAGGCACTGAGCACAACGCTGCACCTCGACAAGCTCCTGGCCCGCGTCCTGGATGAACTCCAGCGCGTCGTGCCCTACGACGTGGCCTCGATCGGTCTGCAGCACGGGGACCGCTGTCAAATCGTCGCATCCCGAGGCATGGAGCAACCTCCCGCTAAAGGCAGGGATATCGACGCACGGACAGACGAACGATCAACCTCCACCAATGCACGGTGTATGGACCGCCGGCATCCTGCCGGCACAATGTCCGCGGTCACCGCGTCCCTGGAAGACCTTGCCCTGGTGCAGCGGGTGGTACGCGATCGCGCTCCGGTCATCGTGGCCGATGCACGCCGCGAGGCCCCCGCTGAAGCGAGACGTCCGATGGAGTCGGCGGCGGAGGTGCGCTCGTGGCTGGGCCTGCCACTCATCTCCCGAGACACAGTCATCGGCATGCTGGCGGTGGGCGCTCACCAACCCGATACGTACGACGCGGAGTCGGCCCGTCTGGCCTTCGCCTTCGCCCACCAGGTGGCGCTGGCGATCGAGAACTCGCGCCTGTACGAGCAGACGCGGGCGCAACTGCGCGAGGCGACGCTGCTCCATGACGTGAGTATGGCCCTCTCCTCCACGCTCGACGCGAGCCGCTTGCTGCCCTACGTGGCCCGCACGCTGTGCGAGATATTGAACGGCACCAGCATCACGATATACAGCCTGGACGATACCGCCCTCGTGCCGGACGCAGCAGGTTTGGATCGCGCATCTGGCTCAGTGTCCGCAACGATCGCCAAGACCCCCACCGCCACCGTCGTCGCCCACTACGCCGCCTCCGATGCCGCCCAAGACGAACAAGCTTCAACACTCGGCCAAACCAGCGCCCTGGCGGACGTGCCTATCACCGTGGAGGACCTGGCCCACCGTCGCCCACTGCAGATGACGCCAGACGACGCGCCGGAAGAAACCGGGCCTTTCGGAGAAAACGGGGGGTCTGCACGCGCCACGCTCATCCTGCCCATGATAAGCGGTGGACGCGTGTCGGGCTTCGCCCAGATATGGGACAGCAGAGGCTCACGCCGCTTCACAGAAGCCGAGATCACGACGGGCCAGACCTTGATCCACCAGGCCACTGCCACGCTGGAGAACGCCCGGCTCTTCGAGGAGACCCACCAGCGCGTGCGGGAACTGCGCCTGCTCCACGACGTGGCGCTGGCAGCTTCCTCCGGTGTCGGCCTGGAAGAGACCCTCCAGGCCGCGGCCCAGGCGCTGGCCGCCGATATGGTGGGCACGCGTGTGACCCTCATGCTGCTCGATCTGAAGAGCAACACACTGCGCATGGTGGCCAGCGTCGGCTACCCGCCGCAGATGGTCGATGACCTGCGCCTGGCGGCCGGCCAGGGAATCTCTGGCTGGGTCGCCCGGCACGGCGAACCCGCCCTCGTGCCCGACGTGCGCCTCGACCCGCGCTACATTGAGGTGGCCTCTGACGTGCGCTCCGAGCTGTGCGTGCCTCTGGCCGCCGGGCCGTGGGTCATTGGCGTCCTCAACGTCGAGAGCCCTCAGGTCAATGCGTTCACCGAAGACGACCAGCGCCTGCTAAGCACCCTGGCCAACAACCTGGCTGTGCTCACCGAGCGAGCGCGGCTGTTTGAAGAAGTCGAGGCCGCTCGGGTAGAGCTGCAAGAGCGCGCCGAAGCACTCGAAGTGGCCAACGTCCGTCTCAAGGAGCTCGACCGGCTCAAGGACCAGTTCCTCGCCAACATGAGCCACGAACTCCGTACCCCGCTCAACTCCATCATCGGCTTCTCCGAGGTGCTGCTGGACGAGTTGGTGGGCCCGATGCCCGCCGAGCAAAAGGAATGCGTGCACGATATCCACGCCAGTGGGGAACACCTCCTCGCCTTGATCAACGACATCCTTGACCTGTCCAAGATCGAGGCCGGACGCATGACACTGGCACCGGACACGTTCGAGGTAGCGGATTTGATCCGTGAGGTACGGGCAACGATCACCCCCCTGATCGAGAAGAAGTCTCAGACACTCACCATAGAAGCGACAGAGAATCCATCCGCCCTCACGGCCGACCGCTTTCGCATCAAGCAGGTGCTGCTCAACCTGCTCAGCAACGCCCACAAGTTCACTCCCATCGAGGGGAACATCACCCTTTCGTGTCGCCTGGCCGATCCGGCGACCATGCTCTTCTCTGTGATCGACACCGGCATCGGGATCAAGCCCGAGGATCAGGGCATCATCTTCGAGGAATTCCGCCAGGCCGACGGCACCGCCACGCGGGAGATGACCGGCACCGGGCTGGGGCTGGCCATCAGCAAGCGGCTGGTGGAGATGCACGGAGGTCGTATCTGGGTGGAGAGCGAGTTCCAGAAGGGCGCGACCTTCTCCTTCCTGCTCCCCCTCGCCGGCCCGCCGGCAAAACAACCCGGATCACCCGGGGAGGCCGGGCTGGACTCGGGCACGCCATCGTCGGACGCTTCGGCCAAGCAGACTGTGCTGATCATCGAGGATGATCGTCAGTTCAGCAATCTCCTCGCCCTTTACATGCGCCAGGAAGGGTACGTCCCCGTTCAGCACTACGCCGGTGCGGGCGCAGTAGAGCGGGTGCGTGAACTGAGGCCCGGTCTGATCACACTGGACATCGGGCTCCCCGATCGAGACGGCTGGGATATACTGCTCGCCCTCAAGTCCGACCCCAACGTCAAGGATACCCCCGTGCTGGTGATCTCCGCACTGGAGGACAGCGATTTGCAGACCGAACTGGCAGTGAGCATGGGCGCGGTGGATTATCTGGTCAAACCCGTACACCGGGACGACCTACAGAAACTGCTCCATCGGCTGGAAACACCCCAACCCACGCGGGAGCGCTTCAAGGTACTCGTCGTCGACGATGACCCCGACCTGGTCCCGCTGCTGCAAGACATGCTGCGTGCAGCGCCATGCACCCTCGTTCCAGCGTACAGCGGCAAGGAAGGCCTGGACCTGGCACGTCGCGAACACCCCGATGCCATCCTGCTCGATTTGATGATGCCAGGCATGAGTGGCTTCGAGACCTTGGAGAAGATCCGCGCCGACGCCGAGATGGCCGATATCCCGGTCACCGTGCTGACCGCCAGAGACGTCGATGGAGTCGAGCGCAGGCTGCTCAATGATCACATTCAGGGCTTGATGCGCAAAATCACACTGACGCCACAATCCCTGCTCGCAGAAATGCGGCGACTGGAGTCGCTCGCCCTTGGTAACAGAGAAGGACGATCATCGTGACAGAGGCACCATTCTGATGGCGCGCGCCGTCGGCGCGCGTCAGATCCGGACGCCCCGCTGAAGCGGGGGATCGCATGGACGGGCGCTACGAGCCAACTAGAACAAGACAGGAGAAGCAATCAGTGACACCCGAGAATTACAAGATCCTTGTTGTGGACGACAGTCCCCTTCAGACGCGCGTCGTTGGCGACGCGCTGCAAGGGGCAGGCTATCAGGTCCAAACGGTGAACAGCGGAGAGCAAGCGCTGAAACTAGCCGCAACCTGGCAGCCCGACGCCATCACCCTCGACGTGGTTATGCCCGGTATGAGCGGCTATCAGGTTTGCCGCGCGCTGCGGGAGATAGCGACCAGTGCCCACACACCCGTCATCATGCTCACCACGCGGGGAGGCATTGAGGCCAAGGTGGCCGGTTTCGAAGCCGGGGCCGATGACTACCTGGTCAAACCCGTGGACACGGCTGAGTTGTTCGCCCGCCTGAAAGTACTCCTCCGCCGGACACAGGGGGCGCAGTACGCGCTTAGCCAAACCGGGCAACTCATCGCCGTCTTCAGCCTCCGGGGCGGCGTCGGCGTGACATCCCTGGCCGCGAACCTAGCCGTGGCGGTTGCCGGACTGTGGGGCAACGACGTTCCCTTGCTTGACCTGGCGCTGACCATGGGCCAGGTGGCTCTCATGTTCAACTCCCGCTCCAAGGCTGGCATCGAAAACCTGGGTCGCCGTGAGCCGGCTGAATTGGACGAAGAGATAGTGGAGAGATCCCTGATCCGGCACCCCACCGGCGTACGCATCCTGCCGGCCCCGATGAACCCCGAGGAGGCAGAGACGGTTTCCGCCGGGCATGTAAACGTCCTTCTGCCCATGCTCAAGGATCTCTACCCGCATCTGGTAGCAGATCTGACCAGCGATTTCCAGGAGATCACCCTAACCGCCCTCGATCACGCCGATCACGTCTTGCTCACTCTGGCACCCGAGATCGCATCAGTGAGAGCCACGGCCGGAGCACTCGGCGTCTTCTCCAGCCTCGGCTATCCCGATGACAAGATCAAACTCGTGCTTAACTGGACGTTCCAGCGCCACGGCCTGCCCCGGAAGAGAATCGAGTCAGCCCTGCGTAGGCCGATAGACCTGGAACTGCCGTTTTCCCCTGAGATCTTCATCCCATCGCTCAATCGGGGAGTTCCCCTGATAGTCGGGCATCCCGATTCCGAGGTCACGGCCCGGATCGAGGACTTCGCCTTTGCGCTCACCCGGCCCGAGCGGCTGCCAGAGCCAGGCGAAGAAATGACCCCCATGCTGGGCTGGGTCAGGGACCGTCTGCGTGTGTAAGCAATTCACCATCCGGCCTCTCGGAGCAAGCTCAGCAGGCAGCCCTGATCGCCGGGTGGCTACACTACAGAGCCGCGCACTACGTCCAGGCCCGCTCCTTCATCCCTACAAACGCGCCATTCTGATGGCGCTCCTTCTTCGCCGCCGTCCTCGCTTTCGCTCCACAGTCCGCCGCCGCTCACAACGGAGTGGGTTAGGCCGCCTTACAGATGGATGATTGCGTCACTGCCCGCGATGCCTTCGCAGAAGCGCTGGCGCTGCAACCCGATGGATGGACCGGTGCACAGACGCCCCAGGCCGGGCGAGCCCTGTGTCCCTGATCTTTCACGTCGAGATTGGATTTGAAGATGGACCTATCATCCTTACGAAGGCGCCATTCCGATGGCGCTCGATCAGTATATCAGGCAATCTACATCACAGAAGCACGTCAGCACATGGGAGTCCTGCGGCGAACACTGGAGCGCCTGGAAGCAGGTGCGATCAAGCCCCAGGAGCTGGAGGCCGCCTACCGCGCTGCCCATTCTCTGAAAGGCGACTCGGCCACGATGGGCTACGACGCGCTGGCCTCCCTGGCCTATGCACTTGAGATCCCGCTCAAGGAAGCTACGCAGACGGGGTACCCGCTCCCGCCGGAGTTCACCGTAGCACTCAGAAAGACCATCGAGCAATTGCAGGCCGCCTTGGCGACTATGGGCTAGCCGGCTCCACGTGAATAAACGCCAGATCCACCGCCGGCAGCGCCTCGACCTGTTCCTGAACCTGGTCGGCGATGGCGTGAGCCTCACGGAGGGTGATCCCGCCATCCATATCAACGTGCATATCCACGCGCAACTGCGGCCCCACATAGTCTGCGATCACCTGGTGAACGCCGATGACACCAGGCACGGCCGAGGCAGCGGCGATGATTTGGGCCACCAGTTCCGGGGGCGCGCACCGGCCGGTAAGGTATCCCACGTTCTCACGCAGAATATCCCAAGCGGCGCGGAAGACCCACAGCGAGACCACTATCCCTGCCCCCGGGTCAAACAGCGGATGAGCGAAGCGAGAACCCCACACGCCAATCAGCGCCGCGATGGAGGTTAAGACATCGGCCAGGTTGTCGCGCGCGCTGGCACCGATGGCGGGGCTGCGGGCCAAGCATCCAGCGCGTCGGACGAGCAGGTACATCACCACCTTGACGAGTGCGCTACCTATCAGCGCAACCGTAGGCCAGCCCGGTTCGATCGCCACCGCACCGGAGAGGAAGTGACGGATCCCCTGCCTTATGGCGATGACACCCGCGACACCCATGGCAACAGCGATGAGTAGGCCGACCAGCGGCTCGAAGCGGCTGTGCCCTTGAGGATGCCCCTCGTCGGCCGGCCGCCGGGCAAGGCGCAGGCCCGTCGCCATAATCAGGCTGTACAGCACGTCCGAGAACGAATTAGCCGCATCCGAGAGCACCGCGCTGCTGCCAGATAGCCACGCCACGGTCCCTTTCGCCACCGCCAAGACGACATTGCCTCCGACGGCAATCCAGGTTGCCTGCCGGTAGAAACGCTCGCGGGATGCGTCAGGAAGTTCACGCCGCACACTTTGGAAAGCCATCCGGCACCTTTTCTAACTCCAGTGGGTATGCTACAATAGCCTGAACTGCGCGCGCCGACGGACGCGCGAACAGACGCACGATCATCCTTACGAAGGCGCCATTCCGATGGCGCACGATCATCCTTACGAAGGCGCCATTCCGATGGCGCACGATCAACGTCCGCAATGCGCACAATGTCCGCGGCGATTGCCACCAGGATAGCCTCGACGCCGGCTGGCCGCGGTTGACCAAAACAGTATAACCAGCGGCTGTTTGCTGTCAAGTACAGGAGTCAAGTGAGAGAGATCATGGAGGCCTTGTTGTTGGCTTCGCAGTCCCCTCGCCGCCGGGAGTTGCTGGCGCTGTTGGGGCTGCCCTTCCGGGTAACCTCGCCCGACGTGGCCGAGGTTCCTCAGATCAACGAACCACCTGCTGAGTTGGTTGTGCGGCTGAGTCGCGCCAAGGCGTACGCAGCCGCCCGGAGGCCAGGGTTGGGCACCGTTCGCGAACGTCGTGGACACGGGCCGTGCGTCCATCCGTATAGAGAGACCCGGTTTCCCTCCACCAACCACCAACCTCCAACCTCCAACCTCCAAATCCGCATCATCGCCTGTGACACGGTCGTCGCCTTGGACGGAGAACTGCTGGGCAAGCCAGGCGATGCCGGCGAGGCGGAAGCGATGCTACGCCGCCTGCGCGGGCGTTCTCACTCGGTTTACAGTGCAATCACACTCCTGGAACCCAGCTCCGGCCGCACGTTAACCGACCTGGCCGAGACCTGGGTGACCATGCGGACCTACACCGATACTGAAATCGCCGCCTACGTCGCCAGCGGCGATCCGATGGACAAGGCCGGGGCCTACGCCATTCAGCACGCCGGGTTTCACCCCGTCGCAGCGCTGCACGGACGCACGGCCAATGTCCGCGGATGCTATGCCAGCGTCATAGGGCTGCCCCTCTGCCACCTCACCCGGTGCCTGCGCGCCTGGGGGATTGAGCCACCCCGAGACGTCCCCGCTGCCTGTCAGGCCCACACAGAGCACGTCTGCACGGTCCATCCAACCATCCTGAAAGGATAGACGACATCCTGAACAGGTGAGCGATCAGCGCCCAGGCAATTTCTTCCAGACGAGTCACCGATGACAGCAAATGATAAAATGACAAACGTCTCTCCAACCTCCCAATCTAGCACCACCGTTCGTGGGATCAGATACATGCTCCTACTCGCAATCCTCGTGGCGGGTTGCAGCAGTTCGCCAACCGTGGTCCCGATCCCCCAATCTACTAACCCTCCAACCCTCCAACCTACCAATACACCAACATCGCCTGCGCCCTCACCCGACGCGACCGCCGCTGCCTTCTTGAATGCGTGGGAGATGGGCGATTACGCAAGTATGTACGACCGTCTTGCCCCGGCCAGCCAGGCCGCTATAGACACCGAGAGTTTCGCCCAGCGCTACCAGGACGCACTCGCCACCGCCACGGTACTCACCGTCACCACACACCTTCAGTCAGCTTTGCAGGAGGACGACCACGCCCGCGTTTCTTTCCAGATCACGCTGGACACCGCGCTGGTGGGCACGCTGATCACCGACACGGTTATGAGCCTGAGCCGGCACGAGGGCCAGTGGTGGGTAGATTGGGACGCCGGGCTGATCTGGCCACAACTGGCAGGCGGACCGGCAGGCGGACCGACAGGCGGCAACTACTTCTGGATGGACTACACCATTCCTGTCCGCGCCAACATCTACGACCGGGCAGGCCTGGGACTCGCGACCGAGGGCAAGATCGTCACTATCGGCGTCGTCCCCGGCCAGATCGAGGACGAGAACGCCGTCCTGGCAGCGTTCGCGCTAGTCACAGGGTTGCCTCCAGACGAGATCCGTGGGCGCTACGTGGCCTCCCCGGGCGACTGGAAAGTCCCCATCGCCGACATCCCCGCCGAGGTCAGCGTGGACCACAACGCGCTACTCGCTTCCATCCCCGGCATCTACCGTGACGAGAAAGAAGGCCGCACCTACCCCCATGGCAACGTCGCCCCGCACGTCGTTGGCTGGGTATCGCCCGTACCGGCCGAGGAGTTGGACGACTATCGAGCTCGCGGCTACCGCGGCGATGAGCGCGTGGGAGTCTCCGGACTGGAGGCCTGGGGAGAGGAGATCCTGGCCGGTCAGCACGGCGGCGCGCTGACCATCGTCACAGAGACAGGGGAGAAGGTCACCACGCTGGCCGAGCGCGAGATCGTGCCCAGCCGCGCCATATACACCACCTTCGACCGCGATTTCCAGGAGCAGGTGCAGACCATCCTGGGCGGTCGCAAAGGGGCTATAGTCGTGCTCGACGTGCACACCGGCGCAGTACGTGCCCTGAGCAGCGGGCCGGGCTTCGACCCTAACGTCTTCATCGGGCCGGCCGGGGCGGTAGGTCGCTCCCAAATCCTGGCCGACCCACACCGCCCGCTCTTCAACCGCGCAACCCAGGGCACGTATCCCTCCGCCTCCGTCTTCAAGATCGTCACCATGTCAGCAGCTATGGAAGACGCAGGGATGGATCCCCAGCAGACGTCCTTCTATTGCCCGGGCTATTGGGAAGGGTTGGGGCCGGCGTCGCGGAAGACGTGTTGGAAAACCGATGGGCACGGCGACATCATCCTCCAGGACGGCCTTACAGCCTCGTGCGACGTCGTCTTCTACGCCGTCGGTCAGACACTCGACGGGGTAGGCCAGGACGTGCTCCCTCGATTCGCGCGGGGCTTCGGATTCGGCGAACTGACGGGATTGGAGGGCGTGACCGAGGATGCCGGCCTGGTGCCTGATCCAGACTGGAAGGTCAACACCATCGGCGAGGGCTGGTGGATAGGCGACACGGTCAATCTGGCCATCGGTCAGGGGTATCTGCTGGTGACGCCGCTGCAGGTAGCGCGCATGATAGCCGCGGTCGCCAACGGCGGCACACTGTATCGCCCGTACATCATCGAGCGCATCGGCTCAGAAGGCAGTGGCGAACCCGAGCAGGTGGCCCAGCCGGAGGCCACCGGCACTCTGCCCATCAGTCCAGAACATCTGGCTGCTATCCAAGAAGCTCTGCTCGGCGTGACGACCAGAGCGATCGGCACCGCGGCCAACCGCTTCGCCGGGCTGAACATCCCTGTTGCAGGAAAGACCGGTACGGCCGAGGTCGGCGGGCCTGACACGATACCTCATTCGTGGTTCGCCGCCTACGCCCCGGCCGACAATCCTGAGATCGCTATCGTCGCGCTGGTGGAGAACGCCGGCGAAGGAACCACCGTGGCTGCACCGCTGGTGCGCCAGGTCGTGGAGGCATATTATGGCTTGCCCCTCTCCTCCCTGCCACCCGAGGCAGAGGAGGGGTACATGCCGCCTACCCCGACCCCCGAGCCGTGACCGTCCGCAGGTCCGCCGGAGTGCCGTCTCCCGTTCGTATCAAGGCCCGCCGGTCTACGGCGAGGCGCCCTCCGTTCATCGTAAGGGCGCGGTTTCCGCACCCAGGTCCGCCGGAGTGCCGTGAGACGCTACTCCGCTGCGCTGCGAACGGATGTACCCATCCGCGCTTACTACGAACGAACAACGAACGAGGGATTTTCTCGCCGTGACTATGGACTGAGCGGCTCGGCCAGGCGCAGGGCCACGTAGGCCGGGCGGTAGGAGGCATCCGGCCTCAGCAAGCTGTACGCAGTCACAGGATCGCCAGACCCCCAGACAGGTGCCAGATTCAGATTCCACAGGAACATCGGCCCCACCCAGACCTGCTCGTCCCCCATCTGGTAAGCGCGCACCACGTAATCCGCCTGCTGGTTCTCACTCACCTCGCGGGCGTACTCCCAGCCCGTCGTGTCGACTGGCTCCACCGTCACGTCCGAGACACCATTCTGAGGGCGCTCCGTACCCTCGACCGAGGGCCAACCGAACTCCGTAGCCCAGATCCGGTGCTCGGTGTCGCCATAGGTGAGCATGATAGCATGGTAGTCGCTCAGGGTGTCCCAGAAGAAGAAGCTGGGGTGATTGTTGTGGCTCGAGGCCACGTGCACCGGGTCCCGCCAACTCTCGTCGGGCGGATTGGCAAAGCCATAGGGATGAGCGCCGATACCGTCCACCCATTGGGCGATGCCAGCCTCGTACATCCCGCGCAGGAAGACGCGGTCGTCAATCGCCTCCACACCGTCGTTGATGCCGGTGACGGCCGGCCCGCCGCTGATGACCAGCGCATCGGGGTCCACAGCCCGCACGCCCTTCGAGCCCTCCGCCACCAAGGCGACGAAGCGGGCTGGATCCAGCCGGTCTCCGCGCCACTCACAGGCCAGATTCGGCTCGTTCCACAGCTCGTAGGCCGCCACACGGCCCCGATAGCGCGTCGCCAGTTGCCCCATGAAGCGGCCAAACTCGGCGTAGTCCGCCGGGGGGCCGCTCTCCAGTTCCGAGGCGCGGGTCCAGTCCGGGGCGTGTACTACTCCCAGCAACAACTGAAAGCCATAACCGTCGCACGCCTCGACGACACGGTCCAGCGGCTCCCACTCAAAGTCATTCGGCCCGTGCTCGATCGTGTGCCATTCTACCTGCTGCTTCACCCACCCCACGCCGAGCCCTTGCGCCCAACCCAACGTCTGCTCCATATCACCGGCGAGCAGATGCACCTGGACACCGTAACCGGGCTTGGGGACAGGAGGCGGCAAAGGTGTGGGGGCACCGGGCAGTGGGGGAGTGGGCGTATGGGGCTGTGGGGGCGTGGAAGGAGCAGACGTAGAAGTGGGAAGAGGTAGCACTTCTGCCTCTTCCGCCTCAGACGTCGGCTCGCGCACTTCTTCCTCATCAAAGGGCGCCCTGCGCACCCCGACAATCGGCAGATAGACCGCGCCCGGGGTCGAGAGAGGCGACGAAGCCTGGCCAGGCGCGGAGGATGGCCGCCCGAGGCAGCCAGCGGTCAGAAGAGACAACAACACACCGAGGATTACCCAGCGCCCCTTGCCCTCCAACCTCCAACGTCCAACCTCTAACCTCCAATTCTGCATCACCGGGCCATTGTAACCGCAAGCACGGCGTTGTCAAACCCGCACGTAGGGGCAGGGGCGGATTGTTCCAGTCCGGCGAGACTTGCGCGCTATTTCACAACGAGTATCATGGAGGCATCACTCAAGGAGGTGTGACATGGCCGACAATCTCAGAGACCTATTGGAGATCTCCACGTCGTGCGTGGACGAGATCAACGCCTTGCTGCTTGATCCGAATACCGAGGCGATCAACGCCTTCCTCGCGGTCGTCGAGAAGTACGGGACACCCGAGGAGATCAACCGCAAGGCAGAGGAGGCCCGCCGTCTCCCGGACCTTATGGCTCGCCTGGAGAAGGTTGCCCCGTCCTACGTCGAAGACCTGAACTGGCTGACAGAGCAGCGAGACCGAGGAGCCTTCATCAGCATCGCGGACTATCACCGCAACGTGCTAGGTGAAGGCGCGGTCACCGTGTCTGACTCCAGAGAAGACCTGGCCGTGACGCTGGAGATCAGCGCACTCCAGTACTTCCCATTCCTGATTGAGGAGGCCAAGCAGGCCATCAAGCAGGGTGAGTTGATGCCCGGCCGCTACATCCGGGTCAGACGGATGAAGGAGCAAGAAGCCGATGGCGATATTCTCGCCGTGGCTGCAGCTATGCAGATCGTTGGCGCCAGCTACGTCGAGACGTTGGACACCAAAGGCACCGATGGGTCCAACGTCCACCTGGGAGGGCCAGAGACCATCACAGGATACTTCGGCGGGGTCGGCCAGCCCAACGACCACGCGTTGAAGTGGCTCGATGAATTCCTGCACTACTACACCACGTATGGCGTCACACAGGTGCTCAACATCAATCCAGGCACGGTGCTCCTGGGGTACCTCCTGCACAAGCTCGGCGTAGACAACGAGTTCAAGATCTCGGTCTACATGGGCAACGACAACCCCTACGCCGCGCTTTGGACCCTGCTGGGTGCCAAGCTCTTCTCACGCGCCGACGGCACCAGCCCGCTCATCGGCTTCAACTGGTCCAACTCGGTCAACAATGAGACGATGGAAATCACCGCCCAGATTCGGCGCGACCTGGGGTTTGAGGACGTCGTGCGCTTCGAGCACCACATCACTGAGACCTACAAGTCCATCGTGCGGCAGCCCTACGACCGGCTCGAGGAATTGGTGGAGATCGCCGACCACGTGGGCAATATCTCGGCTAAGCACGAAGGCGCTCCACCAGAGATCGAGGTGACGCGAGAGCATCCATCGGACATCCTGGACTACTTCCGCGAGAAGAGTGAGATCGAAGAGGCGGGCCAGATGCCGTTCATGCTGCGCAACTACCTGGACAAGCACGGTTCCGTCAACCGCACGGCCCGGGCGTTGACGGAGCACGGACTCAGCTTCGTGGCAGCGCAGAACCTGCACTACCGATAATCCCCCACCCACTGCGCGCGACCAACCTCCAAAGGCGCCATTCCGATGGCGCGCGACCGCACCATGAAACCAGGTTTTTGGCGATCCGGACGCTGCGTCCGCGACATCGTATGAAAAACCTGGTTTCTGGTTTGTCATCTCCCATTGGGATTTGGGGTTTGGGGTTTGGGGTTTGGGGTTTGAGATTTGACTAACCTCCGCCCTCCAACATACTTCCTACCTGATCCGCTGTCAGCTCCCGGCCGTAGTCATAGCCCATCTGAAACGCTTTTATGTTCAGCTCTTCCGTTCCCTTGGGCACCCGGTCGAGAATGGCCTGACGTATCGCCTCTTCGGAAACCACCTGAGTCAGCGCGGTCAACGCCCCCAGCATCACGATATTGGCCACGATCCGCCGGCCCAAGCTATGCTCAGCGATGCGGGTCGCCGGAATAGGAATAACCGGCTGCCCGGCGTCCGGATCAGGCTCTACCAGGTCGGTGTCAATCAACAACACCCCGCCCTCGGCTAACTGACCGTGGTAGGTCGTGTAGGCCTCCTGGGACATGGCCACCATCACGCAGGGATGAGTGACGTGCGGATACAGGATAGCACTATCAGAGATGACCAAGGCGGTGCTGCAAGCCCCACCCCTGGACGCGGGGCCATAGGATTGGGTCAAGGTCACATCTCGCCCGTCGTACAAAGCGACTCCCGCGCCAATGATCTTGCCGGAGAGGATGACCCCCTGCCCGCCAAACCCGCATAGCCGTACGTCCAGACGCCCACCCGCTCCCTCGACGCACGCCTCCTCAGAGACAGGCTCTTCCAGTCGGGCAGCAGCGCCCTCCGCCGGCGGCGGTAGCTCGGCCCCCCCCAACGCGTCCCCGAAGGGCGCTTCCAGATGCACGGGCGGGCGATGCAGCAACTGCAACTCCTCTGAAGGGTGCAACTCTCCAAACTTCTCACGGAGCCGAGCCTGGAAGGTAGGCCGCTCGATGTCCACGAACTCCCCGCAGATAATCTCCCCTGCCAATTCGATGTCCACCTCCCACGGCTTGACGTCGTGACGGATGGTGGCATTCTCATGGTAGTATGCCATCATATCCTTGCCATACTGGGCGCGGTTGAAACGTCCGAACAGAGTGGGACAAGGGGAGACAACCTCCACCACGCTGAAACCCGGCTTCAGAAGCGCCTTGTGAATAGACTTCTCCAACCGGCGGGCGTGAAGGGCGGTCCAGCGAGCCACGTACGTCGCCCCGGCCGCTGCGGCCAGGTTGGGGATGCTGAACGGATGCTCCAGGTTACCCCGCGGCGACGTGCTCGTGCGCCCCTCGGTGGGCGTCGTCGGACCCGCCTGGCCACCGGTCATCCCGTAGTTGAAGTTGTTGACGCAGATGATCGTCAGATCCATGTTGCGCCGCGCCGCGTGGATAAAGTGATTCCCGCCGATGGCAATCAGGTCACCGTCGCCGGAGAACACCACCACCTTCAATTCGTCATTCGCCAGCTTGAGCCCTGTGGCGAAGGGAATCGCGCGCCCGTGCGTCGTGTGAAAACCATCGAGGCGCAGATAGCCCGCGGCTCGGCCCGAGCAGCCGATACCAGAAACGACCGACACCTTGTCCAGGTCGAGTCCCGAGCGCATGAGCGCGCTGGCGAAGCAACTTAGCACCGTGCCGAGCCCACAGCCAGGGCACCACATATGCGGCAGCCGCTCCGTGCGCAACAGAGCGTCCATCGGGTGACGTCCAATCTCGGCCAGGGTGGGCACACCCGTGAGATCATCGGCCGCAAGCGAATGCGAATCTTGTTCAGAGCGTATCGGTTCCGCGCTCATCAAGTTCACTCCCTTAAGATTTTGGGTTTTGGGTTTGGGATTTCCGAGCCGCCTTCCGGATCACATCCAAGATTTCGTCTGGCTCGTGGATTCCGCCACCGGGGTGAGTAACCGGGATAACGTCCGCCTTGCCACCCGTGCACCGCTCCACCTCGAGCACGATCTGCCCCATATTGATCTCCGGCACGACAAACGCCTTGACACGGGGCGCTAGCTGGCGGATACGGTCCTCGGCAAAAGGCCAGACCGTCACCAGCTTGAGCAGCCCCACGCGCAGGCCTTCCTCGCGCGCCATACGCACCGGCAGCATCGCCGTGCGGGCAGATGTACCATAAGCAACGACGACGACATCGGCGTCCTCAACGTGCTCCTCGACCAGCGTGATGATGTCGCGCCGGTTATCCCGAATCTTTGCAATCAGGCGCGGGATGAGCTTGGCCTGAGCCGCAGCCGTTGTCGCCGGATACCCCCGCTCGTCGTGTGTCAGGCCGGTCATGTGGATGCGGTAGCCCATACCCGCGATCGCGAAGGGCGGGACCCCGTCCTCTTCCGGTGCATACGGCAGGTAGTCAGGGCCAGGCGGGGCCTTCGGTTTGCGCCACGGATAGATGGGGATCTCGTCCGCCGAAGGAATGACTACCCGCTCGGTCATATGGCCCACCGCCTCATCGCTCATCAAGAACACCGGGGTGCGGTACTGCTCAGCCAGGTTGAACGCACGGATGGTCAGATCGAACGCCTCCTGCGGGGAACCCGGGGCCAGCGCAATCGCCTCGTATTGGCCGTGAGTCCCCCACCTGGCCTGCATGATGTCGCCCTGACTGGTCAGTGTCGGTAAGCCCGTTGAGGGGCCGCCGCGCTGGACGTTGACCACGACGCATGGCGTCTCAGTCATGATCGCCAGGCCGATGTTCTCCAACATCAGGCACACGCCGGGGCCAGACGTGGCGGTCATCGCCCGCGCGCCTCCCCAGGCTGCGCCGACCACTGCATTCATCGAGGCCAGTTCATCCTCCATCTGGATGAAGACGCCGCCCACTTCTGGCAGCCGAGCCGCCAGGCGCTCGGCGACCTCGGTGGCAGGTGTAATTGGGTAGCCAGCGAAGAAGCGGCAACCAGCGCATATCGCCCCCTCCGCGATGGCCGTGTCACCATCAAGGAAGAACTTGCCCTCCATCACGCCGCGTTCATTCACTGTCACTCCCCCTCCTCACTGTACAATGTGCACACCCCAGCCCCTCCAAAGAACGGACGCCCGACCGTCTGCCCCCGACTGCCGCCATTCCGATGGCGCGCGGTCGGCACCGTCCGCGGTCGACGTCGGCAGCGTCCGCACCCTCGCCCTTCCAAAGGCGGACGTCTGCGTCCGCACCCTCGCCCTTCCAAGGCGGACGTCTGCGTCCGCACCCTCGCCCCTACAGGCAGCGTGCAATTCCCACCCACCCACCATTGTCGATTTGCCGATTTGCTGATTTGCTGATTTGCTGATTTGCTGATTTGTCCATTTGTCATTGGGCTTTGGGGTTTGGGGTTTCGGATTTGGGATTCGCCGTCCCTCTTCATCATGTCTTTCTCCCATCCGTGGTGCTCCCTTCCACCTCAGACGACACTTCGGGCACCTCCACCACGAAGATGCAAAACTCTGGGCACAGCAACTCGCACAGCCGGCAGGCGACACATTGCTCCGGATGAACAGCCCGGGGAGGGTGATAGCCTTTCTCGTTCATCTCGTCGGACATCTCCAGCACGTCTCTCGGGCAGTACTTCACACACAGTTGACATCCCTTGCAGCGCGCCTTCAGGATGTGCATCTCGCCGTGCGGTGCCTGGAACTTCTCAATATCCAGCGGTGTACGCCATAGCTTCAATTCCGCCCCTGAGTTGCTAGGACCGCCCCCGCGACGTCCGCGTCCGCGTCCGCGTCCGCCCCCATCCCCCATCTTCCAACCTCCAACCGCCATCTTCCAACCTCCAACCGCCATCCACGTCTCATAGGCGCCATTCCGATGGCGCTCCATCTATCCTCCGCCAACCAGTCGCGCCAACGCAGCCTTCGACGCCGCCTCGACCTCGTCGTGGATGCTCCGCCCATGGCTGTCCATCGTCACCACCACAGGGAAGCCCTCGACCCGCACAACCCAGAGGGCCTCTGGCACGCCAAACTCATCCTTCTTGTGAACCGAGATCACATCCTTGACAGCACTGGCGATGAGAGACGCAGCCCCACCGACGGCGTGGAAATAGACCGCGCCATAGTCCTGGCAGGCCCGGAGCGTGGCCGGCCCCATACCGCCCTTGCCGATGACGCCACGCAGCCCGAAATGCGCGACGATCTCTGGCTCGTACACCTCCTCCCGGATCGACGTGGTGGGACCAGCGGCAACAAACTCCCACCGGCATTCTCCCTCTTCACCACCTACCGATCCACCCACTCGCTGGCGCACGACCGGCCCACAGTGGTAGATGACGCCGCCCCTCAGCCGTTGCTGCAGTTCCGCATACAGCGCGTCCTCGTTCTCCAGCACCCTGCCGGCATGCCGAACAAAGTGCTCCACCATGTACTTGTGCGCCGCATCCCTCCCGGTGACCATCACACCCGACAATCGCACCGAGTCACCGACGTGGAGGGCGCGGATCGCCTCCTCGGAGATTGGTATCGTCAGCTCTTGAGTGGCCATCAGTTCCAATCCACCTCCCCACCGCGCACGGTCAACCTTGCTCTCCGGCAGGCCCAGCACATATACGCGATGCTCACGAAGTAACAGGCAGGCAGCCGGTGATAGGCCCCGATCTTGACGCCCAAGACAGTAGTCACCCCACCGAAACCCATCGGCCCGATGCCCAACTCATTACACTCGTGGAGCAGTCGTTCCTCCAGCGCGGCCAATTCCGGCACCGGGTTCGTGTCATCCAGCGGGCGGAATAGCTGCTCCTTGGCATGCACGTAGCCGGTGCCCCGGTCAGCCCCCAGGGCGATGCCCAACACTCCCGGCGCACATCCCTTCCCCTGGGCGCGATAGACCGCGTCCAGCACGACCCGGCGCACTCCCTCCAGGTCTCGCCCGGCCTTCAGCGATACGTGAGGGAGCTTGTACTGCGCGCCCACGTTCTCGCTCCCTCCCCCCTTAAGGAGCAAACTCACCCGCACCCCGGGTGGACGCCCCGCTTCACCCTTTCCATCGTGTATTTCTCCCATCCGTGGTACTCCCATCTCCTCGAAATGGAAGGTTGGGAAGCCCACCCCCAGGTTGTCCCCACTGTTGCGGCCAGTGAGTGCGTCCACCGCGTTAGGCCGCAGATAGGCTCGCCGGGTAGCCTCCGCTACCGCGGCCTCCATCTGAGCCTGCAGAGGGCTTGTGCTCATCCCACCCGGATAGTCGATGTAGAATATGGGCACGCCCGTGTCCTGGCAGATCGGGGTGGAGTTGGCGCGGGCCAGCGCCACGTTCTCCAGGACCGTCGCCAGCGCCCCTGCCGCAGCCGAGCCCGGCTTCTCCCGGCTCTGAGCAGCGCGCAACGCTGCCTCCACGTCCGCCGGCAAATCAGTTGACGCCCGGCGAATCAGCTCGACGAAAGACTCAGTCAAATCCTGCACGGTATGCATCTCCTCATCAGAGCCTCGCAGTTGTCTGCCGCAAGGGCCGCCCTGGGCCGATCACCCACCGCCGCACTCTGCCCTCCGGCCTCCAACCCCCAATATACCAATTTACCAATCTACCAATCTACCAATCTACCAATCTACCAATCTACCAATCTACCAATCTACCAATCTACCAATCTACCAATCTACCAATCTACCAATCTACCAATCTACCAATCTACCAATCTAC
>Ga0180432_10003150_pt1 | contig 23868 bp, 14 predicted proteins | sample SS_ome_10_FD_132414 | JGI IMG/M metagenome (GOLD analysis project Ga0180432, IMG submission 132414) | Hypersaline lake sediment archaeal communities from the Salton Sea, California, USA - SS_1_MS_2 metaG | ecosystem: Environmental > Aquatic > Non-marine Saline and Alkaline > Hypersaline >... | reverse complement strand
CAGCTCCACCGCCTTGGCGATGATCTTTCGGATCTGTTCCTCGTCGGAGGTTTCTTCGGAGCACAACCCGCAGGATAGACCCAGCAGCAGCGGCAGTATGAAAAGTGTTTTCAGCCCTCGATCTCGCATGTCGATGGGGTTATCATAGCCGGCGGCAGGGGAGAAGGGAAGCTCGATGGGCCGAATCTCCGCGGTGATCTTCGATCTGGGCCGGGTGCTGGTCGACTGGGACATCACCGAAAGCATCTGGGACCTGATCCGCGAAAGCGTGGGCCCCGCCGACGGCCATGGCCCCCGGCGCTGGTCCTTTGAGAGCCTCTATGCCGAGCTGGCCACCGGCCGCATGACCCCCGGGGAGTTCTACGAAAAGCTCAAGGAGCGGGTGGCCATCCAAATGGACTACGGCCAGTTCGTCAAGTCCTGGTGCGAGATCTTCTTTCCAATGCAGGGAATGGAGGAACTGTTTGCCGAGGTGGAAAAACGCGTGGCGGTGGGCCTGCTGTCCGACACCGACCCCATTCACTGGGACTACCTGCCGCCGATATACCCGTTCTTGAAACGAATAGCAAAGCCAACTCTGAGTTTCGAAATCGGCCACATGAAACCCTCCCCGGAAGCCTACCTGGCCGCCGCCAGCAACGTGGGCTTCCCGCCGGAGGGCTGCTTCTTCACCGACGACAAGCCGGTGAATATAGAAGGAGCCAGGCGGGTCGGCATGGAGTCGGCTTTGTTCACCGGAACGGACGACCTGCGCCTTGAGTTGTCGAGGCGGGGCGTCCTGAAGCAAGATTGACTGGACTGTTATGGATGTTTTGTGCCCAGTTTGCGGTGAGCCGACCAGATCGGTTGAGATCGGAGGACAACGAGTTTTTACCTGCCCCCGGTGCGACGGGATGCTGATAGCCGACAGGGAGTTGCGGGAGATCGTCGACAACCACCATGAACTGGCGAGAGACGCACCTTCCCGGGCCAAGTCGGTGCGGGAAGCCGGGCGCGATAGACGCCTCGAATGTCCTCTGTGTGCAATGGAAATGCAGCTCCTCCCCTGCGCCGGGAGCGACAGCATAGTGGTCGACCGGTGCCAAGGCTGCGGCGTGTCGTGGATCTATCCGTCCGAGGTGGAGGAACTTGCCAAGACGGGCGGCCGACTGCCGGAACCGTCCCCGACCACCGATGACAAGGCGACCGAACGGGGACGGGGCAGGCTTTATCATCTTGCAGTTGGTGCTGCGATAGTGGGATTGATTGTAACGATCTATGGTTGGGTCTCGTATGAACGGGTTTTGAACACCAGTGGCTGGAAGGCAACACCCGGATACGTAGTACACCGGACTCTAGGCCAGGACAGAGTTCTGAGCGGCGGGAGAAGCCGGTTGTACCATTCGGTCGAGATTACGTACGAATACAAGGTGGGTGACAGAAAACACACAGGTCATCGGGTCAATCCCGCCGTGAAGTACCGGACGGAAATGGGGGGGATCCCCCGGCACCTGTTCAGTCTAAGGGACAACGCCAAGGAGATGTTCGATCGATATCCCGAGAACAGGCGCGTCGAGGTTCGCTACGATCCAGACAATCCATCCGAAGCAGTGCTGGAAACCTACACGCCCCTTGAGGTCACTTTGGCTCTAATAGCGGGGCCAGCTCTGTTGATCCTGGGTGTGGTTGGATTCTGGCGCTACCGGCGTTAGTAAATCCGATACTCAACCCGGCTGATTTTCCTGCGGTCCGCCTGACTCCGTCCCCTGGATTTACAATTGTGCACCCAACGCAATCACCTGCGGAAGTAACTGAAAATCATCCGGATATATGGGGTTGACAGGTAAACAGTATTGTATTATTCTGTTTACTGAGGTAAACAATGCTGAAGAGACAGTCTCTGGTGCGAACCGTTGCCGAATGGCTAGAGGAAACGGAGTTACCCCCCTTGACGTCCCGGGAGGTTCTCCTGCCGACACCGGTCAAGAACCTCTCCAATATCCTGGCGGTGGTAGGCCCGCGGCGTGCGGGCAAGACCTATTTCCTGTACCAGCAGATCCAGGGTCTTCTGGATGCCGGCGTTGCACGGGATGAGATCCTGTTCGTCGATTTCGAGGACTACCGTCTGAGATCCTTCGAGGCCGATGACATGGACGCGCTGCTGACCGCCTTCGTGCAACTCACCGGAAAGCAACCCCGCCACCTGTTCTTCGACGAAGTTCAGCACTTGCCGGAATGGAGCCGCATCTTGCGCACTCTGCACAACCGCCGGCGCTACACGTTGGTGGTCACCGGCAGCAACTCGTCCTTGCTTCACGGGGAAGTCGCTGCTGCGCTGCGCGGTCGATATGAGGATGTTCTGCTTCTGCCGTTTTCCTTCCGGGAGTATCTGGTTTTTAGGAAGCTCGATTGGGACCGGGCCATGCTACACACTCCCGCACGGGGAACCGTCATTCGGGAGTTCGAGCAGTACATGAAGTACGGCGGCTTCCCGGAGGTGGCCCTGCGGCAGGCGGTGCCGGAGAAGCGCAAGCTCTTGCAAAACTACTATTCCACTATTTTTTACAAAGACATCCTCGATCGCCATGGGATCAAAGCGCGCGCTCTGCTCGAGCGGGTGATGGTCGCTGTGCTCAACGGGTCGGCCGAACTTTTCTCGCTGTCGAGCTTTTCCAGGCAATTGAAAGGTGCAGGACTGCCCGGCAGCAAGCGCACCCTGGCCAACTACCTGCAATACCTGCAGGAAGCCTTCTTCGTGATCTCCACCGAAAAGTATTCCCCCTCGGCCCGTGTCAGGTCGATGAATCCACGCAAGGTGTACGTCCTGGATCCGGGCTTCGGCCTGCTGTCGGAGGAGTTCTCTGAAAACCGGGGTGGGCGGCTGGAGACCGCGGTGGCCATAGAGCTGAGCCGGCGGGGCCAGGCGATTTTCTACTTCAAGGACCGCGGTGAGTGCGACTTCATCGTCAAGCGCGGCACTCGCCCGGCCCTGGCCTGGCAGGTCTGCTGGGAAGTCACCCGGCGCAATCAGAAAAGGGAGTTCAGCGGTCTGCTCGAGGCCATGCAGAAACTCGATTTGAAGCAGGGAGGAGTGCTCACCTTCAACCAGGACGAAGAAGTGGAGTGGCAGGGGCGAAGGATCCGGTTGCTCCCGGCCTGGAAGTGGATGCTCGGTAGTGATTAACCAGAGATGAAGTGGATGGGGAAGACGGTCTCGCGGATTCGGTCGATGCTGTTTTGTATGGCTTTGTCGACCCTCCTGCGCTGGCCGCCGTGAGAGAGGAGCATGCGGTCGCGCAGGCCGCCGGCCCATTCGGAGCTTTGCAGCATCACCCCGCCCAGGCCGGCGTAGAGGTCTTCTTCGGGTGCGGCGCCGGAGAGGACGCTGTAGCACAGCGCCCAGGCGCGGGCGGTGTTTTCTTCGTGGTAGCCGCCGCCGCCGGTTGCCAGGATGGGCTTGTCCAGCTTCAAGAGCAATGAGCAGATGTCGGCGTAGACGTTGTTGGTCAGGTTCAAGTGCGCCAATGGATCGCCGGCCAGGCCGTCCATGCCCAGTTCCAAAACGATCACGTCGGGATCGAAGGCGCCGGCCAGCGGTGGGATTATCTGCATGAAGGCGCCCTGGTAGGCGTCGTCGTAGGTGCCCACCGGCAGGGGAAGGTTTGTGTTGTAGCCTTCGCCGTCGCCTTCGCCGATCTCGTGCTCGAAGCCGGTGCCGGGGTAGAGGGTGGTTCCGCTCTCGTGGAAGGAGATCACCAAAACGTCGTTGCGCTGGTAGAAGGCGTCCTGGACGGCGTCGCAGTGGTGGGCGTCCAGGTCGAGGAACATTACCTTCTTGCCGGCTTCGGCCAGGGTCAGGCAGGCCAGGACCACGTCGTTGATGTAGGAAAAACCAGCGGCCAGGTCGGGGGCGGCGTGGTGGTAGCCGCCGGAGGGGTTGAAGGCCACCTGGGCCTCGCCGGAAAGGATCTTCTTGGCGCCCAGCAGGCTGGCGCCGCAGGCCAGGGTGGCGTAGTCGTACATGCCGGCGAACAGCGGGCAGTCGGGGGTTCCCAGGCCGGAGTATATGAAAGCCTCGTCGAAGATGCCGTCGGAGGCTTTTTTCAAGAGGTCCAGATATTCGGGTGTGTGAAATTTCAAGAGTACGTCGCGGGCGGCGGGGCTCGGGGCCGACTCGTCATTGAGCAGGTTCATCGAGTCGAGGATCTCGCGGCAGCGGCCGGCGCGCTGGATGCGCAGGGGGCTGTCCTGGGGGTAGCTGTGCAGTTCCAGTTCCTTGGAGTGAATGAAGATGGCTTTGGTCACTTAAAACTCCAGGACTCCCACGGTGATGGTGTCTTTTCTCTCCTTCAGGCGCAAGGTGACCGACTTTTTCTTTTCATTGCGCCGGCCGTAGTTGGTGTAGAGGTCCAGCTGCAATGTCACCGCTCCGGAGAGGGTCTGGGCCGAGCTGCCGTAGAAGTTGACCTGGACCTTGTACATGCCCCGCATGGCCTTTTTCAGGATGTACTCCTCGGGGCCGTAGCCCTGGGTGAAGTCGCGAGAAACGTTTCCGCCGATGGTGGAGCGCGGGTGGCTGTAGTAGGCCTTCTCGCCCGAGGGCTCGATCACCCACAGGTCGATGTCGGTCAGGTCGGCGTCCCAGGTGAGGATGATGCGCACGTCGACGTCCAGAAGCTTGATCAGGCGCTTGTCGAGGGGGAATTTCTTGATTCCGGCCCGCTTGGCCAATGCGATGATCCGGTTGAGCTCCATCAAGGCGATGACCTCGATCTCGTTGAAGCGGTCCCACTGGTTCATGACCACGTGGGCCAGAAGCTTCATGGCCCGCGGGTACTTTTTCAAGTCCGCCAGCACCAGCGCCAGGTCGCGCCAGGACTGCGGTTCCTCGGGGCGCAGGCGCAGCACTTCCTCGAAAAGCCCGGCGGCCAGCTCCAGCTCCTTGTGCTGGGCCAGGCGGTGGGCCAGGATGCGCAACAGCGCCGGGTTCTCCAGCTCCATCTCCGACACGTTGGAGAGCACCTGCATGCCCAGCTTCTTTTTCTTGCTGTTGATGAAGAAGTCCGAGCAGTCCAGGTAGAAGGCCGGCGAGCCGCCGTACTGCTTCTTCTGCTTGAGGTACTCGGCGAATTTTTTACCCTTGGGAGCCTGCTTGATGGCGGTGAGGTAGGGCTCCTTGGGATCCCAGGCCTTGAGCGCAATCGCCGGTTCGGGCTCGGAGACTGCGTCTTTGTCGGCCTTCTCCTTGGCTTTCTTGGCCGGAGCGGCGCGCGGGGCGGGTGGCGGGCTGTGCACCACCGGCGCGGGCCGGGCATCGGCCGGATCCTCCTCGGGAGCAGCGGCGATGGTTTCCGCGACCCGTTCCTTTTTCTCTTCCTCTCCGGCGTAGCGGAAGTTCTTGGGGTATTTGAATTTTGTCTTCCACCACCCCACACGGGTTTTCCACAATTCCAGCACGTGCTCGAGCTTGCCCTTTTCTTCCTTTTTCTTCATGGCCATGCGCTCGTCCATTATGCGCAGGTACTGGTTGCGCATCTCCGGCAGCGAGCGCGGCGGGGGGATTTCGTGCTCGACATACTGGTCCAGACGCTCGAGGACGATCAGCGAGGTGCCCGGGGTCACCAGGCCGTAGCGCTTGCCCAGCTCGACCATGGCCTGCTGGTTCTTGCGGGGGAAGGCCACCATGCCGGCCAGCTTTTTCTGCGCCCAGTAGCGCGCCAGTAGATCCCCGTCGGCGGCGTCCGAGGCTGCGATGTCGTACTTGACCCGCTGCAGGGTCAGCCCGGCCACCCCGTAACGCAGCACCACGCTGGCCCGCCGGCCGGTGAGCTTGCCGGCCAGGGTGAAGCGCCCGTGGGTGGGCCGGGACTCCGCCGGATAGATCTCGGTGGCCCTTCCAGAGACCACCTCGGCGGAGAGGAAGGCGAACGGCGGCGTGCCGATGCTGGCGACGGCGGTCTGGTCGTCGACCCGGTTCAGGTTGAAATACTCGCCGGAGGTCTTCTGCGCCAGGTAGCGCAGGAAGGGGTGGTTGGCGCCGGAATCGGCGTTGAAGACGTAGACCGGCATCTTGAAGCCGGTGGGGTTCTCCAGCCCGATGTTGGAAAGCCCGTCGGAAAACAGGAAGTAGAAGTCCGGCCGGCGGGCGCCTCTCTTCGGGGAGATGACCCCCATCTGGGTTCCGCCGTCGTAGACCACCTTGGAGAGCGCGTCGATGAGCTTTGAGGTGTCGCCCCGGGTGACTGCAAAGTGTCTGGGCTTTTCTGCCTGGTTTCTGAAAACCACCAGGTCGACCGCGATGCTGGCGCCCTTCCACCTGGAGAAGTAGGCCTTCAGCAGCTGGAGTTCCCGCTTATGGTCGCCTTTACCCCGCGAGCCCGAGGCATCCCACAACAGGGTGATGCGCTTGGGCGGATTCTTGGCGGCCTTTTTCTCCACCACCTGGGGGAAGTCGTTGATGCAGAAGTGCACCTCGCCGTCGGGGCTCTTCTCCACCATCACCCGCTGCTTGTCGGCGCCCGGGATGGTCACCACCATCTGGCCGGTGAGTTTTTTCTTCTTGAAGCTGGTCTCGGCGAAGTATCCGCCCCTCTGAGAATGGAACTCCACCGGGCCGGGGCCCCGCCAGGACAGGTTGGGCTTTTGGGCGGTCTTGATCACCTCCACGCGCATGGAGAAGGAATCCAGCGGACGCTTGAAGTTCAGCGGCAGGCGGTAGCTGGCCTGGCCCTTTTCGTCGAAATCCAGGTCGCTGACGTAGCGTACCGCCACCGTGCGGGTGCCGCGGGCGGGGATGGGGTAGATGCGGGTCTTGAAGTTGTTGCCCTTGACCCACTCGACGATGCCCGGATCGATCTGCTTGCGCACCTCCTTCTCGAACACCACCCGGGCCTTCTCCTTGGTAACCACCACCCCGTCCACCATCTTCCCGTCGATGTCCAGGGCGTACCCCGAGACCGTCGAGCCCTCCGGCAGGGGAAAGTACAGGCTGCCCTCCAGCACCCGGTCGAGGTCGTTTCTAAAAGTCATGGTCATGCGGGTTTCGGCGATGAACCCGAAGATCCGCGCCCGGACGTCCACCCTGGAGAGATACAACGGCTTCGACTTGGTCTCGTCCGGTGCCCTGATCATCAAGGCCGGCGGCACCTCCTGCGCCGAAAGCTTGGAGCAGAATGCAACCAATAAAAGGACAAGCACGGTCTTTTGCATGACGGGCTCCCGGTCGGTGTACGGATAATCGAGGATATTTCACCCGAGCAAGGTTGGCAAGCGGCGGGTATTTCAATAAACTTGCAACCTGGAGGAGGAACCCGATGAGAAAGCTGTTGCTGGTGGCTCTGTCCTTGTCGCTGCTCGGAGGGGTGCCGGCGGCCCTGGCGGGGGGCAAGGTGCAACTGGTGGGCAAGTACAAGAAGAAGGCGGTCCTGGAGGGTAAGAAGAAACGCACTTACTACCAGCTGGATCCGGTGGCGCCCTTGAAGCTGCAGGTCGAAGGGCCCGCCAGGGTGTTGCTGCTGGTGCGGGGGGTGAAAAAGGAGACGGCGGAGTTCAAGCTGGATCTGGACTCGGAGATGGCCGCCGAGGTCAAGCTGGCGGCCAGCCCGCGGTTTTCAAGAGCGGTGTACCTGGAGGTGCCCGAGGGCGCGCACCGGGTTTCGGCGGTGGGGACCGTTAGGGTTCTGGTGCGGCCGGTCAAGGTCAGGCGCCAGGCCAAAAAGACCGACGTGGTGGTTTCATGGGAGAAGGTGCAGGAGGCGCCGCCGCCGGAGATCGTCGAGAGGAAGGTGGAACCGGAACCTGCGCCGCCGCCCAAGCCGGTGCTTTCAAAAAAGGACAAGAGCAAGACGGTGCTGGTGGGGGAGCTCAAGGCCGTGGGGCAGCCGGAGGAGTTGGTGCGGCAGGTCACCACCCAGATAGCCGAGACGCTGTCGGGGGCGGGGGTGAGCGTTTCCACCACCGCGGACATCAAGGACCGGCTGACCCTGGAGGCCGCCCAGCAGCTGATGGGCTGCCAGGAGGACTCCGAGTGCATGGCCGAGGTGTCCGCGGGCATGCGGTCCGACCTGCTGCTGACCGGGTCGGTGGGATCCATCGGCAACAACCTGCTTTTGAACCTGACGCTGCTGGACGTCCGCGCCGCCCGGCCGGTGGGCAGGGTGAGCGAGACGGTGGCGGACATCGACGAGCTGCCCGCGGTGCTGCCGGGGGCGCTGGCGGCGCTGTTCGGCTGGAAGCTTCAACAGACCGCGCCGCGCTTCAGGCTGCCCGAGGGGCAGAAGGTGTCGTTTGCGGTCTTCGACCTGGCCCCCTCGGGGGTGCCCAAGGAGGTGGCCGACAACCTGGCCCAGATCCTCTCGGTGGAGATCAAGCGCGTCGAGGGCGCCTCGGTGATCTCCCGCGACGACATGACCGCCATGCTGCGCCTGGAGCAGGACAAGGCGTTCTTGGGCTGCAGCGACGACACCTCCTGCATCGCCGAGATCGGCGGGGCGTTGGGAGTGGACAAGCTGGTGGTGGGGCACGTGGGCAAGATCAAGGAGTCCTACGTGGTTTCGCTGCGGTTGATCGACCCGCGCGAGGCCAGGGTGGACAGCCGGATCACCGAGTCCTTCCGCGGCGACGAGGACCAGCTCATCCGCGCGGTGCGCCACGCGGGAAGGAAGCTGCTGGGGGTGGGCTCCGGGGCGATGGGCAAGCTGGCGGTTTCCTCCAGCGAGGAGGAGGCTGAGGTGTTTCTCAACGATGATAAGCAAGGCGAGCTGCCCATGGCGCCGATCGCCGATCTGAAGGTGGGCCGGCACACCCTGCGGGTCTCCAAGAGCGGCTATTTCGATTTCTACTCGGATGTCTACGTGGATCCCCACGAGACCTCGGCGGTGTGGGCCCAGCTGGACGAGCGCCCGGCCCGCTGGTACCAGACCTGGTGGTTCTGGACCATCGTGGGCACCGTGGTCGCCGGCGCGGGAGTGACCACCGCCATCCTGCTGACCAGATCGGAGCCCGGCACGGGCAACGGCACGGTCACTTTTCAGCTGATAGGGAGGTGACCCATGCGGTTATTCTGCACGATGCTTATGGGATTGCTGCTGGGCGGCTGCGTGGAGTCGGTGGGGCCGGGCACCTTTTCGGTGGTGTTTTCCTGGGAGGGTGGTCAGCCGGCGCTCTCCGGGGACGAGTACGTATGGGCCGCGGTGGAGGAGCGCGAGGATCCCGGAGTGTCCGGACGGGTGCTGGGCTCGGTGGGTCCCGATCCGTTTTCAATGGATGCAGAGCTGGATTTTTGCGACATACCCAACGGCGACAACCGGGTGGTGATCGTCGAGATCAGAGACGGCGCCGGCGCTTCGGCCAACGTGCTTTACTACGGCATCTCCGAGCAGTTCTCCCTCAAGGCGGGCAAGCACACCGAGGTGGAGGTCTACATGCAGCTGCGCGCGGTGCCCGGAGACACCGAAGGGTGGGTGTTCATCGAGTCGATCGGTGAGATGATCAACGACCCCAACGTGACCCTGGTGCTGCTGACCGACACCGGGGTCCGGGCCAAGGTCTCCCACTTCGTCAGCTTCCCCCCCGAGCGGACCATCGAGACGGATCTGGCCGACCTGCCTGCCTACCCCGACGCCCCGCCGGACCTCTCCGGCTACCGCCTGGACTGGGACCTGTCCTGGGAGCCGGTATATTCCTGCGCGGGCGAGGACTACTGCCCCCGGCGGGTGTTCGTGCGCTTCATCGACGCCCAGGGATACGAGTCCAAGACGGTCTACGCCGACGCGGTCATGGACCTCAACCCCCCGGCCCTGGTGCAGGACGGCGTGAGCATCACGCCCCCGGTGGCCAACGTGGACACCTTCGTCACCGTGTGCCTGACCTTCACCGAGCCGTTGGCCCACCATCCGGACCTGACGGTGGTGAACGATCCGGCTTTTACTTTCTACCTCACCTTCCCCGATCCCGACGGGCCGTCCAACAGCTACTGCTTCCGCGCCGAACAGCAGGCCGGCTCCCTGGGCCCCGACGGCGACTACCCCCTGCAGGTGTCGGCGGAAGACCGCGCCGGCAATCCTTCCGGGCTGCTGGACATCGGCGTGATCCGCGTGGATTCGACCGATCCGGAGATTACCAGCGTGGTGGTCACCGGTCCCACCGCCGCAGGCTATGCCAACCTGGCCGACCGCACCGCCGGGCGGGACGTGACCATAACCTTCGATCTTTCCGAAACCCCGGGCGGCGAGCCCCAGGTGTGGGTGGGGGCCTACACCGATCCCGACCCGGACGCCTGCGCCGCCACCGGGCTGAGCTACACCTGTGCCTACACCCTCAGCGACCGCGACACCGACGGGTTCAAGCGCATAACCATCATCGCCGTGGACCAGTCCGGCAACGCCACCGAGAACAGCGATGGAGCCATCGAGTTCGACTTCACCACTCCGGAGATAATGTCTGGTACCGTCACCCGGACGCTCACCCCCGCCGACGACCTGCTCAAAGATGTCACCGCCGCCAGGCAGGGCACCAGTGTCAAGGTCTACTTCACCATGAGCGAGCCCCTGTTGACTCCTCCCGACGTACAGACTACCACCCCTGCGGCGCGCACCTTCAACTGCGCAACACCTCAGGGGACTTCCTATGTGTGCGAGTACCAGGTGGAGCAGTCGCTGCCCAACGGCACCTACACTGTGCAGATCTCGGCGGTGGACCAGGCCGGCAATCCCATGACCCCGGATGCGACTCCTCCGGAGGCGGAATTCGTCGTGGACACTCAGGCTCCACTGCCACCGGACGTGGACACCTATGAGCGCATCATGTACCAGCGCGTTCCCTGGGGCCCCGGCTCCCGTTTCTCGATACAGGGAGACGCGAACGCCGTCGAGAACGACGTCTGGGTGATTTTCTACAATGACGCCCGTCAGGAGATCGATCGGGTACGGGCGAACGGATCCGGCGGCTTCGGCCCGCACGATCTGGTCCAGGCCGACCGGCCCGAGGTCTACGTCGGCGCGGTGGACGGGGCCGGCAATGAGAGCGCGGTCACTCTGGTGCGCGACGTCGAATGGACCGCCACCTTCGGCGGCTCCAGCCCGCTGTGGTTCGAGGAGCGTTCCTGGTTCGGAGAAACGCTTCTTCACGCACACGGTTACCAGGAAAGCGATCTGGAGAACCTGGCCGGCCGCGACGGGAACCTGGAGGAAGCCGCCGGGAGCGTCCAGGGCTGGACCCAGTGGCTCAAATTGGCTGGGGGACCCACCGGCCGGCAGTCGCATGCCATGTGCTACGACTCAGCCCGCGGGCGCATGGTGATGTTCGGTGGGTCCGACGGCACCTACAACGCCCAGACCTGGGAATGGGACAAAAGGCAGTGGTTCCTCAGATGCGGCACCGGCACCTACTGCTCGGGTCCTCCTGCTTTGGCCAGTCCGGGCATGGCGTACGACAGCACTCGTGGGGTGACGGTTCTCTTCGGAGGCGATTCGGGGAGCTTCGACGCCTTCTACGGCGACACCTGGGAATGGGACGGGGAGGAATGGAGGATAGTCTGCGCCGAAGGTGATCCGTGCGCTGGCGGATTGACCGGCCGGTGGGGCCAATCGATTGTTTATGACCGGGAGCGGGGGAAGACGGTAATGTTCGGCGGGTGCCTGACATATGATGCTGCCACCAGGTCGTGCACCAGCTATTCGGATGAAACCTGGGAGTGGGACGGTGAAAACTGGACGCGGGTATGCGGAGGCGCCACCGGTTGCTCGGGTCCGGGCGGTAGGTTCGCACATTCCATGACCTTCGACGGTAGCGCGGTGGTCTTGCACGGCGGCTGCACCGCATTCTCCAACCTAACGTGCACGGCACGAACCGATGAAACCTGGACCTGGAACGGTTCGGTCTGGAGCAAGGTTTGCGGTTCGGGAACCGCCTGCAGTGCTCCGGCCATAGACCGCCACGCCTTGGCCTACGATGCTTCGCGGGACCGGGTGGTTCTTTTCGGGGGTCGCGACGTCGGCGGCTACAGCGGGAAGACCTGGGAGTGGGACGGTGCCGGCTGGTCCATGCTCTGCGACACCGCGTTAACAACTTGTAGCGGGCCGCATGTGCGCAGCCGCTTGGCCATGGCCTTCGATCCGGTCAAGGAGCGCGTGGTTGCATTCGGGGGATCCTGGGGCTGGCCGAATTTCTCCGAGGAGGTATGGGATTGGGACGGCAGAGACTGGCGGATCCAGCACAGTGCCAACGTTGCTTTTGCCTTCCCCGCGCCGGCCGCCCGGCGCCACCATGCAATGGCCTACGACCTAGGCCGGGAGCGCACGGTACTCTTCGGCGGCAGCGCCTCTTCCAATTTCGACGACCTGTGGGAGTTCGACGGTGAGCACTGGGAGCAGCTGTGTGGGGCGGGGACCACCTGCACCGGTCCTTCCGCCCGGCGGATGCACGCCCTGGCCTACGACGAAGTCGCCAAGACAATAGTTATGTTTGGAGGCGTCGACGACACCGATCTATCCGACCAGTTGTGGGAATGGAATGGCACCTCCTGGAAGCAGGCCTGCGGCGACGGGACGGCATGCACCGGTCCCTCGGCCCGCTACGAGCACACCATGATCTGGGACAGTAACCGGCAGCGGATCGTGGTTTTCGGCGGCTGCACCGCCGGCAACGGCAGCAGCTGCACCACCGACTCGGACGAGGTCTGGGAGTGGAACGGATCGACCCGCAGCTGGACCCAGCGCTGCGGCAGCGGTACCGCCTGCTCGGGGCCCTCGGCCCGCAACGCCCACGGGATGGTCTACGACGACAACCGCGGCGTTGGCGTAATGTTCGGCGGCTGCACCTCGTGGGGAGGGGCTTATTGCAGCACTCCCTCCGACGAGGTCTGGGAGTGGAACGGCAGCGCCTGGCGCCAGGTGTGCGGGACCGGCACCGCTTGCTCGGGACCGGCGACCCTGGCCGACTTCGCCATGACCTACGACTCCAGCCGAGGCGTGGCATTGATTCACAGCGGGGTGGACGGCGGCATCATCTACTTCGACACCTGGGAGTGGAACGGTTCCAGTTGGAACATGCTTTGCGGGGCGGGCATCAACTGCCTGGGTCCCCCGGCCCGCTTCCAGCACGCCATGTCCTTTGATGCGGTTCGGGGCCAGGTGGTAATGTTCGGGGGTCAATACATGGATCAGAACGACGAGACCTGGTTCTGGGACGGCGGAGCGACCTCCCGGCCCGGGCAGGTGGTTGCGGTTCCCTTCACCGCGGCGCTGGATCTCCGCAGCGCCCCCCGTCCGGATCCGCTCCTGTGCCTGCGGCAGCCGGGGGAGTGCCCGATTCGCGAAGTGGCATTCGACTGGGTGGCCGGCGGTGTGGGGGACGATTACCGCAATCCGGGCACTGATGACTACGGCGCCGAGCTGCTGGCCTGGAGCCAGCAGGAATGGATTCGATTGGGCGGCAACAGTTCATCAACCGGCTCACCCGGCGGTATCCACTTCGATCTGATCGCGGGTGAGCCCCCCAACCAAGCGGTGGCCAAGGAGATCGGCCGGTTGTTCTTCACCGATGCTTTAAATCTGTACTTGGCGGTAACCCCCGTCGCCGATTCCGGAACCCTGCCGGGGTTCGGAAGGTTGGTTTCCGACTTTTTGAGTGTGACGGTCAAGTACCGCCTGGATCACTTCGATCTTTAGCGGGTCCGGGCCAGTTCGAATATTCCCACCAGCGGAAGGTGATCCGAGGTGCCGGCGCGCAGCACCCAGACGTTCAGGGGCTGCAGCCGGCGGTCGTAGGCGATGTGATCCAGCTGGGAGGTGACGGTGCCCAGCGAGGTCCTCCAGCGCCAGGTGTCCTGGTAGGGGGAGAATTCCGGCAGGGCGCTCTGGTAGCCCTTTTGCAGCAGGTGGGCCACCGCGTCACCCGAGCGGTTCTCGTTGAAGTCGCCGACGATCAGAGTCGGCAGGTCGGGATCAAGATATTTCACGAAACGTTCCATCTGCCGCTCGCGGATGGTGTCGGTGGTGAAGTAACCGGAGACCACGCTGCCGCTGTCGCTGACCTGGGGGCGCAGGTGAACGTTGAGCGCCTGGATTTTTCCCAGGGGAGTGTCGAGGACAATCCGCCAGGCGGGGAACCAGCCGCCCTTGGGGGGATCGATCAACTCTTTGGGGTCGAATGCAAACTTCGATAGGACCGCCAGGCCCCCGGCGCCGCAGCAATGGTGGAAGCCGATGTGGGTGTACTGGTCTTTGAAAGCTTTCCGCAGTGCCTTCTCCCACTTCGGAGTGGTTTCCTGCAGGAAGACGACGTCGCAGTCGGCGCTTTTGATTACATGAATGATGGAAGCGTTGCCGGCCAGGCCGTAGTTGACGTTGTAGGACATTACCTTGATGTGTGGGACGTCCGGCGTGGGATTGCGGGGTGTTCGGGTGGCCTGGGCGCAGCCGGAGATAAAAAGCATCAGAACCGGGAGTAGAAGCTTCATCATGTCCTTTAAGACGTCTGTGATCGTATAATATGCGGACACGGAGGTGGCGGATCTCCAGGTGGGTCATATTCTGCGTGATTTCATTCGCTTGGCTGCCATACGGCTGCGGGGATTCGGAGTGTCGAAGCCGGGCGCGGACCGAGTGTGTGGAGGGCACTACCTACTGGGTGGACAGCTGCGGCAACCTGCAGGAGGTGGAAGAGGTCTGCCAGTGCGGCTGCGAAGACGACAATTCCGCCTGCCGGCGATGCAACTGCACCTGCGATGAAGAGACCTTGTGTTGCGACGGCTGCCTGCCGGTTCACCAGGGGATGGCCTGCAACGACGACGATCCCGACACGGTGTCCGAGCGCTGCCGCGGGGGCGAGTGCACCGGCTGGCGCATTTCGGAGATCGCCGAGCCGGAACCGCCGGTTGAGCCGGCCGCGCCAGTGCCGGTGCGCCTGCATTCCTGGCAGTGTCCGGCCGGCTGGCTGGCGGTGGCCCATCCCGAGGTGCTGGACGAAAACGGTGATCCCTTTTCCTGGTGCGAGCCGCCGCCGCTGCCGCGACTCTCGGTCGGCGGGTACATTACGCCGCTAAAAGACGGTGAGGTCGACGGCGACCGCCCGGTGTGCGAACCGGAGGTGGACCAGAGCTATCCGGTGGTGGGCCAGGCGGACTGCCGGCCGCTGGGCGACGCCTGCCCGGCCGGCGATTGGCCGGATGTGCCCGGGAATTGCTTATATGTCCTGGCGGGCGCCACCGGAGGGAACGGCAGCCAGGCGGCACCGTTCGGCACCATATCGGAGGCGGTGGTTGCTGCAACGCCGGGTGCCGTGGTGGTGATCGGTGCCGGTGTATACCCGGAATCGATAACCATCTCCTCGGATCTGACCCTGTGGGGCAAGTGCGTCGGCGAGGTGCTCATCCAGGCGCCGGGTCCCTATTCGGGCGGCGGGGCCGTCGAGGTGACCGGGGGAGCCACGGTTTCTGTACACAACCTTAGGATCTCTGGGGAGCAGAACGGCGTACTGATAAACGCCCCGGATGTCCAGGTCCGGTTGCAGGGTGTCTGGATTCACGAGGCAACTTCCCGCGGTGTTGTCGTGACCAACGGCGACGTTACCCTGTCGGGTGTGCTGGTCACCTCCACGCAATTGAATCCCTCCGGGGGCGGGGGCATCGGGATATCGGCCTGGGGAGAGACGGCCGCGGCCCGGGTGGAGTCTTCCACCGCGGAGAACAACCCCTCGGCGGGGATCGTCGCCGGATCGGACGCGCCCGAGAACGGAACCGCCTCCGTCGATCTGGCGGACGTGGCCGTCCGGGAGACTTACGGGCGTCCGGGCGATTCGACCTGGGGAATGGGATGCTACTTCGCCGAGAAAACCCAGGCCGGCGGGGCGCGGATTCTCCTGGATCACAACCGGCTGGACGGGATCATGGCCTACGATCCGGGAACCCGGGTCGATTTTTCGGACCTGGTGATTCGAGACACCCTACCGGTTGACGGCGACGCGATGACCGGGATGGGAGTGGAGGCGGTGTACGCCCAGGTGAACCTGAGGCGCGCACTGATAAGCGGCAATCACATCGTCGGAGCCTACTTCTACCGCGAGGGAACCGTGGGCGAACTGGAGGATGTGGTGATCGCCGACTCGCGGGGTTCGCCCGACGGCGGAATGTTCGGCCGGGGCCTGGGGGTGGAGACCGGGGCCTTCGTCCGGATGCGGCGCGGGCTGTTGGAGGGAAACCGGGAGGAGGGCGTCATGGTGGAGGGGGAGGGGACCCGGGCGGAGCTTTTCGACCTGGTGGTTCAGGACACCCGAAGCTGGGAGCGCAGCCCGCCGATCTTCGGCCGGGGTCTGAATGTCCAGGCCGCGGCCAGCGTCCTGCTGGAGCGCGGCCGGTTCGAAAGAAACCGCGACCTGGGGATCGCGGTGGTCCAGGCCGGAACGGTGCTGGACATGGCCGACGTTACTGTCAAGGAAACTCTGAGCCAGGAGTCCGACGGTTTGTTCGGACGGGGACTTTATGTCAAGGACGGAGCCCAGGTGACCCTGCTGCGCGGCTGGTTCGAAAACAACCGCGAGGTGGCGGTGGCCATGGACGGCCGGGGCACCCTGGTGAACGCGGAAGATCTCACCGTGCGCGACACTCAGCCCCAGGAGGCCACCTCGGCGCTGGGGAGGGGCATGACCGTGGAGATGGGCGCCGGGCTTACCCTCAGGCGCGGGCTGTTCGACCACAACCGCGAGATGGGTATCCTGGTGGCCAGCCCGGAGACCACCGCCGATTTGGAGGACCTCACGGTGAAGAACACCCAGAGCCAGCTGAAGGACCTGCGTTCCAGCGAGCGGGACCTGTACTTCGGCCGGGGGATGGAGGTCAACTCCGGCGCCCGGGTCACCCTGACGCGTGGTTGGTTCGAAAAAAACCGCGAGGTGGGCATCCTAACCGCCGGGGACGGGACCTATGTGGAAATGCAAGACATAGTGGTGCAGGAGACCAGGAGCCGCGAGGCGGATCTGGGCTTCGGGTCCGCGGTGGTGGCCATTGTCGGTTCCTGGATCAAGCTCAACCGGGGAAGGTTGGAACGCAACCGGGCGGTGGCGGTCTCGGTGGCCAATGCCAGCAAGCTGGAGTTGCGCGACGTGATCATCAAAGAGACTCTGGGACAGGAATCCGATCTCCTGGGTGGTGTGGCCCTGGAGGCCGGGGACGGTTCCGAGGTGGTGCTGGAAAACGGCTGGTTGTACCAGAACCGCGAGTTGGGTGTGGGGGCTTTCGGGACGGGCACCAGCATGACCCTGCGGCGGGTCAGTGTACAGGAAACCCAGGAGCGGGCATGTGTTTCGCTGCAGGACGGGAGAAACTGCGCAGACTACGGCGCGGGCATCGGCCTGGGCGCCTACGACGGCGCGTCGATTTCGGTCGAGGACACCGAGGCCGTCCGCTCCGCGCTGGTGGGCGTGCAACTGGCCCGGTTGGGGTCTCTGGGCGGAGAGGGGCTTTCGATCCGGGAGAATCCCATCGGGGTTAACCTCCAGGACACGCCGGTGGGGTACGACTTCTTCGACCGGGTTGACGATTTGTGGATGTCGGAAAACGAGGTCAACTTCGACTCCCGGTTCCTGGGAGTGCCGCAGGCCATGGACGTGCTGGAGGAGTGAAGAACTACGGCGGCTCGAAGCCGTGGCGCTGGTTGTATTCCTCGACGGTTTCTTCCAGGATGGAGCGGGCCTCAGCCGATATATATTTGGGGGCCGAGTAGTCGACGATGCGTTTCTTCCAGGATTTGAAGAAGTCGGCCGCCACCCGGAAGAAGTGGCTGGGGTACTTATCCACGATCTCCGGGGAGAGATCCTGGATGTTGCCAAAGGCGATGATCTCGCCGGTGTCCGGGTCGTAGTGGAAGTTGGCCGCGGCGCAGGAGTAGCCCTTCCAGAACCCGGCGTTGCCCCCGTAGCTCTCCTCCTGCAGCAGCGAGGGCATGTCCCCATCGGAGTTGCTGGTCATCTTCTTCAGGTTCTTCTCGATGAGAGGGTTCATCGATCCTGGTCGGGCGGAGAGAGGGTCCAGTTGATAACCGTGCCGGACCAGGTGAAGCCGGCGCCGATGCCGGCCAGCGCCACCTTGTCGCCCGGCTTGAACTTGCCCGCCCGGTAGGCCTCGTCCAGGGCGGTTCCGACGGTGCCGGAGCTGGTGTTGCCGTACTTCTGCACGGTGGTGTAGGACTTGGTCCCGGGGATGCCCACCTCGTTCATTATGGATTCGATCAGGCGCATGTTGGCCTGGTGGGTCACCAGGAAGTCCACCTGGTCGATGGTGAGCCCGGCGCGCTTGACCGCCTCGCGGATGGACTGGGTCATGCCGCGCATGGCGTATTTCCAGACGGTCCTGCCGTCCTGGTGCAGGAGGTGGTGCCCCTGTTCCAGCGCCTCGGGGGTCAGGGGCATGACCGAGCCGCCCGCCCGCGCGCCGATGGCGTCGAACCCCCGGCCGTCGGACAAGGTGAAGAAGGACAGGAAGCCCTCGCCCTCCCGGCAGGGTTTCAGCACCGCCGCGCCGGCGCCGTCGCCGAAAAGGATCCCCAGGGTGCGGTCATGGGGGTCGAACTTGGTTCGGCTGGCCAGGTCCGCGCCGATGGCCAAAAACGCGTCGCAGGACCCGTCGGCCACGAACTTGGATCCCACCTCGCAGGCCCAGATGAATCCCATGCAGGCGGTGTTGGCGTCCATGGCCCAGGAGTTGAAGGCCCCCAGCTTCTCCTGCACCCGGCAGGCGGTCGAGGGTGAGCGCACGTCGCCGTAGCCCAGGGCCAGGATGATCCCGCCGATGTCGTCGGGGGTGACCCCGGCCATCTCCATGGCCTTCAGGCTGGCCTTGACCGCCAGGTCGGAGGTCTGCTCGTCGGGGGCGGCGTAGCGCCTTTCAACGATGCCCAGCTTCTCGCGGATCCACTTGTCGGAGGTGGCGATGTTGTACTTGTCGATCAGCTCCTGGTTGGTGACCACCCGCTCGGGAGCGTAGGACCCTAATCCCGCGATGGTGACCGGCCGCAGCGTCTTTTTAGCCATGGGGCAGCCCCTTAATCACCCCCAGGTACCCTTCTACCACAAAACGCACGATTTCGGCCACGGGCTTCGATTCCCGGATGCGGGCGGCCCCCAGGCCGGCGGGGAAGATTCCCTCGGCTTCATTCCCCTCCAGCAGCGCTTTTCTTGCCCGTCCCAGCCCGCGGGCCCGGTCGATCTCCTCGGGGCTGGCCCCGGAGCAGTCCAGCTCGATGAGGTGATCGACGGCTTTGGTGCGCAGCCCGCGTCCGGGGTGCTCCAGGCGGGCGTAGACCACCGGATCCCTTTCTCCGGCCGCCAGCACCAGCTCCTTGTACTTCTTATGGGCGGGCGACTCTTTTGCCACGGCGAACAGCGTGCCGATCTGCACTCCGTCGGCCCCCAGGGCCAGGGCGGCGGCCATGCCCCTCCCGCAGACGATCCCGCCGGCGGCCACCACCGGGACATCGACGGCGTCGCGCACCAGGGGCAACAGGGCCGAGAGGGGGATCTCGTCGCGCCCGATGTGCCCGGCGGCCTCGGAGGCCTCGGCGATCACCGCGTCGACCCCGGCGGCCGCGGCCTTCTCGGCCATCCGGGCGGTCGAGGTGGTGTGAAAGACCTTGATGCCTGCGTCCTTGAGCCGGCCGGTGAGCCGGTCCGGCCGCCCGCCGGAGACCACCACCACCGGCACCTTCTTTTGCGCCGCGACCCCGGCCAGTTGCTCGCCGCCCTCCACCACCAGGGAGATGTTGGCGCCGAAGGGACCATCGGTGATCTCCCGGATCCGGTCCACCGCCGCGGAAAGCTCGTCCGGGCTCATGGTCGATGACCCCAGGACCCCCAGCCCGCCGGCGCCGGTCACCGCCGCGGCCAGCTCCGCGCTTCCGATCCAGGCCATGCCGCCCAGCAGGATCGGGTAGCGGATGCCCAGCAGTTCGGTCAGTCGGGTCTGGATGCCGGCAGGGGTCACTTGGGGGCCATTCGCAGCGCGCCGTCGATGCGGATGCACTCCCCGTTGAGCATGGGGTTCTCGATGATGCTTTGAATCAGCCGGGCGTATTCTGCGGGTTGCCCCAGCCGGCTGGGGAAGGGCACCGACTGGCCCAGGGTCTTGCGCACCGGCTCGGGAACCTTCGCGAGCATATCGGTATCGAAGATCCCCGGGGCGACGGCGTTGACCCGGATGCCCTGCCGGGCGAACTCCCGGGCGGCCGGCAGGGAGAGCGCCACGATCCCGCCCTTGGAAGAGGCGTAGGCCGCCTGGCCGATCTGCCCCTCGTAAGCAGCCACCGAGGCGGTGTTGACGATCACGCCCCGTTCGCCGTCGGCGTTGGGCTGGCCCTTGGCCATGGCCGCGGCACCCAGCCGGAGCATGTTGAAGGTGCCGATCAGGTTGATGGTGATGATCCGCCGGTACTGCTCCAGATCGTGCACCGATCCGTCCTTGTTCAGGATCTTGATCGCCCCGCCGATCCCCGCACAGTTGACCAGTATGTTGAGCCCGCCGTGCTTGGAGACCGCAGTATTAACCGCATTCTGGCCGGCGGCCTCGTCGGTAACGTCGGTCTTGACGAAGACCACCCCGTCGCCAAGTTCCTTGGCGGCCGCCTCCCCGCGATCCTCGATCACGTCGGCGATGACCACCCTGGCGCCCAGCGAATGAAGCAGCTTCACCGTGGCATTCCCCAGCCCGGAAGCTCCACCGGTTACAATAGCACTGGCTCCTTTTATCTCCATGTCTGCCTCCTTGTAGGACTTCATCTATACCCAACCACGCCGGAAATGTACAATAGAACCAAGGGCCGGGCTGAATACCCCGTAAAAGGCTACGGACGCCCCGCGTCCGGCACCGGGGAGGCCAGGGCGCCGGACAGGTCCGTCGTTCCGCCGCCACGCACGAAGCCTACCGTCAGGGGATCGGCGGTACCCCAGTAGTTGCCGGTCAGATCCAGGTCGGCGTCGACGGGGCCGTCGTAGACACAGAAGAGCTCGGTGATCGCGCTGGCGGTCTCGTGGCCCACCTCATCGATCGTGAGGGTGAGACCCGAGGTGTCGCTCTGATCCTCCAGCTCGATGTAGAGGGTGTCGAAGAGCTTGGTGGGCGGCATGAAGAGGTCTCTTTCCAGGTCCCCACCGCTGACCCAGCCGTTGTTGACGTCACCCCCGCCCAGGCTGCTTCCGATGCGGAAGTAGTAAGGGTCTCCACCGCCGATGATGTGGTGGCTCAGGTAGCCGATCCACTCGCCGTTGGGTGTCGACCAGGTGGTTCTCTCGATACCGACGAATGGGTCGTCGGTCACCAGGGTGATCTGAGGATCCAACACCGTGAAACCCGTCTCGGTCGAGTTGCCGTAGATGTTGTTCTGGTGCACGGCGCTGCCCAGGACGCGAGAATTCACCTTCAGGCCGTACCGGCGGTTGCCGCTGATCTGGTTCTTCTGCAGCACGAGGACGGCCTCGGCGGCGTGCACCCCGTCCCGGTTGCCCACGATGTCGCAGTTCTGGGCGTCCAGGGAGAGCTGGTAGTACTGGCTGTAGGTGCCGTCGAGACAGATGCCGCTCTCGGCGTTGTCGGAAAAGGTCGAGTTGCGGACGATGATATCGGGGTACCCCTGGTTGTTCTCGGCGAATCTGGCGCCGTCCGCGCCGTTGCGAAGCAGATCCACCTCGGTCAGGTTCAAGGTGCCGGGGCCCTCCTTGAAGAGGCCGTGAAGGCCGTTGTCCGTGCACGAGGTTTGGAACACGTTGTACACGGCGCTCGACGACCAGTCGTTGAAGTGGATTCCGCTCGAGCCGTTCCGGTAGCTTTGGGAGTTGCGCACGTTGGCCGAGGTGCCGCCAATGGATAGTCCGTCAATGGTGTTGTCGTGGGTGGTCACCCAGGTCAGGTCCGTGTCCCGCCACACCTGGATGCCGGTCTCGCAGGAGCGAGCCTCCACGTAATCGACCCGGATGCCGTCCGACCAGAGGGTGAGACAGGTGGTTCCGTACTCGACGATCAGGTGATCGATGTCGGTAGTTCCCTGCATGCACGAGATGCCCTGCCAGCTTCCGGGCTGGTTGTCCGCGGCATAGTAGGAGGTGAACAGCACCGGCGCGCCCGCGGTTCCGGTAATCATCAGGGGGCCGTTGGACTCCAGGATGTAATTCCCCGCCACCAGAACCTGGGTGCCGGCGGCGATGGTGAGGGTGGCTCCGGACTCCACGGTGACGTCGTTGGCCATGATCACCGTGCCGGACCAAGTGGTGTCCGCCTGGATGATGCCCGGCGCGTAGATGGGGGTGTCGCTCGAGGACACCGTGACCGTCCGGGTGGCAAAGTCGGTCTCGCCCTGGGGATCGCGGACCTCGAGCCGGATGGTGTAGGTGTTGTCGGCCGGGTAGGTGTGGGTGGCCCCCCGGTTCAGCGACCAGCTGGTCTCCCAGATCCCGTCGTCCTCGAAGTCCCAGCGCACTTCAAGCTCGCTGGACTCGGCGTCGTAGGACGCGGTGGCATCCACCTGGACGTCGAGACCTCCTAGGCGCACCACGGTGAAATCGGCCGAGGGCGGCGTGTTGACCGGCGTGTCGTCTTGCACCGAGAGCACGCAGCTGTCGGTGTCGGTCAGGCCGTCGCCGTCTTCGACCGTCAGGATGACCGTGTAAGTGTTCGCGACGGTGTAGGCATGGTTCACGATCGCATTCGCACCAGAGAGGCTGTCGCCGTCGCCGAAGACGAAATGATACGAAACGATGCCCACGTTGTCGGTTGAGGCCGAAGCGTCGAACTCGAGCGACTCGTCCACCAGGCCGGTCAGCGGACAGGCCAGGCGCGCCACGGGGGCAACCGCTGCGTCCACGCAAACGCCGTCGCCGGTACACACCTTGCCGGCCCCGCACGATTCGGGTGGTCCCCACCGGAGGCAGTCGTCGGTGTCGAGCCGGCAGGTCTGCACGTCTGGGCCCATGCAGCGGGTGTCTCCCTCGGCTGGGCATTCGTCGCAGGAGACCGGTTGGCAGCTTCCATCGGTGCACACTTCCCCGGAAGGGCAGAGGCCGTCCGGATTGGTGGGACTGCACAGGAGCTCGTCGGCGACGCACTGGCCGTCAATGCAGCTCTCACCGGCCGGACACAAGCCGTCCGGGTTGATCGCGCCGCAAAGATCGCCTTCCGGGACGCAGGTGCCGTCGAGGCACACCCGGCCGGCGTCGCATAATCCGTTGGGCTGGGTGGTCGAGCACAGCAGATCATCGTCCCGGCAGACACCGTCCACGCAGGTTCGCCCGGCGGGGCATACACCCGTGGGGTTGAGCGATGAGCAAAGGCTGTTCTGCGCCACGCAGGTGCCGTCGAGGCAGATATCGCCCGATGGGCAGACGCCGTCGGGGTGCTCGGCGCTGCAAGCTTCCTCGTCGGTCACGCACTGGCCTTGTACGCAGGTCTGTCCCGAGGGGCAATCCCCGTCGGGGTGCTCCAGCGAGCAGATTGTGGGCCCCGCGGTGCCGTCGTCACCGCAGCCGCCAACGACCATTGCCAAGCACAGAAACATCCAGCCGGCTTTTCGGAATCGGAACATGGTAACCTCCCGAAGAAACTGAAATGAACCCGCCCAAGCTACCGGAGCTCACGGACTCCCGTCAAGGTGCTGTATTCCAGGCGGCATTTCAGGAAAAAGACGGAAAGATTCTCCCGATTGGCCGGGATTCTAATTGGCAACTATGTCTCCGTCCCCATTCCCTGCATTCCCTGTGCTGCCCCGGGAGTAAGGGTCTACTTGAGCAGCTTCTGGGCCTTCTGCTTGTCGGCGTCGAAGTCGAAGTGCTCGAGGATCTTGTAGCTGTTCTGGGGATCGGTGATGCGGGCGGCGGTCAGCTCCACCGCCTTGAGCTTGCCGGCGGAGAAATCAT
>Ga0180432_10003148_pt1 | contig 23876 bp, 19 predicted proteins | sample SS_ome_10_FD_132414 | JGI IMG/M metagenome (GOLD analysis project Ga0180432, IMG submission 132414) | Hypersaline lake sediment archaeal communities from the Salton Sea, California, USA - SS_1_MS_2 metaG | ecosystem: Environmental > Aquatic > Non-marine Saline and Alkaline > Hypersaline >... | reverse complement strand
TTACGTCGGAGAGTAAGGAGGCGGTGGCGCACTATCCTGAAATCATCAAGGAAATCAAGTTGGCGCTGTCGGATGTCGGTCGGCGACTGGGGCGTTATCTGCGTGGCGAGAAGCGCAAGCGTCAGGAGCTGCTCAAGCGTAGCTATATCGAGAAGTATCTGCCGGCGATCGGCGAGGCTTTGCGTGATATCCTTTCGCTCAAGGAGCCGGAAGTCGAGAAGGTCGTGAACCAGCTCGAGCACGTGCTCGAGACGACTCGTATGAAGATTTGACCGGATTCAACATGGGCGGAGTAACAGGGACTGGTATTCGGTACCGGCAGGGTGGCCGCTGGTTCTACGCATCAAAGTCAAACAGACAGCGATCGGAGGTAAGAGCAGGTGTGGTATCGAATGTTGTTGACGGTATTGGGCACGGGTTATTCGCCTGTGGCGCCGGGCACATGCGGCTCGGCGGTGGTGGCGGTGCTGTTTGTGGTGCTGGCGTTGTTGCAGGTGGGGCCGCTGGCGATCGGGGCGGTGCTGGTGGTGCTGATGGTCGAGGGCTCATGGATTACGCTGGCGTATGGGGATAAGCTCATCGCGGCGTACGGGCCCGACCCGCACGCTATCGTGAGTGACGAACAGGTGGGCCAGGCGTTGGCGTTGTTGGGCTATGTCTGGCTGGGGCCGCAGCTGACGACGGTACGAGAGGTGGCGCTCTTCGCGGCGGCGGGTTTTTTCCTGTTCCGGTTTTTTGACGTGGTCAAGGTGCCCCCGGCGGCTCAGGCGGAAAAGATACCCGGTGCTGCGGGCGTGCTGCTCGACGACGTTGTGGCGGGCGTCTACGCATTGCTGGTGCTGCAGTTGGGCTACTGGGCGTGGCGGTGGTGGCAAGAGAGTGGTGCGGCTGTATGAGAAGCTCGGTTGCGGCAACACTCTTGAGGGGCCAAGGACGTCTCTACATGACAGTCTCCAGGGAGGATCTATGACGGCGGATTATTCAGCGGAAACATGCCGACGACTGGCTGATGCATTTGAGGCCCAGCGTCTCTATCGGCCCCGACGAATTGAAGGCTACGAGGCCGGTACCGAGTTGAACCTGAAGGTGACGGGCGTCATGCCGGCAGTTGAGTCGCAGGTTCGTCTGCGGGTGGAACGGTTTGTGGGGGGTGGTTTTGCCGGGCAGGTGTATCAGGTGAGCGTTTTGGCCGTCGAGGGCGGTCTGGACGCTCTGGCGGTGGGCCAGCGTTACGCGATGAAGATACTGGTGCCGCCGAGCGGGTTTGCGCGGCGGTTTCGCGACGCTATTTACGCCGTGGGGTTTCAGGGGCCATTTCAGTTGCAGTGCAATCCGGCGGCGGCGCGGGCCGGGGCGCTCTGGCAGAAATTTATTCGCCGAGCAGCAGGTGTGCGTCTGGGGGATGAGCGTCACGTTGTGGATATACACGCGACGTTTGTGGACGAGAATCTGGGCAGTTGCGGCGAGATCAGCGAGTGGGTCGAGGGGCGTACGTGGCAGTTGGAGGTGGACGATCGGCTGGACCTGCTCAAACGTTGGCTGCGGGGCAAGCCGGTGGATGAAGCGCAACTGGGTTCGCCGGAGTACCGGGGCAAGAAGCTGTTTATGGGTGACTTTGTGAGGCTGCTTCATGAGGTGGGGGCGCACGAATTTGCGCGGCAGTACGAGTGGTGGACGTGCAAGAGTCAGCCGAACTGTCTCAAGCGTCTGCAAGGTGACGAGAGCACCGAAGGGCCGCTGGCGGCGGTGGATTTTCGCGCGGGCCTGGCGCTGCTGCCCTTTTTGCCGATGAGTCCGGGTGATTTTTTGTTGATTGTCAAAGGCATCGGGCGGGGCAGTCTGGTGCAGTTCGACCGGGGCAGCCTGTCGCGGCTGGAGGCGTTCGTGGGGGCGCATCCGGAGCAGTTTGCCGACATGGGCGAAGCGTTGACGGAGCTGAAAGACGCGGAGCGTGTTTATCGTAATTCTGTCCCGGACGTGACGCACAATCACGTGCGGCTCTTGGGTAGCCCGACGTTGTGGCGGACACTGTGCGACAGCGCGGTCACCGGTTGGCGGGTGCGTAACCATGTGGACGAGGACCAGGAGCATCGGCTGCGGCAGAGTCGCTTGCGGACGATCCTGTTCGGTCTGGTCGGTGTCGTGACGCTGCTGGGCGGGGTGTTGGGCGTGATGGCGCTGGCGTGTGGTGTGCTGTGCGGGTTGACCGCTGTGCTGGCCAAGGTTATTGGGCAATTCGGCGAGCCGGAGGCGTGGGTGGGCCGGGCGATGTGGTGCGTCACGGGGCCGTTGCCGGTGGGGCTGGTGCTGTTCGTACTGGGGCGGTTGACGCGGCGTCTGTGGGGGCGGTCCGACTGGCGGAGGCACTACATGGCGCTGTTGGGCAGTTGGGCGTATATTCAGCGGGGTCTGCGTGGGCGGGCGGCGGAGGCGCTGATCCGGTGGCACCGTCAGGGGCGTGTCGACGGGGTGCGGGCCCAGAGACTCCTCGGTCAGCGGGTGCGATTTTTTGGGCATCTGTTGCTTTTGCCGCTGCCGGCGGGTCTGCATCGTTGTCTGACGGACGCGGCCTATACCCGGGCGAAGCTGGCGTATCTTTTGGTGCGGCCGATACGGCTGTACTTCAACGCCAACCTGCGGGAACAGTGGCTTCGGGACATGGTCAGCACGGGCCAGGAGCGGCACATGCTCAGCCAGGAGGACGCCGACACCATTTTGGCGCGTATTGACGAGCCTTTTATACAGAAGTACCTCAAGAGTCTGGCGGTGCACCTGTGTACGCTGCCGGTGACGCAGATCGTCTCGGTAACGGTTGCGGGCATTTACTATCTGACGCACTGTGAGGACCCCAACGCCTGGGCCAAAGGTTTAGGGATTATTGCCGCTTTTCAGGTGGTGCCGATTTCGCCGGGGTCTCTCTGTCGGGGGCTCTACGTGGTCTATCTGGTGGCGAAGGAGCGGAATTTCAAGGACTACAACATCGCGGTCTTTCTGGGCTTTTTCAAATATGTGGGGTATTTGTCGTTTCCGATTCAGATGGCGTATCGTTATCCGGTTTTGGCGCGGTTCATGGCGGCGCACTGGGCGACGGGGGCGGTGCATGTGGTGCCGGTGTTTGGCGAAGGGGGTGCGTTGCTGGAGCACGCGGTGTTTGCCCGTTTCTATAATTGGCCCTTGACGGTACGGCGGCGAATGCGGCTGCTGGCGGAGGCGCGTCAGAGCCTGCCCAAACGCTCGTGGCACATACCGTTGTGCGCGGCGGTGACGGCGGGGTGTTTCCTGGCGGCGGATCGCTGGTACGCTGGTCATTGCGGGGCGGCGGGAGGCCTGTCGGTGGTGCTGAAGGAGTTGTGGTGGGTAACCGCGGCGACGGCGTTGCTGGGGGGCGCCCTGGTGACACTGGGAGCCGGCTCGACCGGGCTGCTGGGTCGTTTTGTCAAGGCGGCGTTGGGGGGGGTGGTGACCGGGCTGTTCATCGGCCTGGGGCATGTGGTCCTTGCGGACGGCCCTGATGCGGCCGGTCTGGGAGCGGGGCTCGTCTGGGCGGCGTTTGTTTTTGCCCTGGTGGGTGCTCTGGGTGCGATCGTGACGGAATTGCGTCTGGGCGTACCCAAGGCAAGCGTAAAGGCCCAGACCGGGGCTGACCGGCGAGCAAGGTAGTGGGGGCCCCGAGGAGGCTGGGCGGTGCAGGCGGTGGGGGTATTTTGTGGGGTGACGGAGGCTTTCTGGGGCAGCAATAATTTCTATTGCTAGGCTTTGGTAGGGGTTTATATAATCGCATGGGTAGGGAAGAAGACTGAGTGACGGTTTAGCATGGCTGAGGAAAGGCGACGATGACAACATCTTACGGATCGTTGAGCGACGATTTTTACGTCAATATGATCCTGAACACCGAATTGGAGCTGCCGACGGGTCGGGACACGATCCTGCACTTTTTTGAGCGGCTCCAGCGTCAGTTTCCGACGATGAACACGTTTTACCAGCGTGACAGCGGCGAGTTCTGCCTGGAGGAAGACCGCGAGGCGGGCAGTTATCGCTGGGTGGCGGTGGAGCGGGACCGGATATGCAGCGGGGTGGTGAACCCGGACGCGATGGACGAAGCCGACGAGCAGCACCGTCTGGTGCTGGAGTTGGTGCCGTTTGCGTTGGGGGTGAGCAACCTGGATATCGACAGTCTCGACGTGCTTTTCGGGATGGATTTCGATTACCAGGGCAATCATGACGAGATTCTGGCGGAGGCTTTGTTTCGCGATACGGCGTTTACGACGCTGCTGGAGTTGCCCGAGGCCAAGCCTTTGGGGTTCGATCCGTCGGTGATGGTCAGCCTTTCGAGTGATTGCCGGCTGCAGGCGAAGATATCGCTGGAATCACGGACGGGCGCCTACCAGGTGCGGACGGGTAAATACAAGGAAGAGGATCAGTTGAGTCTGTACCTGGCGGTGCGACAGTATCCGGACCCGACACAGCCGTTCTCGCCGGCGGAATCGTACGACCGCCAGCGAACCATGTGCGAAGAACTGATGAGCGATCGGGTGATACCCCAGTTTGTCAATCCGATCGTGGGGGCGATTGCGCAGCGGCGTTAGTTGGAAGAATCCTGCAATTTCACATCGGGAGCTGGAGGAGGAGGGCGCAGGGTAGTCGAACGGTTGAGATTGCCACGTCGGGCTGGGAAGCCCTGCTCGCAATGACATGGTCAAGATGCCCATGCCACAAGAATGGGCAAGGGTTCGTCGGGATAAAAAAAGTGCAAGCTCGACTCTTGTTTTGGTCGAGCTTGCCGGTATTTGGTGGGCCGCCCTTAGGCACCTTTTGGTGCATTGCGACCAGCAGCAATACTGCTCATTCGCGGGGGCTTTCGCCTTTGCCGCGTGCGCACTTGTCAGCACCGAAACGGTACAAACAGATATGTCTTAGACTCTTGATGTTTTTCTCTAGCTTACCTCCATTCTTCCCCCGTGCGTATTGTTAGAACACACATTCGCGAAACCGCCGGTCGATCCCGGCGAGTTACTTATTTACCGGCTGCGCCGGTCGACGCGACGCAGCCATCTATTTGAATCGCGTTTCCCGGCCCGCTTGGGGAGGACACGCGCTGCTTGCTCAACCAGCCTTTGGTGTCTTTCGAATGTGACCGCTGTGGAAGTATGCCTGGTGGGGCCTATGAAAGGCACCAAGCTAACCTTACCTTACCGCTATATTGTAATACATATTGGCGATAAAAGCAACTCCTACAAAGGTTTTTCCACCGAGTCGGCTGGGCAAGACGGGCGTGGCAGGGGCTCTAAGGGCAAACATAACGTCTGGACGGACTGGGTAAAACGGTGAGGGGCTCGGTGGTTAAGCCTTGCACGGGGCGAGACAAACTGGCATCATGTAGCAGCGTCGTAAACTTGCATAGTCACAACGGAGGCGACAGATCATGGCAGTGATAGCCCAGGCGAGCACCTACAAGCAGCGTACGAACACCATCCTGATCCTGGCGTGTGTAGCGTTCGGGGCGTGGTTTTTCTATGACGGGTGGTTCAACGCGGAGTTTCAGGAGGCGAACACCCGGTCGGACGGCACGGCCAATGTCACGCTGCAATTGAACCGGATATGGATCCCGTTGGGCTGTGTGGTGGCGGCGGCGTACTTTGGGCTTTCGTCGCTGCGTTGCCGGTCGAAACAGGTGGTGGCGGACGCGCAGGGTTTGCTGCTGGCGAACGGGGCGAGGATAGCCTATGAAGACATATTGAAGATCGACAAGCGCGAGTTTCAGCAGAAGGGGCGTTTTGCCGTCACGCACGAAGGCGAGCGGGGTAGCGAGCAGGTGCTGACCCTTTCCGACCGGGACTATGACGGGCTGGGGTTGCTGCTGGACGAGCTGGTCAAGCAGACCGGGGCTGCGCCCCAAAGCGAAGCGGGGGGCCAGGGTGCGTAGTAGACGGTCGGGGGGGGAGGCGTCCCAGGGCGGACATTGCCGATGCATTTACCTTTGGTGCGTGAGATGGTCAGGGCTTGCCAGGAGCCAGGCCAGGTACGCAGTGGTGAGCCGGAAGCAACGACGGATCGATGAGTCAGACACAGCGGGCCAACATTGAGCGTGATACGGAGCTGCGTTTTCTGCGGGGGGTGGGGCCGGCGCGCGCCGAGCACTTCGCGTCGCTGGGTCTGCACCGGGCTCAGGATCTGCTTGAGTATTACCCTCGTAGTCACGACTTTGCGCCGCCGCTGTGTCTGATGGAAGAGATACATGCGGACCAGACGGTGACGGTGGCGGGTGAGGTGAGAGAGTATCGGTTCAACCGGCGGTCAAGGCCGCCGCGTTTTGAGCTGGCGTTGAGCGACGGTACGGGTTCGTGTCGTCTGCTGTGGTTTCATGGGGGGTATTTGCGGGACAAGTTTCGGCCGGGCCAGCGTCTGGCGGCGTGGGGGAAGGTGTCGCAGTATCGGCGGGCGTTGCAGTTGATCAATCCGCGTTGGCGTACGATCGAGGGGGTGGGTGACCTGGACCGTTTGCAGCAGCAGGGCGAGGCGGTGTATCCGGCGACGGGGCAGCTTTCGAGCGGGCAGATCGGCAAGGTGATTCGCGAGTCGCTCGACGCGCTGCTGGCGACGGTGACGGAGCCCTATCCGCAGGCCTTTTGCACGGAGCGGCAGTTGCCCAGCCGACGTGAGGCGTTGCGGTGGATCCATCAGCCGCCCACGGAGAAACACGTGGGCCGGGCGCGACGGCGTCTGGCGTACGACGAGCTGTTTTTGATGGAGCTGGCGATTGGTTTGCGACGTGAGAAGCTGCGGCGAACGCAGCCGGCCTGGCCTGTGGAGGTTACCCAGACCATCGACAAGCGTATTCGGCGGCTGTTTCCGTTTCTGCTGACAGAGGATCAGGACAAGGTCATCGCCGAGGTTTGCGAGGACATGGCGCGGGGCGAACCGATGAATCGGTTGGTTCAGGGCGACGTGGGGTCGGGCAAGACGGTGGTGGCGCTCTACGCGGCGTTGCTGACGGTGGCCCACCATCGGCAGGTGGCCATCATGGCGCCGACAGAGATTCTGGCGGAGCAGCATTTTTTGAGCATCGAGCGGTATCTGCGCCATAGCCGTGTAAGAAGGGTGTTGGTCCAGGGCGGCCTGACCGGGCGTAAGCGTACCGAGCTGATGGAACAGATCGGCCGGGGTGAGATTGACATCGTGGTGGGCACGCAGGCGTTGCTGCAGCGTGACGTGGCGTTCAAGTCGCTGGCGTTAGTGGTGGTGGATGAGCAGCACAAGTTCGGGGTGCGTCAGCGTCATGGGATTCGGGGCAAGGACGTGGCGCCGCACTATCTGGTGATGACGGCCACTCCGATTCCGCGTACGCTGGCGATGACGGTCTTTGGCGATCTGGAGGTCTCGACGATCGAGCACCTGCCGCCCGGGCGTCGGCCGGTGGTGACGCGTTGGGTGCCTCAGGAGAAACTTGGCGAGGCGTACGAGAGCATTCGAGAGCGTATCGAGCAGGGGGAGCAGGCGTATTTTGTGTACCCGCGTGTGGAGGAAGCGGCGGAGTCCGACAAGGCGGAGGCGACGGAGAGCGTTGCGGGCGTTGACAGGCCAGCGGCGGCAGCGACAGGGGGTTTCAGCGAGGGCAACGGGGGCTCCGACAACGGCAGGATCAAGGCGGCTCTGGCAGAGTACGAGCATTTGCGCAAGGACGTGTTTGCCGAGTTGAGCGTGGGACTGCTGCACGGCCAGATGGACCGGGAGCAGAAACAGCAGGTGATGGATGATTTTCGGCGTAAGAAGATCGACATTCTGGTCGCTACGGTGGTGATCGAGGTGGGTCTGGACGTACCCAACGCCACGGTGATGGTGATCGAGCATGCGGACCGGTTTGGCTTGGCGCAGTTGCATCAGTTGCGTGGGCGTATCGGTCGGGGTTCGCGGCAGTCGTATTGTCTGTTGTTCGGCCAGGCGGCGACGGATCAGGCCCGGCAGCGTCTGGAAATCATGACCAAGACCAACGACGGGTTTCGGATTGCGGCGGAAGATTTGGCCCTGCGGGGTCCCGGTGAGTTTTTCGGCACGGCGCAGCACGGATTGCCCGAGCTGAAGATTGCGGACCTGCTCAAGGACACGGATTTGCTGCGTATGGCGCGGCGTGACGCGTTCGCGATAGCGCGGGCCGATCCGGAATTGCGTCAAGGCGACCATTCGCCGCTGCGTCAGGCGCTAACGGCGGCGTTTGGCGACGATGTCGGGCTCATTGACGTAGGTTAAGCAGGGGGGATTGAGAAGACCATGGGCAAACGCCTTTCAGCGAGCAAAGCGTCGCGTGTGCTGCGAAGAGGAACGACACTGGGCGTTGTGGGCATCGTGTTGGGTTTCGCGTCATTGGCGATGGAGTATGGATTTAAGACGCCGCCACTGAACCTTGGCGTGCTGCACGCACTCGAGGGTTTGGCGGTGGGGCTGCTCTGGTCATCTCAGATATGCCAATGGGTCGGTTCGGGCAGGTCGGCGGGGTTGGGTCGTATTCTTTGGATCAATGCGACCCTGGTCGCTGCGCTCATAGCGGGCTGGTTCATCGCACCACGTTTTCTGGCCGATGAGGACACAGCGGCGGCGGTGGTGTACTGGGCGGTATTTGGGCTATACCTGTTCTTGCTGCTGCTGGTGCGTGTGGGGCACTTTACGGTATCGGCGGCGGCAGCGGGTCGGGCGCCGGCGCGTGTTCTCGTTGCGACCTTCGCCATGCTGATTCTTACGGGTGCGGCCTGTCTGATGCTGCCCGCGGCACACCGCGACGCCGGTCTGACTTTTACCGACGCGGTCTTTACCGCCACCAGCGCGGCGTGCGTGACCGGTCTGGTGGTGGAAGACACCGGAGGCGACTTTACTCGCCTGGGCCAAACCATCATCATGCTGCTGATACAAACGGGTGGTCTGGGCATCATGATTTTCGGCTCGCTTTTCGCGTTGCTTTTGAGCAGTCGGCTCTCGCTGCGGGAGTCCATGGCGATGCAGGATCTGATGCAGGAGCAAAGCTCGGCGCGTATCGCGCGGGTGGCGGCGTTTGTGTGCGTCTTCACCTTTGCTCTCGAAGCCCTGGGGGTGGTGGCCCTTTATGGCGTCTGGCAGACCAGTCCGGAGCGTGGCGGTCAATTCTACAACAGTCTGTTTCATTCCATCAGCGCGTTTTGCAACGCGGGTTTTTCGCTGCAACAGGACAATCTGGAGGGTTATCGTGGCAGCGTTCGCGTTTACCTGGTGATCGCCCCGCTGATCGTACTGGGGGGGTTGGGATTTTGCGTCCTTGAAAACCTTTTCGCGGTGGGCACGGATCGGCTAGGGCGTTTGCTGGTGGGGCGACGATGGGGCTGCGTACCGGTACGCCTGACATTGCACAGCAAGATTGTGCTGGTGACGACGGGTTCACTGCTGGTGGCCGGTGCCGGGGCCTTGTTAGTGCTGGACTGGACGCGGCCCGAAGGGGTCGGGGCATGCTCGTGGGGAGGGGTATTGGACGCATGGTTCTGGTCGGTCACGGCGCGGACGGCGGGATTCAACACTGTGCCGAGTACGGAGCCGAGCGCGGCGTCCAAGCTGGTGCTCATCCTGCTGATGTCGGTGGGCGGCTCGCCCGGCTCGACGGCGGGGGGCGTCAAGACGGTCACGCTGGCGGTGCTGATGCTGCTTGTCTACGCGACGGTGCGGAGGCGGCAACAGGTTGACGCGTTTGGCCGGCAGATACCGGGGTTGGTGGTCCGTCGGGCGGCGACGTTGCTGCTCATCTATGGCGGTCTGCTCTGGGGGCTGACTGTGCTGTTGAGCATCACTGAACAGAGCGCGGGCCATGATCTGCTGAGTATTGCGTTTGAAGTGGCTTCGGCATTGGGCACGGTGGGTCTCTCGCTGGGCTTGACCGAGCATTTGACAACAGCGGGCAAGTGGGTCATCATCGCCGCGATGCTGGTGGGCCGGCTGGGCCCGCTGAGTCTCTTGACGGCGTTGACGTTCAACACTCGCCCGGTGCGTTACGAGTACCCCCGGGAAGCATTGGTGGTGGGCTAACAAGGAGGTTTGACATGGCAGAGCGTTACGCAGTTATCGGATTGGGTCGGTTCGGCCGACAGCTGGCGCGGGCGCTGACTAAGGCGGGCGTCGAGGTCATCGCCATCGACCGCGACCGGCAGCTCATTGAGCAGATCGCCGACGAAGTGACGCAGGCCGTGCGACTCGACAGCACCGACGAGGATGCGTTGCGTGGGCAGGGCATTGACCAGGTTGACGCTGCGGTGGTGGGTATCGGGGAGGATTTCGAGTCCAACGTGCTGACGACGGTGCTGCTCAAATCGCTGGGCGTCGGCTGTGTCTATGCCCGCGCGGACCATGACATGCACGCGCGCATCCTCAAGCGTGTGGGCGCCGACGAGATCATTTTTCCGGAAGAGGAAGCTGCCCAGCGTTGGGCTTACAGGCTCGTAGCGCCGCAAATTGGCGAGAAACTCGAATTCGCACCTGGTTTTAGTGTGGCCCAGTACAGCGCCCCGGCCAGCTTTGAAGGTAAGAGTCTGCTGGAGCTGCAATTGCGCAAGAAGCACCGGGTGAATATTATCGGCATCCGCTCGCGTGGACAAGCCGAGGCAGAGGCGAGCAAGAACCGCCGGCGGATTGTGAACGTTCCGCAGCCGGAGAGCATTATTCACGCGGGCGATCTGCTCTGGCTGGTGGGCAGTGACGAGGACCTGGCCGCTTTGCCCGATAAGTAGCGTCTGTGCGGGCTGGTTGGAGAGGTGACCGTGCCGGCGTCGGGCCGGTTGCGCGGCGCTTGACGGGTGAGATATGCGGGCATAAAATGGCGTATATTCGTGTGGCCAGCTCAAAAAGGCCGGAAAAACCAACCCGTTTTTTTGCATCGGCCCCAAAAAGTCTGTACACTGTTAGTGGATCAGCGTGGCGGGTTCGCATCCGCTTGTCGGGAGGTGGCCCCATCGTAAGTAACCGAAAGCCATGTTTTTTGCCGGGCAGCCAACGTAAGAGCTCGACTGACGAGGCAGGTCTTTTATCCAGAAAGGTACGTCATTATGAACAAGTTAAGCATTCTGCTGGTGGTTTTGCTGATGGTCACACCGGCCTGGGCAGGGTTGGTGAACGTGGTCGCCGAGCCTTTCCAGGACAACGACGGTAGCGGCGACATTTCGGCGGGGGACGTCGTGCCGATTAAGATCGTCAGCACGGTGATTATCGGGGCTATTGATCTGTCGATGACCGTGACCGGTCCGGGTAACCTGGCGGAGTCGGCCGGGGGCATGCAACACGCTGCGGACTTCGACCCTATCTGGTTCCAGTCCGACCCGCTGATCGTGGGCAACGCCATCGCTGAACTGCAAGGTGGAGCGTTCATCGATATCACCCCGGCTCCCGGCTCTACCGCCGATCTTATCTGGAACCTCGAAATCGAGGTGACCGGTGCGGGCGCCATCATGGTCGACATTTCAGCGGGTCCGGGCGGCATCTATAAGAACGATGTGTCGGACCCCCAGTACTCTTTTCTGACCAGCGCCGATCTGGGCGACCTGCTCATTGGCGGCGGTCCCAGCCGTAAGGTCACGGTGCGTGTCGCGGGCCAGGGGGGCACTGTCACGATGGACCCCGAAGGCGAGAGCTTCCCCGAGGGCAGCGTGATTAACTTGACGGCGGTACCCGATCCGGGTTATCGTGTCAAGAAGTGGCGTGGCGCCGAAAGCAACCTGCTCACCAATGACAACACCGTCACCGTGGGCCGGCGCAACAACGTCGTGGTACAGTTCGAACGAATCCCGGAAGACGACGTGAAGAAGGCGCTCTTCACCGCGGGCCGCAATCGCGACGACCAGGCTGATGGGTTTGTGATTCTGGGCAACCTGAGCGCGACTCAGGCGGACTTGCTGGCGGCGGATACTGTGACCGTGCGTCTGCTCAACGCCGCAGGCACACCCATTTTCGAGGAAGCAATCGACACAGACGACGACAACTTCCAGATTCCCAATAACCAACTGGGATTCAACTACAAGGGCGAACCTGGCGGCATCAAGCGTATGAATTTCAAACTTGGCAAGGGCAACTTTGTCCTGATGGGCGCGGGGCTTGACCTGAGCGGTCTGAGCAGCCCGGTCACGCTTGAGATTGCCTTTGGCGGCTTCAATGTGAGCGGCGAACTGGACGAGACCATCATCAACGGCCCGCGGCGTTCGATCCCCATGGACTACCTCAAGGGCGAGATCGACGCACTGGTCGCCAGTCGGGCCGCCGGCCGGACCAACCCCAACACCGGCGAGGTGACAGGCACAGTCTCGGGCAATCTGGCTCTCGACGAAAGCACCGTCGACCTGTCTGACCCCACGACTGAAGTCATTTTCACCATCAGTGATTTCACCGAAACGCTGCCTGCGGCGATGGGCAGCTTTGCCGTCAGCGGACGAGGCAACCGGTATCTTTACCAAAGGCCCCAAGGCGCTCCAGCCGACGCCAAAGTCACACGGGCCCAGTTCGACTTCGATCGCAACACGTTCAGCGTGAGCGTACAGAACGCCCTGATCGACCTGGAGCCGGAGGAAGTCGATGTGAACATCAGCATCACCGTGGGTAGTCAAAACGTGTTTGACGAGACGGCCACGCTTTCTCTCGATTGAGCGTAAGCAAGTAGCAATTGCCTTTCAGCGTCCCGGAGCCTATGCGGTTTCCGGGGCGTTTTTTTTGCAGAGGTAGTCGCCCGGCCTTGATGCTCAGGCCAGGTGCAAAGACAGGGCCAGCGGCGAGCCAATGAACCGCCGCTGCTATGGAGCGCTGCTGCGGGGAATGCGTAGGCGCATCCCGGCGGTTAGATGGGTTGGCTCGTCGAGGCGATTGATTCGCGCCAGTCGCTGCCAATCGCCGGCAGAGCCCATCACAAAGGCGGCAATCGTCGCCAGGCTATCACCGGCCCGGGCAACATAGTAATCGGGACGGTGGGCCGGTCCGCGTCGGGAGCCATCCGCCCTTGTCAGAGGGGCCAAGGGCAGGTAAAGCAGTTGGCCGACCTGGACGGCCTGTGGCGAACTCATTATCTCGCTGTTGCTGCTGTAGATGAGTTGCCAGTGTGTACCGGTACGGTAGTATCGCCGCGAAATCTTGAAGAGGGTATCGCCGGGCCGAACCTTGTGGACCAGAAGCCCGTGCCGATGGGCGGGCTCACGGCAGATGACGCGGTCAGGGTCGATGGGCGTCAGTCGGGGCACATTGGGGTAGGTGGGACGCTTCCAGAAATCGGGCGTGGGCGTCAGGGCATCGAGAGGCCGATGGGCCAATCGCTTGAGATCCTGCGGGGTGGCAGGTACCTTGGCTGGCGACGCACCGGTCTGGTCGTCATACGTGGGCGGCTTGGAGGGCGCTGGCGGGGTTTGCAATGGCACAGCGGCTCGCTCACAACCGGCCGTGCCCGCACAGCCCACCAGCCACAGGGCCATTGCCAAGAGCAACAGGCCGTGGTTGGCTCGGGTCAGTCTTCGATGAGTCTTACAAAACGGCAATAGCAGAGCATCCTTTCCACTGTTTTATCGTCGATTCGCTCAATTAACTGCAACCGTTGTTGATCGGTCGGCCCCAGCGGCAGAATCAGCCGGCCAGCCGGGGCCAATTGCTCCAGCAACGCCTCCGGCACCGTGGCCGCCGCCGCGGTCACCAATATCCTGTCGAACGACGGCGTGGCCTGGTGGGCGGCCTTGGCCAAGGCCCTGGGCCAGCCCCGCGCCCCATTGCCCACGTGATAGCGCACGTTCTCGATGCCCAGCGCCAGCAGTCTGCGCTGCGCCTGCACGGAGAAATACTCGATTCGCTCAATCGTATAGACCTGCCGGCACAACCGCGCCAGAATCGCGGTCTGATAGCCACAGCCGGTGCCAATCTCCAGCACGGTATGGCTGGGCTGCAAGGCTAGATGCTCGGTCATCAAGGCCACGATGTAGGGCTGAGAGATGGTCTGATGGGAGCCTATGGGCACGGGCTGGTCCATATACGCTGCCGCGCGGGACGCCGGTGGAATGAATTCATGACGCGGTATTTCCCCCATGACCCCCAGCACCCGTTCGTCGCTGATCCCACGCCCCCGCACCTGTCGAGCGACCATCTGCTGGCGCAAGTGCAAGGCCTCGGGTGATTCCTGAAATTTCATACGTTCGCAGTCTATCGAGACACCTGACCCCACGTCGCCTTTCTTCGCCCCAGGCTTAAGGCTCTGACGTACCGCTAGGCAAGAACGCTTCGCTTTCGAGATACCGGAAGAACTCGTCGCTACCCTGGCGGAGAAAACGTTCGAACCGTTCGCGCCGATTGCCCGGCTTGAGGTCGTCTTCGCGCAACAGAATCATAACCTCCATATCGGTCCCGGCCAGCTTGCGGGTGATCATCCCCACCAGCGGATTACTGCTGCGCCGCGGGACGTCCGGTCCCTGAGCCAACTGGCGGAGCTCGTCACTGGCGGAAAAGTAGAGTCCCTCCGGCGTCACCTCGTAGCGTAGCCCCGTCGTGCCCGAAAGCACCTCCAGGGCGGTGCGTACGTCCACACCGCGGACCACCAGTGTTTCGAGCCCCTTGCCCAACAGCGTCAAACAGCCCGGTTCGAAGCTGACATCGATGGCCGCCTCGGCCGCCAGACTTCGGCAAATATCCGCCACCGGCTCGTTCTTGAACTCTTTGTTGATGCGCCGGGAAAGTTTAAGATTATGCAACTCCATGATTGGCACAATAACGATATCCACCGGCTCGTCGGGGCGTCCTTCCTGCAACTCCGCGCGGACGTACCAGACGCCTGGGCCGGTCAGAGTGGACTCCACCCGTCGCTGGCTGTAAAGATCGAGCACCACCGTCGCCAACTGCGGCGCCGACGTGAGCACCTCTTGGGCCACGGCGTCGTCGACCTTCTCCTGCCGCTGGCCCTCTTCCACCAAGGCAAACCGCATGAAGCCGGCCACATCGCGTAACTGCTGGAGCAACCGCGTCTCACCCCGCTTGAGCTTGCTGTTTTGCAGCCGTCTCAGCGCGTCCAACTCCACCATGTTGAGCCGTCGCGGCTGGCGCATCAGCTCGACGGTCCCTAAGATCATGATCTGCCCGTCGCCCACCTCGAAGCGCAACGCCAACGGCTTGAAGAACTCACGCAGGGCCTCCCGCCAGGGGATATTGGGAAACTGCACCAGATTCAGTTGTGTCCGTCCGCCACGAGGCAGCTGCTCAATGGCTACCTTGTCGACGTTGAAAGGCACCTTCATAGCCTGGCTCAACTGCGTGAGGGCCTCGGTCAGCGTGACATGACGTAGCGTCAACTCCACCGGCTGGTCGAGCTTCTCTTCTATCGCTGCCGCCGGCAACTGGGCCTCACAGCGGTAGGACCCCAGCAAGGCCACCACACTCAAGGCCGCTACCATGAGCCCCAAACGACCCGTCTTGGTCATATTCAAGCACTCCCGTCAAAACAAAAACGACAAATTGGGCTGGTCCGCTACAGAAGTAGCTGGAGCACGCTGCACACAAATAACTGATTCCGACGACGAGGTCCCGTGGTTGGCCTGGCCCGGCGCCTGCCAACTCAACTCGACCACGGCCAGCCGCCGCGCCCGCACCGGCTCGGCCTGGACGACCACCCTGGGCACCCGCGGCTGGCTCAGCTCAGCGGCAGGTCCCGAAGGCTCCGTCTCGACGAGCAACCCGCCGGACAACACGATCAACAGCACAGCGGCCGCCGCCGCCAGCGGTGTCAGAACCGGCCAAAGCAGACGACGCCATTGACGCCCCGGCCTTGCCGAGGCATCCAACGCCTGGCGTACGCCGCGGCCAAACTGTTCAAAATCGACCGCCCCCAGCGCGTCGGGCAGACGGGCCAAGTGTTCATCAAGCCGTCGATACTGCGCCAGCATGGCCCGCGCCTGGGCGTCTTGCGAGAGGGCCTCTTCCAGACGCGCCCGCTCCGCCCCGCTCAGGTCGGGGTCGTCGTAACGACTCAGTAAGATGTCAAGTTCTTCAGTAATCATGGGTCATTCTCCCAATGCCGCTAGTTGTCGGCCCGTCAGACGCCACTGTCAAAGATTTTTTTCCAAACGCTTTCTCAGCCGACGCCTCGCCTCGAACACAGACCATTTGACCGTCTGCAAACTGCAGCCCATCGCCTCGGCAATTTCCTTCTGCGGCAGCTTTTCCACGGCAAACAACACCAAGGGCGTCCGCAGGTGATCGGGCAGCTCATCCATCGCCCCTTGGAGCAGGTCCGCCATTTCGGCGCCCGCGGCGTGCTCATGAGGCTGAGGCTCGTTGGTCTCCAATTGGAGCCCCGACGAGGGCCTATCTGATTCATCGTCCCGCTCCGCCGGCGCCCCCAGATAAATCCGCGGGTCATGCCGATGGCTCCGCCGATAATTCAGGGCTTGATTGGACACGATCCGCATCAGCCAGGGCCCAAAACGCTGGGGGTCCTTGAGTTGGCCCAACGCCTGGTAGGCTCGCAAAAAGGCCTCCTGCGTCACCTCCATGGCGCTATCCACATTGCCTAACAAACGCATCGCCACACCCACCGCTTTACGCTGATAGCGTAACACCAGCTCGTCAAAGGCTTCTCGGTCGCCCGAGGCCGCTGCCATGGCCAATTTTGCGTCGTCACCGTACACTCGCCGTCTATTTCCTATCCCAGCGGCATTTATTTAGACAATCCCAGCGCCTCAAAGTTGGCATGATTGTTGGGTATTGCCAAAAACATCCCAAATTTTTCGCCGCCACCATAAAATTTATAAGTGTTTGTGAAATAAAGATTTAAGACAAATCACCCTGCAAGACGATCCCAGGGGTGCCCGCATCACTCGCTTACGGGGCCCTCCACGGGCTCTGGGCCCGCCTGGGACGGCGCCGCTGACCGTCTGCTCAACCACTTGCCGTACCCCGCCCGCACCGGGCTCGTGCTGGCGTAGGCCACAAACGCCGCCGCCAGTGTCAATTGAGGCTTCCAGATCAACAACAACGTCAGGATCACCACCCGCACCACGTGGCCAAAAGGCCGCCGGCCCCGAATGTACTGGTTCAATATGTGTCGGTACGGTATGCGGCTGACCATCAGCAACCCGGCCGCCACCGTCACCAAGGGGAGCAAGACAATAATCGCCGGCGACAAGACCCGGCTGACCACACCGACCCCACCCGCCTCCAACTCCGGCAGAAAGTCCCCGTACAGCAGCACCAGCGACGCCACCACCCCGGCCGCCGCCGGCGAGGGCAAGCCTGAAAACCCCATATGGTCGGCCTCTGACGGGCCCGTCTCCACTGTAAACCGCGCCAGACGCAGCAGCGTACAACAGACGTACATCGCCGCCACCAGCCACAAGAGCCGCCCCAGAAGCGTCGCAAACGCCGGACTGACCGGGGTCACCAGGTGAGGCCCCACGATGCCCGGCCAGGTGCACTCCACCACGCGAAGCATCAAAAACGCCGGCGCCACCCCAAAACTGATCCCGTCCGCCAGCGAATCCAACTGCGCCCCAAAATTGCCCGCACTGCCCGTCCGCCGCGCCACAAACCCGTCGAGCGCATCGGCCACCATCGCCAGAAAGATCATCCACGCCGCCGCTGCGAAATACGTCAGCTCGGGCTGCTGGAGCCACTTATCCGACTCGCTCGCTGCCCGTGCGGTAAAATGGATCGCCGCGAACCCGCACACCGCGTTGAGCAGCGTCACCAGCGAAGGCAACACCCCCACCTGCCGCAACACCCGCCGTGATCGACTCTTGCCTCGTTTACGCGTCATAGACGCCATCCCTTTCCCACGCCCGCGCCACCCGCAAACACACCCAGGACGTCACTTCCAATTCCCGCAGAGCGTAGCGGAAAAACAGTATTCTCATGTTTTTACCCAAGATTATTTTGCATTGAATCGTCAACTCTTCTATTATCTCACCTATTGCGAGGCCTTACAAGCACCAAGCTTGAGCGGGCCTGGTCGATTTTGATGCAGGACAACACCGTGCTGGCCCGATAATATTATTGCCCGGGCCAGACCTTGGCTCCCATAAGGAAGGACACACTCATGTACAGCGATATTGCAGACGTAATGGCGCGCGAGATTCTTGACAGCCGCGGCAACCCCACCGTCGAAGTCGACGTCGTCCTCGAAGACGGCTGCTTCGGCCGGGCCGCCGTCCCCTCCGGTGCCAGCACCGGCGAGCATGAGGCCGTTGAACTCCGCGATGGCGACGCCAAGCGTTACATGGGCAAGGGAGTCACCAAGGCCGTCGGCAACGTGAACAAGAAGATCGCCCCCGCCATCATCGGCCTCGACGCCCTCGACCAGCAGGCCATCGACGACATCATGATCAAGCTCGACGGCACCGCCAACAAGGCTGAGCTCGGTGCCAACGCGATTCTCGGCGCCTCCCTCGCCGTCGCCAAAGCCGCCTCCGAATATTGCGAACTGCCCCTCTACCGCTATCTCGGCGGCAGCGACGCACACATCCTGCCCGTCCCCATGATGAACATCCTCAACGGCGGCAAACATGCCGACAATAATGTCGATTTCCAGGAATTCATGATTATGCCCCTCGGCGCCAAGTGCTTCTCCGAGGCCCTGCGCATGGGTGCTGAAACCTTCCATACCCTCAAGAAGGTCCTGGCCAAGAAGGGCTACAACACCGCTGTCGGCGACGAAGGCGGCTTCGCCCCCGATCTCAAGAGCAACGAAGAAGCCTGCGAAGTCATCATCGAAGCCATCGAAGGTGCCGGCTACACCCCGGGCAAGCAGATCGCCATCGCCCTCGACCCGGCCAGCTCCGAACTCTACGATAAAGCCAAAGAGGGCTACTTCTTCTTCAAGTCCGACCCCAAAACGAAAGTCTCCAGCGACACGATGGTCGACTACTGGGAAAACTGGTGCAAGAAATATCCCATCGTCAGCATTGAGGACGGCCTGGCTGAAGACGACTGGGCCGGCTGGGAAAAACTCACTCAGCGCATCGGCGACAAGGTCCAGCTCGTGGGCGACGACCTCTTCGTCACCAACACCGAACGGCTTGCTCGCGGCATAAAAGAAACTTCCGCCAACAGCATCCTCATTAAGCTCAACCAGATCGGCACCATCAGCGAAACCTTTGCTGCTATCCGCATGGCCCAACGCAACGGCTGGACTGCCGTCGTCAGCCACCGTAGCGGCGAAACCGAAGACGCCACCATCGCCGATGTCGCCGTCGCCAGCAACGCCGGCCAGATTAAAACCGGCTCGCTCTGCCGCACCGACCGGATCGCCAAGTACAACCAGTTGCTCCGCATCGAGGAAGAACTCGGCGACCAGGCCGTCTACGGCGCCAGCATTTGGAAAAAGTAAACCTGGTCACATAATGACGAGGGGCCATGGATGGTCAGCCGCACATGAACAGGCCCCCCCGAAGGGACGAATTCGGGAGACTTGTGCTCTTTGCCGTGTTCACCACGACCGGCATGGGTGCTATTGCGCTGGCGCTGTTGGCTCAGCCGCTCAACGACTACTTCCGCGACCGCGACCTCTTGGCCGCCCAGCGGCAGCGCATTGAGCAGTTGCAGAACCTCCATCAGCAGCAGCAGCAGTTGCTCGCCAACAGCGACAACCCGTCGGTCGTCGAGCGAGCGGCCATCAACAACCTCAATTACGTACCCACCGACACCCCTCTCGACGAGCGGCAATCGCTGCCGAAGCCTTGGAGCGACCTGGAAAAGGCCTTGGGCAGTCTCGATAAAGCCCCCTCCCTGCCTGAGCGGCCCCCTTGGCAAAAGGCCGTCGAAACACTCTCGCAGCAACGCGACAGCCAGAACGTGCTGTTGGCGTTGGGGGCCTTTCTGATCGTCGTCAGCCTCGCCTGCTTTTACCGCCAGGCCTGAAGCGACCGGGCCCCTCACCAGGGCGACGTAGCCCCACCGCCCCTTGCGGACAAGAGCGACTCACCACTTGCCATGCTCGCCGTACCGGTAATCGATGAAACTCAGGTCGTTGTAGCCGAGCCCCAAAGCACACGCCGTCTCCAGGTATCTCACCGTCAGGTTCCGCCCGGCCCCCTCCGGCAGCACTGCGTTGGCACGAACCCGACGGGTCAACTGCAGCCCCACCCGATCCAACGCCACCGGATCCAGGCTAAACAGCAGCGACCCATGCTCATACACGTAACGCTGCTGCACCTCGGGCCCCCCGTAATATACCAGCCGCAGCCCGTTGGCGATGTGCAGACGCACCTTTGCCTCGATCTCGCCCAACGCACAGATCTCCGCCAGAAACGGGTCCCCCTGGTTCACATAGAAGCGCCCCGGCCGCTTGATCAACGGCAGCGACAGATTCGTCAACGCCCCCCGAAATTTGATCACGTTGTCGTCCATGAACGTCGGCACGTTGATGATCGCCGTCACCTGGTCCAGCCAGCTCGCCAGATAATCACTGTCCGAGCCAAAATCCACCTCCCTCGCCTGCCAGCCGTACGGGCACGGGCGCGTCTGCGCCGCCGACGCCGGCAGTTCCTCCAAGCCCACAATCATGAACTGCTCCGCCTTGAAACCCGCCTCGTAAAGCGACTCCAGCAAGGCCGCACACACCGCCGTGTTCGTCCCCAGCGAATGGCTGCCCAATGCCGTAAACGTCAGGGCCACCACGTCTTCTTCCCCGATGAAACACCGCCAAGCCGCCGACGTGTCCTCCTGGCCCGTCAGCCTCATCAGCCCTGTCCGCAGCATCGCCCGAAGGCTCGGCACATGCACTTTGGTACCCCGAACCGCATATCGGCCGTGCACGTCCCACACCCGCGACTTGGCCAGCTCCAACGGATCGTCGATCGCTCGCTCGCCTTGCGCCGCCGCCCCCCCCGCCGCAGGTCCTATAAGCCAACCACCCAGCAACAGACTCACCAAGGCCGCCGCGCAGAACCACCCCCGCCGCCAGCACCTGCCGCTCGCGTAGCGCCCGCCCTGCCAACTGTCCGCACGTCTCTTACTCATACCGTCTCCTTACCTGTATCGGCCAACCGCACGGCCGGCATCATGACTTTGGCCTGCCGCTGGACAATCCGCCGATAATACTCATAATAAAGACACACTGACCCACGGAACGGGTGCAGCCTCACAATATGATCACTGCCGCCAAGGAGCAATGTACATGGCTCAGACAACGCGAAGTCGCATCGATGCCGCCAAGCACTCCCTCGAACAGTTCGGCCAACAACACATCATCCGCTTCGCCGAGCAACTCGAACGCCCGCAACTGCTCAACCTCCTGGACACCATCGAAAGTCTCGACCTGCCCTTCATCCAGCAACTTGTCGAACGCTATGTCGGACAAGCCGAATCGCACGCCCTGCCCAGCGACATCACGCCCCCGCCCGTCTACCCCCTCGAACCCACACCCGACCTCCAGCAGAAGTACCAGCAAGCCCTCGAACGCGGCGAACGCCTCATCGCCGACCGCAAAGTCGCCGCCTTCACCGTCGCCGGCGGCATGGGCACCCGTCTGAGCTTCGACGGCCCCAAGGGCTGCCTGCCCGCCACGCCCGTCCGCAATAAACCGCTCTTTAGACTCTTTGCCGAATCCCTCATCGCCACCTCCCGACGCTACAACACGGTCGTCCCCTGGTACATCATGACCAGCCGGGCCAACCACCAGGACACCATCGCCTTCTTCGAAGACAACGACTTCTTCCAGCTCGGTCCCGACAACGTCTACTTCTTCAAACAGGGTATGCTCCCCTGCTTCGACAGGAACGGCAAAATCCTCCTCGACCAACCCCACCAGCTCGCCATGTCGCCCGACGGCCACGGCGGCTCGCTCCGCGCCCTCTACAACAGAAAAGCCACCGAAGACATGGCCCGACGCGGCGTCGAATATATCAGTTACTTCCAGGTCGACAACCCCCTCGTCCGGACCATTGACCCCCTCTTCATCGGCCTGCACGCCCTCGACAACGCCGAAATGTCCAGCAAAGCCGTCATCAAAGCCGACCCCCTCGAAAAAGTCGGCAACTTCGCCCTCGTCGACGACAAAGTCCACGTCATCGAATACAGCGACCTGCCCGATGAACTCGCACACCGCAAAGACCCCCAGGGCCAACTGCTCTTCACCTACGGCAGCATCGCCATCCACATCATCAGCCGCTCCTTCGTCGAACGCCTCAACCTCCACGGCTTCAGCCTGCCCTTCCACCGCGCCATCAAGAAAGTCCCCTACATCGACGAGCAGGGCCTACGTGTCGAACCCGAAAAGCCCAACGCCCTCAAACTCGAAACCTTCGTCTTCGACGCCCTGCCCCTCGCCGAAAAATCTGTCACCCTTGCCATCGACCGCGACGCGGAATTTGCCCCCATAAAGAACGCCGCCGGCACCGACAGCCTGCAAACCTCCCACCAACTCCAGATCGCCCGCGCCGCCCGCTGGCTCGAACACGCCGGCCTCGACGTCCCCCGAAAACCCGACAACTCCGTCGACGCCCTCATCGAAATCTCACCCCTCTTCGCCCTCGACGCCGACGAACTCACCCAGAAAAAATCCCTCCTGCGCCCCCTCAACGCCGGTGACATCGCCTACGTCAGCTGACACGCCATCGGCACTAGCCTCGTGGCAGATGTATCTTGTCCGTGGATATTGAATCCAGCGCGCAGCGACAGGCCACTTCCGCTTCTTGCCTCTTGAGATGTGAGAGTCTTACGCCTGGCCCACCAGCTGCCGCAGCGTGTCGAGCCCCACCTCCGCCAGACTCGCCACCACCAGCTCCGCCTCCTCCAACTGGTCCGCCCCCACCGAATTGGTCACCGCGATGCACCTGCACCCCGCATTATGGGCCGCCGCCACCCCCTCCGGCGCATCCTCGATCACCACGCACTCCGGCCCGGCCAGCTTGAGCCTGCCTGCCGCCGTCAGAAATATCTCCGGGTGAGGCTTCTTGTTGCTCACGTCACAGCCCGTCAAGCACACCATCTGCTCGTACGGCGCCCCCACCGCCTCCAGAATCGCATACACCAACTCCCGCTCCGCCGATGACGCTATCGCCACCTGGAACTCCGCCGACGCCATCGCCGCCTCGAGCAACTCCAGCACCCCCGCAAACGAAGCCAACCCCTTCTGCCTTATCAACTCCAGAATCTTCTGCCGACGCAGCTCCACCGCCTCGTCCAGCTCCTGCTCACTCAGCTTGACCCCTGCCGCCGCTGCCCCCACCTCGGTATACTTGCGCGCCCCACGGCCCAGACCCGGCTCAAAATCCGCCGGCTTGATCCCCCGCACCCCATAGTGCCCCGCCAGCACCGCAATCGTCGCCTCGGCGTTGATCGGCTCGGTGTTGCCCATCACCCCGTCCACATCGAATATCAATCCGTACTGCTGCACCATCCTCGCCTCCACATACCGAGACCGCCCCTCAACCATCCCTGCCGGCCCCACCGCTACCTGCCCGTGCTACCACGTATCCACCACATCCACCCAGTCGGCCGCCGTCAGCTCCAGCGTGTACTGGTTCTCCTGCTCCTGACGCAGCGACATCCGACACGTGCCCAGCACACTGTGCTCATACGAAAAACCATCCGCTTCACCCAGAACACACGCCTCCCGAGGCCTTGCCTTAAGATACACCATCCCCTCACGCAACGCCCACCGCGCCAGCCCCATCATCCTCACCGTTGCCTGATCCTCCTCAAAAGGCTCCGCGTCCGCCACCAACGCCTCATGGCAAAACTCCAATATCGCCACCTGCTTGCGCATCGCGTTCTCGTAAGGCTGCTCGATCAACGACTGCGGCACCACCGTCTGCACCACCACCGAGAGCTTCTCCTTCGCCAGCGGCACCCATTGGCTGCTCCGACGCGCCACGTAGTCCGTACGCTTGACCAGCGAACTCTGCGAATCAAACGAGACAATCCCC
>Ga0180432_10003147_pt1 | contig 23879 bp, 17 predicted proteins | sample SS_ome_10_FD_132414 | JGI IMG/M metagenome (GOLD analysis project Ga0180432, IMG submission 132414) | Hypersaline lake sediment archaeal communities from the Salton Sea, California, USA - SS_1_MS_2 metaG | ecosystem: Environmental > Aquatic > Non-marine Saline and Alkaline > Hypersaline >... | reverse complement strand
CCTCCGTCCATGGCTTCACGAACTAATCGCAGCCGCTCTAAGTCAGCATCGGAGTACAGGCGATGTCCGCCACCGCTCCTCCCCGGTGTGACGAGGTTGTACCGCTTCTCCCATACTCGCAGCACGTCTATTGAAAGGCCCAGTCTACGCGAAACAACTTTGATCGGGTGCCGTTTTTGATCTGCTTTCTTGTTCATGTGTTCTATCGTCGCGATTTGCTTCGAAGGTTAGTTGAGTCTAATTCACTTGACAATATTAGGATTATGTCGACCGTGTGTCAAGTATTTGACCTTGACAAAGCTGAGACGTATGGCGATACATAGCTTGGCACATGATGCCGCCATTCATCGCGCCGATGCAGATGTAGATGAGCTAACCATATACAGGATTTGAAGTTGAACGCCCAATACTACCGCCCGAATTCAGCGAACGGAGGATGTCGACAGGGCTCCTGCACTCTGAGACCTCGTTCCAGCGTGTGTCCGGTTCAGTTTCTATTTGTTCTTGTTCTGGTTCATGCTTTCTACATTGCGCCAATCTCTGCTCAAGACGAACCATCCGGGCACATAGACGGTCAGGTGGTCAGCGCCAGCACCCAACGCCCCATAATCGAAGCAACCGTCGAATTGGTCGAAACTGGTAACTCGATGCAGACTGACTCGCTGGGTCGGTTCGAGTTCGCAAACACCCCCGTTGGCGTTTACCAGCTGAGAGTTCGCGCTTTGGGATTTCAGCCGATAATTCGATCGAACACAGTTGTTGGGAGCGGAAAACCGCTAAACGTGCGTATCGAATTGGCTCCGTTGGCTGTTCAGTTAGAGGGTATCAGTGTTCGACCTTCATTCTTCCAACAACCGCCTGGATACACGACCTCGACCAGATCGATCGGTGCCGACGAAACGCGGCGCGCTCCTGGGGCACAGGAGGACGTGATACGCACTGTGGCTTTGCTGCCTGGTGTGGGAGTGACGTCGGGCGGGCGCAATGACTTGGTGGTGAGAGGCGGGGCACCTTACGAGAACCTCTTCCTCGTAGACGGCATCGAGGTGCCGAACATCAACCATTTCGGGTCGCAGGGGTCTACGGGCGGACCACTCTCACTCATAAATGTGGATTTCGTACAGCGTACGGATTTCTCAGCGGGTGGCTTTAGTGCGAAGTATGGTGGCAGAACGGCGTCCCTCACATCGATAACACTGCGTGAGGGCGAGACCGAAAGGCTCGCCGGCGAAGTCAACCTGTCGGGCACGGGGTTTGGGGCAATTCTGGAGGGTCCTATTGGCCGGAGCACCAGCTTCTTGCTCAGTGCGCGGCGTAGCTATTTGGACCTGCTCTTCAAGGCTGCCGGCTTCAGCTTCATACCCGCGTACATCGATTTCCAACTCAAGACGAATACCAGGATCGACCAAAACAACACCGTGTCATTCGTGGGAATCGGAGCGATCAACACGGTGGAGTTCATCAATGACGACGCGGACGACCGGTACGACAACAGCCGAATCCTGGCGCCCGAGCAGCGTCAATACTTCGCCGGCCTCGTATGGAAGAGGTTAGTTAGCGATGGACTGCTGACGGTGACTCTCGGTCGCACATTTAGTCGGTTCAAGACACTCCAAAGTGATTCACTTGATCCTCCGCAAACGGTGTTCAGCAACTACTCGGCGGAGGGTGACAACAGCCTTCGAATCGACCTCGTGAAGCGTCTTTCACCTTGGTTTGAGTTGAACGTGGGAAACGTGGCCCGGTATGCAAGCAAGCTCGACTACGAAATCGAGATGGGCGGTCGCTACCGACTCGATGACATTGGTGCGCCGCGGCCGCTGTCGCGGGACACGTCGTTCACTGCACTGCGCAACGCCACTTATGTTCAAAGCACATTCCAGCTCTCCGGAACGATTCAGGCTACTGCCGGCGCTCGGCTGGATTATTACGCGTTTTTGAACGATGCCGTGAGAGCTGCGCCAAGGATGGGGCTTCGTGCCCAGCTTACTCCGACCATTGCGGCCAACTTGAGTGCGGGTCGCTATCACCAGGCTCCGTCGTTCATCTGGTTGATAGGCGACCGCGAAAACCCGCGGCGTATGAAGCCGATTGAGAGTGATCAGGTCATAGTCGGATTGGAAAGCCAGCCACGTGCCGACACGAGACTGCAGCTCGAGTTCTTCTACAAGAAGTATCGGAATTATCCTGCTCGCATCTTCCGACCCCAGGCCGTGCTTGCTCCTACGGGATTCGAGGACGTCACAACTGATATACCGTACGGGCTAGAGCCATTGAACAGCAGTGGGGCAGGGCGTGTGTATGGGGCTGAGTTCCTCGCGCAGAAGCGGCTGAGTTCTCTACCGTTCTACGGGCTGCTGAGCGCAACACTGAGTCGCGCCGAGTATACGTCGCTCGAGGGGTTAACGCGAGCCGGCAGCTATGATGCCCGCTTCTTGGGCAACCTCGTGGCCGGATGGCGGCCAGGGAACGATTGGGAGTTGAGCGGCAAGTTCAGGATCGCAACCGGGCTTCCCACGACGCCGTTTGTTGAAACCGGACCCCTTGCCGGCCAGTTGGATTTTTCCGCTTACAATCAGGGCCAAAGGCTTCCTACATTCCACGCCCTCGATCTACGCATTGACAAACGCTGGAGTTTCCGGAGTTTTCAGTTGGAGACCTACATAGATGTTCAGAACGTCTACGGTAGGGCCAACGTGACTCAGTTTGAGTGGAACTATCGAGAAGGCGTGTCGGAGCCCAACGAATCACTGACAGTTTTGCCCACAATTGGCGTCAATATTGAATTCTGACGTTATAAACCCTGTTCGTTACTTGTCGATATACAAAGCTTGACAAAGCCTAGACATTATGTATATTAGACGTATCAATGGTGGCTGGGAGCCGCCGGGCGGCTAGTAGCCGCCAAATGGGTTTCACAAACTGTACGGACACGCGACATCCAAAAGGAGAAGCACAATGTCAGAGAAGACTACGAAGTTGCACGTCGGTAAGGGTATTCTGAAGCCAGGCACACGCCCGATCAAGGTGTTCGTCGACGACGACGGCGAGTATTGGCTCTGCGACGCCGACGTAGATCCTACCAGCAAAGATTTCCGTGAGCAGGGTTGCACCGCTCACAGTGATATTCAGATGGCCGAAGGCGGCTGATCCACCTCAGCAACGAACGGGCGGGGAAACGTCCCCGCCCGCCGAGGCACCAATGTCAACTCACACGATCACTACTGAAGCAGAACTGGAAGCGATCATCGACGGTCACGAGACCGTCGTTTTGGATTTCTGGGCCCAATGGTGTGCGCCGTGCAGAGGTTTCGGGCCGGTGTTTGAGGCGGTCGCAAAGCAGAATACCGATATGGCATTCTGCCGAGTTAACACCGAGGAGGCACCAGATCTCAAGACCGCGTTCGAGGTGGATTCGATCCCGACCCTGGCCGTGATAAGGGACCGTGTTCTGGTCGCATCGCAGACAGGCTACATGGATAAGAAGGCCCTTTCGAACCTGATCGAACAGGTCCGGGCCCTCGACATGGAAGCAATCCGAAAGCAGGCAGAAACTGAAGCCTAGGTTTAGAGGCCCCAACCCTCCCGATATTCTGACCTGAACAATTCCTCCGGCACGCTAACGTTGGTCACCTGACCCGAGCTGGCGTCAAACTCGAGAGCCTGTTGAGTTCTCACAGCCAGGTTTCCGAGCAAAACCATTTCGGTTAACGGACCCGAATGCTCCGCGAAATCCGATCCCGCTTTACCCCCGTTCTTACACGCTTCAATCCACTCGGCGTAGACACCCTCGGTGCGCGGGCATTGCTCATCCGGGAGATCCGCCATCAGCGCCTGGTGTCTCTCGCTATTCGCTAGGTGAGGCTCCTCACCGTAAATGCCGGCCACCAGCGTTCCCTCATCACCAATCCAAATCTGACCCGATGAATCGGGAGGCCACGGAGTGCCCTGATCCAAGTCGAACGGACGTGGGGGTGTTAGCTCCCCGTCCAGCCAAATCACCTTCAACGGCGGAAACGCCCCGCGCTGCGGGAATTCGTACACTATTCTGCACACGGCCGGTGCGGTTTCTTCGAACAAAGCTGTAGACTCCGCAACTATGCTCGTTGGATATCCCAGCTCCAGGGCCCAAAAGGCCGCATCCATGGAATGGCAGGCAATGTCCCCCAGTGCGCCAGTGCCAAAGTCCCACCAGCCGCGCCAGTTGAAGGGGGCATATGCCGGATGATAGGGGCGTTCAGGTGCGGGCCCCAGCCAGAGATCCCAATCCAAGTGAGCCGGCACATGATGAACTTCAGTCGGCCGATCGATAGCCTGGGGCCAAATTGGGCGATTCGTCCAATACTGCACTTCCTTCACAGTTCCGATCCAACCTGCTTCGACCCACTCTCTGATTTGTCTTGTGCCTTCCCAGGAATGACCCTGGTTCCCCATCTGCGTTGCGAGACCGGATTCGCGGGCGGCTGTTGCCAGCTGCTTCGCTTCCCAGATGGTGCGTGTCAGAGGTTTTTGACAATAGACGTGCTTGCCCATCCGGAGTGCCATCATGGCGGCGACGGTATGGGTGTGATCTGGTGTGGATACGGTGACTGCATCAATGTTCGCGCCATCCCGCTCGAGCATGATGCGGAAATCTTTGTACCGTTTTGCTGCCGGAAATTCCTCGTACGATCGAGAAGCGCGTGCGTCATCGACGTCGCAGAGAGCGTATATGTTTTCACTGCTCATGCCACGCACATCGGCTCCGCCCATGCCCCCAACGCCTATGCATGCGACGTTGAGTGTGTCGCTCGGCGGCCTGTAACCTTTTCCACCGAGTACGTGCCGCGGGACGATGTGGAACGCCGCACCGGCGGCTGCCATCTCAGAAACGAAAGTTCTCCTGCGCATTTCCTTGGCCATGCTCGCGCTCCTGCTAGGGTCGTCAATCGGTTTGGCATAGTATGCAGGCGCCGCACACTGTTTGCCAGACCTTGAGACGCCAAAGGACAACGGTCATATTCGGCTCTCATGAACTCCACTAATGTTCAGACTGGAATATCCGAGTTTCTTGCCGGTGCAAGACCGGAACTACGCAGCGCAAGACTCGGCTTGATCGCACACCCCGCTTCCGTCACTCCCGACCTAACGGCATCTGCAGACGCGTTAATCGCCGCTGGCTACCATGTGCGAGCGCTGTTCGGGCCACAACACGGAATGCGGGGCGAGAAGCAGGACAACATGATCGAGAGCGAGCCATATGTCGATCCTCGACTCGGCATTCCGGTTCACTCGCTCTACGGTGACGTACGGAAACCGACCGCGGAGATGCTCGAGGGTATCGATGTGTTGTTGTTCGATCTCCAGGACGTCGGTGTCCGCGTCTACACCTTCGTTTGGACGATGACCCTCGCAATGGAAGCGTGCCGGGATGCAGGTGTGAAGTTCGTGGTGCTGGATCGCCCTAACCCCATTGGGGGCTTGCATAGGGAAGGCCCTGTTCTGAGACCGGGTTTCGAGTCGTTCGTGGGTCTGTACCCGATTCCGCTCCGTCATGGACTGACGGCAGGCGAAATTGCCGTTCTGGTCAACGAAGAGTACGGGGTTGGTTGCGAACTCGATATCGTTCCATGCAGTGGTTGGCCGCGCGCCAGTTGGTTCGATGAGACAGACCTTCCGTACGTTCTGCCTAGCCCCAACTTGCCTACACTGGACTCGTGCTCTGTCTATCCGGGAATGGTCCTGGTCGAAAGCACAAACCTTTCCGAAGGGCGTGGTACGACGAGACCGTTCGAGATTTTTGGCGCTCCCTACCTCGACCCGTACGATCTAGTAGAGATGTTGCGGGAACTCAGGATGCCGGGCGTCGCCTTTCGACCCTGTTTCTTCGAGCCGACGTTTCAGAAGCACGCGGGAGAGATCTGCGGTGGCGCACAGATTCATGTGCTAGACAGGGCATCTTTTCGGCCGGTCGAAACGGCGGTTTCGATGTTGTGTACGGTCAAAAAGCTGGCGCCCGCGGCGTTCGATTGGCTGCCGCCACCGTACGAATATGAACGCCATACGTTGCCGATCGACATTCTCTGGGGCAGCGATACACTGCGGACGGCGGTCGAGGATGGAGAACGATCTGACGAGTTGGTGTCCGAAGCCAGAAAGGAAGTTTCGGCGTTCGAGCTTCTCGTCGAGCCCTATCTGCTCTACGATTAAGGTGTGTCGTTGATTTCGGCGCGCAGTCGTAGGTCCTCGGCGAGGATGAAGATTTCAAAGCTCATTGACAACCTCCGTCTATTGCCGAAAATCTTCCCCTCTGAACGCCTTCGAGCAAGACACACCGGAGTGACCGTGTCACTCCGTCCGCAGCACCTCCTGCGGATCGACCTTGACTGCACGCATCGCAGGTACGATGCAAGCGATCGTAGCGATCGCCGCCAGGCATAGGCTGACTCCCCCGAACGTGACCGCATCGGTGGCAGCTACGTCGAACAGCAGACTCTGCATCACGCGGCCACCGGCTATACCGCCGGCGAGACCGGCTCCTATTCCGATGCCTACGAGAACCATGCCCCTGCGTAACACGAGCCCAATGACATTCTGCGGAGCTGCTCCGAGAGCAACTCGAATCCCGAGTTCACGGATCCGCTGCCTCACGAAGAACGCAAGCACACCGTACAGCCCCATCGATGCCAGGATCAACGCCATACCCGCAAAAAGCGCAACCAACATCATTCGAAACCTGGGTTGCGCCAGCGAATTCCCGATCCGTGTTTCCATTGTCTCGAGGCCCGCGATCGGGATCGATCTGTCATAATCCCACACGGTACGACGCAGGTCGGCCGCAAGCTCGAGCGGGTCTCCCGCGGAGCGAATCAGAATCTGCATTCTGTCGGGGGCGACCTGTCTCGACGGCATGTAGAAGACGGGCGAGTAGTCACTCGCCAGGCCGAATTCACGGACATCTGAGGCTACTCCCACGACCTGCCAATTTTGCCCCCACACGAAGAGCTCTTTCCCCAGGGGGTTTTCTGCTGGGAACCATCGTTCCGCCATTGTGGCGCTGATTATGAGAACACTCGGGCTGCCGACGCGATCGGTTGATTCGAATGCACGGCCCGTGAGTATTGGTATACCGAGTGCGTCGAAATAGTCGTCAGAGGCGAAACGACGCTGCGCACCAAACTGCGCACGTTCTGCCGCATTGGCCGGGGGACGTTCCACAGGATACACGACGTTCCAGGTCCCACCGCTCCTAATAGGTACTTGATCGACCGCTCCCACCGATATAACACCCGGCATCGCTCGTAGCCGGTCATGGAGTTGAGACCACGCGTTTGCGATTTCTTCTGGAGCTTGGTAACGCCACGTGGGAAGCTGGAGTTCGGCCTGAAGCACGTGCTCAGCCTCGAAACCCGGATCTACGCCTTGCAGACTCAGGTAGCTCTTCACCAACAACCCCGAAGCCGCCATCAGCATCAACGAGAGTGCTACCTGTACGACGACCAAACCGTTGCGAAATCCTGCCTTGCCGTGGCTGGTGCCTCTGGTGCCCCCCACCTTCAGCGTTTCCGAGAGGGATAGCTTGGTGCTCCGAAGAGCTGGGACCACGCCGAACAACAGACTGGCGACGAGTGAGATCGCGAACGTGAAAAGGAGTACGGTGCCGTCGAGACCGACCGTATCAAGTCTCGGGAGGTTTGCGGGGCCCCAGGCCTTGAGAGCGCCGATTCCGAAGAAGGCAACTATAAGTCCGCCGACGCCACCGGCCAACGCGACCATCACGCTCTCGGTCAGGAGTTGTCTGATCACTCGTGACCTCGCTGCGCCGAGGGAGAACCGCACAGCCACTTCCGAAGCGCGTGTCATCGCTCGCGCCAGTGACAGCGAAGCGACGTTCGCGCACGCGATCAACAGAACCAGGCCCACCAACCCGAGCATGATCAACAGGGACGACCGCGCACCTCCGAAGAACACCTCGTGCAGGGGCTCGAGCGTCACTCCCCATCCATCGTTCGTCTCGGGGTAAGTCGTCTCCAGGCGTTCCGCGATGATGTCGAGCTGCGCTTGTGCTTGTTCAATGGTCACGCCGTCGGCAAGACGCCCGAAAATGCCGAAGTTGTTGTTGCCTCGGCCCTGTTCCAAGCTGCCCGCACGCTGCATCGGGAACCACAGCTCAACGCCCTCGCGGAATTCGAAACCCGGAGGCAGCACACCAACGACCTCGACTGGTTGACCGTCGAGAGTCACGGGGGTGCCGATTATGCTCCTGTCACCCCCGTACCGTCGCTGCCAGAAGCCGTCGCTGATGATCGCAACGCTCGATCCGCCGGCTTCCTCTTCCTCGCGAAGGAACGATCGCCCGAGTTGCGGCGAGGATCCCAAGGCCGAGAAGAAGTTGTACGAGACCCTAGTGCTCAACACCCGCTCTGGCTCGTCGTCGCCCGTGAGGATCACTCGCGGCGAGAAGAAAAGAACGGCCGCCAAGGATTCGAAAGTGTCAGCTTCGTCACGGTAATCCCAGTAGTTGAGAGCCGAGACGGTGTTCCGCGGCCGCGTCTCACTGCTTCCCCACATCCACGCAAGTTCACTGGGATTCTCGTACGGAAGCGGTTGGAGTACGACAGAATTCAATGTGCTGAACATCACTGTGACAGCACCGATACCGATCGCCAACACCAGAACGCTGGCGAACGTGAACCCGGGGCTCCGTAGGAACAGGCGGGCGGCAAATCGGATGTCCTTCCACATGTCGTTCATCAGAGGACCTCTTGGTTTCTTCTGAGGTTGACGTCTGGGGGATTGCTCTACTCGCTCCGAACGTCGCGCTGCCTTGCCGATACGGCGAAGCGAGTAACGCGTCGAGATTGCCAGTGCTTGTTTCCAGTACCAGACTTTGGCCTGGCGTAGGCGTCGGTAGGTCGGCAACCCGTCCTCGACCATGTCCAGAAACGTTTCGTGCAAGTCTCCGAGTGCCGTATCCCGTGAGATGCCGCTCGGCATGCAGGCGGTGAGAAGAGTTGTGGCGAACCGCGGCGGCCTTGGCAATGATGGTAGGCTCACCGCTGCTCCAGAACTGAGTCGAGTCCGTCCCAAAGGCTCATCCACGCGTTTCGCGATTTCCGAAGTGCCTCCAGACCGGACGGTGTGACGGTGAGAAACCGCTTCGGCCGCCCGCCACGCCGGGGCGTCGGCGCCCCGAGTGTCGAGGTCAGCATTCCCTTCTCCTCGAGGCGATCGAGCGTTACGTAAAGCGCACCGCGTGACACCTTGCGGTCTACGCGCCGCTCGAGCTCGCCCATGACGTTGGTTCCGAACGCCTGATCATCCAGTTGGAGGATCGCTAGGAGCACCATCTGCTCCAATTCGCCCAGATATCCTGTGGTTTTCGTCATTTCATCGATCCAGATGCGTGTTTGAATACCCAATCACACATTATAGACGTCGGAATTGGGGAAAAGGTTACATGGGGATACTCACGTGTCGGTTCTCTTTCGAGCAGGATCTGCTGCGGAAGAACGCGGAGTTCTCCGGATTCTTTGATCGGTTGGGCGGCGGAACGTGTCCCCTCTTCCTTATCCGCGTTGTTCAGCGTTCGTCAGCGGCTAATACAAAAATGCAGGAACACTATCTGTAGATCCCTGGAACAGACTCCGGGCCAGGCTGCCAGCGGTCACTCGGCCTGAAACTGTGTCGATTTTCCTCCGTATGGTTGTGTATCCACATTGGATATACTCACGATGGATATGATGATATGACACCAAAGCGATCGGATCTTCCTGCAACTGAAGGCGAGCTGACCTCGGCGATGTTCCACATCCTGCTTACCCTCGCTGAGGGTGAGCGGCACGGCTACGCAATCATGCAGGAGATCGAACGACGCACGGACGGTGCGGTGGAACTCGGGCCGGGCACACTTTACCGATCGATCAAGCAACTCGTCGATCGGGGAATGATCGCCGAGACCGAATCCGAACCATCGGCTGGCAAGCAACGTCGAAGCTATGCACTGACCGAAGACGGGAGGCGTAGAGCTGAGATGGAAGCCAGAAGACTCCGGGGGTTGGTGGAATGGGCTGAAACGGCAAGGCTTCTGCACGGTGGGCGGGCGTGAAACCCGTTGTGCGCCTCTGCGTTCGCCTGCTCCTTCGTATTCTCCCAGGCGAGTTTCGGCGGCGCCATGGGGAAGAGATCGCAGAGTACTTCGGCGAAAAGTCAGATGATATTCGTGCACGGCTAGGCCGCATTGGTGTAGTGCGATTCTGGTTGCGGGGCTGTTTCGATGTTCTGCGTGCGGGTGTCGCGGAGCGTTTTGAAGAGCAGCGTGGTGTGCGAGCTGAAAGGCTTCAGGCGAGGCGTCCTGGGTATGAGATCGTGACCACAATTGTGAGAGACGTTGCCCGCGGATGCCGCACTATGCGTCGTAGTCCCGGTCTCACCGTCGTCGCACTCCTAACGCTAGCGCTTTGTATTGGCGCGAATACGGCAATCTTCAGCGTGTTCAACGGTGTGCTACTCCGGCCGTTGCCATACGCAAACGCTGAAGAGATTGTCAACGTTTGGCAGGTCGATTTCGACTGGATGGAGTCAGGCGATCCGCGTTTCAGTGAAGCAGCTACAGCATTTCCAATTTCGTGGCCGGTTTTCGAGGATTGGAGAGATCGTGCTCCGAGTTTTGCGAGTGTGGGAGCTTACGGCTTCAACCGACTCACGGTGAATGTGGATGGTCATCCGGAGTCGCTATCTGGCATAAATGCCACCTCCGGTGTGTTCAGGGTGTTGGGTGTTCCACCGCACCTTGGTCGCACGTTATCCAGGGAGGAGGACGAAGTCGGCGCCGAACCGACGATAGTGCTGAGCTATGGGGTGTGGCAGCAACTATACGGTGGCGATTCCACCGTTGTTGGGCGGGTGATTCATGCGGAATCTCAGAGCTACACAATTATTGGTGTCATGCCGCCGCACTTTTTCTTCCCCAGCAGGTCCACACGCTTCTGGTCCACATTCGCTGATGACGTGAAACAAAGCGGGCGTGACTGGCAGTGGGGTATGGCAGTCGCGCGGTTACTGCCGGGTCTCAGTGACAGTCAGGCACAGCGTGAGATGGACGCCTGGAACCAACAGATAATCGAACACAGGAAGGGCGAGCACGAGCGCGGTGTCAGAGTCGTATCGCGTCTGGATGAAGTTGTCGGCGATGTGCGGTTAGTGCTGATTGTGCTGCTATCCGCTGTAGGGCTAGTGCTTTTGATAGGCTGCGCGAATATCACCAACCTGCTGCTTATGCGCGCGACCGAGCGCCGCCACGAGCTGGCCATCCGTACGGCGCTGGGTGCGCGGCGCGGTCGCTTACTCCGGCACCTGATGAGCGAGGGGCTTGCACTAGCAGTGGTCGGCGGAGCTGTTGGGATAATTGGAGCGTTCGCGATATTCCCGTTGATCCTCAGTGCGTTGCCTAGTTCTCTGCCGCGCGTGGACGACGTCTCCCTCGACGGCAACGTACTTCTGTTCGCGGTAGGCCTTTCGCTGGCGTCCGGGGTGCTGGTGGGGATACTTCCCGCTCGCAATGCAACTCGCGCCGACGTGGCGAGCATGTTGCAAGATCACTCGCGTGGGCAAACCGCGCACCGCCGCCAGCGAGTGCTTCAAGGCACGCTGGTAATAGTCGAGACGGCTGTCGCCTTTATGGTCATTGCTGCTTCCGCGGTTCTTTTCAAGAGCTTCGTTCGGCTCACTACTGTGGAACGCGGATTCTCTTCAGAAGGCGTCATCGCCTGCCGCTTTCAGATGCCGGTCGAATCCCGTGTCGATATCCAGGCCCGAAACAACCTCCTCCGCGAACTTGGCGATGAGCTGAACGTTATACCAGGAGTGTCGAATGTAGCGCTCGCGAACAACATGCCGTTCGTAAGCGGGATGAGTTCTGGAACCACGTTTCTCGAAAACCGAACCGGGACAGTCGAGACCGGCGTAGAGCGAAGTGCGGTGACTGCCGGATACTTTGAAGTGTTGGACATACCGATCCTCGCGGGCCGGGCCTTTACGGAGATGGACCGGCCGGGAAGTCCGCCGGTGACCATCGTCAGTGAGGGGATGGCGCAAGAGTATTGGCCCAACGAGGACCCGATAGGCGCGCGGGTCAAGGTTGGAGAACTCGACTCAGATAGTCCCTGGATGACGGTCATAGGGGTGGCGGGTGACGTTCGACACCGCGGCCTCCATGTGGAACCTCAGCCGAAGCTCTATCGCTCACTTCTTCAGTCGTCGTCACACAGTTCCTGGGTTGTCAGCGTTGCGATCCAGACTCAACACGACGCAAACGCCGTTGTGGGCCCTGTACGCGATGTCCTCGGGAGAGTCTTACCCGAGGTGCCAACGCCGACAATCACTTCGCTAGATCAATTGATTTCCAGGTCTGTGATGATGCCACGGTTTCGAACCCAGCTGATGACAATGCTCGCCGGACTGGCGGGCCTACTGGCTGCAGTCGGAATTTATGGCGTGCTTGCCTGTGCAACCGCCCAGCGTTTTGGCGAGATCGGTATTCGCATGGCTTTGGGCGCGCGTCCCTCGGACGTCGTTACGGACGTGGTGCGGAGTGGATTGGCCCTTGCGGCTATTGGTCTGACGCTTGGGATCGGAGCAACGCTCGCTGTGTTCCGAATCCTTAGAAGTTTCCTCTACCAGACTAGCGCACACGATCCTATGACTTTGGTAGTCGCGGTGCTGGTTATCCTTGCTACTGTGCTGGCGGCCAGCTGCATACCGGCGCTGCGAGCCGCGAAGGTTGACCCGGTAGAGGCGTTGCGACATGAATAGGCAGAGATTCCGCAGCCGTCTCGGCCGCATACTGCTGCGCGTTCTCCCAGCCGACTTTCGATTCCGCTACGGCGATGATGTGGTTGAGTATTTCCGCGAACGGTCGCGAGAGATCCGTAGCAGGAGTGGTTGGACCGGGGTTCTTGCCTTCTGGCTGCGTGGTTCGGCCGATGTAGTCCGGTCAGCGGTTGCGGACCGGTTGGAAACGCGAAACGGCCGCCGCGCTAATCCTTCTGTTCCTACATCCAACAAACCCAATCCGATGAACACACTACTCCAAGACGCCACGTTCGCGCTGCGCACGATGCGTCGCGCACCCGCCTTTACGCTTGTTGCGGTTCTCACGCTGGCGCTCGGCATTGGTGCGAATGTCGCGATGTTCGGCACAGCATACGACACCTTTCTCAAGCCCCTTCCCTTTGAAAACCCGGCGCGCCTCGTAATGGGGCAGGCAACGTTTGGGGGCCGTGTGAATCCGTGGGTGGCGGGTGCGGACTACTACGACTACCGGGATCAGAACGATGTGTTTGAAGATCTGGCGGCGATCCTCCCGTTCGGTCGCACCTACACGGTCACAGGAGCTGAGGAGCCGGAGCGAATCGCCGGCACCGCAATGTCGGTGAATCTGTTGCCCACGCTTGGAGTGAGTCCGCAACTTGGAAGGAATTTCATAGACTCGGAAGGGATGGCCGATGCGCAGGACGTGATTCTCATCAGCGATCGATATTGGCGGCGGAGGTACGAAACCAGCCCCGATGTTCTGGGAAGAACAATCACTATCAATGGGAATCCATTCACGGTTATCGGGGTGATGCCTGTTGGATTCAGGTTTTTCCAGGATGTCGACTTCTGGCGCGCCATGCGGCCCGACAGAGATGCGTCATCTGAACGGCAATACCACAACTGGTTGCTTGTAGGGCGGCTGGCGGAAGGGAAGACGCTGGATCAGGCCCAGATGCAGATGGATGTTATCTCCAGGCAGCTCGAAGCGTCGTATCCGGAAACGAATGATGGCAAGGCGTTACTGATTACTGAACTGCGCGACGTGCTGGTGGCTGACTATCGCACCAGGCTGTACGCACTCACTGGTGCGGTCGGGCTGATTCTGCTAATTGCATGCGCGAACGTCGTCGGGATGTTGCTTGCCCGTGCTCCGGCGCGCCGAGTTGAGCTGTCGGTCCGCGCGGCACTGGGTGCGTCGAAAGGAAGGTTGGTGATGCAGCTCCTTGCCGAGGCCGTGTTGCTCGCGGGGTTCGGCGGAGTTCTGGGGACCGTTTGTGCGGTATGGCTGCAGCGAGTGATCCTGGGGTTTGTGAAACTGGACCTTCCCGGGGTGGAAGGTGCTCACCTGTCGCTGCCGATGTTGGGGATTGCGCTCTTCTTGTCGCTTGCAGCGGGTGTGATTGCCGGCATCTATCCGGCCGTCATCGGCGCGCGAGGCGAGCTCGCGGGGGACCTGAAAACTGGAAGCCGTACGGTGGTGAGCACCGGAACAGGATTTCGCAGTGGACTCGTAGTCGCTCAGGTGGCTCTTTCGATCATACTGTTGATTGGTGCCGGGTTGTTGATCCGAAGCTTCTCGCTCGTCCGAGGCACAGATCCAGGTTTTGCGCCACACAGTCTCCTTGCGGCCAGTATCGAACTTCCCAGAACCATGTATCCTGACCGAGCAACACGCATTCAGTTCTTCACCTCCGTCCTCGAGGAGATACGTTCAGCACCTGGCGTGGTGTCCGCCGGGTTCATCAATCACCTGCCGATAATCAGCCCCAGGAACACGTTCCCCGCGAATTCCGCAAACAATCCGGACGAGCCCAGCATTGTATTCCTGAGGTCTGTACTCCCCAAGTACTTCGAGACGATGCGGATCCCATTCCACTCTGGGCGTGACATCACCGAGAGGGACACTGAGGGCGCTGCCCGCGTGGTAGTGATCAACCGCTCCGCCGCTGATCAGTTCTTCCCGAACGGAAACGCGGTTGGTCAACGCCTGACCATTCAATATTTCGACGAACCATTCGTTGCGGAGGTGGTCGGCGTGGTTGGTGATGTACGCATGCGCGGGTTGAACGAAGAGCCGAGACCCGCTGTGTACATGTCTTACTTACAGCGTCCCTACCTGGGTATGCAGTTGGCGATTCGCACTAACGCGAGCGAATCCGCAGTAGTGCCTGCTCTCCGTCGGGCAGTTCGCAACTTGGACGCAGACCTTCCCATTTCCGGGTTGGTCACCATGGAGGATGCGATTGCTTCATCACTCTCCGAGAGAAGGACGATCGCGTTCTCGCTCACTCTGTATGCAGCCCTGCCTCTTCTCCTGGCCGCCGTCGGCCTATACGCGGTGCTCGCCTACTACGTCAGCCAACGATCTCATGAATTAGGTTTGCGTATGGCATTGGGTGCCGATGCCAAGGAAATCGGGTCAATGATCCTGACTCGTGGTTCGCTGCTCATCGGGATTGGAGTGGCGATCGGTGTTGCTGGAGCCGTCGGCCTCACTCGTTTGATCAGGCAGATGCTCTTTGGAATCGAGCCAACCGATCTGATCACCTTCATGGGAGTCTGTCTGTTTGTGGCGGCAGTCGCGCTGGTCGCTTGCCTGATTCCGGCGTGGCGAGCGGTGCGCGTGGATCCAATGGTGGCGCTTCAGGCGGAGTGAGGTGGGACCTGGGCAGAAGCCCGCGATCCTCCGCCTTGTCGAGCAGCGATTCGTCGAACTGGATGGTCAATTCCTGAAACAGGCGGGCGATAACGTGTCGCAGCGCCTCCTGATCAGGCGTTCTGGAGCCTCACCTCACACAAACTCGACTTGAAGGGCGGAAAACCGGATATCGGGTCGAGCCCCTGGTCAGGAATAATCTCGTTGATATCGTGGCCGACTCGGCTGTGGACCGCATGCACGACACCGGGCAGCACCGCGTCGGTGACAACAACCTTCATCGTCACGGCTCCGATCGGCGAACAAATCTCCACCCATTCTCCGTCGTTTATACCACGTTCCGATGCGTCTGCTGGATTGATCTGTATCAAAGGATCCGGTTCGCGATCCCTGAGCGTTGACAGGTAGCAGCCCTGCGAGTGCATGTAATTCCTGCTGCGGCCTCCGCTGGTCAGCACTAGCGGATAGTCGCGAGCGACCTCGGGTGTCGATATCGGGCTCCAGTACGGTTCGTTGTACACCGGTAGTCCGGGCTGGCCAATGCTCTCCAACTGGGTCGAAACGAACTCCACCTTTCCAGTGGACGTGCCAAAACCGTTGGACTTGTACGCACGCTCCTCACCGAACGGTGGCTCTCGGAAAACTGGTGAACCGTCTGCCGGGAGGTCGTCCATGGTAAGTCCCACTCCTTCGAGCCTTTCGTTGAAACAGGCGTTGAGGTCGCCGTTCCAGAAGAGGTCGCCGAGCCCGAGGCGGTCGGCGATGGCGAACACCAACTCGGTGTCGCCGATCGCGTCACCGCGCGGCTGAAAGGTCACCGGTCGGTTCTGAATCTGACCGTATGGAGTGATTACCAGTGACTGACGCTCCAGGTGAGTGGCGGCCGGGAAAAACATGGTGGCGGCATCGACCGTCGGGGTCGGGAAAAAGTCGCTCAACGAGAAGAACTCCAGTGACCGTAACGCACGTGCCATTCGCTTGGAGTTGGGCCACATCATGACATTCAAACCTACGGAAAACACAGCCTTGACCTCGCCAGACTCGATCTTTTCAGGCAGGCGCATGCCCTGTGCTTCTCCGAAACACTTGATGAACATAGGGTGCTTTTCCTCACCCAGTGGCGTCAGGCCGTTCAACGGTATTTCTCCGGCAAGGCTGATGTTCTTTCCCGCGAGCATCGTGGTCCAAGGTCTGTTGCCGCCTTCGACGTCCAGGTTCCCGCAAAGGGCCGCCAACAAGATGATTGCCCGATGATTCTGAATCCCGTTGCTGTGATGCGCAGTGGAGCTTGGTGAGATCGTGATCTGTGCCGGTCGTGACCTGCCGTAAAGTAGTGCTGCGTCGACTATGGATTGCTCCGGGATACCTGTGATTTCTGCGGTTTTCGCCGGTGTGAATCCAGCGACATATTCCCGATACTCGTCAAACCCGTGAGCGTATTTCTCGAGGAACGGAGCATCGAACAGTCCGTTTTCGAGAATCACGTGCGCCATTCCCAGCGCTAGCGCGCCGTCGGTTCCCGGCCTCGGTCGCAGGTGAATCGCGGCCAGTTCACTCAGGTTGGTCTTCCGTGGGTCCACGACAATCGTGGGCACCGTTGGTGCGTCTACGATCAAGTGATGTTTGTCGTAATCCAGCAAACTTTCGGCGGGATTGGTGGACCATATGAGGCGGCATTCGGTCTCCGGAAAGCGGCGACGCGACGGACCGAGGAAGTAGCCATACTCTTTTCCGAGCGTGACCACAGCTGCCAGGGCAGTGGCTGTAAAACAGCAGGAACCCTCCGTCATGTAGTGGGGGCTTCCGAAAGCGCGAGCGAGCCGCTTGAGGTATGGCCTGACTTCTTTGGTGAACCCGACCGCAAAAACCACGGCTTGGGGACCGTGGCGGTCTCGGATCGCCGACAATTCCTCGGCGGTTCTGTCCAGAGCCTGTTCTATCGGCACACTAGCCCACTCGTCAGTATGTCGGGCGCGCATCATCGCGCTCGTGATGCGGTCCAGGCTCTCGCGCTGCTCGACCATGCCCTCGGCGCGCACACATTCCGGATGGTCTACGGAGACGATGCGATCTCCGTCGCTCACGACAGTGATCGGACAGTCGAGCGAGCACATGTAGCAGGAGGAGTTAGTCGTTTTTGTAGTCATCTTTATTGGTGTTCGCTTGCAGACGTGTAACCTTCGCCGTTAATTCAGCCTTCGCTCCACCACACACCCCACTACTTGTACTTCCGAACCAGATCGTTGTCCAACACGTAGACACAAACCTGTTTCGCGCCCTCTGTTGAATACGAGAACAGGTTTTGCAGGTTCCGAAAGAGAAGCTCGACGTCACGACGCAGCTTGCCTTCGTATGAATGGAAATTGGCAGTGCCGAAGTCGAGGATGGCACGGCGGAAGTTGTCGTTTCCGACGTAGGGCTGCAGGGCATGCTCCTTCAGGTTGCGGGAGTACCGTGACAGCAGATCCTTGTAGAGCGAGGTCTCGGTGATCGTTTTTCCTTCGACAGACATCTCCTGCGCGACGGTGCTCGAGACGTACTCTTGCTGGGTCGCCTTCCGAAACGCCTCCTTGTCGTCCGCTGAACTCGCCTGCCCGACGAAGATGGTCTCGATCTCCTTGAAGTAATCCTCGGTGATCTCGATCGTGTTCCCGGTGTATTCGCACTTCCGCGTCGCGCCGGGCTCGAAGTTGATAGCGAAGAGGTAATCGAGGATGTCATCCGAGAGCTGCTGCTTGTTGTAGAAGAAGATCGACTCCTTCACTTCCTGGAGCACGTTGAAGCCGTACATGTCTTCGAGCGCATCGATGAACCCATCCGGGATGTCGACGTTGGCAAACGCTTTCTCGTTGACGACGAACTCCCGGAGCTTCTCCATGTTGATCAGCTTCCCGGAGCCCGTGTGCTTCGAGAGCAGCTGCCCGAACGCAATGAGAGATTGACGTCCGGATATTCCCTTTACACCCTGCGTTTTTGTCTCGTCGATCATCGCACGCCGCGTGGCCTTGTCGAATTCGTTCAGGTCCTGGTCCGAAAGCCATTTCGGCACCTCGCCCGCGTAGAGCGACATGCGCAAGAGCAGCATATCCTTGTCCAGGTATTTGCTGTACCTCTCGGGCTCTTTGATCCATGCTTTGACCGTGGGCGATTCCTTGTCCATCCTCGTCGATATCACGATCTTCGCGAAGTTCTCGAGCACCCTCGGCAGGAACGCCTCGTCGACGTTGGGTCCGAACTTGTTCTCATAGATCGCGATCTCGGTAGTGTAATCCAGGATGTACGGCACCATCACCGATATGATCCGGTCCTGGAACGAGGGAATGTCGTCAAACTGCGGTTTGTCTGTCGGGTTCACCAATCCCAGGAATAGAGTGTTGATCCGTTCCTCGGCGAGTTCCACCTTGTGCACGCCGTCGCTGATGATGCCGTGGTAGTCACGCAACCGTTTGACGTTGTTTTCCTTTATGTCCATCAGCGCGAGGACACCGTTATTGGTTCTTGCGAGATATGAGTGGACGAACCTGATTCCCTCGTCGTTCAGCAGCTCAGTCAACAGGCGTTGGCGCGCGGAATGCTGCACGGGTTTCGGGGAGGTCACGTCGCCGGGATTGAACACGCTTATACACTCGCCGAGCTGGCGGCTGAAGAAGTTCGGCCGGGCGTAGATCATGTCGAACACTGCCAGCGGCTCACCGACGATGTCGAGCACGGCGTTGTAAAGCCCGCTGCAGATGTTGCACGGCGTGCCCTTCACCACCCACTCGTACTGCTTCTCGTTCAGGATCTTGAGCCTCAGGCTCTCGTCCGGTATCAGCTCCTTCAAGAATAGCTTGCGGTACGGTTTGGGAACCATCAGGATGGGATGGTCGTGGTTGGGGCAGGAAAACTCCATACGGCCCTGCGGATACTCGAACCCGGTCCAATTGACGGCGGCTTGCTCGCCCGACGATCGCAGCTCCGCGACCCGATCGGCCAGCTCCGCGTTCCAATGCCTGAGTTGCTTGAAGCCTCCCAACTTCTCGACGTCCAATCGCCAGTAGACCTTGTAGGTCTCCCCTTGCTCGGTCTAGGAGTAATCCTCCAGCTTACTCAGCAGGTTGTTCAGGAAGGTACTTTTGCCGGAGCCGGGTGGGCCCTCGAATAGAATGATGTTGTTCCGGTGCGTGCCCTTTCTGAATCCGTCCGCGAGGTTCATCAGCCGGTTGGCGAACAGCCGGTCGGCGAAGAACGGAGAATCGACTCCGTTCACGAAGAGCTTGCTGCAATCGTATTTGACGAAGCCGATTGAGTGCTCGGACAACTTGAAGTCGTCCTGGCCCTCCGGAACGTAGTGGTGCAGCATGTCGTGGAACAGTTGGAAGATGTCGCGCAGCACGTGCTCCGGATTCTTCGAGATCGCAAACAGGAAGTCGTTGAACGTCATTGGAATCCGGAGCTCTTTTTCGCGCAGCATCTTGCCGAGTTTGATGAGGAATTCGAGGTTCTTCCCCTTGGCCTGAGCTTCGGAGATGAAACCGCCCGGATCCTGCAAGTCGTCTTCCGGTATCATGATATCAGAGGTCCACTTTCGAGATCTTGCGGTCTTTCATCGTGTAGAGCACGCGGCGCAGCTCCATCTCGGGTTCTTCGTCCTCGGTCTCGGGCCGCTTCCGAATCACCTCTGTCGTCTCGAGTTGCACCTGCCCGCCGAGAAGGTATTCGATGCCCATCATCGTGTCGGGGATGTATTCGTTCACGAGCGGTTTTTTCTCGTAGTGATGTACAAGGTACAGGTTCGACTCGTCGGTCTTGTCTTCGTCGATCGTGATCTTGGGCGGATGGTACAGCGAATCGACCAACATCTGCCGGTAGTCCTCGCTGTTCCTGCTCTTCACGTAGAACTCGCGGGTGCCCCTTTGCTTGTTTTGCCTGATCCCAACCACGAACAAGTTGTGCTCGTCCACGAAGTCCTGATCCACAAAAGTGTTTATCAGAACGAAGTCCGAGAAGTTCTTGCGCACCGAGAAGATCGCTTCCTGCCCCTTGAACACGCCGGTATCGTAATCCTTCCGCTCCTGAATGTTGCTGATCTTCTGGAACTGGAAGTTGAGCTTTCCTCTGTCTGCGAGCTTCTCGATGTACTCGTACAGCCGCATCCCAATTGCGTAAGGGTTGAGCCCCACTCGGCTGATCGACGTCACGCCTGAGTGGGTTTTTGAGTATGCCACCTCGTGGCCCTCGATGCGGTCGTCCATCCTGAACAGATGGTCGTGCCAGTAGCTTGCCCACCCCTCGTTCGCGATCTTGGTCCTGATCTGAGGTTCGAAGTAGAGTGCGGTGCTTTGCACTATGCCCATCACCGTCTTCATCCAGACGTTTTCCTCCTTCTCGAGAAACCGAGAATGCTCGAGGATATACGCCATCACATTGTCGCTGCGCTCTTCCCGCTTCTCTTGTTCGGCTTTTTCGTACTTCGCCTGGAACTCCGGATAGTTGCTCTGGACATCCGACAGGAACAACGACTCACAGTGTTCGGGATTCCGCTGCTGCAGCTCGTTGTATCTCTCGACCTCCTTGAATATTTCCTGGATGTCGGATTGCTCCTGGTTCTGCAGGAATTCTGAGAAGTAGTAGTCCAGCTTCCCCGACAGATCTCTCGCGGCAGTGTACTCCTTGTCGTAAAGCGCGTTAAAGTAACCGACCAGGTTGTCGATCCCGCGGCTGAACTCGATGACGTAGTCGACCCAGCGTCCGTGGTCGCTCCGGAGATTCGCGATCATCCGCTTGTCGGCCAGCGCCCGTCCCACGAAGTCATCGTCCCAGGTTTTTTCGAACAGAATGTTGTTCTGGTAAAAATCAATGTGCGCCAGGACGTGGTAGAAGATCATGATGTTCAACCAGTCCGGGTTGTTGTCGTTGTAGAAGGATATTGCGGGGCGCGAGTTGATCACCGTCTCATAGGGGTTGGTGGGATACAGTTTGTACACCCCGTGGCCCTTCAGCACCTCTACATCGTGGACCCAGTAGTCGTAGAGGGTGGGGATCATGACCTTGGGGGAGAGCTCTATTAGGTCTTTGTTGGTGACGATGTACTCGAGCGTTTCGTCGTAGAATTCGAGGCCGGCGTCACGCGCGCGAACCTTGCACTCCTCCATGATCTTCTTCACATGTTGATCGATCAGCTGCATGGTACCACCTGAATCCGCAAATCGAGCGACGCCGGGCCGGCAAGCCCCGCTACTCGATCAGCTTTCTGATGCTTTCGATCACCCTGGCTTCGGTCGCCTCTTCGGCCGACATCGAGTCGAGCCTGACCAGTTCCGGTTTCTCTTTGAGCAGGCCCGATCCTTCCATGTACTTTTCCACCGTAGTGTCGGTGGCCCGCGACCAGGAATTGCGCGCGATGGTTATTCCGAAGCGGTTGGTGTAGGTGAGCATGCGCCTCACCTCGGCGACCGCCTCCGCGCCGTCCGAGTCCCAATCGTCACCGTCCGTTCCGTGAAAGACGTAGATATTGTAATCTCGCATGAGCTGCTCGTCGAACACGATCTTGTTCACCAGCTCGTACGCGGGGTGCACGCTCGTGCCACCCGCCACCTGCGAGTTGTGATAGGTGTAAAAATCGGGAACTTCCTTTGCATCGTTGTCGTGCAATATGAACCGAGTCTCGACGTTGTTCTTGTACTGGAACATCAGCCAACTGTAGATGAAGAGGTGTTGGGTGGCGACAACTTCGGTCGGCTTCCCTTGCATGGAGCCGGAGTAGTCGCGCAGGAAGAAGACGACCGCCTGCGATTCGAAGTCCTTCTCGGGTGAAAGAATTCGAAACACCTGGTCCTTCGGATTGAGCAGCAGGTCTTCGGTTTTGACCGGCTCGGTCCCGGTTATGTTCCCGAGCAGGATGTTCGTGCTCACCACCTGCCTGAGGGTCTCCTTCTTGTCGAGAATCTGCCCCGACTCGCGGTTCCTGTCGGTAAGATCGTAGGTGTACTTCGTAAAGGAGCGCTTCTTCCCTTTTGGTTTGAGATTGGGCAACGAGAACTTCTCGGTGAGCACTCTGCCCAGGTCAAACGCGTCGGAGCTGACGTCATGGTCTGCGCCTTCTCCATGGCCGGCGCCCGCACCCTCACCCTCCTGTCCCTCCCTCTCGGGCTGTTCGCCGATGACCTCGCCCTCGTCGCCGTCCCCCGAGCCGCCGGTCGACTGTTCCTCCTCGTCGGTGATCGACTTGTCGTGGAGGAACTTGGGCTCGGTGGTTGTGGGCACCACCACAATCTTGTCCTTGTCGTCCCGGCTCGGCTTGATGACCCTACCGATCCGAATGCGTCGCGGGAACCCGTCCTCTTCTCTCTGCTTGTCACGGTCCAGGAGATCGTCGATCGTCTGGAGATGTGCCACCGGAGTGCGGCGAGGAGGAACGAGACCGGCCACGAACTCGAGGTCGCCCAGGTCGTAGAAACCGATCACATTCGCCCGACCTGGGGGGATCTCGCCGTGGTCGCCCGCGCTCTCGAACTCCCGAAGACGCTCCTCGACGTGCGTGTCGCTCAGGCCCTGAGCCTCGAGCTCTCTCTTCAGATCGTTTCTTTCGTAACCCATGGTTCGGTATCGGCCCGCACGTCACTCACTGTTCATATCAAAAAAGTCCATGATTCTGCATTCCCTAAGTCGCATCATCCTGCGTACAGAAATACTCGATCGTCTTTTTGGCGCAGGTGTTGCAGTAGCCCAGGCTGTTCACCATCGTGTCGAGCATCCGGTTGTAGAGCTTTTGGTTCTCCTCGTTGGTGCGGTTGGAGAGCGCGCCCACGAGGCTTCCCGCCCCCGCGACGTCGGACTTCAGTCGCACATCGGTTACGGCCTTTACCAGATCGTTGTTGTCCATAAAGTCGTAGTTGGGATCTTGGATCACCTTCTGGCCGTAGATTTTGGTGATTGTGGTGCGGAAGCTCTGTTTCTGCTCGTCGTTCTGGAGGCCGAGCCGGGATTCGACGCTGTTGATGAACGTCTCGTCGATCTTGATCGGCACCAGCTTCCCGGTCTGTGGATCCTTGTATGTCCAAACCTTGTCAGGGCCGAGGTTCTTGGCGTCGATGCCGATGATCATGTTGACGTAGTTCATCACGTCTTTTTCGATGGCCGTCGGCTCGTCCATGTATGCGTTGAAGATCGCCGTCATGACGTTCTTCCGGTACAATCCCCGCGCGGTCTTGAGATCGTTCAGGTATTTGGTGCGGTCGTTGGGGTCCTGCACGTAGTCTAGGATGACGCTCTCCAGGGCATCGAAGATGTCTTCGGCGTACATGCACTTGCCTTCCTGGGTTCCCGACCGTTCGAGCAGCACCTGAATGGCCCTGCCGAGGTTTCTGTGGCCGAGGCCTTTCTGACCGAACCGCTTTGTGATGTCGGGATCGCTGTTCAGATCCCCGATGACCTCGGAAAGCGTCTT
>Ga0180432_10003145_pt1 | contig 23880 bp, 20 predicted proteins | sample SS_ome_10_FD_132414 | JGI IMG/M metagenome (GOLD analysis project Ga0180432, IMG submission 132414) | Hypersaline lake sediment archaeal communities from the Salton Sea, California, USA - SS_1_MS_2 metaG | ecosystem: Environmental > Aquatic > Non-marine Saline and Alkaline > Hypersaline >... | reverse complement strand
GATCCATTTCCCGCTAGTGCGAAAAGATCGTTCGCGAGAGACTGACAGCCGTATACATATATTCAGAGGAATCGGCCTGCAATATGGTGTGTGATCTGTTTGTTAAATTGGAAACGTACAAGAGCGTCTCCGAAAGTTTAGAGGCCTGCGGCAATTTGTCGATCGACGATCAGCTCAAAGCCCCGACCGAGCTCGCTCTTAGCGTTTATCCTTTTCTTTTTTTTTTGTCGTTTGCCTCCGCGCCGCCCCCCTTGTTCATTATTTTGGCCGTTGGCGTGTGGGATATTTGGACCAATAATCCCGGTTTTTTTCAACTTTATTTTATATATTTATTATACGCGCGTTATAAAGTGTAAAAAAAGCGGGATTTCCGGTCCACAAGGTAGGTCATAGGCTTTTAAACCTGGTAGATGACGGGACGGCCGCGGCCGGGACGGCCGCTTGACCAGGGATCGAGAGCCGATTCGACCCGAATCTGAGCGGTTACGTTTGAAGAACCGGGGGGAGCCCGGATTTTTGGTCAAAAACCGGGACAAAAGCGGGACAAAAACTGGTCCGGACCTGGTGCGGGCCGTGATTAGGAAAAATTAAGAAGGATTAGGAATATTGACCGGCGGCAAGTTGCTTGAAATATATGGGTAAAAAAGACGGTTTTGTTGATTTGAGCTATGTTTGAACGCAATTTAACTGAATCTGTTACGCGTTAAGCTAGAATAAGCTCAATTTAGGCGTGAAAGTCATTGATCTGACAGCGATTATCAGGAGTAGACATAATAAAGGTTATGTGACGTAGTTTTAAGTGTTTGATTTTATTAATGTGGTAATTTTGCCATGACGACCGCGAAAAGATTGGGTGAAATTGAGTTCGGCGCCGGTGATGGCGCTGCCGATCCGGCCGGCGATCCGGACCGAGCTCCAGGCCTCCGGCCTGGAGGATCCGCGACCGCGGAAAATTCTCAAAGGACCCCCGGCCCCCGGGAAGCCCCCGGCCGCCGTGGAATACGTTTAAGGTGATGGTAAGATGCAGTTTATTTTTTTACCCACTCACGCTCCGCCAGACTGATCGAGACCTTTGGGGGAGCGCGGCGGCATTAACGAAAAAGGAGGACGCTGTTATGAAAAATAAATTGATAGACTTGAATAATCACCTGTTCGAGCAGATCGAGCGCCTCAACGACGATGATATTATGCAGGGGGACAAGTTCGAGAGGGAGCTTCAACGGTCGAAGGCGCTGAGCAACCTGGCGGCCCAGGTCATTAACAACGCGAAGGTGGCCCTGGAAGGCTTCAAGGCCATCAACGACGGGACCGTGAAAAGAGCACCGGAGATGCTCGGAGCGGGTGAGCTTGAAAAGGACGATGCTGAAATATAGGAGATACACCGCCGAGGAACTCGAATTCCTGCGGACCGGGTACCGTGAAATGAGCTTGAAGAAACTGACGGCCGCTTTCAATAAAAAGTTCGGGACCGGTAGAAGCGAGAAAAATATCAGGTCGGTATTGCGTAATCACCGGATCCAATCCGGAAGGACGGGCCAATTTACCAAAGGAATGAAACCCTGGAATACGGGCACGAAAGGATTGACGGGTAAAAACAGGACGACTTTCAGGAAAGGATGCGCTCCGCCGAATCTGAAACCGCTGTGGAGCGAGCGGGTGGATAGAAAAGACGGTTATGTCTGGATGAAGATCCCGGAAAAAGACCCGTATACGGGATTTCCGACACGATACAAATTGAAGCACAAATATATATGGGAGAGGGAGAACGGGCCGGTGCCGGCCAGGCACGTGGTTATTTTCAAGGACGGCGACAAGAGGAATTTCGAGCCGGCAAATCTGATGTTGGTGAGCAGGGCGCTTTTGCTGGCTTTAAACCAGCTCGGATATAAGGATGCTCCGGCCGATGTGAAGCCGAGCATCCTGGCGCTGGCCAGGCTGCGGGTGAAAATGTTTGAAAAAAAACGATGAGCGGCGGATTTGATGGAGGTGTGAAAATGGCGGACAGTCGGGTGTTGTTTAAAAAGGATATTATTTGCCGGTATTACGAAATATCTCAAAAAATATTTTACAAATTGGCGGATATTAAGGGCGGCCCTTTGAAAAAAATCAACGGCGTGTGGTGTTGCAACACAGACGAGATGGCCGATTTCGTGCGCAAATTTTCTCCTAAAAAATAACTTGTCAACATTTTTTTTCGGCCGTTTCGTGTTACCTGCTATGAGACGTTACTATTTGTTACCCTAGAAACCCCTCCGAAAATCCCGTGATATCCTTCCGGCATGGCCGGAAAATCCAAAATTGAGAAGTATGGCCTCGAGGCCCGGACCGCCGCCCTGGCGTTCGACGAGCACAGGAACACCCGGGAGATCGCCGATATCCTCACGGCCGAGCTCGACGGCAAAGACACTATAAGCCAGTCCGCCGTCTCGAGCTGGCTGAAGCCGATCCGCGAGCAGAACCGCGACCAGGCCCACGACACCATCAACAAGCACATCAAAGAAAAGCTGGACTCCGACCTGGAATCGGTCGAGGAGATCCAGCTTTTTTTAATGAACGAAATGCGCGACGAGAAATCCCACACCGTCATGCAGAGGGCCGACCTGGGCGTCAAGGCGCTGCGGGTGATCGACACAAAGCTGAGGTGGGGCCTGGGCGGCGAGGGATCCGGCGACCGGATCGACCCCGTTGACCTGGACGCGTTCAAGAACGAGGTGGAGGGCATAAAAAAAGAGGCCGATAATGGTTAAGTTCAAGCCGCTCCCAGGTGTTCAATACAAGTACGATTACATCGACATTTTCCGGAACATCAGGGCCGGGAAGATCGAGGGCCTGGCCACGTACCGCGAGCTGTGCAGGAAGGATCTTTTTTTTCTTCTGCATTTCGGGCTGGAGCGCGAGGACGTGAACGACCCTTTCGTCGTGGAGTGCATCCACGAGGTGGAGGCGAAACACGACAACACCCTGGACCTGTGGGCCCGGGAGCACTACAAATCGACCATTATCACCTACGGGCTACCCATCCAGGAGATCCTCAACAACCCGAACATACGCATCGGGATCTTTTCCCACACCCGGCCGATCGCAAAGGGCTTTTTAAGGCAGATCAAGCTCACGCTGGAGAACCCGGTCCCGGCGGTCCGGTGGTTTCCGGACATCTTCTGGACCCGGCCGCGGACCCAGGCGCAGAAATGGTCCGAGGACGACGGCCTGATCGTCAAGCGCCGGTCCAACCCGAAAGAGAGCACGGTCGAGGCCTGGGGCCTGGTGGACGGGCAGCCGACAAGCAAGCACTTCGACGTGCGGATCTACGACGACGTCGTGACCCGCGAGAGCGTGACCACGCCGGACCAGATCAAGAAGGTGCTGGACGCCTTTGAAATGTCGGAATCCCTGGGAACGGTGAGCGGGTCCATGCGGATCTGCGGGACGCACTACCATTTCGCCGACCTCTACTCCCATTTAAAGAAACAGACGGACATCTACAGGGTACGCGAGAAGCCGGCCACGGACGACGGGACGGCGTCCGGGACGCCGGTCTTTTTATCTCCGGAAAGGCTCGCGGACCTGCGAAGAAAGCAGGGCACGTATATTTTCGCGTGCCAGCAGTTACTCAACCCGGTGGCCACGGAGGACCAGAAGTTCAAGCCGGACTGGCTGAAACACTACGGCCGGCTGCCCGAGGTGCTCAACAAATACCTGGTCGTGGACCCGGCGAACGAGAAGCGCAAGGATTCGGACTACACGGTGATGATGGTCGTCGGGATCGACGAGCATAAGAACCGGTACTGGATCGACGGGCTGAGGGCCCGGCTGAAGCTGACGGAACGGTGGACGGCGCTCCGGGACCTGTGGGCCAAAAACAAGCCGGTCCAGGACGTGGGGTACGAGAAGTACGGCAAGGACGCGGACATATCCTATTTTGAGGAAAAAATGCGGGACGAGGCCGTGTATTTTAACATTACCGCCCTGGGAGGCCAGACCGGAAAGACGGACCGGATCCTGCGCCTGGTGCCCTGGTTCGAGAACGGGCAGTTTTTTCTCCCGCACAGGCTTTTCTACGACGGCGAGGACATGGTCAAGCTGTTCATCGACGAGGAGTTTGTGTTTTTCCCGTTCTGCGCCCACGACGACATGCTGGACTGCATGAGCCGGATCGAGGACATGGACGTTGTTGCGCCCGTGTCTGCGATCGGGATGAGCATCGAGGACGCGGACACGGACTACGACGTATTGAGGTATTGAGGAGACATATTATGGGATTTATAGGCGATCTATTCAAGCCGGACATTCCGGAACCGGCGCCGGCGCCGCGTCCGCCCACGGAAACGGACCCGGAGGTGGAAAAGGCGAAACGCCTGCAAAGGATGATGGCGGCCAGGCGGACCGGGTACCGCTCCATGTTTGCAAGTTCGGGCGCCGGGGTCATGTCGTCGCCGATAGTGGCGACCAAGCGGCTTTTGGGAGAATAAGAAATGGAACTCGACCGAATCACGGCGCGAAACACGCAGCTCGAAAAGCTCAAGAGCCCCTGGCTGAACATCCTCCAGGACTGCGCGGACTACGTGCTGCCGAGAAAGAGCGAGATCGCGACGCAGAAGTCGCCGGGCGGCCGGCGCAACACGCAGATTTACGACGCGACCGCGGTCAACTCGAACCGGATATTCGCGGCCGGGCTTTTCAACGGACTGTGCGACCCGACGCGGGTGTGGTTCCGGACCGACATCGAGGACCAGGACCTCAAAAAATTTCCGCCGGTCAAGCAGCACCTGGAGGACCTCCAGCGGCTCTTTTATTTAGTGCTGTCCCCTTCCCGGAGCAACTTTTACAACGAGGTGCACGAGGCTTTTCTGGACATGGGCGCTTTCGGGCTGCCGGTGATCTACCAGGAAGGCGACCCGAAAAGGTGGGTGCGCTTCTCCAGCCGGCACATATCCGAGGTCAAGATCGCCCTGGACGCCGCCGGCATGGTGGACACCCTTTTCAGAGAGTTCCGGTTCACGCTGCACCAGGCGAAACAGGCCTGGGACTACGTCACGGACGACACGGAAAAGCACCCGGACAAGGAGATCAAAGTCCTGCACGCGACTTTTCCGCGGGAGAGCTACGACCCCGAGAGGATGGACGCGAAAAACAGGCCTTACGGGTGCGTGTACGCAGACCTGAGCACGAAAAAGATCATCAAGGAGGACGGGTATTATGAATTTCCCTATACCACGGCCCACTGGTCCCGGAGCTCGACCGAGGTGTACGCCAGGTCGCCCGCCATGGACGCCCTTCCGGAGATCCAGACCGCGAACCAGATCCGGAAAACCATCATCAAGGCCGGGCACCGCCGGAACGACCCTCCGATTTTTCTGCCGGATGACGGTTTCACGGGCGGAAAAATAAAGATGACGCCCGGCGCGGTGAACATTTACCGGGCCAAGAAGGGCCAGGGCGATATCGTGATCCCGAACCTGGGCGGCGATATCCAGTCCGGCCAGGTGGTCCTCCAGGATTCCCGGGAGGCCATACGCGAGGCGTTTTTCGTCAATTTCTTCCTGGCGCTCATGCGCAAGCCGAACATCACGGCGACCCAGGCTATCCAGATAGACGAGGAGAAGATGGGCCTTTTATCCCCCATGATCGGCCGGATCGTGGGGATGTTCGACGGGATGTTTCACAGGCTTTACGGCGTCTTGGGCCGCGGCGGGTACCTTCCGGAACCGCCGCCGGAGCTGGAGGGCCAGGAGCTGACCGTCAAGTACGTGGGCCCGCTGGCCATGGCCAGGCAGATGAGCGAGGCGACGAGCATCCTGCGGACCTACGAGGCGGCCGGGTTTATCGCCCAGGCCGACCCTATGGTCATGGACAACTTCAACGACGACTGGAACCTCCGCCGGATCGCGGAGATCAACGGAATGCCGACCGAAGGGATGAACGACATGGACCAGGTCCAGCAGATGCGCCAGGCCCGGTTCGCGCAGGAGGACGCGCAGGAAGCCGCGGAAGGCGCGGCGGCTGCGGCCGGAGCGATCAGGGACGTGGCCAGGGCGGAAAAGGATTTGAGGCCGGAATAAATGGACATCGTGGAGCTGGAACAGAAAAAACTTGAGAGGGTGCGGGAACTCCAGGACCTGCATAAGGACTACCTCTGGTTATTTTACGGCAGAAAGAGAGGCAGGAGACGGGCCGACCGGGTGCGGGACCACCTTTTTGAGACCTGTTTCATGTGGGACGTGATGATCGACCAGGACGAACCGGCGACGGATCTCGGCCTGGCTTTCCGGGAAGGACGCCGGTCCGTGGCCCTGCATATACGGTATATGCTGGAGCCCAAAAATTTCACGGACGAGGCTTTAATGGAAAAGATACAGGAGGAGCAAGGTTATGGGATGGACTGACGAGCTGGCGACGGAGGAGCTGAAAGGAAATTCGGTGCTGGAAAAGTACGAATCCAGCGAGGCGGCGCTCAAGGGCCTGGTGGACGCCCAGGAGCTGATCGGCAAGAAAGGTATTTTGCCTCCGGGCGAAGGCGCGGCGCCGGAGGCGGTGGAGGCCTTCAAGAACTCCATCAAGGAGCACGCGGACGCGATCCTGCCGGTGCTGGTCGAGGTGCCGGACAACGCGGACGGCTACGAGATCAAGATCCCGGACGAGCGCCCGGAGGAACTCGCCGTGAACGAGGAGCTCCTGGCCGGGTTCAAGGCGAAGGCCCACGAGCTGAGGCTTTCGCCGAAACAGGCGGCGGAGATGGCCGACTGGTACAACAAAATGCAGATAGAGACCTACCAGAAGGACAAAGAGGCGTACCAGAAAACCCAGGCCGAGGGCGAGGCGGAGATCAAAAAGGAATTCAAGAACGATTACGACGCCCAGGGCAAGCTCGCCCGGGCGGTGGTCAAGAAGTTCGGCGGCGATGAGACTGCCAAGTTTTACGAGGCCGCCGGGTTTTTCAGGCACCCCGGCACGTTCAAGATGCTGGCCGGCATTGCCGCGGCGTTCGGAGAGGACAACCTAAAAGACGGCATCACGCCGTCCATGGAAGGAGCGAAAACGGAGGACGAGCTCCGGCAGATGATGAGGGATCCGAGATACCACGATCCCGCCAAGAGAGACAAGGCTTTCGTCAAGGAAGTGGAAGAAGGCTGGAGAAGGCTTTACCCGGAAAAAGTCCAGGGATAGCCCAGCCATAAAACCGGCCCCAGGGCATTTACGGTCCGGCCCGGGTGTTTAGCGGACACCCGGACACGAATTGCATTTTTGGGACACCCGTAAAACGTAAACCCTAAAAAAGCGATTTGAAAGGAGGACTGTAAAATGCCCCCTACCATAGACCAGGCATTTATCAAACAGTACGAGGCCGAGGTGCATGAGGCCTACCAGCAGCGCGGGTCCAAGGCCCGCGGGACCGTGCGCCTCAAAACAAATGTTGTCGGATCGAGCACAACATTTCAGAAGGTCGGCAAAGGAATGGCGAATGTCAAGAATCGCCACGGCGACGTCACCCCGATGGACGTCGACCACACACCCGTGGAGTGTACCTTCGCGGACTGGTACGCACCGGACTACATCGACAAGCTGGACGAGCTCAAGACGAACATCGACGAGCGCATGGTGGTCGTGAACTCCGGAGCGTTCGCCCTGGGCCGCAAGGTGGACTCTCTGCTTTTCGCGGCGGCCAGGTCCGGCCTGGCGGCGGCGCAAAAGGTCGCGGCCGGCGCGGCCGGGCTCACGCGAAAGAAGATCCTGGAGGCCTTCGAGATCCTCCACAAAAAGGATGTGCCGTTCGACGGCAACGTGTTCGCGTTCGTGGGCGCCCACCAGTGGCTGGAGCTGCTCAATATCAGCGAGTTCAAGGACGCCGATTTTGTCGGCCCGAACGAACTGCCGTGGATAAAGGGCCCCGAAGCCAAGATGTGGCTCGGCGCATTCTGGCAGATGTCTACCGAGCTCACGCTCTCCGGCGGAAACCGGTACTGCCTCATCTGGCACCGCAACGCCATGGGCTGGGGCGAGAACATCAGCGGCGTATGGACGGACCTGTCCTGGGTACCGCAGAAAGCGGCCTGGCTGGCAGACAACGCGATCGCCGGCGGCGCGGTACGGATCGACGACGAGGGTGTTGTCGAGCTGCCGTGCGACGACGACGCCGCGTTTACCTAGGCCGTTTATTTTGTGTGTTTTCTTTTCATGGGATACCTCCTGTCTGAGCGCGTTTTGCCGGGACCGCCCGCTTTACGCAAGACAACCCGGCACCACTTTGAAGTGAAAGGAGCGTAAAAATGGCCTTTGATAAAGATTATTTCACCCAGGTCAATGTCGGCGCCAAGCAGGGCCAGCGCCTGTGGATGTACTACACGGAAGATGACGTCGCCACAACCTTGAATCTTGGGGAATCGACCGCCTATTTCGACCTGTACGACTATTTCCCGCAGGCCGCGAGCGGCGACATTATCCTCGTATTCAACGCCAGCTCGGCGGCGGCGCATGTGACCATATTCGCGATTACGGTAAACACCAGCAACGGCACGTCCGCTATGGTGTGTCTGGGTAATATCGAGTGATAACCGCGGCCGCCATACTGGCCGCCGTTTTAACCCTTGTCCCTTTGGTTCGGATCCGTGGGCGTTTCACCCACACCGAACCAAAGGCCCACACGTTCGGACTAATCAGCGGCCTCGGGATCATGGCCGGCCTGGTGCTTGGTTTTCCGGAGATTTCCGGGCCGCCGGCCCAGGCGCTGGCCGCATTTTTCCTTTTCGCGGTGTTTTCCTGCGCCTGGTCGGACATGCCGTACCACGCCATCGGCAAGCTGCCGCAATGGGCCGGGTTCGCTTTCCTTTTTTTGTGCGCCCGGGCCGTGCCGGCGGAGACGGCGCTCATGTGCCTCTATGTGCCGTCGGTCTTTGTGGCGGCCTACGGGCTTCTGCACCAGATATGGATGCGGGACCCTTTCAACGAGCAGATCGCCAAGGCCCTTAAAAACCACAAGCGCACCCGGATGTATTCCAGCCTGGGAAATCCGAACTACGTGGGCGCGTACCTGGCGCCGCAGGTGTTCGCCGGGCTCTGGCTGGGGCTCAACGCGTCCTGGTGGTTTCTGGCGCCGCTCCTGATAATCGTGCCGGCGCTTGTGCTGTCCCGCTGCCGGGCGGCGCTCGTGAGCGTGATCCTGGGATTCTGCTTTGTCCCCGGAACATGGCCCTATGTCATTGTTTTGGCGTTTGCCTACGGTCTTTTGACGAAATTCCGGGCCGTCAAGGCGTTTTTTTCCGCGAAGCACCGGGAGAACTACCCCTCCGCCATGGAGCGGATCGCGTATGTCAAGATAAGCCTAGCCCTGATACGCGAAAGGCCTCTTTTCGGCTGGGGATTGCAGGCGTTCAAGCGAAAGATCTTCCGCGTGCAGGAAGTTATCAGGCTCAACCCGCGACACATGGGCGAGTACGCACACAACGACTGGCTGGAAATGCTGATCGAGTTCGGCATTTTCGGCTTTGTGCTTTTTGGCCTGTTTGCCGCGGCGGTGTTTTCCGCGGGCTGGGGATCCTATATCCTTCTTGCCGGTTTCGCGGCGTGCATCGTCAACGCGGCGCTTTTCTATACCCTGCACTTGGCCGTGACGGCCCTGCCGCTTTTCGTGCTGGCGGGCGTTTTGTCCGGGCCGGCCGGGACGGTCGCCGTCCCGCCCGTTTACGGGCTGCCCCTGGCCGCCGTCGTCGGCTACCTGGCATATACCTGGTGCGTGCGGCCGCTGTTGGGGCTTTATTTTTACAACAAATACATGGAATCCGAAGAAAAGGACATCGAGGTCGTTAAAAAGGCGCTTTCGTACGCCCCGTACAACAGCCATTTTCTCGGCACGGTCGCGGCGGCGTACCATTTCGCCGACCCTGTCCAGGCGCTCCACCTCCACGGAAAGGGTCTGCACCACTATGACGGTGAGGTGACGGAGTGGAGCGTCTGGAACAACTACGGCCGGGCGGCCGGGAACGCGAAGGCGCTCCTTCTGGCCGAGCGGGCGTTCGAGGCCGGGCTCGAACTGAACCCGGAACAGCCGCACCTCAAGGAAGGCCTGGCGCAGACCCGGGAGATCCTGGCAAAGCTCCAGGCGCAGGCGGCCAAAAAGTCAAAAACGGTCAAGAACCTAAAGACGAAACGCAAAAAAGGTAAAAAGAAATGAGCTACACGGAAACAGACGCGGCCAACTCGGCGCTCATGAAGATCGGCGAGGCCAGGCTCTCGGACCTCGACACGGACACGGGAGACGTGGCGGCCAGGTGCCGCGAGCAATTCGACAAGCTGCGCCAGGAGGTGCTCCGGGCCCACCCGTGGAACTGCGCCATGCGCCGGGCCAAGCTGAGGCAGTTGAGCGCGGACATCACGAACGCCACGACCGGGGACCCTGTTGCGATCACCGCCTCAAACGAGTTCGAGGACGGCGACCACATCACCATCGAGGACGTGGAAGGAATGACGGAGCTGAACGACGAAGGGTACCTCGTGGCCAATGCGACCAGCGTGGATTTTGAGCTCCTGGACGAGGACGGCGAGGACGTAAACGGGGCGAGCTACACAGCTTATGATACCGGAGGCACGGCCAGGCGGACGCCGGCGTTTCAGTACGAATACATGTACGAAAAGCCGACGAGCTGCCTGCGGATCATCAGTATGGTGGACCCGGACGACGATTCCATCGAGTACGACCACGCGGTGGAGGGCGGTTTCGTGCTCACCGACGAGGACGAGTGCTACGTGAAATACATTATTGACCTCACGGACCCGGACAAGTGGGACGCCATGCTGCGGGAGGCGTTCGCGTTCCGCCTGGCCGCGGAGCTGGCCTATTCCCTTTCCGGATCCAAGACGCTGGCCGACAAGATGGACCAGAAGTACAGCGACATGCTGGACGCCGCCTGGAGCGCGGACGGGCAGGAAGGGTGCCTCCAGGTGGTCGACATGGACGACTGGATTGATGCAAGGAGCGGATCTTGAGGGTTGCGCCGATACATAACAATTTCACGGCCGGGGAGCTTTCCCCGAAGCTGGGCTGCCGTGTGGACCTGGCGAAGTACGTAAACGGGCTCAAGACGTGCGAAAACTGCGTGATCCAGCCCCAGGGCGGCGCGTGCAAGCGGACCGGGTTCGAGTATATCGCCGAGGCCAAGAACTCGGCCAGCGGCGTGCGCCTGGTGCCGTTTATCTTTTCCGAGACCCAGGCGTATATCCTGGAGTTCGGAGACCAGTACATCCGGGTCTACAAGGACGGCGGCCAGGTCCTCAACGGCGCGACGCCCGTGGAGGTGTCCACGAGCTACGCGGAGGACGGCCTTTCCCTTTTGAAGTTCGCGCAGACCGCGGACACGCTCTATATCGCGCACCCGGACCATGCGCCGGCGAAGCTGACCCGCACCAGCCACACGGACTGGACGCTCACGACGGTGAGCTTTTTTCCGCCGCCGTCCAGCGTGCACGACTGGACCAACGCGGTGACGCTCACCCCGGGGCAGATTACCGGAAACGGTGTTACGTTCGATTCCACGTCCGCGATCTTCCAGACCGGAGACGTGGACCGGCAGATCGTTTTCGGATCCAGCCGCGCGATCATCACGGCCATGAACACGACAACGAGGGTCACGGCGGACATTATAGACGACTGGCCGGACACCGATCCCATGGCGCCGGGCGACTGGGCCCTGCGCGGATCGCCGACCGGCTCCGTCACCCCGAACAAAAAAGAGCCTCTGGGCGGCGAAGTGACTTTAACCAGCACGCTCAACAGTTTCCGGTCCGAGGACGTGGGCCGGTATGTGTCCCTGCACGACGGGTTTATCGAGATTACGCAGTACACGGCGGCCAACAACGTCAAGGGCGAGATCCTCAAAGAGCTGACCGATACAGCGGCATCCGCAACGTGGACGCTGGAAAGCGCGGACTGGAACGCGACGGACGGGTACCCGAAGGCGATCGCTTTTTTCGACAACCGGCTTTTTTTCGGCGGGTCCGACGGATATCCCTCCACCATCTGGGGGTCCGTGGCCGGCGATTACGAAAACCACACAGCCGGGACCGACGACGCGGACGCGATCCACACATCACTCCTGTCCGGCCAGGTGGACACCATCCTGTGGATGGTCGGCACGAAAAAGCTCATCATCGGCACGGCCGGCGCCGAATGGTGGATGAGCGGCGGCACGGGCGCGGACGAGGTCATCACGCCGAGCAACAAGATGGCCCGGGCCGAGACCACGTTCGGCAGCCAGGACCGGGCCCCGGTGCAGATAAACAACAGCGTGCTTTTCATCCAGAAGCCCGGGAAGAACATCCGGGAATTCAACTACAATTTCGGGACGGACGCCTACGAGGGCAAGGACCTAAGCGTCCTGGCCGACCACCTCACGTGGTCGTACGGGATCGACGAGATCGCCTACCAGCAGACGCCCAACAAGATCGTATGGGCCAGGCGGCTGGACGGGGCGCTCCTGGGGCTGACCTACATGCCCGAGCACGAGATCATCGGCTGGCACCGGCACCCGACGAGCGGCGAGGTGCTCTCTATCGCCGTGATACCCGGAGACAGCGAGCACGAGCTGTGGGCCGCGATCAAGCGCAGCGTGAACGGGTCGGACGTGCGGTACATCGAGCGGCTGAAAGCCACGGACTGGCTTTACACGTACAGCATGACGGAATCGACGCCCGCTAATATCGTCACGGAAACCTGGGGCGACAAAACCGGCGCCGATTACCCGGGCACGACCGGGGATTCATTGATTCGAGACCTAATGCCCGACACAAACGTCGGCGACTGGCCGACGATGGAAGTGCAGAGCCCCTATTACGACGCCAATGCAGACAACGATATCATCAAGTTTTCCGTCCGGGACGATATCGCCGGTTCGCAAATCCTATCCGCAACCCTTTATTTGTTCGCATACAGCGTTGACGTGGCGAATGCCGTCACGCAGGCGGGCGCTTACCGTGTTTTGCAGGATTGGGAAGAAACGGAAGTTTGCTGGAACAGCCGGAAAACAGGCACGGCCTGGAATACCGCCGGATGCGAGAGCGGAGACGACGGCCAGGAGGACGACGGCACGGCGGACCGAAAGGCCACGGCCGAGGATACGCTCGCGGATATAAGCGCGGCCGGCTGGTGCAGTTGGGATATTAAAGACCTGGTGCAAAAATGGGTCGATGGAACGGCGCAGGAATACGGTGTTCTAATCAAGGCGATCGGCGGCGCCAAGGCGGCGCATTTCCGGACGCGGGAATCCACGAGCGCCACGCAAAGGCCTTATCTCGAAATATGCTACAGACCCGCACCCGCGAGCGTCGAGGGCGAATACACGAACGAGGACGAGGCTTTTTACGTGGACTGCGGGCTGACGTACCTGGACCGCGGGGACATTTCCGCGATCAACGCGGCAAGCCCCGCCCTGGTGATCGTGGACAACACGGTCACGAACGACGACCAGGTGTATCTCTACAGGATCCAGGGCATGACCGAGCTCAACGGCAGCACCTTTGTCGCGGCCAACGCGACGAACTACGCCACGGGCACGGAATTCGAGCTCACCGACGGGGACGGATATCCCATAGACGCAAGGGGTTATACACCCTACGCGTCCGGAGGCTACTGCGAGATCATGGCGACGGTGATCTCCGGGCTGGACCACCTGGAAGGCGAGACCGTGGCGATTTTGGCCGACGGCGAGGCCCAGGCCGAGCAGACAGTGTCCGGAGGGCAGATCACGCTTTCCGCCGCGGCCCGGCATGTGCACGCCGGCCTGGCGTACACGCCCGTCATCGAGACCCTGCGCATCGAAGCCGGCGCTCCGGACGGCACGGCCCAGGCCAAGATAAAGAAGATCCACGAGATCAGCGCCCGGTACCTGGGAACGAAGAATTTTCAGATCGGCCCGGACGCGGACCACCTGGAGACAAAGACGACCGAGGTTTCGACCGAGGACGAGGACATCGAGAGCGCCTTCCCGGGCGGGTACAACCGGCACGGGCGCGTTTACGTGACGCAGGACGAGCCGCAGCCGATGACGCTGCTGGGGCTCATGCCGAGGATGAACGTGGGTGATGGATAGGGCACGGGAAATATTCGAGTTCGAGGGCCGGATCGGCGAGGCGGAGATCGTCGAGTTCGAGCCGGAGCACGGCGAAAAGATATTCCTGCACGCCGGGGATCCCGGGCTCAAGGACTACTCGCCGGCCATCATGGAGGTGTACGGAGAGGCCGGGCCCGCTTATTCGGCGATTGTGGATGACCGGGTCCTTTTGTGCGCCGGGATCATGCTCATGTGGCCGGGCGTCGGGACGGCCTGGGCCGTCGTGTCGCCTTTGATCGAGGTCTACCCGATCGCGGGGTCCGCGGCCATGATGTACGGCCTGCAATACCTGGCGGACAAGCACAAGCTCCACCGGATCCAGGCACCGGTTTACGAAAAATTTGAGCGCGGGATCCGCTGGGTGGAGTTTTTGGGGTTCAAGCGCGAGGGGCTTCTCACGGCCTACGGCCGGAACAAGGAGAACTATATCATGTACGCGTATGTGAAGGAGAGCGATTAATGGCTTTTATGGCGGCGGCGGCGCCCTACCTCATGGCCGCGGGCGGCGTTATCAGCTCGGCCATGTCGGTGGCCCAGGGCATAGGCGCCAAGAAGATTTCGGACAGAAACGCCCAGGCCCTGGAGTACGACGCCCAGGCAAGGCTCGCGGCCGGGCGCATCGAGGCCCGGGACCACCGGAAGATGATCCGGAGTTTGCTTTCCACGCAGCAGACGAAGTTTGCGGCGAGCGGACTGACCGGGAAAAACGCGCTCCAGGTCATGGAAGAAACGGCGGCCGAGGGCGAGCTGGACGCCCAGCGGATCCTTTTCAACGCGGAGACGGACGCGACCAGGCTACGCAACCAGGCGATCCTTGAAAAATGGCAGGGCAAGCAGAGGCGCACCGCCGGCTGGATCAAGGGCGCGACGGGGATGTTGAGCACCGGCGTCGGCGTCGGAAAGATGATTGCATAATGGCGAGGATACAGAGATATCAGGCGCACAGGAAAGTGGCACCCTACGGCACCGGCGTCCGGATGGACCCGAGCGCGGCCGCGATCGTGCCGCGGGCCGTCGGCGAGTTCGGCGCCACGCTGGCCGGATCCGGCGAGCCCTTCTTACAACAAAGACGCGTGAGCGAGTTCAGTCAACAAAGCCTTGAAGTGACAAAGGAGTTCGCCGAGCTGGAGGCCTGGGCCGAAAGCCACCAGGATTTCAAGACACTTGAACCGGAGTACAACCGCCGGGTCCAGGAGCTCAGGGAAAAGCACAGGAAACAGATCACGGATCCTCATGTCTGGCGGGCTTTTTACGAGGATTTCCAAAAGCTGGACATCCGGGCCGGGATCAAAACCCACGATCTGGCCGTAAAGCGGGAAAAAGACCATAACAAGGCGGAGCTCGTAAGAACTTTGGACGACTACGCGGACATGGTGATCCGTTCGGATGATTTCCAGGCCGCGGCCGATGCTCTTGGAAAGGCCCAGGCCTCGCTTAGAGGTGCGACGGCCGCCGGCACGGTCACGGAAACAGAAGCGGCGAATTTGATGGAAACCTTCCAGGACACCACGCAGAAAAATTTTGTCAAGCGCGAGATCCTGGCCGATCCCATAGGTACCTACAAGCGGTTGACGGACGAAAAAACCGACCACTACCCGGAACTGGACGAGGCAACGCGCACCGATTTAACGAAGTACAGCCGGGACATGGGCGAGGCCTTTTTAAAAGAAAGGCTCAACATGGCCATAAAGCGCCGGAACATCGAGGAAGCCCTTTTAAAGGACCACCAGCAGGACCAGGAGCTCGATGCAACGATCCAGGCGCTCCAGGGAAACATGACGGAAACCAAACTGATCGCGCTCGCAAAAAACAGGGACATCCGGCGAACGCCCATGCTGTCCATACTGGAAGTCGTCAACAAGATGGAGGACGGCGAGGACGACCCTTATGTCAAATTGTTGACGCGTCTTGAGATATCCTCCGGCCGCGGATCCGCGGATGAAATCTTGAAAAGGGTCGCGGACAACAAATTGAGCAAGACCACCGCCGGCGACATGATCGAGAAACTGGTCACGTTTAACGATAAAAACGATATATCGAAAAAGCCGGAGTACAAAGATGCGGAGAAGTACATCGAGAACAAGCTGAAAACGACCGGGCTCATGGACAAGTTTGACACGTCCGAGCTGCCGAGGATCCAGAACGCCCTTGACGAATTCGACCAGCGCGTCCGGAGCGGCGAGGACATCCGCCAGGTCCGGGATGAGATCGTTTTCAGATACCGGCCCACGAAAGAAAAGGCGGCCGAGCTGCCGAGACCGCTTTTCGGATCCAAAACGGATTTGAAAGACGCCTATCTCAACACAACGAATGCCTACAATGCCGGGAAAATCAAGTACGAAACATATAAACGCGAGGTGTTAAACATTCACCGTCTGCTTGTGATCCAGGACCGCGACGCAGAAAGCCAGGCAGCCGCCGCAGGATCCAAAGGGACGGAGGACAAATTAAAGGAACGAAAAAGAAAATGGTAGATCACGCCGACGACATAACAGACGACTACCTGGCCAGGCACCAGGACAGCGATTTCAATGATATCATCGAGCGCCTGGACCAGCGATTCGCCCCGTCTCCGTATGAGCCCGGGATTGGGCCGCCCGCGAACGAAACGCCGGAACAGCAGCCGGCGGAGGACCAGGGGTTTTTAAAACCATACTCCCGGGGCCTCAAGGCCATGGGTCACGGCCTGTTGCGCGGCACACAGCATTTTTGGGATTTCATGGATTCGGCGGCCGAGCTCGTGAGCCGGGCCACGGGATGGGAAAAGGGAGAGCTTTTCGCAGACCTGGTCAAGATGGCCGAGCCTCCGCCGGATTGGGAACCGGAGGACCTGGCGGAAAAGATCGTGAGCGGCATCACGGCGGCCGGCCCTACCATAGCAACCATTTCGGCCATGCCCGGATCCGCCCCCGTGACCATGGGCTATATGGGCGGGATTACAGGAGGCGCCAAGGGCGGCGTAAAAGGTGCCGTCGTCGAGGGCGCGAAAGGTGTTTTGTTGGGGAATATTCTGCACGGTGCCGGGGCCCTGGTCCCCGGTCTGCGTGTTCCGGTTATGGCGGGAGTTGGCGGCGTCCAGGCCTTCGCGGAAGGCGGCGGAGCCGAAGAAATAGCAGAGGGCGCCGCGGTGATGGGAACGCTGGGGTTAATGGGCGGGCCCGGTCAAAGAGGCCGTCCCTCGGCAAGAAAGAGCTCCGCGTCGGCCCTGGAAACGGAGCGGCCGTCAAAATCGACGTCCGTCACGCCGACACCAGGATCGTTGACCCAGGAGCCGGCCCTCCAGACCTCGGCCACCAGGCCGCCGCCCGGCGGGGAAACAACCCGGCAGAGCTCATCTTTGAAAACCGAATATCGGGGATATCGTTCAGGCATTGAAACACCTCCAGTTACTCAAAAGATAACACCCGAAACGGAACTTGTCAAGCGGCAGCCGTTTCCGACGGTGGAGGACAATCTCGCCCAGGCGCAAATCGAGCAGCCGGCCTACCAGAAAACGCTCGAAGAAATCGCCGCCGCCGTGGGCGCCCGGGCACAGTCCAGGGTCAAGGACCGGGCCCGGATCGACGAGAAAATGGTCCAGCGCAACATCGACCCCGCCGACATGACCGATTACCTGGCCGGCCGCATCGAGGACGACCCTCTGGCCAAAAAGGCCGAGATCGAGGACATGCTCCAGAAAAAGGGGTACAGGATCATCGAGGAAGAAAACTACATCGAGCAGCCGAACGCCGCCGGATACCGGGCAATCAATTACCTGGTGCAATCCCCCCAGGGTTCGATCATGGAATTTCAGCTCCATTTCAAAGGCGCCCTGGACGTGGTCGAAAAATCCAGCCACCCGGTATATGAGAAATGGCGGACCGTCCAGGCGGAGAACAACGGGGTCATCCCTCCGGACAGGCAGCAGGAATACGAAACCGACATGGCCAAGAGCCAGGCCGAATGGGTAAAGGCCTGGAGCGAATACGCGAAAAAGGAACCGGCCGAACAGGCCGGGCAGATATCGAAAGAGATCAAGACGGTCGAGAAAGTGGCCCGCGGCGCCGAAATAAACATCCTCCACGGCCAGGGCAGAGACACCGGCTATTATGCAATCATGGACCTCAACGACCTGATCCCGTCGCATTCGGCGAGCCAGGGCTTTGCCGTGGATCCGCGTTATCCGAAAAAGACCCAGGAGCGGCGATACCACGCCGACCAGGCCGAGCAGCTCAAGGTCAAGCGCAACGCGCAGATGTACGATCCGAGCTATACGGTGAATACGGATCCGACGCTCATCAACGGGCCGCCGGCCGTTACCAGGCAGGGCGTTGTCCTGGGCGGAAATTCCCGGGTCATGACCCTGGACCTTGTCTACAGCGAGCAGCCCGGCCGGGCCAAGTCGTACCGCGATTACCTCAAAAGACAGGCCGACACGTTCGGGCTGGACCCGGCCCAGGTGGACCGGTTCACGAATCCCGTGCTCGTCCGCCTGATCGACGCCGATCTGTCCGGGAAGGAACTTCAAAAGCGCGTCCGCCTCTACAACGAGCCGCCGACCCAGGCCATCGAGGCAAAGGCCGAGGGCGTATCAAAGGCCAGGCTTTTGAGCGACGGCACAATGGAACGGCTGGCCGCGGACCTGGAAGAATTCTCCACGCTCCGCGAGTATTTGGGAAACAACAAGTCAAAGCAGCTCATCACGGATTTGATCCGCGACGGGGCCCTGGAACAAAGAGAGCTCAACAAAATGACGTCCGGCAAGACCGGCCTTTTGTCCGAGGACGGAAAAAGGTCCGTCGAGCAGATCATCCGCGGCCGTGTCATAGACGACGCGGACCTGATCGAGCAGATCCCGCCGGCCATGCTGCAAAAGCTGGACAAGTCCATCCCCGCCCTGGCCAGGGTCAAGGCCCGCGGCGAGGGCTGGGACATCATCGAGGACCTCAAGCTGGCCCTGGGATCCTATTCGCGAATGAAAGCCGCCGGGTTCACCAGGCCGGATGAATACCTGGCCCAGGTCAACGCGTTCGAGCCGGATCCGGCCGCGACAAATCCGCGGGTCCGGTATCTGCTTGACGCCATATCGGAGAAAAAGCCTCTTGACTTAAAAAACACTTTCGACGAATATGCAAAAAGCGCGGCCGCCGACGTGAAGGACCAGGGCACTTTGTCTTTTTACACGCCCGAGACGCCGGCAAAGGCATTTGAGCGGCTTTTTATTCCGGAAACGAAGGCCGCGGAACCGCAAAGCCCCTACGAGGTTTTAAAAGAACAGTATGGAGAAGGACCCCAACTCGAAGAAGCCCTCCAGCTCTACAACCAGGCCGTCCAACTGTCCCTCTTTGAGCAGATTGAGAAAGGCCCGGGAAATGTACGAACCGCGGCCGGAAACCTGGAGCGGGATACCTCCGGCATTTCCACCCTGGCGAATGGTATTAGGGCCGACCTCTCGAAACAAGGTCGTGTCAATCTTAGAGGGCAAGAAGTAAAGACCGCCGAAGAACTGGCCACCCTGGCCCAGGTCCTCAGGAATCCGCAGTTTGAGACCCTCCACTATTTTTACATGAAAGGCAAAAAGATCGTCGCACACGAGGCGGTGACGTCGCGGCTGCCAGCATCCGGAGCGGCCTTTGTGGGTGATATGAAAAAGGCCTGCTACAAGATGCGCGATCGGATGCGCCGTACGGGTGCGGACGGTTACTATGTGCTCCACAACCACCCATCGGGCCTGGTCGAGCCATCCCAGCTGGACATCAATCTAACCGGCACGCTTTACGAGCGGGTCCCGGGCCTGAAAGCCCACATCATCATCAACAGCGGAAAATATCTAGTCTTGCAGCCGGCGCCAGGCGGAAAGCGGGAGCTGATAGGGTTGACGAAAACGCTCCCGGCGGCAGGCCCGGAAAGACTGCTAAGGCCGGCGATCGAGCACCCGGCCCTGGGTAAGGAAATCACAAACCCCTTTGATATGGCGGGTCTTGCTAAAGCTATTTCAAGAAAAGAGAACCAGGTCACGTTGATTTACAGATCGAAAAATCAGGTGCGGGCCATGCAGAATGTCCCGGACGGAATTTTTAGAGAAAGGCGCTCCGCGACCGATTTCATCCGGGGCCAGGCCAGAAAATTCGGGGCCCAGGATGTTTTCGCTTATTACGATTACCATGCTGGAAAACCGTTGAATATAGATATCAACGCCCTGAGGCTGCTCAAGGAAAATGCTTTAAGGGATGTCGTCACAGCCGACGAGGGAGGTGTTTTTTCGGCTCAAGCGGCAAGCGGCGCCAGACCGATGCTGGACAAACAGTTCGGAATATCTCAAGGAAGGCTGCCGGCGTACAAGGTTTTTGAAAAACCGGGGCAGTACAATTTACCCCTGGTCGATGTGAGCGAGAAACCCTTTGAGCTCAAAGGCGAGGAATTGACCGGCTGGGAAAAGGCCGCCGAGCTGGAGAAAGAGGGCGTCGTCACCTATAAGAAAAGGACCACGCGGACGGTGTTTCCGGAGGAAGGCATCAAGACCACGGTCGGCAAACAGCGCGAGCTCTTTCCGGAACCGGGCGAAAACCTGGATATGTTCGCGGCCGAAACGCCGGCGCCCTACGCGATCAACATCAACCTGGCCAGGCTGCGGACCACGGACGATATCCGGAATGCCATACTAAAGACTTCCGAGGCGTACTCCGGCCGGATCCAGGAGGCCCGCCGCGGCAAGATCACCCGGGAACAGACCGAGCTCATGGCGGACGAGCTGGGAATGACCGTCAAGGATCTCTTGACCCGCAGAGAGGGCCAGGCCTTCAACGCCGAGGAAGCCCTGGCGGCCCGCCACATCCTGGTGAGCTCCGGTCGTAAACTGGTTGACCTGGCCCAAAAGGTCCAGTCCGGCCAGGCGACCGATATCGAAAAGCTGGCTTTCCGGGACCAGCTCAATTTGCATTACGCGATCCAGGCCCAGGTCTCCGGAATGACGGCCGAGGCCGGCCGGGCATTATCGAGTTTTAACATCCTGGCAGAATCAAACGTCGCCAATCTGAAAGATATCAACGACCTGTTGAAAACTATGGGAGGCAGAACCACAGAGGATTTGGCGGCCCTCGTCGGCAGCCTGGACACGCCCGGCAAGATCAACAAATTTGTCCGGGATTCGCAGAAAGCCCGCACCTGGGACGTGCTCCTGGAGGTGTATATCAACGCGCTTTTGTCCGGTCCGCAGACCCACGCGGTCAACACCCTGTCAAACAGCCTGGTCGCTTTGTGGCAGATCCCGGAGCGTTTTATCGCGTCGCAGATCGGCCGGGCCCTACCGGGCGAACGCGAGATCGTCGAGGGCGAGGCCGTGGCCCAGGCCTACGGCATGGCGAAAGGGATCCCCGACGCGTTCCGCATGGCCTGGCAGGCGCTCAAAACAGGCGAGCCGTCGGATCCCATGAGCAAGCTGGAGGCCCGCAGATTCCGGGCCATAAGCTCCGAGGCCCTGGAGTTGAGCGGAAACGGCGGCCGGGCCGTGGATCTTTTGGGAAACACCATCCGTGTGCCCGGGCGGTTGCTGGTCACCGGCGACGAATTTTTTAAAGGCGTCGGCAAGAGGATGGAGCTCCAGGCCCAGGCTTACAGGCGGGCCCATGCCGAAGGATTGACCGGCCGCGACATGGCCGAACGCGTGCGCGACATTATCAACAATCCGCCCGAGGATATCCAGAAGGCCGTTGTTGACGCCGAGCGATACCAGACATTCACCGACCAGCTCACCGGCTTGGCGGCCGACGTCCAGGGCGCCGCCATGAAACACCCGGCCTTACGGGTTATCGTGCCGTTCGTCCGGACGCCGACCAATATTATGAAATTCACATTTCACCGCACCCCCCTGGCTCCCATATCGAAAAACGTCCGGGCCGACATCCGGGCCGGCGGCGCACGCCGGGACCTGGCCCTGGCCAGGATGGCATTGGGATCCGTCCTCATGGGTACCTGTGCCGTCATGGCGGCCGAGGGAAAGATCACCGGCGCCGGGCCGAAAGACAAGGATATGCGAAATACATTATACCGGACCGGCTGGCAGCCCTATTCATTCAATATCGCCGGAAAATATTACGCATACAACCGGCTGGAGCCTTTGGGATCCATCGTCGGGATCGCCGCGGACATGGCCGAAATAATAGGCCAGGCCGAGGACGCGGACATCGAGGAGCTGACAACGGCCGCGGTCATGAGCGTGTCCAGGAACGTGACCAGCAAGACATTTCTAAGGGGTGCGTCGGAATTTTTCGAGGTGATGAGCAATCCGGACCGGTACGGATCCCGTTATCTGCAAAACCTGGCCGGGTCCGCCCTGGTCCCGACCGGCGTCGCGCAATATGAGCGGGTCCAGGATCCGGTCCTGCGCGAAGTGCATTCCATCATGGACAAAGTACGCTCCAGGATCCCGGGGTATTCCGACGAGCTGCCGCCCCGCCGCAACCTGTGGGGCGAGCCGATCGTTTTGTCCGGAGGCCTGGGCCCGGATATCATGTCACCGATCTACACGTCGAAGGAAATAGATTCGCCGATCGACAAGCAGATCCTCGAACACGAGATCCCGGTCAACATGCCGTCGCCGCAGATCGAGGGGATCCAGCTCACGCCGGCGGAGTATTCGCGTTATGTGGAGATCGCCGGCAAGGTGGCCCAGGATCCGGAAACGGGATTGAACTGCAAGCAATCCCTGGACCGGCTGGTCAAGAGCGAGGAGTACAAAAGGCAGTCCGATGGGCCCGACGGCGGAAAGTCCGCCATGGTCCGCAATATGATCGAGGGATTCCGGGACCTGGCCAGGTCCGCCATGCTGGGGGAATTTTCAGAGCTGCGCTTGCTGGTCCAGGACAGGCGGAAGATGCGGCAAAGGCAGCTTGAGGAAAAATATTAGGGAAAGGAGAAAAGCAAATGGGCGGAGTATATCAGCAGCAGGGCGTTTTGCTTGAGAAGAACGTCACCACGGAGAACGAGTTTTCCGACAGCGCCGTGATAACCGGCAAGTTCAACGCGAGCATATCCGGCGACTGGAACGCGACCGTTGTTGTCCAGCGGAAGTTCAAGGACGGCGCGAGCTGGATGGACGTTGACGAGTTCACGGAGAACTGCGAGCAGGTGGGCGAGGAGCCGGAAGGCGAGGTGTCCTACAGGATCGGCGTCGCCACGGGCAATTACACGTCCGGGACCATCGTCTGCCGGATAAGCCAATAACAAAAGGTGGAAGGGGTGAATCATGAAACCTATTTTGCACAACGTGTTTGACGAGCGTTTCCGGCTGCCGTGCTTTCCGCTCGTGACCGGGCAGACCACGGCGTACGTCTGCAACGTGGCCACCATGGATTTGTGCGGCGGCGATGACGGGTGCATACAAAAAGGATATTCTCGGAGATACGAGTCACGGACGAACGGCCAGCACAGCGGGACGACGAACATCACGATCAACGGCAAGACGATCGCCATGGAAAACGACGTGGTGCTGGACAAGCGGACCGGGCTCATGTGGATGAGGCACACGCCCGACAGCGATATCGGGCCGGGCAACAACGGAAGATTATATTGGAAGGACGGCGCCAATGACGAGCACATATTCAAGTTCTGCCACGAGGCGAACAAAAACAGCCTGGGCGGGTTCTGCGACTGGCGTGTGCCGAACTATCAAGAGCTGTCGAGCATCGTTGACCTAGGGGCGGATAATCCATGCATTAATACAACGGTATTTCCAGCGACAGCAAGCTATTATTATTGGGTTAGCGACACTGTTCCAGGAACACCCTCTAGTGCTCTTTTAATCGTT